>Ga0257122_1001230_pt1 | contig 18832 bp, 25 predicted proteins | sample SI106_120metaG_FD_190146 | JGI IMG/M metagenome (GOLD analysis project Ga0257122, IMG submission 190146) | Marine microbial communities from Saanich Inlet, British Columbia, Canada - SI106_120 | ecosystem: Environmental > Aquatic > Marine > Inlet | place: Canada: British Columbia | collected... | reverse complement strand
CTATTGTAAAATTAAAGAATGTTCTCATGGGTCATATTCTCTTTGGAATTACACATTCGTGTGGTGAAGTTTTAATCTATGAACCAGGAATCCTTGGGCAAATAGCTCTTCAATTTAATGAGTTAAGGGACTTATTACTGCTCTTTGACGACAATGTTCATGGAGTGGATACTCCTTATTTTAAGCATTCCGGGTTTCCCTGGATATTCTTACGAAAATCTATGTATCCTGTATCCCTTAATAACACTCAAAATAGGGTTTCGTTTAATTTCGGTGAGGTTAGTATAGAAGGTCCTTTTAAAGGGTCTCTGGTTATGACAAAACCTGAAGTGGTAGAATTAATTGGGTTATTCTAGGAGGACCAGATGAGCGTTTTAAGTTCTGTCACCTTTTGGTGTGATGAGTGTGATAACTTTGTTTCCATATACTCTTCAGGAGGGGAATCAGAGTGCGAAATGTATGATATCGGAAGTTATGATATCCCTGATTCCATAATAGATGATGTGAGTGATACTAGCGTAGAATGTGACGAATGCGGGAAACAATGGGTTGTATCATCCAGGACCGTAAGAGTCGTGGAAATAAATGAGGAATAATGAAAATAGCAAGAGTTAAAGTAAACTTTAAAGCTTTTACACATATAGAAGTTGAGCTACCTGACGAAGGGTCCTCCCATTTCTTGTCTACCCAAGCAGAAGAAATTATAAGATCTTATATTCAAGATGCCATGGGAGGAATAGAAGGTATTACAGTCACAAGTATGGAGTCCGGAGAATCCTCTTAGAAGAAGCTATCAATAGAGCCTGAGGTCCAGGTTCTCAGCTTTATGTTCGATGTGACTTCTAATACCCTAATAAAATCGTCTACCCCGCCTAGTTTAGCGTTTTCTACCACTAAACTCGCCAGTATCCCTAAAAATAAAGCCACAACGGCATAGGAAGAACTAAGGAATCCTAAACATACGAATAGAGTAGCCGGATACCTGAGCCCAAGCCTATTCGGAAACACCGAATAGGCAACCCAGGATAATACCAAAATAAATTGCAATAGAAGAAATACTGTAGTCATTAGTCTTGTACAACAGTCCTTTTAATTTTATACTGGATCTCTAGTGATACAGGTAACACTCTATCACTTTCAATCGCAGCGAATTCTTGAGTTTTAACCTTAAAACTCCCGTGCCAATCATGACTATGAGTTCTTTCCAAGGGATCGGTTCCTATACAAATCTCTCCTCCTTTCTTTCAGTTTAATACACCAGTCAGTAAGATGTCAATACATATATTTTAAAATTGACTACTCTTACATTTTAGGTTATCATAGATGTAACAAGTTTTATTCTGGAGGTCAGAAAACATGAGCCCAATGATAAGAGTCATCTACGGAGTTACCTTGAGTGAGTTTTGTAGGTCATCGATATCTTATGACGAATATTATGATGATTTCAGTTTTGATATCCCCATTTTAAGTGGTACATCTAAATACTGGGCACAGGAATTCTCGGGATTCGAGGAATCTGAAGTACAAGGGTTAACCTTATGGAGAGGTGATCATTATTACTATGATGACGCCGATAACTTCGGAGGCGAATGCGTTGTTGGGGTCTCGGTTTTTGAGATGGATAACTATCATATGAATGTAAAAAACTTGGAGTTGGGGTTGGAATCCTCGGAAAAGAAAAAAGCCCAAGAGATCTTTCGATCCCTTGGATTCACCGAGGAGCCGAGACTTCTTTGTGTGGCAATGAATTTTTTAGGAGAAGCGTAATGGGAACATCACCCGATTTTAAGATGGTACATGGGGTTAGGCTATCAGAGCTTGCCAGTAAGATTTGGTATGACGAAGATTATATTGATTTTTTTAGTTTGGAAATTGACGGGGAAATCCATGAGATTCCTGCGGAATCGATGGAAGAAGGGCTGGCAGAGATCCTAGACCCCGAATTATCTGTTCATAGACCACATGGGGAGTATTTTGAAGGATGTGTCGAAGTGGGAGAGCAAATTATCGGAACCAAGGTATGGAGACTTACCGATGATGATCCCATAGCAGATTTCACTCCGGATAATGAAAAGATCGAAAAAGTGACCAAGTTACTCAAAGAGATTAATCCAGATGTCCATCCAAGGTTAATGGGTGTGTTAGACTATTTTTAGGGAGAACAGATGAGACCTTTAGATATACCATTACCAGGAAATCGTATTTATGACCCAGAGGAACATTCTCTAAGTGAGATATTAGAACTTAGCCACCCAAATAGTTCAGATATTATTTTGAGATCTTTCGAATCAAAATTTAATGGATGGGCTATTCATGATTTCGATTTCCCTTCCAGGGAAACCAGTACTTGGAGAGCAGCGGGATCTCCGGAATCGTATATCAGAGAAAGAGCTGATTTACACGGCTCTATATTTTATTACTTACCACTGTCCTGCTCATACGGGAAAGCGAAGAAAGATTTCATGGAAACGGGAAGGGAATCCTTTCTTGAGGGGAATTTCCAGAGGGAGACCAGAATATATGCGTGTCAAGTAGACAAGTCCGGGTTAACTCTTCACACTAATATCTCTTTGGTAGTTGCTTTGGATCATGAGACCCAATTATTTTATCGTATTGTTAACACCGAAGATAGCGGTGTAATTGCGTTAGGATCAGACGGCAGTGTTATTAGAGAGAATCCTTATAACTCCATAGATTCTCTTAGAAATCTTGAATCCAAGGGAATGGAATTATTAATAGGAAAAAGTGAGCTGGAAGTGTTAGAGTGCTGTCTAGAGCACCTCAATAATTGGGGGTTATAAGTTATTATGGGAGCCGAAAATTTAAAATACTCTCCTTATATGATTGTTAAAATAACAGGGTCAGAAGAAAAACTTGAAGTAAAGCATGTAGCAACCATACAAAGGAATAGACCGAAGGTAAAATAATGGGAATATGGGATCGAGCAAAGAACATAGCAAAATCATATATCAGTGATGGTGTAGATAAAATAGCTGATAAGATAGATGATTTTTTAGATAGTGATGGAGATGCCCCTGATAAATTGTCTGATGAAGAAATGGAAGAGATTCTTCGAGGTGCCGGATATTACAGTAGTCAAGCTGACCCCAGAAAACAGGCCGACCTCAAAAAAGCTTATGATAGACTAGGAGTTCTCCAGGGAATGACTCTAGATCAAATAGAAAAAGCCTACAAAAAAGAGATGATAAAGTATCACCCAGACAAATTCGGTGATAGCTCCAAGAAAGAGATGGCTACTAAAGTATCCCAAGAACTCGGAGAAGCTATAGCAATTATACGTAAAGAACTAAAAAACAAAGATAAATGATCCAAAAGATATCTCGTTCTCATAAGAGGTTAATATTTTTTTAAGATATGGGAAAAGATAAAACCAGCTTTCAGACAATAGAGGTCATAGATAACCTCAAAGAGATCGGCACTGATTCAGATTTTTTTGACCCCAACTTAGTAGTTGGATTTCTAGGTGACCAGAATTATGAGACCTACATGGAAGCTTACCCTATTTCTGAAGTTCATATATATACTAATTCTACCAACAAAATAATCTTCGTGGAAGAAAGCGCCCTTGTAACCAGAATGAAAGAGATGGAAGCTCTCGGCTGGGTTTTTTTACAATACCATACCACGAGATATAAACGAGCAGCTATACACAGTTTTCCAGAATCACCTGCCCTAATAGCAGACCACAGAAGGGTGATCATTCCTCAAGAAAATTTCTTGAGTAGTTACGGGAACTCCCTATTGGATTTCAATCTTATAGTTGCGTACACTGAGAGCAGCTTTTTTACCTTTAGTAATTTGAAGGGGAACACGGGGTCTTGGATTGTTTCAGATTGCTTTGGAGAGGTGGATCTTATAAGTAAACTACAAGATATGGGGGACGGGGTATTAAATATCCACGAACCTCTTTCGATCTTGTATAAAAAACATGAAGGTGATATAGAAGTGAAACAATATAAAGATCTTCATAAAAAATATTCAGGGCTCAAAAATTTCTCCAAACAAAATCTTGTATAACAAATATATTTTGTGCTACCATGTAAAACATGGGACTAACAAAAGTATTGCTTAAACACACATTAGATCTAAACTTCGGAGAGGGCTTTACTTTCACAAGCGGAATGAAAAGCCCCGTTTATTGTGATAACAGACTACTAACTGGGAATGTAAAAGCCAGAGACCAAGTAGTCAAGGAGTTTCTTAATCTAATTCCTAATCCTCCAAGTGAAGACACAGTTATTGCTGGTATCGCTACTGCGGGAATATCTTGGGGAGCCATTGTGGCTCATGAACTAGGATTACCGTTTCACTATATCAGACCTGAATCGAAAGGTCACGGAGCCCAAAAAAGAATAGAGGGCGGGAGTGTAACCGACAAAAAAGTTATCCTTATTGAAGACACCATAACAACTGGAGGTTCCTCCACTAGTGCCATTACCGAACTTCTAAGAGAGGGAGCCGAAATTACCTCCTGCTTGTGTATATTCTCTTATAGACTCGATGCAGTAGATATAAATTTCAGGCATCTAGGAATTCAGCCTATATCACTGGTTAATTTTCAAGATATAATCGATTATCTAGAGGATACTGAAACTCCAGAAGAGCACCTCACCATATTAAAGGATTGGTTTTTCAGTAGGAATGTATGATTATCTTTGTAAAGCACAAAGGAAGACGTAGGTTTATAAAACATGTCGTACATCAGGATACCGGATGTTTAGAAGCTTATTATAAGGGTTATAGTATAACTGCCAACTGGTCAAAAGAAGACTACAGAAAGATCGGAAAAGGGTGGTATGTAACCATCATGAGTATAGCTAATGGTATGTACGACTATCGAGGATGGGCTCCTGAAGATATTATAACTTTTAATGATATGCTACAAGAAGTCCTGGATTGCATCTATTACGAGGTATCAAAGTGAAGAAGAAAGTTGTTTTTCATAATAGAACGGAGGTCGGGATAGATAGCTATTTGGACCCCAATTTAGTGGTATCTGGTAACCCTGCTTGGAGAGAGTATTACTACGATGATCCGTTATCCTCATCAATAAAAATATATCGATCAGATGACAGAGATACGCCCCGAGAGACCAACAAAGCTGATTTTAAGAAGATGCTCAGTAAGAAGCTGGCCTCTGGATTTAATGTTGTTCTAGCAGGAGATCGTGATACCCATTCCAAGATAGTTAAAGGAGACTTATCTATGGGATACTGGGCTAAGGCTCGTCATATCATAGATATTGATAACGGATGCATAAGCGGGAGTGCTATTGATCCTGTTAGATCCTTCGCCATTGTTAGCGAAATGATCTGCTTTTTTATTAAAAATGAGGGTGGATGGGATCTGACCTCTATATCAGGTTACCATGTAAAACAGATAGAGAGTACCCGACACGATGTATATTTTATAGGCAGGCACTTTCATGGAACAGACTACAGAGTCTATCATTTTGATAGTCATGTAGAAATGATCAAAGAAGTTGCTTCTTTGTTATCCGAGGGACTTTCACTATGACCACCCATTATTACTATGACACAAAAACAGAGATACCATTTAAAACAGAAAAGGAATTAGATCTCAATCTAGAAGAGTTAACCAGATTAATAAAGATAACCAATGAAGAGTACCACGCATATTTAGCTAAGATGATAAATGATTGCGACAAAGATGCCCTATAGAAAAATTTCTGTTATAGAAGTAACCTTTGATGATAACCAAATTTGCGGTCAATCTGAGGGGCCACGGTTTCCTCGTAGGGGAAACACCCTGAAAAACATAAAAGACACTAGATCTGTTTCTAGAGGTCTCTAGGGGGATTCAAATGCCTACAGTTGATCTACATTGTCACATAGATCTGGATAAAGATTGGAAATCTTTACTAGCAAAAATAGTTGAGCAGGATGTTATAGTTCTCACAGTATCTAATAAACCAGATTATTATGAGATGAGTTTATCTAGATTACAAGTCTCTTCCAACATAAAGATTGGATTAGGATTTCACCCCCAATTAGTTGACGAGGACTTTGAATCTCATCTACCAAAATTAGGGGCTTTGATACCGAGTTCAAAATTTATAGGGGAAATAGGGCTAGACGGCTCTTCCGACTATAAGGAATATCTAGATTTCCAAGAAGAGGTGTTATCCTTTGTGCTCAAGGAATGCCACGACGATATAAGCCAAGATAGGGTGTTATCCTTACATACCAGGAAAGCCGAAAAAAGAACTCTAGATATCTTAGAAGGTTTTCCTGATGCTGGAACCCCGGTGTTACATTGGTTTACGGGATCATTACCACAAGCCAAAAGAGCCCTGGAATTGGGGGCTTATTTCAGTATCAATCCCAAAATGATAAAAACAAAAAAAGGTAAAGAACTTATTTCTATTATACCTTTGAACAGATTATTTACCGAAACAGATTACCCCTTTGTAGATACTAAACCTTGGGAGGTCTATTTGGTGGAAGACTCCATAGCTCAAATAAAAAATGTGAGTTCACAGGAAGTTAATTCGGCCATACTCAGTAATTTTAGATCGATAACTTAATAGAGGTTAACATGGATGTAAGAGATTTTATTGATATCTCCACAGAAGTCGCAGGACTACAGCTGGAATACCCAGTTTTTAATGCCAGCGGTCCTTTATGCGTAACAACTCAGGAACTCCGGGCTATAGGGGAATCTTATAGCGGGGCCATTTTATCTAAATCCTGTACATTGGTTCCTAGATCTGGAAACCCGGAACCGAGATACAAGGAATTTGGGGACGAAAGGAATTCCATAAACTCAATGGGGCTCCCTAATCTAGGTTACCGGGAATACGTAGAAATTTTGCCTGCACTAAAATCTTATGGGAAACCTGTGATCGCTAGTGTATCTGGCCTTACTCAAGAGGATTCCTTGACAATAGTGAGGTCTTTCAATAATACTGGAATAGATGCCGTAGAACTTAATTTAAGTTGTCCTAATGTTCCTGGTAAACCTCAAATCGGATATGATTTTGAAGCCAGTAAAAATTTGGTTAAAGGTGCTGTTAAGGTTTCTGGGTTACCTCTTGGAGTTAAACTTCCTCCGTTCTTCGATATCTCCCATATTAAAGAAATGGCCGAGATTCTTAATAGCTCCGGAGTGAAATTTGTTACCTGTATAAATAGTCCCGGTAATGGCCTTGTTGTGGATGTCGATACCGAATCTACCCTTATTCATCCAAGAGGTGGATTTGGAGGTATCGGAGGGCCTTGTATCAAGCCTTTTGGTCTAGCTAACGTAAGAAAGTTCCGTGAGTTCCTAAATCCTGAGATAAGTATCATAGGAGCCGGAGGAATAACTTCTGGATCAGATATCTTCGAATATTTGCTATGCGGAGCCGATGCTGTCCAAGTGGGAACCCATTTTATGAATAACGGAACCTCAGTATTTCAAAATTTAGTTTACGAATTAGTTAAGTTGATAATGGATAAAGGTTATAAATCTATCCAAGATTTTAAAGGAAACCTAAGGATAACTGAGGCCACCTAAAAAACTAGTTTGACTTAGGTTATATACCTGGAATCTTTGGTATCAGGTGATAATTTAGATTCCACAAACTGGTAATATCCAGAGAAGTCAATTATTTTGCCATTTAACTTATTCCAGTAGTGGGCAACCCTAAAAAATTCATCTTGAGTTTCTTGGGGTAAAGATTCGTAGAAAGTTTCTCTATCAGCTTCGCTATTCTTATCAAGATTTTCTTTTAACATCTCATCGAGTTCTGTGGAATGGAAATCTTCTTTGTCTAATGAAGGGTTATCTGTTTTGAATTCCCCTTCTATTCTAAACACCTCTGTTCCAGGATAATTTCTTTTCACAAAACCCACAAAATCCGCAGCCACAACACCACAATTTCCACGTCCTTTTCCTTTTTCAATAGAATCACTTTCTTGGTGTATGAAATCCATTATGATGATTTCTTCATCATAAGATAACCTGCGGTTGGTAAAGCGGGAGATGTTGGATGAACTCATGAGATATAACTGTCGAAGCATATTCATCAGAACTAAAAATTAAAGGACTATAGTTACGGCGTATAACGAGGCTTTCCCTTATAGTATCCTGGATCAGCCTTCCTTATCGCCTTTATAACAGCTTCTTTGGAAACCAGTTTCGGGATTTCTTGCAGAACACCGTTTGACACCTCTTCTTCATTTAGTTTTTCCTGAGTATCTAAAACATGCTTAATGATTCCATCTATATAAGCCATTTGGAGTTTCTCATCCTTAAATTCCCAACCCCTACCCAGATACTTTACAAGTCTCATCATAGAGGAGTAAGGTTTGTCTACAGGTCTGGACCCCGTAACCTTAATATCTTTAGAGGAACTGTCATTAAAAATATTAGGAGTTCCTAGATCACCAAAGGTGGCATAGGCGGAACCTATTGACCAGTCAAATTTCTCAGTTATCTCGTCGGGGTCTCCAGCATCTATTAATATAAACTGTAGGTCTCTTCCTTCGATCATCATATCTATTATGTTTTCTGTCATATCGAAAATAACACGTTTTCTATTTGACCTGTTATTGATGAGATTAGTTTTAAAAAGATCAAGATCCCTTTGTTCGTAGAACCAGATATCGAAATCATGGAAAGGCATATTATTTAAGAGGGAATTTATTGAAGAACCAGAGATAAATACCTTGGTATGGAGATCCTCTATATCTATTTGGTAACCCAATTTTTTGATGATAGTGAAAACGTGAGAAAGAATTGAATTACAGCGAGCCCTAGTATTCCTATAGTTCGCTTTTATTTCATCCGCTCTGTTCTTGAATCTTATCTCGACACAATTTAAAAAATTAGTAGCCATGTTGGTCCTTTAAGTTAAATATCATCAATAAAGTCTAAAACCATACTAAGTCTTCTTAAGGAATCCATACTAGCTGGGATTTCTATGAAGTTAGAATGCTTTTTACAAATATCTCGCAATTTTGCGTGAATGTCAAGTGCTAATTTCGGTGGCTCCCACCTTGTCCCATTTATTTCGTATCTATCTACAGCAGCAAGTGTTTCGAACAAGACTATCGCTGTATATCTGTTTATTTCAGCTTCCGGGGTACTATTTATCAGGTTAAAGAAGTCCTCGTGGTACACCATTCCATCGAAGGTTCCTCTGTCGAATAAAACAATATCTTCTGGTCTTCTTTGGGCTTCCAGAGTAGACAGAACCCTGGAGTGGTAGACAACTCTATCAAATTGTTCTTGTTCTGGCCCCTCTTGGGGGATATCGTGTAGCCCGTTTTTAAAAAATGTGGGGGCTTCTGGAACCACATGTACATCTTTGTACCCCTTGATAAGTTCCATCGCAGTTAGGCTTTGGGTTTTTCCGGAGCAAGGGGCTCCCGTGAAACAAATAAGCTTTTTCATAGAAAAGGTCTCCTGGTAAATAATTAGATTAAATCGATTATACCAGGAGACCTAGAAAACAGGGAAGGTGTTTTATTCTAGTTCGTCTTTCGTGTATTCAGACTTAGGGGCCGGGGAAATGTACATATTAAGCTCATAAGGGCTCAAAGTTTTGTGTCCTCGGTTATAGACCTGGAAATGTACTACTTTTCCAGCTGGTTTGCCGTTTTTGTATAACAAAAGATTTAGTCTATTATCATTCCCGGAACTGGGCTTTGGGGGACCCGTACCTATAGTATCAAAGGACTCGTCGGGGTCTATTTGAAAGCCTCGCTTATCTACCCATCTTTCCATCTCTTGAATGGCTTCGGTATAACTCTGATGGTAAAGAGTGTACTCACTAGCCTTAACCATCAATTTTTCTATTTCTTGTTCTATTGTTTTCATCATTTATCCTTCAAATCAAATGTGTATCCGGTCTCTAGTTTCTTTTTAGCTAAAACCCAGACCTCTTCGCCGTTAACTCTTTGGTGAAAATTTTCGATTTCTTTTTTCTTAAATCTCATCTTCTTTGGTAAGGTTGTGTACACCGCTTTAGGGGAATTTCCTCGATGATATAGCGTATTAGCCATATTGTAATCAGGTAGATACAAAGATTCGAATCCTTTAGATCTTATGAAATGTATAAACTTTTTCATTACTAGATAAAGAATTCTATCGGTTGACATGATCTTCTTAAAGTTTCCTCTACCTATTAATGTATGAAGATCTGTTTGAATCTCGTCTATCCATACGCTATCCTCATCTTTATCCTTGGTAACATCCTTTCCCAGAGTATATCTAACCCATCCTAAAGTAAGGTGATTTGATATCCCTGGATGGTCTGTATTTGTTATATATTTTTCTACTAGGGAATCATGTTTAACTTCGTCCCAAAAAGAATCCTCTTCTTCTATTACCATATCTATCTCATCTTGGGATAACCCATCTTCCATGGTAATATCATGGATTGAGTCTGGGATATACTCTTCTGGTAGTGCCAGTATAAATACATGATTAGTTGCGGGAAACACTTTTTGGGCTCCCGTCCATATTTGGTGTTTTATAATTCCCTTATTATTAATAGCTTTCCTAAAATCTAGGATATCCATACCTACGTCTTCATTTTCCCTAGGTTTAGGGGATTCATACTCATATATATCTCGATAGAATAGTTTATTTTTCTGGTTTTTAGATTTAAACAGGGTTTTTATCTCTTCGTTGTTGAAGAACCCTTGTTCCTTTAGTATTTCTATAGATATTTCTCTAAGATCCTGTTGGTCCATGTATCTTAATAGGGTTGTTATACTATGACTTAGATTTTGGGGATATTGGATATCAGGAGTTTTATGTATATCATGTTGTGGTTCAGAGAAGTGTCCTTCTTCCACAATAAGTGACTTCAATTCATCGGGAAGCTGTAAGTACTGGTTTCTATCCTTGATATCCCTGACGACAATATCCCGTGTTTTCTTATCCTCTAACAATTTAAGTTTTATGGGATTGGAATACGAAGTTAAATTGTCTTTCTCGATAAGCGACTTACGTATAATAGAAGCTATCCGGGGTATATCTAGGAGTCGGTTTTGTAACCAAAAAGGGAATGCTCCAAATACAAGTTTTTCCTGTTGTAATTCATTAAGCTTTTCTTGTATTACCTTGGAATTAAACAGAGATTCCAGCATAACATCTGGAAAGTGTATAAATTCCAGAGGGTCGGTTGTGGAGACCATTTTATCGACCACAAATTTTTTAACTTTGGGAGTTATTAAGATCTCGGGTATATCTTTGATCTCATGGTAGGGCATTCGACCTATTTTATTCTCTATATTCTTTAAAATCTCTCTTTTTTTCTTAGGATCTTTGGATAAAGACCTAAGTATAATTGGATTCAGCCCCACGAATATTGTTATACCCTGAAATAGGTCCTGGATATCTTTATAAGAGACCAATCGTTTGATAAACTCGTCATTTGTACCCTGAAAAGACGGTAAACTATCAAAAGGACCCTTCACCAGAAATTTTTCCGCTACTTCTGTTCTGTACCTCTTGTTATCAAGCATCTCCAAAGGAATTCCGCTTAAATTGCTGGAGTACCCGTGGAATGTTTTTTCAGTGAAAAATGATACTACACTGGGATCATTTTTAAGGATTTGACGATACTGAGAAGGGAGATCTTCGAAGTAGTCTTTTTTATTAAAAAATGGATTATCCGAGGACAACATTCTCTTGTACCCTTGCAGGGTATCAGGATCTATGCTAGAATAGAACTTGTGAATGTAATAGAAATGTTTATTTGAACCCATATAAAAAGGTTAATATTAAAACAATAGAGGTCGAACATGGAACTGTCGAAAGATAAAAAATTTTTAGCCCTAGTTGATAGAGCCCGTAAACTTTGGGGAGACTACAGTCAAATAGAACAGCTCCATGAAGAAATCGGAGAACTATTGACTGCTGTAGGACATATCAGACGAAATAAGTGCACCCGAGAAGACCTACTCACTGAAATCCTAGATGTAGAGCAGATGATTATGGCCGTAGCCCATACCTTTGGATTTACTCCTACAGAAGTTGAGAACCAACGAAAAAGATCTTTAGATAGGTTTGAAATGAACCTTGTTCCCACCGAAGCCAAGACTTATGCGAAGATAAAACATGAGGGACAAAAATACGGCGAGAAACCCTACACCTACCATTTAGGTATGACTGTTGATATTCTTAAAGAATTTCACCTCGACAACGATCCCGAGATTATTGCTGCTGCATGGCTTCACGATGTTGTCGAAGATACCGATGCTACGAAAGAGGGTATAACTCTTCTATTCGGAGAAAATGTAGCGGATATCGTTTACAGGGTTACCGATGAACCCGGTAATAACAGAAAAGAAAGAAAAGCTAACACTTATCCAAAAATAAAGGGGCACTTTGGAGCCACTGTTGTTAAATTGGCTGATAGGTTAGCCAATTGGAGAGCAGGCACTGTAGCCAACTCTAAAAACTTCCAGAAGATGTACAAGAAAGAGATGAAGTCTTTTTATGAGGGGATCTGGGATGATTCCTTGGGTATTAAGGTTAGGATACTGTGGAATCACTTGATGACTGCCACTGATTTTGAGTCACCGTCTACTGAGACTCCCAGCGAGGACCAAAACCTTACCTCTGAGTAGGGTATTTTTGTATTGATTTTTGATGTCTACCAGATCTTCTAAATGAATATCTTGAATATCCTTCTTTTTAAAGTGTAATTTCTTAGCAGCCTCAAAAGGAGTTGTTGGAGCGTCAGAATTAGGGTATAGAGATCTTCTTAGAGTTCTGTCTGGCATTAACACTGACTCATACCCTTTAGATCTAATCATTTTGATAAAATTTTTGAGAAAAGGAATTAAAAATTGAGTATGGTTACCCACTAGGTCTTTATGGTGTTCTGGAAAGACCTTGGATAAATCTGATTGTATTTCATCTATCCAGATATTATCTTCGTCTAGTACAGTATACCGCACCCAAGCTAGGACTATGTCATCCTCTAGTACAGGGTGGGCTCTTCTCACTTTATCGAGAGCAGTATAGTTTATAGTGTTCATTATATTCTCTGGGATATTCTCTCGATCAATAGATCCCATATAAACATAATTTTTGGTTCCCGAGAATATCCGTTGTGCACTATGCCAGGAGTGGTAGGTATACTTAGCATGTCTCCATACATCCTGGGTATCTTCTTCGGGATGCTCTAAGGAATCCAGATATCCAGGAGTAATCAGGTTAGTTTTTATTTTCCCTTTAAGGCGATCCCAAATTGGGACCCCTTGGAACCCTTGTAGTTTTTTTAGGTCTTCTTTTGTTATGGAATCCAGGTTATTATCCCTCAAATACCTATGTAGCCAGTTAACATACATATCTTTGTAATTTACTTCTTTTTTTGTAGGCAAATTGGGCTCGTGAAGATCCCTCCTGAGCTTATTCTTCATTTCTGGATCTCCCACGAACATTAAATTCGGAGAGTGTAATTCAACAGCAAACTTAGCCACTTCAAGATCAGATCTTTGTGCTATATTGAGAGCCTGAAAAAATTGAGGCCGTTGTTCTAATCCCCTCTTAATTACCTCGGTGTCCAAAAATAAGGTATCATCCAAACTACCTAAAATAAGGTGATCCAGTCCTATAAGTCTACCCACTACCTCCTTCGATTTCTTCAGGAATTTGGGAAGCTCGAAGTAATCTATATTAGGGAGTCCATCACCACCTAGAGGTCTCCTGTCTATTTCTTTGGTGACAACCTCTACTAAGAAATTCTTCATTCCAGGTAATTCGGCAACATATTCGGGTAAATAATAGACTCCTCGGGTTTTGGAGGGATGTACGAAATATTTTTTAAGGAGGGATATCACCTCATCTGATAAGGAATCTAAAATAACTCTTCCTGGGATATTCAACTCATCTAAAAAGTCGCCCGGATGTTCTTCATAAGCTTTATTCAGGGTTTCCAAAAGCTCCTCCTTTTTTAGAGGTCTCCTGAATAGTTGCTTGGGAACCCTATCATAAGGGTCTTCTCCATAATATCTAGAGTTCCCAGATGTCCCTCTTATCAGCTCTAGAACTTCTGATTCTTTTTCTGGATATCTGTCAAGTAAATCTTCCAATATAACAAAATCAAATTTTTTAGTAGGCATTCCTTTTAACACGAAGTCGGGTCCTGTTTTCCAAAAGATGTCTTTAGCCTCGTCACTTAGAAGAGAGTAGAAATTTAATCCCTTGTTTAGAGAAGCTTTGATCAATTTTATGTCAGTCTTATTCTCTGGGGATAACTGATAATATAGTTTAGGGTAATCTTTTATAACCTTAGTGAGAAATTCTTTGTTATCCTGGTTATCTATAACCATTTCTTTTAACAAATGGGGAAACCAACCCATGATATTTTCAAGAGAATCATCTTTTAGATACTTGGAGAGTTTGGGATACCACTGAGGTTTTAGAGGTAATAATCCCTTGGCCAACTCTGGAGTCATTTTGGGAAGATAGTTCCAAGAGTTCTCTAGATCTAAAATTTTTTCCAGGAAGTCAAGGTTTTCTATTAGAAATTCAGGAACACTGGAGGGATGGGTTCCTTCCTTGATTCTATCAACCCATTGATCCAGAAAGTGATCTTGGGCCTTAGAATTAGTGATCCCAGTATTCTTTTCTACAAGTTGAGAGAGGCTCATTAAGATAACGGAAAATAGAAAGATTATCGGTTGTATGCAACCTTCATTTTATGTTATACTATAACTTATGACTATAACAACAAGATTCGCTCCTAGCCCCACCGGGTTTTTACATCTGGGATCAGTGAGAACTGCCTTGATCAATTATGCGTTCACCAGATCCCGTGGAGGAAAATTCATCCTTAGAATAGAGGACACTGATCAAACCCGACTGGTTGACGGTTCCATACAATATATAAAAGATACCGTTAGATCTCTGGGTATGAAGGTGGATCTCTCCTATCAGCAAAGTGATCGTAAGGACATCTACCAAAAATATGCCGATGATCTAATCGCTGGAGATCTAGCCTATAAAAAAGATAACGCTATATTTGTGAAGGCATCCTCAGACGACTCTGACCTCATATTCAAGGATCATATAAAAGGTGATATAAATCTGAAATATCCCTGTAAGGATTTCGTGATAATCAAATCGGATGGGTTTCCTACTTACCACTTTGCTTGTGTTGTGGATGATCACCTCATGGGAGTTACTCATGTTTTCAGGGGCTCAGAGTGGATAACCTCCGTTCCTAAACATATATATTTATACGATCTTTTCGGGTGGGATGCGCCGTCTATAGGGCATCTTTCGGTTATCGTAAAAAGTGATGGAAAAAAGTTATCCAAAAGAGACAAAGATGCCGATTTAAGGACCTACAGAGATAATGGTTACATGTATGATGCTATAGCTAATTACTGCTTGCTTATAGGTCACGGATCATTAAATACAGAAATTTTTACACTGGATAGTATTATCCCCAAGTTTGATATAAAAGGATACGGGGGAAGTAACCCACAATTTGATTCCGGAAAATTCCTAAATATCAATTTCAAACACCTCAGAAATATACCTGACGGTTTTTATCCTCATATAGTATCTAAGATGATAGGTAAGGATGTTAAAGATGGTTTTGGTGTATTCCTGATCAAAAACAAGCATCGGATTAAATGTGGTAACGATATCAGGGATCTTTATAGATACAAAGATATCCCGGTAACCCCGGATTTAACCGATGAAGATCAGAAGATTGTGCTATGTGTTCTGGATGCCTTTAAAGAGTCTAAAGATATAAAATCATCCATTTTAAGTGCTTGTGATAAGTATGCTGTGGATAAATCAGATAAAGTAAAGATCTTTAGATTAGTGAGGAGTATACTGGTTAACGAAGATAACGGACCAGACCTTCAGCAGATTTGTGATTTTATAGGATTTGATGTAGCCGTGGATAGACTAACATTAGTTTAGTTTTTGTAATCTTGGATATACCGATGAGGAAGTATATTCGTACTATGACCTGATTTCATGTACTTGAAATAGCCCTTCAGATCAATCACCTTTCCATTAAGAGTATTCCATGAATGAGAAACAACAAAGAAATCTTGTCTTCTCATGGGATCTAGCGTTCTATAAAAACTTTTTCTATCTTGGGATTCACCAGGATTAAACCCAGCTGTTTTCATGGACTTAATTTCATCAGATTTGAAGTTCTGAAGATGGAGATCAGGGTTGTCTAAAGAAAAAAATCCGTCTATTTGATCGGATTCATGTTCGGGATGTTCGTTTTTTATGTACTCATCGAAAATTTTAGAGATTTTCAAGACTCCAGTGGAGTTATCCTTGATCTCATCTTGATACATCCAAATAAAGTCTTTTACCGCTTTTTCTTCTGCTGAAGATAAGTTTTCTAGGGTATAATAAGATAGGTCCGGGTTGGCTATGAGATATAAACTATGTAAAAGGCTCATTTTTCCAAGGAAATAAAAATGGACATTAATGTCTAAATAAGATAACATATTAAAATATTATTTTAAATAGGGGTGTTCAAATAATGACAAAATTAATTAAGAATTCAATTCAGTGTAACAAGTGTAAAGATATCATAGTTTCTGTACATCGTCACGATTTCAGGTGGTGTTCGTGTGGGGCCATTTTTATTGATGGAGGTCTGGATTACTCCAGACGTGGTGGCGAGCCCGGAGATATGACAGATCTCTGCGAGTACGAAGAACCAGAGGAAGACTCAGAGTAATTCTAGAAGTCTTTGGAATTTCCCTTTTTCCTGATAAATAACTGGTTGTCCGGTTTCTTTTGTCAACCAGTTTTTCAGAGATTCAACCTTATCTAGATTATCTTGAATAGATGGATCAAATTCACATTCTAACTCTAGATCTGTTCTCCCCGGAAAAAGAGTTTGATCCACTTCTAGGGTTAATCCTACGTCTAGGTGAAGAAATTTTAATCTAGTGTTTATTAAAGGGACGGAATTTACTCTGACTATTTTTTCGTCTTTTTCAATAATTCCTAGAATTTGTAACTCTAGCTCTAAAAATTCATCTGAGTTAACAAATTTTCCCGGTTCCCAAGAAGCATTATAAGAGGTCGTGTAGTCTCTACAGTCGATGACATGCTCGATCTCTTCACAACTTTGAACTCCATCGGAAACTGTACGGCCAGATTTGTGGGTAATTATACACCCCATTTTTCCGGGTAATTGACTGGAAACCCTGATCATCTCTTTATCCTTCAGTATCCTTCCATTAGTGGTATCAAAATAAGACATGTAATTCACGTTAACGTGAGTATGACTGCTCCTAGCTTCCTGTAACAAGAAGTTGTATTGTTCGGGAGTAAGTTTTAGTTTTAATTCGGTTTCGTTCATGGTACAATCCTTTATATAATTTGTTTTATTATATACCAGGATACCAAATATGACAATCACAGATGCCCTCATAGCCTACCACACCCTAAATGATAAAATGGCTTGGCAGTCTATGCCAGCGAGTTGCAAGCATCCCAAGGAATTTCATGCTTTGGCAGAGATGCCTGAGACCAAAAAACTCTCCGAAAATCTTGTAAGACAATATAAGCCCCACCAAAAAGGATTACACGAGCCCTCTATGTTAGCCCGAGAGTTATTCTATAATAACCATGGTATCCCGGAAGTTATCCCTGAATTACAGGGCAAAGTAGAAGCTGCTAGTCAACTTTGTCTGACAACTTTACTGAAATCAGAAGGTAATTACCTTTCGCCAGGAGAATATTATAATTCTTATGTAAAGGCTATGAAGAAAGACTCGGTTCCAACTACAGGGTTTAGTTACGAAGTGGTTAGACATGACGGAGTTTTCTTCGACGGAATAATGGTTGCGTTGGCTAATATTCCAACAGCTATGGGAGAAACAACCAGAACGGGAGAGAATGGAAAAGCTCCTTATACCAAACCAGGAAACTCGTTCTCTTTGTTGTCAGGTGATATTGTTACTAATATTTCGACAGAAGCTTTTCAGTATTTTAGAGATTTCTTAGGACTTTTTTATGTAAGAGCTATTCATCTCTATCTCGGGGGACAAGGTTACGTAATTGTTACCGATGACAGAATACCACGAGAATTTTTATCGAAGCGAAAAATAGGGCTTCCTACTGACGAACTTACCGATGCTGTAGATATAGCCATAAAATTTGGAATTGGTAATGGAAAAGGTTCCGTATATAATGTGTATGAGGAAAGCGCCTCTTTAGATGTCTCTAATAACTTGTCTATTGGTCACTTAGGAACAACCTTACTTACTAGACAGCCTAACCCGACTGAAAATGGGTTATATGTTAATGTCAGAGGACAACTAGTTAGATTACCAGACATTTTTTATTGGTAATGGTTGCACTGGAACCTGAACTGCGCTATACTCCCAATCAAAATTACAACAACCCCTATTACAACAACTAAAGGATAAAAATGATACATACTCACGAATATATTTGGCTAGATGGCAACTCACCTCAACTCCTAAGATCCAAAACATTGGTTACAGGATCTCCAACGGCGGGTGTTTGGAATTTTGACGGAAGTTCCACAAAACAAAGTGAAGGGGATTCCGCTGATTTAGTCATGAAGCCTGTAAGTACCGTAAAAGACCCACTCAGGGAGAACGGCCATTTACATATGTGTGAGGTGTTCGAACAGGACGGGGAAACCCCGCACGAATCCAATACTCGTGCTACTTTAAGAGGGATTCTTGATGACGGAGGTCATAGCCTGAAACCTTGGATTGGATTCGAACAAGAGTATACCCTTCAAACCCCGGACAAGAGTCACATTTACGGATGGCCAGAAAATGGGGCTCCTTTAACCCCACAGGGGCCATACTATTGC
>Ga0257122_1001228_pt1 | contig 18869 bp, 14 predicted proteins | sample SI106_120metaG_FD_190146 | JGI IMG/M metagenome (GOLD analysis project Ga0257122, IMG submission 190146) | Marine microbial communities from Saanich Inlet, British Columbia, Canada - SI106_120 | ecosystem: Environmental > Aquatic > Marine > Inlet | place: Canada: British Columbia | collected... | reverse complement strand
AGTCCGGCATCGGTCGTCCACACCATTCCCCCCGGCGATAGTCACCAACTTGACGGAACCCCGCAGGATCAGGGAAACTTCGCAGATGCAATCCCAGCAAAGTCCCCCCGCGGGCATCGAACGCCAACTACGGGCGATCTTTCCTGACGCGCGAATCGCCGATGGCACCATGTCGCAATTGGCCTACTCCCGCGACCAATGGCCCATGACGCTGCTGACGGTGCGAGACAATCGCCCCGTCGTAAGCCCACCCAACTTCGTGGTCTGGCCTGAGTCAGCCGCGGAAGTTGCCGCGCTGGTGAAGGTCGCTGCCAAACTGGGCATCCCACTCATACCTTGGGGGGCTGGTTCGGGTGTTTGCGGCGGCGCGTTGGCCACCCATGGCGGCATCGCCGTGGATATGAAACGCATGAGCGCCGTCTTGGATGTTTGCAGCGCTGATCATCTAGCGACGTTCGAAGCCGGAATCCTCGGACAGCTCCTTGAAGACCAGCTCAATATGCGCGGTTTCACCATGGGCCACTTTCCATCGTCGATCTATTGCTCAACGCTTGGCGGATGGATCGCAGCACGCTCCGCCGGACAGTACTCTTCCAAATACGGAAAGATAGAAGACATGACCGAGGAGATGGAAGTTGTCACGGGACGTGGAGACATTCTCACGCTCAACGCCCACCAACTACCGGAACTCCAGCAGATGATTATCGGTAGCGAAGGGACCTTGGGTATCATTACGAAGGCAACCATGCGCGTGCATCCACTACCGCAACACCGTCTATTTCGTGCGTTTCAATTTCCCAATGCTAGTCAGGGAACCGAGGCCATGCGGCGCGTCATGCAGCGCGGTCTCCGGCCCGCGGTTATTCGGCTTTACGACGAGATAGATACCCTACTCGCGCGTTCCAGCGGCCAGGGCACCGGCGGGAGTTCGATGCTATCTCAGCTGGGCAAACGCCTGGCCAAACTCATCGGTGCGAGCGTCGGAGACCTTCAACAACGCGCGATCAACAAAGCCCTGCACCACCCCGGTCTGTTGGGTAAGTTCGCCGATAATATCATTCCCAGCCTATCCAACGGCTGCATGGCTATCGTCGGTTTTGAAGGCGAACAGAGTCTCATTGAAGCAGAACTCGCCCTTTGTTGCGCAGAAATGGCCGCATGCGGCGGTGAAGATCGAGGCGAGGCTCCAGGGCAGCGTTGGTTCGCTCATCGCCACAATATTTCCTACAAGCAGAGTCCGATTTTTGCTTCCGGAGGTTTTGTCGACACCATGGAAGTCGCGACCACTTGGGCGCAGCTCAACCCGCTCTACCACGCCGTACGCGACGCACTTTCTCCCAGCGCATGGATCATGGCTCATTTTTCCCATGCGTATTCCGAAGGCTGTTCCATCTATTTCACATTTGCAGCCGCAGCCGAAGGTCGTTCCGCGTCCGAAACGCTATACAAAGAACTCTGGCGCCAGGGGCTTTCGGCGGCCATCCGCACGGGCGCCACGATCAGTCACCACCACGGTGTCGGCCTCAGCAAAGCGGCCTTCATGGCCAAAGAGCACGGAGAATCGATGTCTATCTATCGCCTGCTCAAGCAACAGCTTGATCCTGCCGGTATACTCAATCCGGGAAAAATGGGCTTATGAGCAACGCCAGAGAAAGAGATAGAGACAAAGATAGAGACAGAGACGTTCTCACCGAGTTGGGTAAAATTGTGGGCCCAACCTTTGTGAGTTCAGTCGACACCGACCTGGACGCCTACGGAGGTCTCGGACCCGCCGTCGTCGCTTGGCCCGCATCTGGAACCGAAATCGCACGACTGCTTCAGGTGTGCACAGATAACAACTACGCGGTTGGAGTGTCGGGCGCAAAAACCAGATCGGTACATTGGGGCGCAGATGATTCACGTACCCGAGTGGCGTTGGATACCGGACGTTTATTCGACATTCTTGAACTCGATGAGAGTTCACTCGTGGTTCACGCCCAAGCGGGAATCAAGATAGACCAACTCCAGCAAGCGCTCCATAGGCATGGTCTGACCTTGGGTAGCTTCTCCCGCGACATCTATCGATCGACGCTTGGCGGATTATTGTCCGACCCACCATTGATCGCCTATAGCCCCCAGGCCGGACGTTTCGCAGATATCTGTGTCGGCGTCTCTGTTGCAACACCGACGGGAGCAGTGTTTCAAACACGGGTGGCACCGAGAAAAGCAACCGGACCAGACCTTTCACGACTATATCTGGGAAACCGTGGCGCACTGGGCGTCATTTTTGCCGCTGTTCTAAAAGTTTCACGACTTCCCGAAGCCGAATTCGCAGCGGGCTGTGTATTCAGTTCAATGGAGAGTGCGCTTCAAGCGACGCGTCGTATTTTCGCGACTGGCATCCGCCCCGCCAGGCTTCAAGTCCTCAATGGCCCGCAAGCGGGACTTGAACTCGAAACTTTGGGATTTCCGCATTCGGCATTCACAAGTAATTCGTCTGGCGTATTTTTGACGGCGCTCAGCGGTCCGGAAAGTCTCGTGCAAGCGCAGCGACGACTCGTCGAAGAAGAAGTTGCCGCGGGCAATGCCATCCAGCTACCTCAGGAACACGTCGACCGTTGGTGGCAACGCGAACGAACCCAAACCGGAGGTATGCGTCCGCCCGTTGGTATTCGCATTCGCTATTCTCAAATTGCGAGCCTCAACGAACTGCTTTCCCGACGTGACCTACGCATGCGCGCCGAACAGTTCGGACTGCATGGCGCGATACTGTGGTTGGGTGCCACTACAGAAACAGACGACTTTGAGCGGGTACTCAACTCGCTTGAAGGCGTCGAATTGACTTCGGAACAGGCAAACCTTCCTCCTCTGGCGGAAGCCCTTCGCAAAGAACTTGACCCAAAATCTGTTTTGCTCTCGCGCCAATGGCTGCGACGATCAGACGGATCTAGGGCATAGGAGCTAGGCATGTCTCTGGATGAGTTCACCACCCAACTCGAGTATTGCACCTACTGCCCCAAGCTCTGTCGGCACGCCTGCCCGGTCTCCAATGCGACGGGGCAAGAGGCTTATGTACCCCAGCAGAAGATGGAAATCCTGAACATGCTCAGGCGCCGCGCCATTCCGTGGACAGAGGAATACGTCGCTGCACTCTACGCGTGCACGGGCTGCAAGCTCTGCCAACAATACTGCCTCCACAACACTGATGTGTCAGCAGCGCTCATCGCAGGTCGGCGTATCGCGGTGGAACAGAATTTGGTTCCAGAGCCGCTGAAGCAAATGCCCGAAAAGTTTCGCAGGGACAACCTGAAGCTGAGAAAGAAACTACAAAGTGGTCTACATGCGGATAAGCTCGCAGAAGAGGCTCAAGTCGGCTTCTTCCCCGGTCAGACCACAATAGATAGTGCCTTCGAAGAAATTCAAATCGCGATGAACCTATTTGAGAACCTTGATCTCGCCTACGTGCGCGTGGCAGATCTGTCCATGGTATGTAGCGGCTACGACCTTTGGGCCAGCGGCCACCACGATGCGGCGAAACACGTGGGAACGGAACTGAGTCGGTCGCTCAAGAAGTTCTCCACGTTGGTGGTCCCTAGTGCGCAAGACACGTACTATCTCCGCGACGTTCTCCCTGCGCTGGGCGTCGAGCACGGCACTGAAATCCTGCACATCAGCGAGTTTCTTTCCGCCCACACCGCACGATTGCGTGTGTTGCGCAAACGCCCAATGGCCTATTACCACGACTCCAGTTTTCTCGGCAGGTACCTAGGAGTTTACGACCAGCCACGGCAACTCATGGAGCGTTGTGTCGAATCGCCGCGAGAGTTTTTTCATTCCCGCGAAAAAGCTGAATGCTGCGGATCGGGAGGTTTGGTTCCTCTGACCAGTCCGGAGGTTCCGCAGAAGGCGTCGGCTGATCGACTACGCGAGGCTGCACTCTACGAAGTCGACCTGGTGATCAGCGCGTGCGCCGAATGCAATAACAAGTTAGGAAGCGCCGCGGAAGGCACTCATGTGGAGGTTTGGTCGTTGACCAAATTGCTCGACTGGTCCCTCCGTACCCACAACTAGCGTCGCGACCCAAATTCTGAAACAGGGCGGAATATCGTCCCAAACGGCTCGGCGGATCGTCTAGCGTATTTCACGGCTAAGCTGCCGAAACGCTAGGCCGAATCCAACCGTACTAGCCACTGTAGCCAATAGGTGACGACCGTATGCTATGGTTGCCGCGGCCACCGCTGAAAATACTTACTTAATTATTGGGTGGAGCTGGCATGCGCCTTGCTCTACCTGTCTGGCGCGCTTGCGCACCGGGCATTTGTGGAGGTAATAAATGATGGGTCACCGCTTGGCGGCAGGGGTATTCCTGACCGCAACTCTTATTCTTTCCGGCCAGGCCAACGCGACCGTAACTTCAAGATTGAATTACGACCAACTGATCAGTCGGTCGACCGTGACCATAACGGGAACGGTTGTCGACCAACGTGTCGTGCCTTTCGGCGATGAGATCTGGACCGACACCTACGTGCGCGTCGGAGATTCGCTCAAGGGCGGCGTCGCGCGAGGGCGAATCATTCGCGTCCGACAGCCCGGCGGCGAGCTGGGCGGCCGCGGAATGCGCGTAGCGGGTGCAGCGAGTTTTCTACGAAACGAACGCGTTCTGCTCTACTTGCGCCCCGTTGGTGGTGGGCTTTTTCCCATCGGTCTGGCACAGGGAAAGTTCTCCATTTACAAAGATGCCCGTGGTGTCGAAAGGCTTCGGCGAGATCTGCGTGGACTTGTTTTCGCAAACCCAACCTCTAACGGAAAAACGCGTCTGGTGCACGCCGCACCGGGAAGCGATGCCAAGAATATCAAACTGCGACTCCTGATCAAACGAACACAGTTCGTCGGCAAAGGAGGCAATCGATGATTTCTTTACGCTCCTTGACCGTCGTTGCTGCAGTTTTTGGCGTCGGTGTTCCACCCGCGCAGGCCTACGAAGTACAAAAGGCTACCGGCACCGGCGTCGAACTCCGTTGGACCGCGCTGCCGATGGCGTTCAACTTAGATGGCAACAAAGCGCCGGGGACAACGGCCTCGGCGACCCAGCAAGCTGTCAGATCCGCGTACAAGGTTTGGCAAGACGTTAGCTGTGCCTACTATACCTACAAGGATCTGGGACAGGTGAGTTCCGAAGGCGATACTGAAGATGGCGTCAACACCAATGTCTGGCTTACCTACTGGCCGACGAGTTACGGCTCGGATACGTTGGGCCGCACGCGGATCTTCTATGACCCCAGCTCGGGAAAGATCCTAGATGCCGACACCCACTACAATCCGCTAAAAGCCTGGTCCACTACAGGCAATGCGAATTCCATCGACGTACAGTCGGTTGCCACGCATGAAATTGGCCATCAACTCGGCCTCGATCACAGCGCGTATTCCACGGCAACCATGTTTTGGAGCACTGGCCAGGGCGATACGTCAACGCGTTCGCTGCATTCCGACGATATCGCTGGCGTTTGCCACATTTATCCAACGGGCACTGCACCTCCACCTGAATGCACGACAGACGCGCATTGCGCCTCGGGGGAAACCTGCACCAATGGCAAATGTGTAGGTGTTGGCAAAAAAGGATACGGCGCCCCGTGCAACTACCAAGACGACTGCCTGTCGGACCTATGCCTTCAGTCGGGTTCCGACACGTTCTGTTCTCAGAGCTGCGGTTCCCAGGGGTGCCCGAACGGCGACAAATGCGTGCAGATTACCGGCGGGTCGATCAGTAGTGCGTGCCTCCCCAACAGCGCTCAGCGAGCCACCAAGGATCTCGGAGATACGTGCACCAACGACCTAGACTGCAAATCGGATATTTGTTTATCCGTTCCCGGAAGTGGCTACCTATGTTCGCAAGCGTGTGTCGTCAGCAGCAACAACTGCCCCACGGGCTATCTTTGCGCCAACAGTAACGTCGGAGGGCTTTGTATTCCCGACCCAAACTGGAAGGCCCCGCAGGCCGACGGCAGCGCATGCGCGTCTCATCAGGAATGCCAATCGGGAATATGCCAAACAAACAAATGCAGCGCCGCGTGTGATCCAGCAACTGCAAGCTGCGCCGCCGGATTTGAATGCACCTCCGTGGCGGGAACAGGACTCAGTACTTGCACGCCGGCGGGTTCATCCCCCGCTCCGGGAAGCCTAGGGGCCGCATGTTCCGTTGCTGGAGATTGCGATAGCCGCCTCTGTCTCACGGAACAAGCGCCGGCCTATTGCAGCGTCTACTGCCAACCCGACACGGGTTGTGCGACGGGCTACGACTGTGTCCCCTGGGGCCAGGGCCCACATATCTGTGTAACCGGCCAGCCCGACCCAAACACTCCTGATCCAAACACCCCTGATCCGAACAATCCGGAGCCCAACAATCCGGATCCCAATGGAGAGGGAAACGGCACCCCCGCCTCAAGTGGCTGCAGTGTCGGCCAGGTAGGGAATATGCCCAAGGTTCTGCTGATCTGGGGGATCATCTGCATCGGATTGGTCACGCGACGAAGACGATAGTGACCGCACACAATCCAACGGGCGGAAAAGCCATTTCCTAGCAGAAGCTGTAGGCTTAGCTTGTAGCTTTGTGACGTATTGGGTAATGTTCAACCGCCATGTCACAGAATTTCCGCAGCTTAGTCATCGCCAATCCCCACAGTGCCAATGGTTCTCTCGGTCGCAAATGGGATAGCATCGTCCCGCTTCTAGAAGATAGCCTGGGAAAGGTCGACCATCGATTCACCAAGGCGCCTCGTGATGCGACGAAACTGTGCCGGGAAGCGTTGGACGGGGGCGCCGAAATGGTGGTGGCTGTGGGAGGCGATGGAACCATCAGTGAAGTCGTAAACGGTTTCTTTTCCGCCGATGGATCGCCCGTGAACGACCGCGCCGTGCTGGGAATACTCCCTTTTGGCACGGGGGGCGATTTGCGCAAAACCCTCGGCATCCCCAAGAAGCTGAGCAAGAGCACCAAGATGCTCGCGGGACGCCAAACTCGGCGGATCGACGTGGGCAAGATGAGCTACACCGATCCCGACGGGAATACCCAGCAACAGTTCTTCGCCAACATCGCCAGTTTCGGTATCTCAGGGCTGGTGGATCAAATGGTGAATAGGGGCGGCAAAGCCCTCGGTGGTCGCCTGGCTTTTGCCTTCGGCACGATTCGCGCGATGCGAAAATATCGAACGCAGGTCGCCCGATTCTCCGTCGACGGCGGGGAAGAATTTGAACTCCCCATCGTCATGAGCGCCATTGCCAACGGCCAGTTCTTCGGCGGGGGAATGCGCATCGCCCCCGAGGCGAGCATTGACGACGGTCTCTTTGATATCGTCAGCCTGGGACCTATGAATATGGCGGACCTGCTGCTTCGCGGCGGACGCGTGTATAAAGGTACGCATTTGGATTTTCCCGAGGTCACCTTTCTTCGAGGAAAGAAAATCCGCGCGGAACCCGTAGATGAAAATGAAGCTATTCTGCTAGACGTTGATGGGGAAACCCCAGGGATGCTACCCGCCACGTTCGAAATCATGCCGGCAGCCCTGCGCTTGAAAGTCGCATAGCCGCCAAACAGAATGGCAAATCCGAACGACCCACGGAAAGACAATTGAGAGAGAAACTAGCAACCTTTCTGCTACAACCAAAACCCTCGTGGGCGAAGCTATTGCTCTGCACGGTCAGCGGATGCATGATCTTCTTGGCCACGGCTACCTTCGATATCTGGCCCTTGGCCTGGGTTTCTTTCGTTCCGCTCCTTTTCGCCATTCAGGGCATCGCCACAACACGGCGAGCGTTCTTTTGGGGATGGTTTGCCGGCCTCGTCACCAATGCCGGCGGATTCTATTGGATCAATTTGCTCCTGGTGCGATTCGGCCATTTCCCGCAATACGCCTCGATACCGCTCTACCTTTTGCTCATGGCCTATCAAGGGCTTCATTTCGGTTTGTTCGCGTATCTAGTTACACGAACGCGAGACACCTACCCTCGTTTGCCCATGGTCGTTTTGGCGCCGGTGTTCTGGGTTAGCTGCGAACTCCTGATGCCCTTCATCTTTGATTGGTATATGGCTATCACGCAGGCCTGGAACCCGCTGGTCATTCAAGTTGCCGACCTTGCCGGCCCCTTGGGCGTGAGCTTCGTGCTGCTCGTCGGAAGTGGCGTCGCATTCGACGTGGTGGCTGCGTGGTTGAAAGGGGAATGCCTCCCCTGGAAAAGTAGCGTGGCGGGGCTGGCACTGATAGCGCTGGCGCTGGGCTATGGGGCATTGAGGATCCATCAGGTCGACAATGATCGCGTAGCCGCACCGAAGCTCAAGATTGGCACTGTTCAAGGCAACGTGGGCATCGTGGAAAAAGGCGCGGCTGCGCTCGCGCCATCGCACCACGAAATGCACCTTCAGATCAGCAAGGAACTTCAAGACCAAGGGGCTGAACTCTTGGTCTGGCCCGAATCGTCATACCCCTATGCCATTAACCGCGAGCGAAAGACCGACTGGCCCGACCACGACATCCGCAAGGTCATGCGCGGCATCAAAGTGCCCTTGATCTTTGGGGCGCTCACCTATTCGCGAAAAGAGAACTATCCTTATAACACCGCCTATATCATGCAGCCGGATGGCAAGATCACGGGGAGCTACGACAAGAACTACCTACTGGTCTTCGGGGAATACATTCCGTTCTACGAAAAAGTCCCAAACTTCCGCAAATGGCTGCCGGAAGCATCGCATTTCGCGCACGGCACAGAGGTTACGACATTCGACTACAAGGGCCATAAGATAGCCCCGCTGATCTGCTACGAAGATATCCTGCCGGCGTTTACGCGGAGGCTGTCAAAGCTGGAACCGAATCTGATGGTCAACATCACGAATGACGCATGGTTCGGCCAAACAAGCGAACCCTACGAACACCTGGCGCTCGCCGTGTTTCGAAGCGTCGAGTTAAGACTCGATATGGTGCGCGCCGTCAATACGGGAGTCAGCGCGATCATCGACTCGGCCGGACGGGTCGTCATCCAGACGCAATCTTACGATCCCGTCATCACCCCCGGGGTACCGGCACAAGGTATGTTGGGTGAGGTCGCCCTGCAAAAGCCGGGAAAGACGGTTTACGGCATGGTCGGGGATCTATTTGGCTACCTGAATCTTGGGCTCACGCTCTTGATGATGGCGCTTCTTTGGCGCAATTCCAGGCGAAATGGCAACGTTTCTCGGCGCGAAAAGAAGCGGAAATAGGTCGGGGCCGGATCTAGCCCAGCGGGCGAACCGCCGGGGAGCAAAAACATTGCCATATCGAATAAATCCATGGTAACTCCGCGGGGTTGTAGAATTTGAGTCACTGGCATAGAGGGGACCGATGGGCCACCTGAAAACCAAGTTGGGAATCGTGCTGGTCGTATCGGCATGCACGCTGGCCGCGGCCATAGCCAAACCCTTACCACCGCCCCCGATCCATCCGGATACGTTGCCGAGTCTGGCTCGGGCCTGGACGTTGCCAGCATCGTTTGCGCCGCAAATCGCCAACGACTATGCACCACGCACCGTCCTGAAGGACGGGGTGCTCTACGTCTACGATCATCACGGACGGCGCCTCGTGGCGGCCAACGCCAAATCGGGGAAGGTACTATGGCATTCGCCTGTTCCCGCCCGCAGTGGCTTGGCCTTCTCGTTTACGCCTTTCGTCAGCAAAGACCGTATCTTCGTCGCCAACGACGGCTATCTGCATGCATTCGAGCTTAAGACCGGTAAGCATAAATGGAAGGTTGGCACGAAAGGCGTCGCGGTTAACGGCCTAGCGCGTTCAAAGCATCGATTGTTCTTGCCGTGGATTAAGATAAAGGGCGGCAAAAGCCTACCTGGCGTCATGGTCTGGGCGATCGACGCGCGCCGCGGCCGCGTGAACTGGAGCAAGAAATATCCCGGAAATATCGCGTATCTCGCCGGTGATTCCAACGGCGCCTACTACGTAAGCGATACGGGCGTCGTTCTGGGTTTGACGGCAGACCGAGGCGAGCCCCGCTGGCAGGTTCGCGTAAAGGGCCGCATCACCACGCCTCCGATCTTTTCCGGCGGAAAGCTCTACATCCTGAGCGCCCGCAAGAAAGCCGGGTGGAGCGGCAGTGGCATTTATGCCGTCGAGGCCAAGACGGGCAAGCTCCTATGGGAAACGAAAGTTTCGAGTACCCGCCCCGCGCTGTTCTTGCATAAGGGACAACTGACCGTGGCCGAGAGAAATGGCCGCATCACCATGCTAAACGGCGAAGGCAAAAAAGAATGGTCCCTCGCGCTTCCCTTTGGCGAGCGAGCCGCCTCACTACACGGTGCCTCAACAGGCAACCGACTTTACGCTTTTTCGAGCCACCCGAGCGGTGAAGGCTACGTCTGGCTGGTCGATCCGGAAAAGAAGAGAATCGTCGCCACCGCCAACGCCCTCAAGCGACCTGCCCGCAGCGTGAATCCCGGAGAGAAGACCGTCTATCTCGATGGAGATGACGGCGTCGTCTATGCCTACCGCCTCGACCGAAGCGAACAGCCCAAACGACGCAGCATTCCACCCGTGGAATTCGCTGAAGAGATGCTTGCGAAAGCAGCGGGCGCCAAAAAACACCTGGACGATCTACCACTGAGACTGGCTGCCCTCGGAACCAAGGCGTTGCCCGCCATTGAAAAATCGTTGATGGCGGAAAATGATTTCGTAGCCACTGCTGCTGCTGAAGCGGTGGGTTTGCTGGGCGCGCGAAAATCTGTAAGCGCTCTACTGAAGGCATTGAAGGCCCGCATTGCTAGCCGAGTCACCGGTAAATCCGATTCGGTGGTGGCAATCATCGAAGCGTTGGCGGTTTCCCGCGATCGCAAAGCCGTCTCGCCGTTGGCAGCGCTCATGCTGGACGCGAGCCAAAGCCATCAACGTCGACGCGCCGCTTACGTTGCATTGGGCGGAATCGGCGGCGGCCCTGCCCTCGCCCCCATCTGGCAATTCCGTGGCGAAAATCGCGTAGCTAGCATCACCTGGGAGCCTCAGCCTTACACGTCGAGTACGGACTACGGGGTGGAGGTCGACGACGATGGTTTACGCCCGCCTGAGGAAGACTATAAGAAGACGTCAATTACCAGCCAGAATAAGGCGGGCCAAATCTATAGCGCCGCTATCTCGCCATATTTGGGTGGATATAACGACGTATGGATCGGTCCCAGCGATCTGGCCGGTAGCCTGGCCCAACCTTGGTTTACGGGCTTGAGCAAGCCGGAGACCCTACCCAACCGTCGCGTCCGATTCAACGCGCTGAAGGTTGACGCCAAAGGCAACGTCTCGCTGCAGATTTCCATGGAGCGAGACAAAAAATGGATTACAGCTCAGCCCGTCAAATTCTCGCTGGCAGATCTGACGGCAGACCGAGATGGCGATGGTCTCACCGACATCGTCGAAGAACGATTGCAGACATGCCTGACACATCCTGATTGCGACGGCGACGGTCTACGGGACGGCGAAGACCTAAACCCATTGGCATCGGCCAAGCAGCAACCAACAGCAGAACAAGAGCTCTTCCGCGAAGCCTTCTTCGCCTATTATTCATTTGTGAAGCGTCGCGGACTCGTCGTGGTCGACCCGGGCGACGATCCCTCAGTAGAGTACTTCGGCCGCCGCGACCCGATCCTCTCGCTACGTAGAGCAGCCGTGCAACGCCTACGCAAGGCAGCAGGCCTACACGCCATAGACTACGTTAGCTTCGGTGGTCCATACCCTGAAGGAGGCGGCTCCGGGGATGCGGAACCGAAAGTGTCTTGGGGAAAAAACCAACGCAATGCGGTCATCGGTATGGATATCGTGCGCTCTGGCGACAACGCTGTCGCCTACAACGTAACGCTCAAGAAAACCGGCAAAAACTGGGTCATCACCAAGATGCAACGCGCCTGGTCCACGGACTAGCTGCACCCGTTTCCGAGCCGCCTTTCCCACAATAGTCTCTCCCGCGGACAACCAACCGTCCTTTCCGACTTCGACCTCCATTCCTGTTTTTGTATTTTCACGGCATACTGTCCGTATGGGACGTGACCGGAAGAAGAAGAAGAAGAGCGATGCCGGGTGGGCGGATCCTGCATCGGGCTTCGGCAGTGCTTTTGCGGGGCTGTCGCTGGGAGTTGAATTGCCAAAGGGACCAAGCGTAGCCGAGCCGAATTCCGATGAAACCAAGAGCGAGGCTGAAGCGCATCCACCGACGCTGCCCAAACGCGCCGTCCTGCGAATCGAGCGAAAAGGCCACGGGGGAAAAGAGGTCACGCTCGTAACCCACCTCGGACTGAACGAAAGTGAGTCATCTTCCTGGTGTAAGGAATTGCGGCGCGAACTCGGCTGCGGTGGACACGTTGATGGAGAGACACTCGTCTTTCACGGCGACCAGCGAGAGCGACTAGCGACTCTTCTGGAAGCTCGTGGGGTGAAGCGCATATCACAGTAGTCTGAGGTTTCGCCGAGAACCGACTGCCGAAAACCCAAAGCCGATCACGACCGATGACCGACGACCGATGACCGATGACCGAAAACCTATAACCGATCACGAATTACCGACGACCGATGACCCACGACCGATGACCGATGACCCATACCCGAAGGTCCAAACCGGGGACATGGGTGACACTTTTTCGGCCGAATCAAATCTCAGTTGCCGCAGACACCACCAACTCCGGTGCTCGGCTGTGGGACCGCCTGGCTGCTCTTAGTCCAGACCTGGATTTCAGAAATAGCGAAGTACTCGTCGAAGTTTTCATGGGGTTTCCATGCGGTAAGCCAAGGACGGTCGTCCTTTTCCAGCTTGAGGGCCACATGTCGCACAAGGTGTCCGTCGAGATAGTGAATATCGAGACCACCGTTTCCATTCTCGATTGTAGCGATTTCCTGCCAAAAGCCGTTCGTCAGACTCGGTTCGCCCGGCGATGCAAGATTCGAAATCAGGACCCGATATTTCGATGCGTATTCGTAGCCCGCGCCTAGCATATCCCGCCAGTAAATCGAAATCTTGTCCACCGCCGCTATTTCCGTCAGGGCAATACTAATCCATCCATCGTATTCACAATCATAACAGTTCGACCAACCTACCCACTGAGCCCAGTTCGAAGTGTTGCCGTCCACGAGTTGAGATAGATTTCCTTCGTCAGGCTGGTCCTTCGACTGAACCGCCCCACCCAATGCGATATTCTCGGCAGGCACAACAACCGCCTCAACGTCACCGGACGAACCGCACGATTCGTGCAGCACGCTCACCATGACCGGGTCACTCACGCGACCATCCGTGTCCATCATCTGCAGGCTGATTTGGTTCGTCACGCCTTCCGCCAAACGCACAGCAATACAAAACGAACCGTCCGTTGGATCCACGTCCGCAGTTGCATTGCCGCCGTTGCCCGTAGCGAAAACCGTCATGCCGGGTGATCCGCTACCCGTAATGGCTAGGTCTCGTTCGCATTGGCGAATAGGCAATCCGGGATCCACGGTTGGTGCGTCGGGCTTGGACTGCCGAGTGTCGGTTGCGTGGATTTCCTCGGGCTGTTCTTCCCAATAACCGGTCGGCGCATCGGGCCCCAGCGGGCCACAGGCCCACACGGGTACACACAACATCAACAGGAAACCATATCTTCGCCGCATTAAATCGTCCTCATCATGTCGACGTTGGCCGCCGAAATTTCCCCTTCCCTACGTATGATGCAATACACAGGCCATCCTCCTTTCGGCCCCGCAGACATTGCAGTTTGTTTTTTGTTCATGTTTTCCATGTATTAGACGTCCCTCGCCCATGGGTAGCGGGATTTACAGTGTAACGATAGTGAAAGCTAGACTAGCCAATCGTTCCCTGTGCAACCCGTGGGTGTGCAGACTCAGCCAGATGGGGGCTCGACTGGTCTCCCCCCCTGGACGTGCCTTTCCCCTCCAACACAGGCCAGGCTCTGGTAGAATTCCCCAATGAACATCGTGTCTCATACTCGGATTAGCATCGTGCTGGCCTCGTTTCTCGCCTCCGCCGTTGGGTCCCCGGGCGCTGAGGCCAACACAGCGCTCCGACAGAAGCTCTCGAAACTAGCTGAAAACCTTTCCGATCTAGCTGTCACCGCCAAGAAGGCCGGCGCGACAAAGCACCTCCCGGCATGGGTTTTTCAAGGCCCGCCCTTTGGCCTCGGCCAGAAAGGCCAAACGAAGCCCGACCGCAAGGCCCTTGCCTTGATCATTCGCTCGAAGGCGCCGGCCAAGGTCAGAGGACTCGCCTTGATGTGGCTCGGCAGCGCGCGCCATCTCGACGACCTTCCTTTTTTCGAGCGTTATCTCAAAAGTGCTGACGCTGCGGGTTCCTATCCCATGATGCTGATCAGCCAATCGGTTCGACCCGATTACGACATCCAATGGCAGTCCATCTCTCTCGGTGACATCGCATTCCGCGCCGCCACCAAGATTGTCGGTCGGAACTACGGCGGCCCCGGTGGCTATCAGCGCTGGCGCAAAAAACAAGGAGACCTTCGGGATTCCTTCGACTACTGGAGCAATCAAGCGGGCAAAATTCGAACGCCAGCCCAGGGCAAGAAAGAACTCGCCCCCCTCCTCGCCCATGACCCAGCACTCTTTTTGCGTGTGCTCTTGATGCGTGGAATCGTACGCGCCTATCCTGCTTCGGACCTGCAGAAACTCGTTCGTGAAAAGATTGGCGCGAAGAAGATCCTTCGACTCGTGTCCCTCGAGGAAAAGTGGCCAGAGTTCAACGATGCGAGCAAATACGGCCGTTTCTGTCGCTGGGCCCTCGACAACTGGGCTGAACTCTTCCAGCGACAAGGCGCAAAAAAGCTCCTGAAGCTTTGGCGAAAACCTCTCTTTCCCAAAGATGTTCGATGGGTCAGACGCCACCTGGCCATCGCCACGGCAAGAGCAAATCCACGCTTGGGCTTCAAGATACTAACGCAAGCGCTGCATCAAAAACCCACCTCGCAAATGGACGCGGTGTTGAAGGAGTTGATCGCCACTTATCTGCCGCAGGCGACCGCTCCAGCCATCGCCTGGTTCCTCCGCTCCGAAACGGGCGAGCACGATCGACTCACCATTGTCCGCCAAATGGCTCTTGCCAAGAAGAAGGGAAAGCGCAGTCTCGCTCGACTCATCCGCGCCAAGGGGTTTGCCACCGACAGTGCGGCGATCATCGGTGCGATGGCGAAGGCTATTATCAGTTGGAAGGGCAAGCTCCCGCCCGTCTGTACCGGCCAACTCTACCCGCCGCGCTTCAAGGGCCGCGATACCCCGCAGCATCAGATCGACGCCGTAGCCCAGAACCGGAGGACCTGTGTGACCTCAATTCGCCGCTGGGCGAAATCCACTTGATAGTCGGAAAAAGAATGAACGAACCACCGCTCGCGGGTGTTTCAATAGCAAGACCATGCAGCGCGACACGGAACTCCTTCAACAGATTAGACTCGGCGAAATGGGCGCCTTCGATGTCCTCTATGAGCGCTACGCGGTCAGATTACTCAGTTATATCCATCGCTTCGTAGGCGACCGGGCTGCCGCCGAGGATTTGGTCCAAGAGGTCTTCCTCGCCGTACTCAAAGACCAAAGCTTCGATTGTACCAAAGAAGGCTTCGCCCGTTGGGTTTTCACCGTCGCCCGTAATCGTGCGCTCAACTATCAACGTGACAAAAAGAGAAATGCGACCAAGCTAAAGGAATTCCAGACTCTGGCTCGCCCCATCGAAAGTAGCCCGGCCACGCCGCGGCAGGGGCTTTCCAAGGGAATCACCCAAGCACTCAGCAAACTGTCCCCTAAACATCAAGACACCCTGGTGCTCAAACAATTCGGCGAATTTTCCTATCGAGAGATCGCTGAAATCCAGGGCGTCGCTGAGGGCACGGTTAAGTCACGTTTCCATTTCGCGGTCCGCCAGCTTCGCCAGTCGCTCACTACTCGGGGAGACAATGCATGAACTGCCAAAGATGTAACAAAAACCTGATCGACTACCACTATCAAGAGCTCGATCCGGCGACGTACGAAGACATGGCCGAGCATCTCACCGGTTGTGGAGATTGCGCGCTTGAATACTGCCGGCTCGATGTCGAGTTTCGTGGCGTTATCGACAACACGCGTGTTCGCCCCAGCGACGATCTTCATCGTAAATTGCGAAATCGCGTTGCTGCCGAATTCGCTCCCAGCTGGAAGAACAAACTCGCCCAACTCTTCACCATCCCGATCCCGGTCTATCAGACAGCACTGTTGCTCGTGGTGTCTCTCACGCTCGCGTTCTTTTTAAGTTCCGAGCGCCGTGCGCCGCATAGCGTTTCGGGGGATTTGACGGCACAACATGCATCGACCCATGCGCCAGCCGTTATCTTGGAAAACTACGACGCCAACCGACTCATCATCGTCGACAACGACCAACTCTAGGAGATCAATGATGCGCCTATTCCTATCGAACGGCATTTGCCTCATCGCCGCGTTCGCCCTCCTCGCCTGTGGGGCAGAAAGGCAGGAGAGGAAATCTTCGTCTCCCAAGGTATCCCAAACATCTAGCCCCATGATAGTCGCCAAGGCGCCCTCTGAAAATAGAGTCCCCCGAACGACTGGAACTTCGCAGCCACGTATCAAGAATGCGAAGCAGACCTTCAACGAGATTCTCGCGTTGGTGCAGCAGCATTATGTGGACCAAGACATAGACGAAGACGCGCTCTATAGCGGCGCTATCGAGGGCATTCTCAATAGACTCATCCAGACAAAGAACAGAAAGGTAAATACCATTCTGTCGCCGGTCGAGCAAAGCCAACTGCAACAGGGGTTGAAGGGTTCCATAAGCGGCATTGGCGTCGTCATCAAAAAAGTAGAAGGTGTTCTGATCGTTCGCAAACCGATTCCCGGCAGCCCCGGGTATGAAGCCGGTCTTAAGCCCGACGACCGCATTCTCGCCGTCAATGGTCAATCCTTGCGCGATTTGGATCTGGCCAAGTCCGTCGACCTAATTCGGGGACCAAGTGGCAGCACGCTGACCTTGCTCCTGCAAAGGGATATCCGCCAATGGACGCAGACGCTAACGCGACATGCGATAAAAGTTCCCACCGTCTTGTCGGCAAAAATCGAGGACGGCGTCCACTACCTTGGCATCAGAAGCTTCAACGAAAAGACGCTCGGCGAAGTTGACCAAGCGCTCGCGACGTTTCGCTCTCAAGGCATGAAAAAGCTGGTTCTCGACCTTCGCGCCTGTCCCGGCGGCCTCCTAGATGTTGCCCTGAAGGTCGCTGACCGCTTTCTGCCCTTGGGAAAAAGTATCGTCAGCATCCGAGGTCGTGACGGAAAGAAAGAAATGTTCAAGGCCAAGGAGAAGGACGCCGTTGCGGGCATTCCCATGGCTGTGTTGATCGACAAATCATCGGCTTCGGGTGCGGAGATCCTAGCCGGCGCACTGCAAGCAAACGGCCGGGCAACCTTGCTGGGTGATAGAACGTTCGGCAAAGGCACAGTCGAGAAAATCATGAAGCTAAAGAATGACTGGGCCCTCAAGCTCTCCGTGTCCCGTTTCTTCAGCCCGGACGGAACAGCGATTCAAGACACCGGCATCATCCCCGACCTCGCCGTATCCCGGGGAAAAGCTGAAACGAATACGTTCTACGATGGGCCCGAGAAAGGACTCAAAAATGACCCTCAACTTAAGGCCGCCCTACATCTATTGAATCTCAAACACTAGACGCCAGACGCTTCGCTACCCACACGCACCTACCCTCCTCCGTATTCTTAACGTTGCACCCACACCTCATCAGAGGTCACAATAGACGGATGCGATATCTTCAGTGGTTCCTCGTGTCGGTCTTGGCTGTGCCCGCTTTCCTTTGTCCAACGTCTGGGGAAGCGCAGGTTAGCTTTCGCTTTCCTGCCAATGACGCCCTCGGTCAATTCTTCTGGCCACTCGCAACGGTTCATATGGACCACAAAGCGGGCGCGGGTCTCGGTGGATGGGATTGCTACAACTTCCAAGGCGCGGCATTTCCCGGTTGCTATGACGAGCACAAGGGAACCGACTTCTTGTTGCTAGGCGCGTTCAGCGCCAACAAAGAAGCTTACGATTTGATGAACAACAATGACGTGGAAATTGTCGCAGCAGCCGATGGCACAGTGGTAGCCACGGCCGACGGCAACTACGACCAGTGCGAAGCGACCATTGGATCACAGCAAGTCGACTGCCACGGCAATCCCATTATTGCGAACCTGGTCAAGCTCGAACATGCGGGGGGGGATCACCACCCTCTATGTCCATATGAAGAAAAACTCCGTGAAGGTAAAAGTGGGGGATCAAGTCACGTGCGGGCAGGTGCTGGGCTATGTCGGTAGCTCGGGGATTTCGGCCACGCCGCATCTGCATTTCGAAGTTCGAGACAGCAACAACGCCTTGATCGATCCGTTCGCTGGCCAGCACACCCAACCCAATAGTTATTGGGTGCAGCAAATCGGCGCCTTGGGCCTACCCGGTGAATACTGCGCGGGCGATACAATTCCGCCAGACGCGGGTCCCCCTGCAGACGCCAGTGTTCCCGTCGATGCGGCACCTCCAGTCGATTCGGCACCACCGGTACCCGATGCTCCGCCGCCCCCGACCGTCGACGCTAGTCTGGTTCCGGTGGATTCCGCTCCGTTCCCCGACCAAACGCTGCCCCCGGACGCGGCGGTCGAATACGACCTGCCCATCCCACCCCAACCTGACGCGGGCCCCCAACTCGATTCGTCATCGCCCCATGACACAACCGACGTAGGGACCACCCATGACGCCGAATCACCTTGGGAGCCACCTCCCACGGAAAGCGGTGGATGCGCTATCGGCGGCCCGCCGGCGGCTGGATCGACCGCCCTCCTCTTCGTGGGAGCCGCTTT
>Ga0257122_1001226_pt1 | contig 18885 bp, 11 predicted proteins | sample SI106_120metaG_FD_190146 | JGI IMG/M metagenome (GOLD analysis project Ga0257122, IMG submission 190146) | Marine microbial communities from Saanich Inlet, British Columbia, Canada - SI106_120 | ecosystem: Environmental > Aquatic > Marine > Inlet | place: Canada: British Columbia | collected... | reverse complement strand
AGTCGCGCATTCACCCCGAGGACTGTGAAACCGCAGCCGAAGAGTGCGCGATTGCGACCGCCAAGGGCGAGGACCACGTCATTGAGTACCGCGCGATCAAGGAAGATGGTGAGGTCGTCTGGATACGCGACATCGTCACCGTCGTGTTGTCAGAGGGTAAACCTACTGAATTGATCGGCATCATGGTGGACGTGAGTGATACCAAACAAGCTGAACTCGCGCTGCGACAATCGCATGGAGAATTGACAAAACTCACGGAACATCTCAGTAGTACAGCGGACCAGCTCACCGAGATCATGACCAATGTGGCGCTCCAAAAAGGGCCGAAGCTCAACCGCTTTGAAAATCCAAACTTGAAAAAATGTTGGGAGCTGAGGGGCTGCGGAAACGAAGATTGTCCCCACTGGAACAATTTCGATGATCTCCGCTGCTGGGAACGGCTTGGTACACCCTGTAGTGAATTGTACGAAGATTCTCTCGCCAGGAAGCTCATACAATGCAGGGAATGCGAGGTCTACCAGGCGGCGCGTTCCGAACCGGGCTTTCGTTTGGGTGAAACCTTCAACGAAATGATCGCCATTTTGGAGCAGAAACAAGAAGAGCTCAGAAAGGTAAGTGAACGCGCCGAAGACGCAAGCCGGGCAAAGAGCGAATTTCTTGCCCAAATGAGCCACGAGATCCGAACGCCGATGAACGGGGTCATCGGCATGGCAAGTCTTCTCGCTCATACCGAGCTCACTCAGGAACAGCGTGAACTCGTAGGAACCATCGGTCTATCAGGTGATGTCCTGTTATCGGTGATCAACGACATTCTCGATTTTTTGAAGGTAGAAGCCGGTAAACTCGACATCGATCCCATTTCCTTTGACTTGCTGGTCACCGTTGAGGATGTGGTGAGCCAGCTGAATCAACGTGCCCGCGACAAGAATATCACGCTGACAATCGACTACAGCTTTCAAACCAACACGCACGTACTGAGCGACCCCGCCCGTATTCGCCAGATATTGCTCAACCTGGTGAACAATGCGATCAAGTTCACCCAAGAAGGTCACGTGCTGCTGCGGGTTGTAGAAGAAGAAAGCGATGGCAAAGTGGCGACGGTTCGTTTCGAAGTACGCGATACCGGCATCGGAATTTCCGAAGAAGCCAAGGCGCAACTCTTCCAACCCTTCGTTCAGGTTGGAGCTTCCGCAAAAGGTTCGCGCGGGGGAACAGGCCTGGGGCTGGCGATCTGCAAACGGCTGGTAGAATTGATGAGAGGCGAAATCGGCGTTAAGGATAACGACCCAAGCGGCACGGCATTTTGGTTTTCGCTTCCCTTTCCTTTGGTCGATCGCAAGGCCGACAAAACAATGCCCAATTGGAGCGATCTGGAAACCGCCCGGATACTCACGTTCGATAGCGCCCCAATCGACAGCCGTGCTCTCAAAAGCACCCTTTGCACCCAATGTGAAGACGTCACCTGCGTGGACACCATGGAAGCCCTGGTGCCCAAGATGCAGCAGGCGGCTCAAGATGGAAAGCCCTACGACATCGCTATCGTTGAGCACCGCCTTCCGGAACACGATGCCTTTGCCCTCGCCAAAGCAATGGGTGAAATGCCACAACTCAAAACCACCGCGATGGTCATGTTGGCTAGTCGTCCCGAAAAAGGCGACGTCAGACGCGCCAAGGCCGCCGGCTTCGACGGCTACCTCGCCAAACCGCTCCACCCATCCCGTGCGTTGGACCTTCTGACTCTCCTCTGGGGGGACAATCAGGTCCACGGTAGGGAAAGGGATGTTCTGACCCGCCACAATACCGCTGAACGCTTGGCCGGTAAAAGCCGAAGACAGCATACAAGCGAGGAATACCGGATTTTGGTCGCCGAGGATAATCCCGTCAATCAGCGGGTGGCCATGCGGATGTTGGAAAAGTTGGGTTGCACCGTCGATATCGCCAACGACGGCCTAGAAGCGGTAGGCAAGGCATTGGAGAACTCCTACGATCTAATCTTGATGGACTTCCTCATGCCACAAATGGGCGGGCTCGAGGCCACCCGCGAGATCCGCAAAGCCGACCGCCACTCGCACACGATCATCGCCCTCACCGCCACAGCTATCGCCGGCACCCGAGAAGAATGTCTCGCCGCTGGCATGAACGACTACCTAACCAAGCCGGTCACCCTGGACTCGCTTCGAGGGATGCTCAAACAATGGCTTCCCGATTTCAATACGAGCCAAACGAAATAGTCGCCAGTGGTCTCGGTCCGGTCGTTCAAAAAAAGTTCACACCGCGGGGAATTGCTGGCAAGACGAAGCCGAACATAATATCTTCCCAGGCTATGCCTCATGTCCCAATTCGAATTCTGAGATTCCATCTCCTGTCCATCTTCATTCTCGCTGCCTGTCAGCCGCCGAAAACGACTCAAACGGCAGCGTCCACGCCCGAAGCGATCCGGTTGAGAATTCTCAACATCAACGATTTTCACGGTCAGTTTTCACCGATCACGCTGAAGACAGGTGAAGATACGCCACGCAAGTTTCGTATCGCCGGCGCCGAGGCTCTTGCTGCGACCGTAGCCGAAATACGGTCGCAAGACCCAAGCCACACGCTTCTTTTTGATGCGGGTGATTTCATGCAAGGCAGTCTCACATCCAATTTTTTCGAAGGTAAACCGGTTCGGGACCTCTTCTCGATTCTGGGAGTCGATGTCGCGGCCGTGGGCAATCATGAATTTGATTTTGGTCCCGTTGGGCCACGCGTCATCGCCTTGCCGGGACAAGACCGACGGGGAGCCCTCAAGGCCTGGACCAAAGGTGCCCCCTTCCCCGTGCTTAGCGCGAACATAAAGAAACAAGACGGCTCTCCCATTCAATGGCCGAATGTTCATCCTTCTACCATTATTAAACGGGCTGGCTTGCGAATCGGATTGATCGGACTGACAACCGAGGATGCAAAGATCACGTCAATGCCGTCTAACCTCGTTGGACTCCGGTTGGAAAGACTGAAAACGGCGTTTCAACGCGAAGCCCAAAAGCTGAGAAAGAAGGGGATCGATCTCTTGATTCTCCTCGGCCACGTCGGTGGTCAATGTGCCGCCAACGACAACGCCAAAGGCAGTGCTGACTGCGACGGAGAGTTCTTTGAGTTCTTCAAATCGTTGAAGGACGGAGACCTCGACGTCGCCATACTGGGTCATTCCCATTGCAGTCTTTGGCGACGTGTCAAAGGGACCATGATCAGCGAAGCCTGTAGCCGGGGCATGGCCTTGGGACAAATGGAACTCTTCGTTGTTCCGGGCAAAGGTGTCGACGCAAAACGAAGCAAAATCCTGCCCCCCCAACCGATCTGCCACGATATCTTCAACGATACCAAAGATTGCGAAGGCCGGCTCCGCAAAGGCAAAGTCAAAGTCAAAGGCCAACTGCTCGAAAACCCGTTGCTGGAAAAACATAAAGACACAGTGCTGCGGGTTCGGACGATGCTAGCTGAATATAGCAGGAAGGTAGCCAAGAGTGCGAACCGCGTGTTGGCGCAGGTAAAAAATCCACTCCCCCATCGGCGCCATACCTTGTCGCCGCTCGCGACATTTTTCGCAAAAGTGCTGCGGGAAAGAACGCCCAATGCAGACGTGGCCCTAATGAACAACGGGGGTATTCGCGCAAACGTAGCGGCCGGTCCCTGGCGCTACAGTCAGCTCTTTCAAGTCTTCCCCTTTGACAATCAAGTCGCCACCGTATCTCTCAGTGGTGCGCAGCTACGCCGCTTGCTGGAAATCAACTTGGCTTCGCCTCGAACCGGACTATTGCAGGTCGCCGGACTGAAGATGAAAATTAGCTGTGGCAACAAACGTAAACTGCTCGAGTTGACCGATGACAAAGGAAAGGCGCTCGATCCACGCGCGCAATACGTCGTGGCGATGAGCGACTTCATGCTCACCGGTGGTGACGGACTGGGTAAAGTTCTTGACGAGATCCCCGAAACCAAGAAAAAAATCTTCGAGGGGCGGCTCATCCGCGAGGTCATGGCCGAGCATCTGTCGAAGTTGAGACATCCGGTAAATAGTCGCAACTTCCCGGTTATTTCAGCAGATTCACCGCCCATAATTCTGAATGGCGACTGTAAAAGAGCGTCGAAGGCCCGCGGGGCCATCTGTAGATAGCTGAAAATAATCGAGAAAATAGAAATGAAACACCAATTGCGTCGGATGCTCGGCGCGGAGCATTGACTTGGGGTATATTAGGCTTACTTTGACATCCACTAATAGAGCGCCAGCAAATCTGCTGAGCTCGCATGAATAACGAGGCACTGGGTTATGAGCGAACCTGAAAAACAGGGATCAGTCCGACTTCCAGTCATTCCTCTTCGGAATCTGGTCCTTTTCCCCGGGGTAGTGCAACCCATCGATGTTGGACGTTCGAAATCGTTGGCGGTGGCCGAGGAGGCCAACAATACCCCCAACCTAAGACTGGCGTTGGTAACGCAGGTTGTCCCCGAACTCGAAGATCCGGGACAAACCGATCTTTATCCCATGGGCGTGGAAGCGGAAGTCCTCCGGGTCATGAAGGTCGCCTCAAATCGAGCGACCATCGTGGTTCGCGGCCTGTCGCGGATTCGCCTTCTTTCGCTAGAGGAACAAGAGACGTTCACCGAGGGCAACTTCGTACACGTTGGCGAAATGGGCATGGAAGATGTTGAGGCACAAGGCCTGGCCATGGCTATACGCGATTCGGCGAAACAACTCGTGTCGATCTCGCCGGAAATCCCCGACGAGGCGATGGCGATGTTGGACCAAGTTAGAGAGCCCGGCAAACTCGCTGATATCGCCGCGGCCAATCTAGACTTGCCCACTTCCGAAAAAAATGAATTGCTCAACACGCTTTCGGTCCCTGATCGATTGCGCGAAGTCTTGGCGCGTGTGCAACGCGCACTGGAAACCCACCGCGTCAAAGAGAGTATCGATTCGCATGTTCGCGCAGAAATGGGCAAACACCAGCGTGAAGCCATGCTGCGCCAGCGCATGCGAGCGATTCAGGAAGAGTTGGGAGACACCGAAGAAGACGACACCGCCGCCGACCTGGAAGAACGGCTCAAGGAAGCCGAAATGCCGACGGACGTGGACGAGGTGGCCCGCAAGCAGCTGGCCCGACTGCGTCAAATTCCCACGCAGTCGCCCGAGCATACGGTCACCCGTACCTATCTTGAATGGCTGGTTGATCTACCGTGGAATACGCTCTCCGACGACAAACTCGACCTTGATGCAGCTCGTGCCATTCTAGACGAAGACCACTATGGCCTTGAAAAGGTCAAGAAACGAATCATCGAATATCTCGCTGTCCGCAAGCTTAAGCCCGACAAGAAGGGCCCGATTCTCTGCTTGGTGGGCCCTCCGGGTGTCGGCAAAACATCCACTGGACGTAGCGTTGCGCGGGCCCTCGGTCGGAAATTTGTGCGCGCATCTCTGGGTGGCGTGCGAGATGAGGCCGAAATCCGCGGACACCGCCGTACCTACGTAGGCGCGCTTCCAGGACGTATCCTGCAAAGCATTCGCCAGGCAGGCACGCGCAATCCGGTTTTCGTCCTCGACGAAATCGACAAATTGGGCAGCGACTTCCGCGGCGATCCTGCATCGGCTCTGTTGGAGGTTTTGGATCCCGAACAGAACAACGCTTTTAGTGATCACTTCCTAGAGGTTCCCTTCGACCTCTCTCAGGTTCTCTTTTTCGCCACGGCCAATGACATCGATCCGATTCCGCCGGCCCTGAAAGACCGTCTCGAAATCCTTGAGTTGCCAGGTTATACGCGCAAAGAAAAGCTACACATCGCCAAACGACACCTGCTTCCCAAGCAAATCGAAGACCATGGTCTAACCGACAAGAACGTCCCCATCGACGATGAGGCGATCACCGAGGTCATGGATTCCTACACGCGTGAGGCGGGCGTTCGTAACCTCGAACGTGAGCTTTCGAGCGTTTGCCGTTACGTCGCGGTGAGAATCGCCAGCGATAAGGAACCACCCGCAGTCATCGACAAGGCCCTCATTCCCAAGATGCTTGGTGCCATCCGGCACTATCCAGAAATGGCGGAACGTACGGAGATTCCGGGTGTTGCCACCGGATTGGCCTGGACGCCAGTGGGTGGGGAGATCCTATTTGTCGAATCGACCCGCATGCCGGGCAAAGGCAAGCTCATTCTCACGGGCCAACTCGGCAAAGTCATGCAGGAATCTGCTCAGGCGGCCCTGACGTTCGCCAGGTCCCGAGCCGATAAATTGGGGCTCGACGAAGACTTCTTCGCCACATCCGACCTGCATATTCATGTGCCGGCCGGCGCCATCCGCAAAGATGGCCCTTCGGCGGGTGTCACGATGGTGACTTCGCTCGTTTCCTTACTTTCTGGTCGTTGTTGCCTTGACGATATCGCCATGACAGGCGAGATTTCGCTCCGCGGGACAGTGATGGCCGTGGGTGGAATCAAGGAAAAGGTCCTTGCTGCTCATCGCGCGGGCATCCGGCGAATTTCGCTGCCCGAGAAGAATAGAAAGGACCTAGTGGATATACCGTCAGATATTCAGGAAGAATTGGAACTCTTTTTCGTGTCCAATATCGAAGAGGTATTGGAGCTCGCCTTGGAAAAAGCGAGCAAGCCGAAGAAAAAGTCCAAGGCCGACCCTGCTCTATCGAACGCTTCCCACGCATCCCAATAGCGGTCGTCTACCGCACCAGGAGAGCCCCCCAATGTCCATGAGCAAGCTGAAAACTAGCGCACTGCTGCTCCTACCTTTAGTTGCCCTAACGGGCTGTGCCCCTGGTCCCCAGGAGCTGTTGATCATTTTGGCTATCGTGCTGCTTCTTTTTGGCGCGACGCGCCTGCCCCAACTCGGCAAAGCCCTCGGCGAAACCGTGAAGAACTTCAAATCGGGCGCGGCCAATAAGGAACCGATCGAAGAAGGCAAAGACAAAGCCAACGATCAGCCACTGGATAGCAAGAAGGAAGAAGTCGCACAAATCGAAGATGCGACGGTCGAACCCATCGAAACCAAAAAAGACGCCTAGACTTACGTCCTACTCGCCTGTTCGGTTCCCCGTCAAACCAGTCGATACTCTAACTAGACTCCGTGCTCATCTGAAACTGTAGACGGGTAATGATCTGTTTCACTTCCTCAACGTCAGCCGCCGTATCGAATTCAGAGGCGTAGGCTTGCAAATCATCGAGGGCCACCGCTAACGCGTTGGCACGTAGCGCGTGCAACCCACGGTCCCGCCGTAGATGGGTATCGCCCGTCAAATGGATAAGACGATCGCAGACCATCATGCCCCTCAAATGATCGTACCGCGTTTGGCAAAACTCATGCAGAGAACGGAGGCTTCGAATGACCACATCCTTTGTGCTGCACGGGGCCAGTTGGTCGGGCTGGAGCTTGAGCGCCTTTCCGGCAAAGGGAGATAATAGCTGTTCCACCTGCTCATCGGTTAGATGATGACCGCCCCGCAAAGGATCGATGAAATGGAGCTGGCCGCTCCGCTCTAACCGCACGACAAAATCGTAAGGCGTACCGATTCCCTTGATACAAAGGTTAAGGCGCCGACCGATTGCCATCCAAATGATGGCGAGCGGAATAGCCGCACCTTCTCGACGGTCTATCGTATCTTTCAGATAATGGTGGCGCACGTCTTCGGTAAGTTGATCGGGTGCTGAAAAACCGAGGGTCCCGTGAATCAGCTCCGCCAACGTAGCTATTTTCTCTGAATCCGATTGCTCGGAGAAGTCCGCTTCGTTCACCAGCGCAGCGAATTGATCGAACTTCGTTTGATAGTGCTGCAAATCGAGACCAGGATCCTGGTCCAACGAAAGCATGAGGGCCGCCACTTCTTCGAGCGGCATGCTTTCCTCTAGGTGCTGATATAAGGCGTCGCTGTTCATGATCTATTTGTCAGACAACAGTTGACTGCGAAGGCCGCAAAAAGGCGACCGCTAATCCAGCGCCCTACAGATATGCGGGGTCGCGATGTTCCCCGAATTCATCGCGGAAGATCTGACAGATTTCTCCCAACGTCGCATAGTTGCGAACAGCCTCAAGAATGGGACCGAAGGTGATGGCGTCTTCTTTTCGGCACGCCTCGCGTACGTCGTCCAGGCAGCTTTGGACTTTGCGAGTGTCTCGACGCTGACGAACGGCAGCAAGGTTTTCAATCTGCGAGCGCTCACCTTCGAGCGCGATCTTGAGTGTAGGAATCGATGCCTTGCCGTCTTGGGCGTATTTATTGATACCCACGATGACCCGCTCGCCCTTCTCGATCTGCTTTTGCTCGTCGTATGCACTTCGGCTGATCTCACGTTGAGGATAGCCCTCTTCGACCGCCCTCACCATGCCACCCATCTCATCGATGCGTTCGATATATTCCAGCGCCGCCTTTTCCATGCGGGTTGTGAGGTCTTCAATAAAATAGGAACCGCCTAGTGGATCGACCACCCGCGTAACGCCGCTCTCTTCTGCAAGTATCTGCTGAGTTCTCAGCGCGAGGGTCGCCGCATCTTCAGTGGGAAGCGCGTAGGTTTCGTCGAATGAATTCGTATGCAACGATTGCACGCCCCCCATGACCGCAGCCATAGCTTGGATGGTGGTGCGAATGACGTTGTTATAGGGTTGCTGAGCTGTAAGGGACACGCCTGCCGTTTGGGCATGGGTTCGCAAAAGCTGGGTACGCGAATTTGTCGCACCGAAGCGCTCTTTCATGAAGCGCGCCCACAGCCTTCGCGCAGCCCGAAATTTCGCAACCTCTTCGAAAAAATCGTTGTGTACGTCGAAGAAGAAACTCAAGCGCCGGCCGAAAGCGTCGACATCAAGCCCGGCGTCGAGCCCAAGTTGCACATATGCCAAACCGTCAGCCAGGGTAAACGCGAGTTCCTGAACCGCCGTCGCGCCTGCTTCGCGAATATGGTAACCGCTGATACTAATGGTATTCCACAGCGGTGCTTTTTCCGTGGTCCATACCAACATATCTCGAATGAGGCGCATGGACGGGCGAATAGGACTGATCCACTCCTTCTGCGCGATGAACTCCTTCAGGATATCTGTCTGCGTCGTGCCGCGGAGTACCTCAGATGAGATCCCACGTTCCTCGGCTGCAGCCACGTACATGGCCAGTACAATGATCGCCGGCGCATTGATCGTCATCGACGTGCTTACTTTGTCGAAGGGAATATCAGCGAAGAGCCGCTGCATATCGTCCAGAGAAGCAACCGAAACGCCTTCACGCCCGACCTCACCCAGCGACCTCGGAGAATCCGGGTCGTAGCCCATGAGGGTCGGCATATCGAAGGCGGTCGAAAGCCCCGTCTGCCCCTGTTTCAACAGGTAGTGGAAGCGCTTATTGGTCTCCTCGGGGGTGCCAAATCCGGCAAACATGCGCATCGTCCAAGGGCGACCACGGTACATATTGGCGTGAATCCCCCGGGTGAACGGATATTCGCCGGGGTTGCCGATTTGGTCTACTCCAGGAAGGTCAGAGGATCCATAGACTTCCGCGAGGTCTAGGCCCGAATTCGTGCGAAATGCTTTCTTCTTTTCATCAGACATTACACGGACACTAGCCTTCTTTCGAAGGAAGGTCTATGGTGCGCGCCATGAGTAGATCAACCCGATTTGTAGATGCATGTTATGGACGTCCCACCGATTGCACACCGGTATGGCTGATGCGGCAGGCAGGCCGCTATCAAGCCTCCTATCGTGAGATTCGCAAGACCGTCTCCTTCTTTGACCTCTGCCAAAACCCGGAAATCGCCGCTCAAGTGACGGTCACCGCTGTCGACGAGCTAAACGCGGATGCGGGCATCATATTTTCGGATATTCTCGTGCCCGTACGCGCCATGGGAGCCCCCGTCGAATTGACGGAAAAAGGCCCCCAATTGGCGACGCCGATTCGGACCCGCGCGGATATCGACGCCCTGAAGATCATCGATCCCAATGTCGAATGCTCATTCGTCATGGACGCGATCAAACAGACGTGCGCGGCCTTCGACGGTAAAGTGCCTTTGATCGGCTTCGCCGGCGGCCCCGTCACCCTGGCCTCCTATTTGGTTGAAGGCGGGCATTCTAATAATTTTATGCATTTGAAGAATATGCTCTATGCCGACCCGGAAACGGGACACGCTTTGCTGGGCAAATTGGCCACGATGATCGCGCGCCATCTCCGGGCCCAAGCTGAGGCCGGCTGCGGAGCGATTCAACTCTTCGAATCATGGGGCGGCATCTTCGGTCCCGAAGATTTCCGAGAATTCGCGTTCCGTTACCACAAGCAAATCCTCGACGAACTATCCGATGTCAAAGTTCCGAAGCTGCTCTTCGGTACAGGAACAGCGGTGGTTCTTGAACAACTCAAGGAAGCTGGGCCCGACGTGGTCGGCGTCGATTGGCGCATCGGCCTCGACGCGGCACGAAAGCGCCTGGGACCGGATACTCCGCTACAGGGAAATCTCGACCCCTGCTGCCTTTTCATGGATGAAGGTCCCTTGAAGGAACGCATCCAACGCGTGTTGGCGCAGGCCGGTGACAATCCTGGCTATATCTTTAACCTGGGGCACGGAATCCTTCCGCCAACGAAACCCGAACGCGCTCGCTTCTTGGTGGATACGGTTCACGAGCTAACCCGCCGTTAGGGCCACAGCTGAACTTATGTCGAAGAACGTAGTCATCGTCGGTGGTGGTATCTCCGGAATGGCAACGGCCATCGCTATCCTAGATTTGGCCGAGCAAAAGAAAGTACAGCCACCTCGCATTCAAGTATTGGAAGCCAACGAAAAACCCGGAGGCAAGATCCGTACGATTGTCGTCGACGACTTTGCTTGCGAATACGGCGTCAACGGTTGGCTGAACAAAGAACCCAAGACCGTCGACCTTTGCCGACGGGTTGGCCTAAGCAAGAAATTGCTGCCGGCCACCGATGCCTACAACAAAAGGTATCTCTTTGCTCGCGGTCAGCTACACGCCGTTGAGATGAGCCCCTTCAAATTCATGACGTCGGGCTTGATCAGTGTCGGGGGTAAGGCACGCCTGATGGTCGAGCCGTTGGTTTCGAAGGGCGACCCTCGGGGGGAAAGCATCGCACAGTTTGCGCGGCGGCGTATCGGCGATGAAGCGTTCCGAGTTCTCGTCGATCCCATGCAATCGGGTATCTATGCGGGTGATCCGGAAAAACTCAGCGTCGCGGCCTGCTTTCCGCGTGTGGTCGAAGTTGAAGAAGAATACGGAAGCCTGATCAAAGGCATGGTCAAGCTCGCCCGCAAACGTAAGGGCAACGCACCAACCGGCGGCCCTTCGGGACACCTCACGAGTTTCCGCGGTGGCATGCAAACATTGATCGACGCAATGGCCCAAACGTTGGGTCCAAGACTACGCTGCAACGCTACAGTGGAAAGTGTCGAATCGGCCGACAAGGGCTTTCGGGTCTCGCTCAAGGGCGATGAGCCGGTGAACGCTGATGCCGTCGTTTTGGCCTCCCCTGCGTTCGCGTCAGCTCGGATTCTCGCAGGTAGTCAGCCGGCACTGGCCGACCAGTTGAAGCGGATCGACTATCCACCTCTCGCGGTAGTCTGCCTAGCTTTCAAGGCCGAGAGCATTTCTCACCCATTGGATGGCTTCGGTTTCCTAGTCCCACGTAACCAAGGACTGCGAATGCTGGGCAGCCTCTGGACCTCGAGTATTTATCCCGAGCGGGCGCCTACCGGAACCGTATTGCTCCGAACCATGGTCGGAGGTGCGCGAGATCGGTCAATATTGGATATGGATAGCGGCGAACTGGCCAATATGGTGCTGGAAGAATTGCGGCCGCATCTGGGGATCCAAGGCCGCCCGATCATGGAGCAGGTTTTCACCCATGAAAAGGCGATCCCCCAATACGAATTGGGGCACCTCCAGTTGGTAGAGAAATTGGACGGATATCTCAACGATTTAAAAGGATTGCACCTTACAGGCAATGCCTACCGCGGTGTCAGCGTCAACGACTGTGCAAAAAATGCTGGGCCCACGGCCGAAAAAGTGCTTAACGATCTTGAAATGTAACGCCGCCGGCGCGGGTTAACAACTTGACATGGCGCAAATTCCGCGTTGGCATGCGTGGTCAAAGCGTGGTAGTTACTGCCGGCACCAACAGACAAGCAACGGATAGTATGGAGAAAATAATGAAGATACGGATTGCGCAGGTTTTGGGATTGACCCTGACCCTCAGTATGGCTTTCGGATGTGAGGACCTCAAACCGAAGGGCGCAGGCAAGACCAGCGCAGTAGCAACCAAAGCTGGCGGCTCGACCGCTACCAAGGGCGCTCCCTATACCGGTAAGAAGGTAAAGATGGAGCTCTACGTGATGTCCAAATGCCCTTACGGCGTCAAAGCCGTTCAGGGTATGAAGCCTGTCTTGGATGAGATCGGTTCGGCCATCGACCTAGACATTCAATACATCGCCTACATGAAGAACGGCAAGTGGGCCCCAATGCACGGCGACCCCGAGCATAAGGGAAATATCGTACAACTCTGCGCCATGAAGCATTACCCAGCGCGCGACAAGTACATGCCCTTCTTTGATTGCTGGAATAAGAACTGGCGTCAGATTCCTGCAGGCTGGGAAGCATGCGCGAAGTCAACTGGCCTCGACGTAGCCAAACTGCAAACATGCTACACCGGTGGCGAAGGCGAAAAACTCGCTACAGCTTCTTATGTCCTTGCGAAGTCCAAGAAAGCCTCCGGAAGCCCCACCATTTATGTCGGTGGCGAAAAATACTCCGGTGGCCGTTCCAAGAACGACTATCTTCGCGCCATCTGCAACAAGCTAACCGGCGCCAAGCCCGCTCCTTGCGCAAACATTCCCGAGCCCGTCGAAGTTAACGCCATCGTTTTGACCGACAAGCGCTGCAAAAAATGCAACGCCGCTGGCATGCTACGCAGCCTCCGTGGCCGCTTCTTCCCCAAGCTCACCGTCAAGACCATCGACTATGCGAGCACCGAAGGTAAAGCACTATACAAAGAGCTCGGCATCAAGCATTTGCCGATCTATCTCTTCACCTCCGGTGTCGAGAAGGCTGACAAATACGCCAGCATCAAACGCTGGATGCTTCCCAAGGGTAAATACAAGCAGCTTCGTGCGCCAGCCAACTTTGACCCAACGGCTGAGATTTGCGACAACAAGCAAGACGATACCAACAACGGCAAAGTCGACTGCGACGATCCCACTTGCACGGCCAACATGGTTTGCCGCAAAGAAATCGCCAAGAAATTGGACGTCTTCATCATGTCCCAATGCCCCTACGGCGTGAAGGCCATCGACTCCATGAAAGAAGTTCTAAACAACTTCGGCAGCGACCTGGCCTTCGACGTACACTACATCGCCGACAAGCAAGGCGACGGCTTCAAAGCCCTTCACGGTCAGCCTGAAGTCGATGAGAATATCCGTCAGCTTTGCGCCAAGAAGTACTACAAGAAGAACAACAAATACCTCGACTACCTATGGTGTCGTAACAAGAACTATCGCAGCAACGACTGGAAACCCTGCGCTACCGCGGGCATCAGTGCCGCTGTCATCGAAAAATGCTTCAACGGCGAAGGCAAGAAGCTTCTCGAAGAAGACATCAAGATCGCCAAATCCCTCGGTGTAGGCGGCAGCCCCACCTGGTTGGCGAACAACCGACATAAGTTCAGCGGCATCGCAGCCGACGCCATCAAAAAGAACGTCTGCCAGCACAATGGCAAGATGGCAAATTGCGACAAGAAGCTGACGGAAAAAGCAGCGGTCAAAGGTTCCTGTAACTAGGCACCCGCTCAGCTTTTCCCTCTCTGCAGCGTCCTGAACGCCGCCCCCCCCCTAGACACAACCCATTTTCGCCAAGGCGCTCCTCGCCCCGCGCCAGCCTCCATTGTAGCGAGGCCGTCAGATATACGATAAGATCCTTCGGTGGCAAGGCAAACGGTACAGTATCTTAAGATCCAATGGAGTATTCCTTTGCTCCTCCTTGGACTATTTTGCCAGCCGAGTTGCGCAAAACAGGACGCGACGCAGATTGTTCTGGCCGTCTCCACCGACTTCAATATTCCCGGCAGTATCGATAAATTGACCATTGAGGTCTCCAACGGCCCAACCATTCACCATTCGTCCAGTTATTCGTTGATACCGGGGGAAAGCGGAAGCCTGAAGTTGCCCGCAACGCTTGCGTTTTCAGCCTCCGAGTCGAATACAACACAACTGCTGTTCAAGGTATGGGCGCTCAAGGGCACGGATGTTCTCGTGAGCCGCCAGGCCCGATTGAGATTTGTTAAAGGCAGAAAACTCCTGCTCAGGCTCGAACTGAGCCGACGGTGTGTCGCCGAGAACCTCGGATGCATCAACAAGGGTCAGACTTGCCATCCAGACCAGGGTTGTATTTCCCTCGATGTCGATTCGAATACGCTTCCGGACTATGACGAAACGCTCGCCTACCAAGGCGTGGAGGCGGGTGTCGCAGACAGCCAAATCGACGCATTGTCCGACGCGCTCTCAGATGGCATCGCCGATTGCGATGGTCCCTGTGATATGGGCATTGGCGATCAAGGGCCAGCCGATATCCCACTCGCCGATTTGGAAAAGGACGCTCCGCCGGATCTTCCCCCGGTCGATCAGGGTACGACGGATACAAAGGTCGATCTGGTTTCGTTCGACTCCAAGGTGGACCTCGTGTCCATCGACGCGACTGTTGACACGACCGTCGACGTGCTTCCCCCGCCAGATACGGTCAAGCCGACCGGCTCGGAAGGCGGCCCATGCACCGGCGGAGGCGGCTGCGATCCAGGTTTGGCCTGCCGGTCGAAGACCTGCGTCCGTCTGCACGATGCTACAGTCGACATGCCAGCGGACCTGAACGTGGATACCACCGTAGATCAACTTGTCGTCGCCGATAGTGCGGTCGACCAGTCCGTCGATGCTCCACCGGTTGCGGATCTCACTGTCGATACGGTGCCCAATCCGGCAGTGGACGCCACCGTCGACGTCACCATCGATACGACGCTTGACCTGCCGCCGGATACGGTGTCGCCCGACGCTACGGTCGACAGCGCACCACCTAGTTTCGGTGCAACGGGCATCGCTATAAATACCGAATCGGGTCACCAGAGCACGCCTAGTGGCGCCTTCGACGGCACGAATTTCCTCTTCGTCTGGCAAGATAGCCGAACTGCCGCCGACCAAATCTACGCCGCCCGAGTCAGTCCGGCCGGCGTGGTACTGGACCCCCAGGGATTTCTCGTAGGTAGCGGCGGGGCGGAAGATCTAAATGAACCAGTGGTGGCTTTCGATGGTACCAACTATTTGGTCGCGTGGCGGGACCGCAATGATTGGGATTCTCAGATCATGGGGGTTCGAGTTTCTACGGCTGGAGTTATTCTCGACGGCACCCAAATCGGCATTGCCACGGGCAGTGACAATCAAGAAAAGCCGGCTATCGCCTTCGGCGGATCAACCTATCTTGTAGCCTGGCAAGACGACTCTCCCGGTACTCACTCAAATATCTACGCAGCAAGGCTAAACACGGCTGGAGCTGTCCTCGACCCAGCAGGAATCGCCATCGCCACAACGGCCAGTGACGAGGACCAAGTTACCGTAGCCTATGGTTCGAGTAGGTTCCTGGTCGCCTGGCGCGAAGACGATGTTATTCGGGGACAGCGAATCGTGAGCGATGGAACGTTGTTGGATGCACTTCCGGGCATCGAGATAGCAACATCCAGTGGCAGCGCACCTGGCCCCTCGGCCACCTTCGACGGCTCGGCCTACCATATCGCTTGGAATAAGACCGGCACCAACATTGGCTACGTCACGCGCGTTGCCACCAATGGCACGGTAATGGATGTGAACGGTTTCGCGATCGATTCGAATACCTCGAGTAGTGCTTCGTACACTTCCGCCTGTGTTGTTTCAACCTGCTTTGGAGCTTGGTACGACGCACGGTCAGGCAGCGTAGACATCTACGGTGCGCGCTATACAACCGGCGCTACTGTGCTCGATACGGCTGGCGTCGCCGTCAATGTGGCTACCGGGACGCAAACGAATCCTTTCACGCTCACCGACGGCGTCAATTTCTTCGTAGTATGGCAGACCGATACCGCAGGCAATAAGGACATCTACTTCAACCGGATCTCACCCTAGGCCTTGACCAAACGATGACGCCTCATACTCCCACACCCAGCTCAGTATTCTTGGCCGAACTCGATGGCGAACACCGCGAGCATTACGCCTCGTCGGAGAGCTTGGAGAACCGTCTACAGAGTCTTTTCGACGACGGAAAAGCAGAATGGAAAGACGTCAGCCTTGAACCCCTGATCTACGCCCAGCATGCGGCCCAACGTATCAATCGTATGGACGCCGATGGGACCTCGTTGGAAAAACTAAGGGCCGCCGACCTCTATATCGCCACGGCCACAGCAACGTGCGACGAAAAGGCCATTGCTGCGTTCGAAGGTCGCTACGGCCCAGATATCGTGATGACCCTTGGCCGCCATGGGCTCACGGGTGAAGTGGTAGATGAAGTGAAGCAAGAGCTGCTGCGTCGATTCTTCGTGGGCGATGAAAAGAAACAACCGAGCATTCTGCAATATTCGGGAAAAGCGTCGCTGCTGGGCTGGATTCGTACCACCGCCGTACGCGCAGCTATTGATCATTGCCGAAAAGACAATCGCTATGTGTTGGTCGACGAGCCCCTTCTCGACGCCTTCGAACCTCCATCGGACGATCCCGAAGTTCAGTATATGAAGGATCGCTACCAAAAGGAGTTTCGTGGCTGTATTCACGAGGCCATTGTCGGACTACCGGCCGAAGACCGCATGATCTTACGTCACTATCATGTCGACGAAATGAACATCGATCAAATTGGGCGGCTTTTGCAGACCCATCGCGCCACCGCAGCGCGACGACTGAACAAGATTCGCGAAGACGTAGAAAAGACCGCCCGACAAAATGTCATGGACAAGCTGCGACTTTCACAAAACGAATATGATAGCGTGCTGAGGTTGATTCGCAGCCAAATGCATCTGTCGATTTGTCGCGTTCTATCCGACGATAAAACGAAAGACGGCGCCTAGTGCTCTCTAGAAGTTCCCGCGAATCTCTATTCCCCATCGTCCAAGAGTAGGGCCAAAACTAGGGCCAACCGAAAGGGAGCGGCGTTCCTCAGTCGGTGCTAACTCTGGACGGGTGAGAAAAAGAACCGCGGAGGTGGTGATCAGCGCGGCCGCAATACCCGCAGTAATATGCCCGCCGAGAACCAAGCCATCGGCACTTACGACATCCCCCCAATGAAGGTCCCGATCAATTTGGTCAATATTCGGTGCGAGATATTTTTCATGAGCGGCACCTCTCTTGCTGAACCCCACACCGTAGAGTACCGCCGTGACGATCCCTGCCGCAGCACCCGTTCCTAAAGCGACATAAGCCCAAAGGCTTTTCGAGCGATGCGCCTGCTGTCGTTTCAGTTCAGCTGCCTTTCGTTGTCGTCGGGCCTGCTCTTCCTCACGCTCACGCTTTTTCTTTTGCTCGGCCTTTTCACGCTCAGTCTTCTCGGAGTCGGCTTTGCGAAGCAACTTAACGATACGTTGGCTGAGCGCCGCCATATTCGAACTCGCCTCTACCTCGTAATCGTTCTTTTCCTTTGGGAAGGCCAGCGGCCATTCGCGCAGGAAGTTTCGGTAGTAGGCAATGGCGCTTTCATAGTCCTTTGCCGCCCGTTTTGGATTTCCCGCATTCTGTTCCGCTTCGCCTAGCTTTCGATAGAACTGGGCAATATTAAATGCCCACTTCGGTGTGGGCCCCTTCACCAGACCACGAGCTTTGACGAAGTATCCGATGGCTTTGCGTAGTTCAGCGTCGCGATAGGCCTGTTTGCCGAGCTGAACCCATTTGTCGACGTCATTCGTTGGTTGTGATTGGGCACGGCACGGCGACGATAGGGCGCTGACCAGTAGGGCACAAAATACAATGGAGGTAGTTGGTATTCGCGTCATGGGTTCAGCTGATTAGAACAGACTATCGCGCATGGCGCGAAAGATCCATCGGTCAGAATATTCCGTCGCCCATCTTCTTTTTCGTTTTGACCGGTTCGACCGGCTCCTTTTGGGCTGGCACAGGATCTGGCTTCACGGGCGACGGAGCTTTCTTCGTTGCACGCTTCGCGGGTCGACGTGTCGACCTTCTCTTGGCCTTCGCTATACCCGCTGGCTTCGGCATAGGCAGGTCGACCTTTAAGCCATCGATGGCAGTCAGCACGATGAGTTTGGATTGCGCGATCGTTTCAATATCCAGCACTTTGTCCGCAGTGATGGACCACTTTTTGTTGAACGACCGATAGCCCGCCCGAACCAACGTCAGGTCGAGGGTCGCACCGTCCGAAACCTCTATGGTGCAGGGTGCATCGCGAGCTTCGAGTTTTCCCTCGCCGATACGATACTGGCAGGCCAGTTGTTTGTCTTGGCTAACCACCCGAACTTTGCGCGACACCAACGTCGCAACTTTGGGCTTGGCGACCATGGTTTTTTTCTTCGGACGTTTCGTGACCACTTTGGGTGGTAGCGTGGGTGTGGACGCCGACTTTTCAGTAGACCTTCCACCATAGAAGGAAAGTCCGACCGCAAGAGCGACCACCACCATGCCGCCGAACAAAGCGGGCGTGCGCCATTTACGAGACGAGGAATTCGTTTCAAGACTACTGATCTCACCGGCCGCCTGACCCAAGGTGCTCATGCCGCCCGAGCCATTCCATGGTGCCTCAGCCCCCTTACGAGCCCGTTTCGCCTTGGGTAGAATATTGTGGCGTGCCGCGATGGATGCGTCGTGTCCCAAGCTTTGATGGAATGCTGCAAGGATGGCCTCCGCCGAGGTTGGCCTGTCGGTCGG
>Ga0257122_1001212_pt1 | contig 19037 bp, 20 predicted proteins | sample SI106_120metaG_FD_190146 | JGI IMG/M metagenome (GOLD analysis project Ga0257122, IMG submission 190146) | Marine microbial communities from Saanich Inlet, British Columbia, Canada - SI106_120 | ecosystem: Environmental > Aquatic > Marine > Inlet | place: Canada: British Columbia | collected... | reverse complement strand
AACTTGGTAATGACTTGACTAGAACTCTATGTAAACAAGCATTTGAGATTCTTTATGATGCAATTATGAATGACAAACCAGAGAACTATCCATATGGTTCAATGTTATCTGGAATGGGATTTGGTAATTGTTCAACTACACTTGGACATGCTTTGTCCTATGTATTCTCAAATGAAGGTGTACCTCATGGATACTCTTTATCCTCTTGTACTACAATTGCACACAAGCATAACAAATCAATCTTCTATGACCAATTCAAAGAAGCAATGGAAAAACTAGGCTTTGATAAATTAGAACTCAAAGCAGATGTTTCAGAAGCTGCTGACGTCGTAATGACTGATAAAGGACATTTGGATCCGAATCCAATACCAATATCAAAAGACGATGTTGTAAAATGTCTTGAAGGTATCAAATCAGGTAATCTGTAAAAAATTCAATAATTTTTTACTTTTTTTCTATTTTATTGATAAACTGCGAAATTGGCAGCTTGACTAAACCTTTTATGCTAATGATATTCACTTAATGTACTTGGCAGAAAATAAACTCAAATTCGGAATTCAAAACGGATTAAATGTTGCAAGAGCAGGTTACACTGAAGATCAAATTTTAACTGCATGTATTTTGGCTGATAAAACAGGGTATGATTCTATTTTCTATATGGATCACACCAATGTCCCACAATGGAAAAATGCAATTGTATTAGACCCTTGGGTTATGTTATCTGCAATTGCTGCAGTCACACAGAATGTTGAACTTGGTACTTGTGTTACTGATGCCATAAGACGACACCCATCAAATATCGCACTAGCTGCAATTTCCCTTGATCGAGTTTCTAAAGGAAGAGCAATTTTGGGAATTGGTGCAGGTGAAGCACAAAATCTAAAAGAATTCTGTATTCCATTTGAAAAACCAGTTTCAAAATGGGAAGAACAAATTCAAGTTATTCATAAATTATACGAATCAACTCCTGATAACATTGTTAGTTATGATGGTAAATATTACAAATTAGAAGGTGCATGTTTACAAGCACCACCAATTAGAAAACCACGTCCACCAACATACATGGCAGCAGGTGGAAAAAGAACACTTGCAATGACTGGAAAATTAGGCGATGGTTGGTTACCGATTGGTTACACTCCGGTACTCTTTGCAGATCATAAAGCACAAATTGAAAAATCGATGAATGAAAATAATAGAACACAAGAAGAAAAAGATAACTTCCAATTTGCACTTGATATTGATGTTTACTTTAGTGAAGATGCAGAACAATCTTGGGCAAAAATGAAAGAAGCAGTAAAAGTTAGTTTGTTCAAACCTGAAATCTTGAGAGTTCACAAATTAAAAGAAATTGAAGGATTTGATTTTGTCAAATACTTTACAGAATATTCAATGTCTGATCAATCTTGGATTGTAAAGATGAGAGAAGCTGCAACTCAGATGCCTGATGATGTTGCTCGTTCTTCAATTGCACTTGGTACTCCTGAAGATATTATTCCAGTATTTGAGGAATTCATGAAAGCTGGTGTTAACCACTTTGTGATTAGATTCTGGGGTAAGAACTACTTTGGCTCTATTGATAAATTTGCAACTCATGTGATGCCAAAACTCAGAGAAATAGCCAAAAAAGAAAATAATTAATTCTAAATTAGTAAATCATTTACATCACTATTTTCTACAACTTTCATGGATGATGATCTTCCCGAATCTGTAAAAAAATGCCTTGATATTTTAGAAGAAAATGTAGAGATTTTGGCAAATATTGAATTGGATTTAGAAGATCAAAAAGAAGATGAATTAACATCAAATCTTGAATTACATCAATTGTATGATATGACTGAAGATGTTGCAGAATCATCTAAACTCAAACGTGCAGAAGCAAATTATGCTCGAAGAATAACTGATAATTCTTAATAATTTAATGTCTACTTGTTTTTGTTTTAATTTTTGTAGATAATTTTGCTTTACGTTTCTTTTTTTGTTTTTCTAATCTTTTTCTTGAACGCTCTTTGCCTTTTGTTTCTCCTTGAATGATTTTTGTTTTACTTCCATCTCTAAGCATTATCACTTTACCTTTGAATCTGTATTCGATATCTCTACATTTTATGTAATATCTTTTGAGACAGAAAAATATTCTGTTATTTGTCCCTTTCATCTCTTTGACTTCTTTTGATTTTTTTAATTCATTGAGGACATTTCGTAGTAATCCTTTATCGATATCAGTAATTCTATGCACTTCTCTAAACCAGATGAATCTTGACTCAGAACCCCATTCTTCTAGTAAATCTAAGACTATCTTTGTGGCCTCACTAAATTCCTCCTCTCTTGGGTCCATGAGTACCATGGATTTATTCCTAAATTTAGCAATTTTCATTTATGAAAAGTTTGGATGAATAAAGTCAAATTTTTGAATGTAATTGGTTTTTGATTAATTTTACAATTACTCACTATGAGTGCTGAATTAAAAAATGAATGCTCACATCTTTCATGCAGAATACTTGAAATCAAAGCAATGGCAAAAGAACTAGATGAAGAAGAATAGGCTATTTCTTTGATTTTAGCTCTTTGATTCTTGATTTTGTAACCTTGACTGACTGTCTTTGATTATTTTCCATCTTGTTTGCTATTGAATCAATTTGTTTGATTATTTTTGATTGTGCTTCTGTAGATTTTGTCTTTAAGAGTTTTTTTTGTAATTTTTTTAGTTGATTGGAATATCCATCAAAATCATTTTTCAAGTCATCAAGGTATGGATCTCGCATAATTATTTTCCAACACTGTTACATTTAGTTTATTAGATCAACTTTACTACTCTCTACTGATTTGAAATTATTAGGACGACTAGAAATAAAATCAAATGACAAAATTAGAGAATTTTTAGAACAAGAACATGTTGGAAGAGTTGCAAGTATTGATGAGGATGGATTCCCTCAAATTATTCCTATGAATTTTGCTTTTGTAAATGATGCAATCTATATGCACTCTTATCGAAAAGGTGAAAAACTAGATAATATTTTAAATAATTCCAAAGTAGGCTTTGAAGTTGATAGGGAGTTGGAATTTTTACCCTCCTACTTTTCACATCCAACTGATGCATCACAAGCAGATACTCTATACATTAGTGTGGTGATTAAAGGAAATGCATTTTTTGTAACTGATAATGCTGAAAAAACTTTAGCTTTGAATAGTTTGATGAAAAAATATCAGCCAGAAGGTAACTATGAGCCTCTAAAAAATACTGACTTAGTTTTAGATGAGGTTGCAGTAATCAAAGTTGTTTCAGAATCAATTAGAGGAAAATACAAGATTGGCCAAAATCTAAATTCTGAATCCAGAAAGATACTGGCACAAAAAATTCTAGATAAAAATTCATCAACTGCAAAGGAGACCTTGAAGATTATGGGATTTGAAATTACTCCTGATGGTCTTAGTATGATTGATGAACCTGTATGGTGATTTATTCTAATATCACCATTGCTTTAAATTCAGTTTTTAGAAATTCTGTATGTTGGAGCAAATCACTGAATTCAAACTAGTATCTGATTATTCCCCCACAGGTGATCAACCTCAAGCAATTGATGATCTAGTTAAAGGCGTAAAGAAAGGCTCAGTTCAAACATTACTTGGAGTTACCGGAAGTGGTAAGACTTTTTCTGTTGCAAATGTAATTGCTAGAACTGGAAAAAACACTCTGGTTATTTCTCATAACAAAACACTTGCAGCACAACTGTATTCAGAATTAAAACAATTCTTTCCAAAAAACAATGTGGGATATTTTGTATCGTATTATGATTATTATCAACCTGAAAGTTATCTTCCTCAAACTGATACCTATATTGAAAAAGACACTCAAATCAATGAAAAAATTGAAAAATTACGATTAGAGGCTACTGCAATGCTGCTCTCAGGTGAGCCTACAATTATTGTATCAACTGTTTCATGTATTTACTCACTTGGTAATCCTCAAGATTGGGAGGATTTGGCAATCACTGTAAATGCTGGTGATGAGATTAATCGGTCAGAAATTATTCGAAAACTAGTTGATGCACGATATGAACGAAATGATACTGAAGTAGCTCCTGGAAATTTTAGAGTTAAAGGTGACACAATTGATATCACTCCAGCATATTCAGAAGATATAGTTAGAATTTCTTTGTTTGGAGACGAGGTTGAAAAAATCGCATTACTTGATCATGTATCATTAAAAGAAAAGAAAAAAGTCTCACAAATGAAAATTTATCCTGCAAAACATTATCTCATTGCAAAAGATGTTAGAAAAAAAGCAATCACCTCAATTAGAAATGAATTGGTAAATCGCTTACCTGAATTAAATGAATTAGAAAAACAAAGACTAGAGATGAGAACAAAGTATGATTTAGAAATGATTGAAGAATTGGGTTATTGTTCTGGAATTGAAAATTATTCTAGACATTTTGATGGGAGAAAAGCAGGTGAAAAAGCATTTTGTTTGATGGATTTTTTTGGTGATGATTATTTGCTAGTAATTGATGAATCTCATGTAACCCTACCTCAGCTTCATGGAATGTACAAAGGTGATTATTCAAGAAAAGACAAACTAGTAACTTATGGATTCAGACTGCCTAGTGCATATGACAATAGACCATTAAAATTTGAAGAATTCGAAGATTATATCAAAAATACAATTTTTGTTTCAGCAACACCTGCAGATTATGAAAAAAAAGTTTCAGCAAAAATTGCAGAACAACTAGTAAGGCCTACTGGGCTACTTGACCCACAAATTGAGGTTAGGCCTACAAAAAACCAACTAGATAATTTGATTTTAGAAATTAACAAAAGAGTAGATAATTCTGAGCGTGTTTTAGTTACTACTCTAACTAAGAGAATGGCTGAAGATTTGGCTGAATACCTCTCAAAAAAACAAGTCAGAGTTAGATACATGCACTCTGAAATTGAAGGATTACAGAGAACTGAGATTATTCGACAGTTGAGGATGGGGGAATTTGATGTTCTAGTAGGGATAAATCTATTGAGAGAGGGGTTGGATATTCCCGAGGTTTCCTTGGTAGCCATACTGGATGCTGATAAAGAAGGTTTTTTGAGAAATTTTACAAGTTTAATTCAAACATGTGGACGAGCTGCAAGAAATGTTAATGGAACTGTGATCATGTATGCTGATAATCATACAAAATCTATCAAAAATACAATAGATGAAACACAACGTCGTAGAGAAAAACAAATGCAGTATAACAAAGAAAATAACATTATTCCTCAATCAATTATCAAATCTCTCCCAGAACAAGTTACAGCACTAGATGAATCAAAACTAAAATCAATACATGATCTTAGAACTGATGTAATTGATTTAGAAGCACAAATGAAAATATTTTCAGAAGATTTGGATTTTGAGCGAGCAATTGAATGCAGAGATAGAATAAAAAGACTAGAAAAGGAGATTGAATTCAGAGATGGCAGAAAATAAATTAAAAATCCGTGGTGCACGTCATCACAATTTAAAAAATATTGATGTTGATATCCCAAAAAACAAACTAGTTGTAATTAGTGGTTTGTCTGGTTCTGGAAAGTCTACTTTGGCTTTTGATACAATTTATGCTGAAGGCCAAAGACGATATGTTGAATCACTCTCAGCATATGCCAGACAATTTTTAGAAATGATGGATAAACCTGATGTTGATTCAATTGATGGGTTATCCCCTGCAATTGCAATTCAGCAAAAAACTACCAGTAAAAATCCTCGTTCTACAGTTGGAACCACTACTGAAATTTATGATTACATGCGATTACTATATGCTCGAATTGGAATTCCTCATTGTACAAATTGCAAAAGAAAAATATCCACTCAATCAATTGAGAGAATTTGTGATTCTATACTCAAAGATTTTTCGGGCAAAAAAATCCTAATCTTATCCCCTCTTATTCAGAGAAAAAAAGGAACGTATGAGAAATTATTTGAACAAATCAAAAAAGATGGATACTCTAGAATACGCCTAAATGGTGAGATTTTGAGCCTAGATGAGGAAATCCCCACCCTTGATAGGCAAAAATGGCATAATATTGAAATCGTAGTTGATAGAATAACTACAAACAAATCTGAACACTCTAGAATTTTTGAAGCAGTTCAAACTGCGATAAATGCCTCAAAGGGGGATGTGATTATTTCCTCCGATAAGATAGAAAAAATATTTTCTCAAAATAATGCATGTCCCCATTGTGGATTAACTATAGGTGAATTAGAACCAAGAACTTTTTCATTTAATTCCCCATTTGGTTTGTGTAAAGCATGTAATGGATTGGGTGTTAAAATGGAATTTGAAGCAGATTTAGTAATTCCTGATAAAACTAAATCCATTTTGGATGGCGCAATTGTTCCTTGGAGTGGACGGTTTTCCTCATTTAGACGACAAGCATTAAGGGCAGTAGGAAAGAAATTTGGGTTTGATTTAATGACCCCTATTAATGAAATAAAATCAAAACATCTTAAAATTATTTTACATGGAACTGATGATTTAATTGATTTTAATTATCGTTCAAAATCTGGTGACTCTTCTTGGAATTACACTAATGCATTTGAAGGTGTACTGGGAAATTTACATCGTGTTTTTATGGAAACTGAATCTGAATCAAAACGTGAATGGTTAAAGCAGTTTATGCAAGATACTCCTTGCAATGTTTGTGATGGTAAAAAACTAAAACCTGAATCCCTTGGTGTGACAATTAATGATATGGGAATTATGGATATCTGTGACTTACCTATCAATAATTGTTATGACTTTTTTTCTACTTTGAAATTAACTGAAAATGAACAACACATTGCACGAGATGTTTTAAAAGAAATCAAAGAACGATTAGAGTTTTTGATGAATGTTGGATTAGATTATCTTACACTCAATCGTCTTAGTTCTACTTTATCTGGGGGTGAGTCTCAACGAATTAGACTAGCTACTCAGATTGGTTCTAATCTTACAGGCGTTTTGTATGTCCTTGATGAACCAACCATTGGATTACATCAACGTGATAATTCTCGACTCATTAAAACGCTAAATAAGCTACGAAATCTGGGAAATACAGTCATTGTAGTAGAGCATGACGAAGAAGTTATACGAAATTCAGACTGGATAGTCGATTTGGGTGCTGGTGCTGGAATTCATGGTGGAAATGTGGTCTTTGAGGGAACAGTTGATAAAATCCTTAATGGTTCAAAATCAGTTACTGGAAAATACCTCAAAGATAATTCTTTGATTGTATTAAATGATAAAATTCGAAACCGTTCTGGTTCATTGGTTATAAAAAAAGCATCTGAAAATAATTTAAAACAAATTGATGTTGAAATTCCTTTAGGTCTTTTTGTATCTGTAACTGGCGTATCTGGTTCTGGAAAATCTACTTTGATTAATGATATTTTACTTAAAACTTTGGAGAATCATTTTTCAAAATCTCATGTTAGGGCAGGAAATCATAAAGAAATTACAGGTATAGAAAATATTGATAAAGTAATAGCAATTGATCAATCCCCTATTGGCAGAACCCCTCGCTCAAACCCTGCCACATACATTGGCGCATTTACTCCTATCCGAGAATTATATTCAAACACTGCATTATCTAAAGAGCGTGGATATGCCCCAGGACAATTTTCATTTAATGTCCCTACTGGTAGATGTTTTGCATGTGATGGTGATGGTGTAAAGCAAATAGAAATGCAATTTTTATCTGATGTTTATGTAAAGTGTGATGAATGTAAAGGAAAAAGATACAACTCTGAAACATTATCTGTATTATACAGAGGAAAAAATATTTCAGATATTTTAGATATGACCGTTTTTGAGGCATTAAATTTCTTTGAGAATGTTCCATCAATTCAAAGAAAACTACAAACAGTTTATGATGTCGGGTTGGGGTACATCAAACTAGGACAATCATCTACTACCCTATCTGGTGGAGAGGCCCAACGTGTAAAATTATCCTCAGAATTATCAAAACGAGGTACTGGAAAGACCTTGTACATCTTAGATGAGCCTACAACTGGCTTGCATTTTGCAGATGTTCAAAAATTACTAGATGTGCTTAATCGACTAGTAAACATGGGTAATACTGTAGTAGTAATTGAACATAACATGGATGTGATCAAAAATTCTGATTGGCTAATTGATCTTGGACCAGAAGGTGGTGCTGAGGGTGGCAGAATTGTTTCAGTTGGTACTCCTCTTGATGTTTCAAAGTCTCCTGGAAGTTATACTGGAAAATATTTAAAAAAATTATTAAAAAAATGACTTTTGATATTTCTACACTTGTCATTCCAACTGATCCTGGAATTTATTTGATGCGAGACTCTGATGGGAAAATAATTTACATTGGCAAAGCAAAGAATCTAAAAAAACGTGTAAAATCTTATTTTCTAAAAAACCAAAATTACAAGACACAAAAACTAGTAGAAAATATCTCAGAAATTGAATTTGTTTTAACTGATAATGAAAGTGAAGCTTTTCTTTTAGAATCAAATATGATAAAAAAACATCGCCCGAGATTTAACATTGAATTAAAAGATCAACAAAGATACACCTACCTTCGAATTTCTGATGAAAAATATCCTCGATTACTAGTATCTAGACGAACTAGAGATGGAAAATTTTTAGGAAAGGGGAAAACTTTTGGACCATTTACTCAAGGCAGCTCAAAATTACTAACCATTGGTGCATTGAGAAAAGCATTCCAAATTAGAATTTGTAAAACCTTGCCTAAGAAAATTTGTTTGGAATATCATTTGGGAAATTGTGAAGGTCCATGTGAATTCAAAGATGCCCAAGAGAGATATGAAAAACATGTCTCTGCACTTGCAGATGTCCTAAAAGGTAAAAACAAAACTCAGATTTTTACCAAAAAATTAAAAGAAGAAATGCAACAAGCAGCAAAATTACAACAATTTGAGCGTGCAAAAGACATTCGTGATACTTTGATTAGACTTGGTAGTCTTCAAACAAAGCAAAAAATGGAATACATTGAGAATTCTGATGAAGAATATTTTGGAATTAGTATTCAAGAGCATTCTGCAATTGTGATGAATTTTAGAATGATTAATGGTGTAATTCGAGATAGTAATAAATTCTTTTTTGATCTAGTTGGGGATAATTCTTTTTCAAATTTCCTTTATCAATATTATTCTACACACAAAATTCCAAAATTTATCCTTGTAAGTGAACTTCCTGAAAATGAAAAATTACTCCAATCCCTATTATCTGAACAAGCAGGATTTACAGTCAAAATACTTGCTCCAAATAATGGAAAGAGGCGAGATATCATTAAATTAATTTTAAAAAATATAAAATTAATTCATACGAAAGGTGGTGATCCTGGATTAGTTGAATTACGTGACATACTTCATCTTCCAAATCTTCCTAATGTCATTGAATGCTTTGATATTTCAAATCATGGTGAGGATTTTGCAGTAGGGTCTATGGCAAGATTTGTTTCGGGTGTTCCTGATAAATCAGGCTATCGTAAATTCAAAATTAAAACAGTTTCAGGCAGAGATGATTTTGCAATGATTGGTGAAATTATTAAAAGAAGATACTATAGACTACTAGAAGAAAAATCAGCATTACCTGATTTGATAGTTATTGATGGTGGTAAAGGACAACTAAGTTCTGCAATGAATTCTTTGCAATCCCTTGGATTGAAACTACCTTGTATCTCTTTAGCAAAAGAAAATGAGGAAATCTATGTTCCAAAAAGTAAAAATCCGATTATAATTTCAAAATTAAAACCATCTTTGAAAATCCTACAACATGTGAGGGATGAAACTCATAGATTTGGGGTTGCATACAACAGAACTATACGTAAAAATCAAATAAAATAATAAAAAAGGAATTTTTTTTTGGTTAGTTCACTGAAACACTGCCTACCATCCATGGATGAACCATACAAAAGTAGTCAAACTCTCCAGCATCTTCAAATGTAAATGCAAAAGTTGCATCTGCCATTAGTAAGCTACTATCAAATATGCCTGATGGTCCATCAGCTGGACTACCACTAGTTACAGTATGTGCTGCTGTGTCTACGTTGTCCCACTCTACTGTATCACCTGCATTGATTGTAATGTTTGCTGGTGTAAAGCAAGAGTTTGTTTCCTCACATCCGGGAACTGAAGTTCCTGCTGGAGCCTCAACTGTATGTGTTTGTGGTGCTGCTGTTTCTTCTTCATGAACTTCTTCATGAGTTTCTTCAACTTCCATTGTTTGTCCTGGAGTGACTGTTGCACTTACAGAATAACTGATGGTTGCTTGATTTGTATTCATTGTGTGAACTGCTAAAGCATTACCTGAGAATTCCCAAGAACCCATTGCATTCTTTGGATCAACAAATGTTAATTCAAAGATAGTTTCACCATCTGGTGTCCAAGTCTTTGCTGGTTTTTCATGAGCTCCGACTGGTCCTCTTAGTGTAACTAGTTGAATATCTTCAGAAGCAGAATATGAAAGAGTTCCTGAATATACATCACTTGATGGTGCTAAAAGCACTGCAAGTTGGTGTGATTCATGACCTACCCCCGGATCTTGTACTGTGTCAACTGTTCCAGTTACTACAGTATCGGACATTGGAGTTTCTTCAAAGTCTACTTTGTAATCAACTATGAATGGTTCGGTATTCATTGTGTGTACTGCTAAAGCATTACCGGCAAATTGCCATTTGCCATTTGCGCTATTTGGATCAACAAATGTTAATGCGAATTTTGTTTCACCATCTGGTGTCCAAATTGCTTGTCCTTTGTCTTCACCATCTGCTAATGGACCATGGAGTGCAACAAGTTGAATTTTTTCAGATGCATCGTACATGAGTGTACCTGAGTATACATTACTACTTGGTGCCAAAATGATTGCTAGTTGGTGTGATTCATGACCCATTCCTGGATCAACGACTGATGTTAGTCTATCCCAACCTGACTTCATTGGTTTTGTTGTTTCTTCCATTGGCATACCTGCTTCTTCTCTAACTTTTGCAGCTAAATCTGCGCCAAAACTTTCTGATGATTTTGGCTCTGAAGTTTCAGTTGAAACAGTTGGAGGTGTGGAGACTGTAGGACCTGCATCTTGAGCTGTTCCCATAAGGGCTGTAGCTCCTAACGCAATTGCCATAATTGCAATTGTAATTGCAACTAGTGCTTTGTCTATACCTGCCATAATTAATTTCAAACCATGTATAAGGTAAATAAATCTAATCTTCGATATTACATTCATAATTTTTAAAATTTGAATATTTTCCATTTGAAATGACAATTTGATTTTCAGAATTTCATTTTTTAGATATTTTTCAAAATTTTACAAAAAAATTCAAAATTTATTGAATATCTCATATGATCGCTCTAATCTAATACCGAGCATTGTCAATGATGTTGAACAACTATTTCTTTTATGAATTTGATGTGAATAGGAATTATAAGTTGTAATAGAGCTGTCACCAACTAACTTACCGTTAATGGTCTTAAGCACTGTTGCAATTTTAGTTCATTCTTAAAACTAATTGTTCTAGTACTTCTTCACTTTGTTCTATTCCGTGTTCCTTTGTTGAATGCATTTGATATTCTTCGATAATTTTTGAATCATTTCCAGCGACTTCAAAATCACAATCAAATCCATATTTGCTACATGTAATTTTTACCATGCATTTATTTCCAAAAATATGATATATCCATTGGTTTGTTTTAATTTACAAACACTTTTTGAGAATTCTATTACCTGCTATTCATGATGTGGTAATTTTAAACCCCCTTGAGGGGGAATCAACAGGGACGCGACATCCCATCAAGAGTTATTGATGACATTAATTATTGCTCTAATTGATCTAAAAGATGTTGTATGTACAAAACATCCACGCTGTGTTAAATCTAAAAAATCTCCAATAATGCTTTATGATATTCTTATTTTTTTGATAATGTAATTTTTTCCTTTAAATTTTTAAGGAAATCTCGAACTTGTTCATGTTGTTGAATTGTTTTATACACTTTGTATAGTTCCTCATAAGATAAGTCTAATTTTTTTAGATCCTCTCTTGTAACTCCATAATGGTTTAACACTTGCCAATATGATGTAGAATTTGTAATTTTATTTCCAATACAAACCCCTAAGTTAATTGATATTTTGTACATATCAATACATATTTTGTAAATATTATACCTACGACGGAAAAACACGTTCTATTTCTGTACCAATCTGGTATACTCGTACAAAATTAGCATCAAGTAAGTGTCTGAAAATAATTTCATTTTTTTATTAATTGAAAATCATATTAATAGAAAATTATTCTAAAAATGTATGAAAGAGTATGTTTTTGGGGTAGAAAAAGGCCATGGTGATGAACTCATATCCTGGATTAATGAGCAAGCAGACTCTACTGGTTTAAAACTTAAAGTCAAATTAACTGGTTCTATACTTCCCACTCCTAGTTTTGGTGACTTTGAGTTATTCTTACTTTCAGATGAATCTCTTCCTGTTTGAAAATATATAATTACTTTTTTCTTTCCTTTGTGGTTTTTTACAATTTGTCTTAGAAACATCTCTCCAAATTTTCCTAATTTTTCTTTTTTTGATAAAAATAAAATCGCTCCAAAAACAATTGAAATCATTCCAAGTGATCCAATCCATTCATCTGCAAAAATTTCCCTTGAAAATATTCTAAGTGGTACTAGTATCACAATTAATGAAATTGTAATAATAAGAAATTCTATGAATGGATGGTATGGTGTATTTTTGTTATTATTTTTAAAAAAAGTCATGGTGAAAACATTGAAGGCAGTAGTTTCTTGTACTTGTCAAATCCTGATGATTCTCCATCATCATAGATATTTTCAGAAAATTTTAAAATATTAATTTGCTCTTCAATTTCTATTAATTCTTGTATCATTGATTTTTTTTGAATCAACACATCTCCCTCCCCAATATATGAATCCGTAAATGTCATGTATGCTTGATAATAATCTCGTAAATTATACAACTTTGTAAAATATTCATTATCTCTGATGCTCTTTGATGAATAATCTAAACTTGCTTGATTGTATTGTGTACTGATCCTTATTCCGTACTCTATCATTTTTTCATTTCTTTCTAGATTTGGAAGTTTTAATGCCTCGAGAATTTCTTGTTCCTCTAATGTAATGTCTCTAAGCAATATCTGATTTTTATTTTCTTCAAACGATACTGTTTCAATGAATGCTAACATTACTTCCATGATTGATGCTTCTCCTAATACTGGTCCCCGGGTATCTTCTTTTTCTTGAAAACTAAAAATACTAAAAACAATTACTCCAATCCCCAGTATTACAAATAGCGTAATTTTTGTGATCATTTTTCATTCACCTAATATTCCATGTTTTTGATTATAACAACAAGTTGACCTAAAACAAAAAACAGTCATTTATTACCTATATTCTGAATTTTTAACAACGAAAAAGTGACTATTTTGTCTATATCTTTTGAATACCTCGTTTATGATCATAGATTAAAAGATGAACATATGCTTGAATCTCATGCATTCTTTTCTAAAATGGTAGATGAATTAGTAGAGTTTTCTGAATATGATCCAGAATTAGCCGATGGGATAAAATGGCTAGATGATCAGGCACAGAAAAAAGGTATCACATTTTATGATATGGTCTTTGAAGTGTTATACAAGCACGATGTAAATTCTAAAGCAAAAGATTGGCTTAGTACAAGAAATTAAAAATTATTTTCGTAAGTCTAATGTTTTATACTCGCAACCATCCGGACCACAATATTTGCCAACATAGGTTGCTTTTGGTCTGTATAATGCTGGTTTTGGTGCAGCTTCTGCAAATTTCTCTTCAATTATGTGGGCTGCCCATCCTACAACTCTTGATATTGCAAAGATTGGTGTGTTAAGATCTACTGGAATTTTTAACATATAGTAAATTGATGCACTATACAAATCCACATTTGGATAAATGTCCTTATCTTTTTGAATTTTCATTTCAGAAATAGTAGATGTTTCAATTTTTTCTGTCATATCAAACCATGGTTCGTTAGTTTTATCTGCAAGTTTTCTTGATAATTCTTTTAACACTTGTGCTCTGGGATCATATGTTCTATAAACTGCATGACCCATTCCCATAATTCTTTCACCTTGCCCCATTTTTTCTTTAATCCATGGTTGAACTTTATCAATTTCTTTAATCTCTAACAGCATTTTCATTACTTCTGTATTTGCTCCTCCATGTAACTCTCCACTTAATGCTCCAATTGCAGCACTTGATGCTGAATACATATGTGCTCTAGTTGATGCAACTTGTCTTGCAGTAAATGTAGATGCATTAAATGTATGATCTGCATGAAGAATTAAACACGTATCAAAAATTTTCTCTACTGCTGGGTCTGGTTTTTCTCCAGACATCATGTAAAGAAAATTTGCTGCATGACTCAGTGATGAATCAGGGTCTACAATTTCTAATCCATTTCTAATTCTTTGCCAACTTGCAACAATTGTTGGAACTTTGGCAATTAGATTAATTGCTTTATCATAACTGGCATCTTTGTTTGAAAATTCTTCATCATAATATCCTGCTAGCGCTGAGACAAATGCTTGAAGCATATCCATTGGGTCTGCATCTTTTCTCCAATTCCCCATATTCTTTTGCATTTGTTTTGGAATGTATCTTGCCTCAAGTAATTTTGAATTAAATTCATCTAATTGTGGCTTATTTGGTAATTTATCATATAGCAGCAAATATGCTGTTTCCTCAAATGTTGAATTTTCTGTAAGATCTAAAATGTCGTATCCTCTGTAAATGAGCCTGCCTTCTTCTCCATCAATATTTGAAATTTTGGTATCAGCTACCTCTATTCCACGTAAACCGATATTTTTGGTCTCCATATTGAGCCTAGCAAAAATCTTCTATTATATTTTGGCCAAAAATACGTCTATGAAGTTTAGTAATTGGTGTAAATTGACAACTTTTGGTTCTAAATGATAATTTTTAATCAGATATTAATTGACTCCCGCAGAACGCAAACATTTACAGAAATTAGATGATTTAGTCTTAAACGCATCATCTGAAGAATTAAAAAATATTCAAGAAATTGATCAACAAACTCAGATGGAGGGATTATCATTGTATGATGTGTATGTTGATTCTAGTTCTTTAGTAAATCAAAGTATCAAAAGTCATTCAAAGGAATAATAATTTTCATTCTTAATTTAAATAAGGTTCATAATTTTTCAAATCATTATGGCTGTTACTAAAACTAAAAAAACAACTAAAAAGACAGCACCTAAAAAAACAACTAAAAAGACAGCACCTAAAAAAACAACTAAAAAGACAGCACCTAAAAAAACAACTAAAAAGACAGCACCTAAAAAAACAACTAAAAAGACAGCACCTAAAAAAACAACTAAATCTTTACGTACTAAAGTAATTTGTATTTCTCACAAGGAAGATAATGATGGTATTAGTTCTGCTGCATTAATTCGTCAAGCATTTGGTGGTGATGCGATTCTTGTTGATTATCCTGGACAAATGGAAGCATTACAACAAGTAGTGACTGATGAAAAACTAAAATCATTATTTATTTGTGATTTAGGATTAAGTAAAAAAACCCAAGATGAATTTATTGATATTTTAACTACACTAAGAAAAAATAAAGTTTCAGTTACATACATTGACCATCATGATATTGATCCTAATGTTGTAAAGGCATTACAAAAAATCAAAGTCAAAGTTATTCATGATATTAACGAATGCACAACAGTTCAAGTTTACAATGCGTATAAATCAAAATTAAATGATCATGCTTCTTTTGTTGCAACCTGTGCTGCAATTACTGATTATATGGAAGATAGACCAATTGGTTCAAAATTACTTCAAATGTATGATAGACAATTTGCATTAATTAGTGCCACAGTTCTCACATACAATATAGTTGGGCGTCAAAGAGAACCTGATTATTTGTTATATTTAGTAGAAGAGTTATCTGAATCAAAATTCCCTCATGATATTCCAAATACTTTTGAATTTGCACAAATCCAAGTAGAGAAACTATCTCAAATTATTGCCAAAGTGAAAAAAGGTTTGAAAACAATGTCCAAATTGGGTCATATGGAAATCTTAGATTCTGGTGCTAGTGGGGCTGTTAATTTTGTAATGGGGTTATCTGGAAAAGATGTTGGTGTTGCATACAAAGAAAGAGTTGATCATGGAATTTATGCAGTTTCAGTCAGAGGTTCTGCCAATTGTAAAGTTCATCTGGGAAGAATTGTCAATACTTTGGCAACTAGTCTTGGTGGTTCTGGTGGTGGACATGATAAAGCATGTGGTGCAGTTGTTCCAAAAGCCAAAATAAAAAAATTCATTACAGAATTAAATAAAAAAATAAAGTAACTACTGTAAGAATCTAGGAATTTTTCTAACTATATGTGATATTGATATTCTTCCTGGTCCTGCAGCAATAATTGCAAGAACTACTGCTAACATTACCAAATCCCATTCCCATCCACCTTTAGATACAAAAAATCCATTTTCCCATCGGATATGAAATATTGCTCCAAGTAGAATTACTGCAAAAATAGCTCCAGTAACTCTGGTCAGTACTCCTACTACTAAGAGAATACCTCCGATGAGTTCTGCTAATGCAATTGGTAGTTGCATCTCTGGTGGTATTCCAATACTGATTAGCCATTCTTGCCAGCTGGGATCAAATTTCTTTAAACTGTGCACAATAAAGATTGCACCAATTGACGCTCTTAATCCCCATTGGGTAATATCATGTAATACATTTCCTTTTAGAATTGCGTCTGTATTCATGAATTCAGATTTTTGAATTTGATTAAAAGGATTTATCCAAATGTGGCATGATTTTCTATTTTTTTGAATTTCCTGTTATTTTATCAAACACACAACAAGCTGTAAGATCCCCTGTAACATTAACCATAGTTCTAATCATATCCAAAATTCTATCAACAGAAAGTAATAACAAAATTCCAACCGGAGGGATACCAACTGTGATGAGTATTGTAGATAAGACAATTGTTCCTGCCCCTGGCACTGCTGGGGTTCCAATAGATGCCAAAAGAGAGGTTATGATAATTACAAATATTGCCAATATGCTTAATTCAATTGAAAAGAGCTGTGCCAAAAAGAAGACAGCTATTACTTGATACAATGCAGTTCCATCCATATTCACAGTAGTTCCAAACGGAATTACAAATTTTGATACTTCAGGATCTATCTTTAGATCTTCTTCTGCAGTTTTTAATGTCACAGGCATTGTTGCCATTGAACTGGCTGTTGAAAAAGACACTGTTTGTGGATTGCGGAATTTTGAAAACGTCGAAGATATTGGTCTCTTTGCTACTATCTTTAAGATTAAAACGTAAACTAACAACAAAACTCCAAGTCCCAGTACTACTGTTCCCATGTATACTCCTAAACCTGCCATTGATTCTATGCCAACCTTGGATACCATTCCAACAATCAAACCAAAAACTGCAAACGGAACAATTTTCATTGAAAATAATAGAATGTGTAATGTAATTTTTTGAACTGATTCAAGTATGTCTAAAAATGGTTTAGTTGATTCTTTTGGAAGAGCAGCCATTGACAACCCAATTATTAAAGCAAATATCAAAATGCTAAACATTTGGCCTTCAAGGTATGACGTTATTGGATTTCTTGGAATAATGTTTGATACCGCATTTGGAATATCATCTAAAGAAAAACCATCTTTGATTTCCATTTCTTTTTCAGAAAGATCATATGATTCTTGCATTGCAACAACATCAATTAGACTTCCTGGAGCAATTATTGATGCAAGTAATACTGCAACAAGAATTGCAATTGTTGTAGTAATTACAAAATAAGTAGAAACCCCTAATCCTAAAGTTTTCAGTTTTTCAGTAGCTCCTAAAGCATTTACTGCTACAACAATTGATGTAAAAATTAATGGAACAATGATCATGTAAATTAAACTCAAAAATATGTTGGCAGGAATTGAAAGATAGGATGTAACAAAATCAAGATTTTGTTCTTCTACACCGACACCAACATCATCTCCTAAAACTAATCCTACTGCTAGACCTATGAGTAAAGAAATTACAACTTGGAGCCATAAATTTTTTAAAATATATTTTTTTAATGTCATTTTTTATATTGTAATCCTCTAGTTTATTCTGTTATTTCTATAATTGCATCAATTTCAGTCATTGAGTCAAGTGGTAAACTACCTGCACCCATTGCAATTCTTGCATGTTTTCCTTTATTGCCAAATATTTCAAAAAATAAATCTGATGCAGCATTGATTACTTTTGGATGTTGTGTGAATTCTGATGTAGAGTTTACAAATCCTGATAACTTAACAATTCTTGAAACTTTTTCAAAATTTCCTGTCTCTCTTTTGATTTGAGCTAAGATGTTGATTGCACACATTCTTGCAGATTTTTGAGCAGTTTCTATATTTTCATCAGACACTTTTCCTGTAAACAATACTTTTCCATTTTCCATTGGGATTTGACCTGAAATAAATAACAGATTGCCTGTTTTTACTGCTGGAATATATGATCCTGCTGGAGTTGGAGGTTCTGGTAATTCTATTCCTAATTCTTTAATTTTTTCCTCAATCAAGAAAAATTGTCTAGTTTTGTCTGATTTTAATTTTTAGTTATTTTGATGAGTACTTTTTCTCCTTTATGGGAGTTGTTTTGATATACTGTTCTTGTTTTGTACCCTTGTTTTTGAAGACAGCCTTCTAGAACTGATGCCCATGGTAATGAATGACCACTGTTTAATTTTGATTCTATTGTAATATTTTTGGAATTTGCTTCAAAATTTACATGTCCTGAACATGTGATTTGCAACACTGCATCCATTATCTCAATGATGTCATCGAGAGATTTTGATTTTAAAGATATTCCATTTTTTTCTAATAGTTTGAACATATCCTGCTCTGGTTTTTTTGAAATCATTGTAGAATTTAGAATAAATGACAAGCCTGTTTCATTAATTATTTTAATTATTTTGTAAATCTCTTGGGCTTCTGATTTTGTCA
>Ga0257122_1001208_pt1 | contig 19078 bp, 24 predicted proteins | sample SI106_120metaG_FD_190146 | JGI IMG/M metagenome (GOLD analysis project Ga0257122, IMG submission 190146) | Marine microbial communities from Saanich Inlet, British Columbia, Canada - SI106_120 | ecosystem: Environmental > Aquatic > Marine > Inlet | place: Canada: British Columbia | collected... | reverse complement strand
CGACGGCGCTCTCCACGGCCAAGCAAACGCTTACAGCGCAGGAACTTGTGGCCGAAGTTCCCTGGTCACTGACTCTTGAGGAAGATGCGGTGATCGCGATGCTTCCAGAGGTTCGGCGATCGCTTGTGCGGAACTCGGCTGAAGTGATCGACGACGTCCTGCTGAACGGCGACACCACCGCACTGAACAACATCAACGCAGATGGCACGACAATCGCCGCCACCACGGCGGGCAAGGCGCAGTGGTTGATCGGGTTCGACGGCCTCTTGCACCTGCCGCTCGTGGACAACACCTCACAGGGCAACTCACTCAACGGGAACGTGACGGCAGCTAGCTATAACTCTGCATTGAAGCTGATCGGCAAGTACGGGGTGCGACCGACCGAATCGCCCTTCATCGTTGACGTGAACACCTACCTTGCATCGCTCGCCATCGACGAGGTCGAGACGGTCGATAAGCTCGGCCCGAAGGCGTCACTCCTGACCGGCCAGTTGGGCGTGCTTTACGGCCACCCGGTGATCGTGTCGGAGCAGATGCGACTGGCGGATACGGACGGCAAGGTGACGGATGCTGGCAACTTGACCAACACGGGCCGGATCCTGGTCGTGAATCGCAGCCAGTGGCGCATCGGATTCCGCCGTGAGCTGTCGATCGAGACCGAGCGTGACATCCAGAAGCGACAGAACGTGATGGTCGTGAGCATGCGGGTTGCGTTCGATGAACGGTCCGGGAACCGTTCGACGGCGACCCACACGGCGCTCCAATACAACATCACCGGCGTGGCGTAGACGGCAGCGGCGGGCCCTGCCGGGCGGCTATTTGGGGTGGAGTAGTCCCCGGTAGGGCATTTATCTGGGTTGGGGTCGCCATTCCAGAAGAACTACTACTGAGTCTCTGATGAAGACGTGGAGGGGCATGTATGCCACTAAAGACGATCAGCAAAACCGTGACTCTCGCAGGTACGGCGGAGCGTTTGAGTTCCACAGACCTGCTTGTCTGGTGGGCCAGGGTGAAAGCCAAGACCGCTAACGCCGGGACCGTGTACCTGGGCGACGCAACGGTTTCGAGTAGCGACCCGGGACTCGTGGCTGACGACACTATCGAGCTACGGGGACATCCAAATCTGAACCTGTACGACGTCTTTGTGGATGCCGGGACCTCTGCCGAAGGGGTCGATGTCTGGTACCTGGAGTACGCGTAGCAGTAAATTCAGGCACACAGGAAATTGGATCCGGCATCAGCCGGTGAGGGGTTGAGGTGAGATGGGGCTTCCTATCGGGACGGTAACGGTGGCGGCGGCTGGTACGCGGGTCCAGGTGGTGACATCCGGAAACGCGGTGTCAGCCGTGAGCTTTCGGGCGCGTGGGACTAACACCGGCGCCATATATGTAGGCGACGACAGCGTGGCCGCCGGAGACGGGTACGAGATAAATCCGGGGGACGAGCTGACGGTTCGCTTCCGGGAGTTGATAGACCTGCGTCGCTTTTATGTGGATGCCGCTAACAACGGAGACAAGGTGGATTACGCGGGGGTGGCGGCATGACGGACTCGGGTGTGGAGTACCGGACCAACCCCCGGTTCAACCCGGACAACGTGTCGATCAGGTTCGGTACCGGCGGCGACTCAAGTCTGTTTTACGACGGCGCTGATCTGATCGTCACTCCGGCCGTTGTCGGAACCGGAGATCTCAAGGTTATCGGTGCAAGCCTCTTGCTTGATTCTGCTGAGCAGATCGATTTCGGGGCTGGCGATGTGACCCTGTCCCATGCAACTGGCAAGTTGACGATGACCGGCGGGGACCTTCATGTCGTGGACGGTGATGGCGTCGTCATCGGCCATAGTGCGCAGGGTGTGGTGGCCGGGGTCACTCCGGAGTTCCAGATACTTGGGGACACGGCCGGGACCGATGTGAACCTCGCTATCGTTGCTTATACGGGCGCAAATGCGAATAACGGCTCGATCTACTTCGGGAAGTCCCGAAGTGGAGTCGTGGGAACACCGGGTACCGCATTAGTTGCGGACGATCGGCTCGGGCAGATCGTCTTTCTTGGAGATGACGGCACTGATATGGCATCGGCCGGTGCGCGCATCACCGTCGCCGTAGACGGCACACCCGGCTCCAACGATATGCCGGGTCGGCTCATCTTTGAGACGACTGCAGACGGTGCCTCCACCGTTACGGAACGGATGCGGATCGACTCGGCGGGTGGGGTGTTCATCGGCGACAGCTCCAATAACGGTATGACGACCGGTCTCACGATCAACCAGGGAGTAAACGACGACAAGATTTTCGCTCTAAAATCCAGCGAGGTTGCTCACGGATACACGGATCAGTCAGAGACGGATAGCTGGTTCAACATCTCAAAGTCGAGCGCGACTCTGGGTGGTGCGCACGTTCAGGTGATCGGAGAAGATGACTCGCTTCCCCGCGTTCTCCGGTGGACAGTCGCCGGTGGGACCGCTGACACCACCAAAACCACGGCCGGAGTCGGACTGGTCAACTTCGATGTCCGTGAGCATGACGGGGCTAACGCCGTCGCAAACGTTACGGCCGATGGAAACGTGTTTGTCGTGCAGGCGCGGGTTGGGGGCGCAACGCTAGCGCGCTTTCTTGTAGACGAGGACGGAGATATGTACTCCGTCACCGCCGGGCAGACTTTCGACGATTACGACGATGTTGCGCTGATTGAGGCGTACGACCACGTTCGTTCGGGCGATGCGGCTTTCGAGATTAAATCGGAGTTCGGCAAGTTCGCATATGCGAATGAAGCGGCTTTGATCGATGCCGGAGTTTTAGGCGGGTCCATAGCTGATGGTGGATTGACCAACCAGACGCAGTTGATTCGTGTGTTGACGGGTGCGGCACGACAACAGGCCACCCGCATTCGTCAGCTTGAAACCCGGGTATCCGGATTACTTCCGGTGGGAGATTAGAGATGCCTACGATTGGTTTTACGTTCTCGACGACCAACGCTGCCTTACTCAGGGAGGCGCTGGCCCATCACCAGGGTGTTGATGTGGGCGGTATTAGCGACACAGACGTCAAGGAGTTCGCTGGCCGTCACTTGAGGGGACTGGTGCAAAGGTACCGCGCCTCTCAGCGTGATTCGGAAAATCCACTGGATACAAGCGATCCGCTGGTTTAGACGAACTTAGAGAAGCTGATATTTGCTGGTGGAAGTGAAAAGTGGGGACGGAATGAAGTTTGAAGATCACCTGAAAGAGTTCCTGGACAACTCGATAGACGATGAAGAAGCGAGGCAGCTAGCGATAACGGCGGTTGCGAGCAGTATCCGGCAACTCAAGCTGGGAGTTGCTGAACGACTCTGGCATGCAAGACAACTGGGTACCGAGGATGTAACGGCCAGTGCGGTTGCGCTTGGAACGGCGCGTTCAATCAAGCGACGTTTCGATGTCGCGATGTGTGAGTACCAGCGGTTGATTGGTGCCCCATCTGAGGTAGCGGAGTTGCACGTGATACCCGGTGGACGACTGGACAGGTCGGACGCATCGAGTGCCCCGGAAGGGGGTGCCTGAGCATGGTCACAACTACTACGGCACCCGTCGGTGTGATCAACACCTATGCCGGTCCCGACACGCTCAAGCTGCGGGCTGGAATTACCGGCTCTACGCAGGAGTCACTGCTCTGGCTGGCGTTGTATGGCGCAAGTCGTGCGGTCGATCGATTTTGCAATCGTCACTTCTTCGTACTGAATCAGACGAGGAGGTTCGATGTAGAGCATCCGGACAAGTTGCCGGTGCCAGACCTGGCTACGATTACGACGATTCGTGAGGATGCCGACCGTGACCGGGTGTTCGAGCTGAGCCTGACCTCGGACCAGTACCTGCTCTACCCGCTGAACGCCAGTCCAGACCGGCCATGGGGTCGGCCATATTCAAGCATCCACGCAGATCCTCACGGGACACACCCTGCGTTCACCGTGGGACGAAGGACGATAGAGATCGATGGCGACTGGGGATTTCGCTGTGTCCTGCAGGACACGGGAGTTGACCTGAACGTTGGTGCGCCACTCACCGCCACAGCGACCTCCGTCACCGATGGGGCTTTGGTCGCGCCGGGCGCGACGTTGCGTATCGAGCAGGAGCAGGTGTTTGTACGGCTCGTCGCCGCTAATGTTTTGACGGTCGAGCGCGGCGTCAACGGCACAAGCGCGGTTACTCACGCCGATGGCACAGACCTGATGGGAATGACCTACCCGGCGGCGGTGAGCGAAGCGACGTTGCTGGTAGCCGGGCGATTGTTCTCTCGCAAAGACAACCCGATGGCGGTCACGGCAGGGTCGTACGGGCTCGGAGCACCAGATACACATGCGGCTATCGACCCTGATGCTGGACGGCTGCTAAGTGCGTTGCGCCGAATGCCTATCGGCGTAGCGAGCTAACCGCGCTATGAGTCTTAGTTCCATCAAGGCTTCGATTGTGAACGCGCTGGATACCATTTCGGGCCTCAAGGTTTATGACCATGACCCGGGAACGGTAGAGGAGTTACCGGCGGTGGTGGTTTCTCTGGACGGTGCGAACTACACCGATCTCAGCTTCACGTTCCGGCTGGTCCTGCTGACAGATTCGTGGGACGGCTCGGAGCAGGAGGCGGCGCTGCTGCCGTTCCTGGAGGCCTCAGGTGCGTCCAGCATCTGTGGGTTGCTAAATGCTGATCCGGGATGTGTCACGGTCGACGCTGCGGGGATCGGTAAGCATCGGTTTGCGGGCGTCGACTACCGCGGCGTCGTGATCAGTGTGACCGCGCGGGACGTACCTTGATGCGAGGCCGGAATGGTGACTCGTCGCGCAGACGAAAGCATGCGCGCCGGAGTGAGGGAGACGAGCGATACGGGCGCATTAGGGCCGATCTACGATCGCTTCGGAAGACGGTAGAGAACGATCATGATCACCGGTTGCGTCGTATCGAGACAGATCTCAGGTGGGTGATCGTCTTACTGGGCGGGCAGGTCGTCGCACTGGTGGGCGCAGCCGTTACCGGAGTGATGAGCGGTTAGACCTGCCCCGGCGCTATCTCTTCGATGCGGATGATGTGCCTTGAGGACTCGTAGTACAGGCACCGGACATGCGCCCCGGGTCTCAGTTGTTTCAGTGCCTTCCGGGACAGGCCGTAGTCCACGCCGTCGATCACGATCAACCCCAGGTGGGTGCCACGGGCGCCGAACCATTGCCAGTTCCTGCCGATTGCGTCCACTACGCCCTCACCTAGGCCGGCCTGGACAGATTTGTCCTGGTCTTTGGTGAGAACTATTGCCCGGATGACAACCAGATACAACACCCACAGAATCAACAGGCCGAACGGGATTCCAAACCACAGGTTATCCAACCCGAACGCGCCAAAGATCCACGCGGCAGGTGCGAGAGCGGTTCCGGTCAGCCCCAGAAAACGGAACACCTCCATGTCCAGTGGAGACTGGATATGCGGGTCGCGGGGTGCGTCCTCGGTGTCTGAGGGGTCCGGCGGAGTCTGAAACGGGTGTGGTGAGTCAGCCATGTGGATCCATTCTATGGTTGGCGTGTGCCCACCGCCCCTCGTTTCGGTCCCGGCATGTAATCTTCGTCGTGTGACTCCAAAAAACGATTCAGCAGATCCACGGCCGCAGAAAATCTGGCTGGCCAACGTTGGTGCTAACGCGGCGCACCCCTTCTACAGCCCGCGATTTGACGACGGTACGTTCGAGTTGCTCCCGATTCCAGAGACACCTACCGAAGCAGGACCGCACTCGGTCAGATATGCAGACGTGCCGTCGTTCCAACATCCAGGTGAAACGCTGGGCCGCTGGGTGCCAGAGCGCTTTCGGGACACGGCGACCCACTACGATCCTGAATTCCAGACACTCACCTACGGCGATAACGTGGAGCGTAATGCGCGGGCGGCAGGATTGAGGGGTGTCGAGTCCGGCGACGTGCTGTTCTTCATCGTCAGACTTGCCGATTGGATCGACGGCGAGTTCAGCGGTCGGTTTGGCTTCTACCTCGCTGGATTCCTGGAGATAGAGTCGATCCTCGCAGGTGTTGAGGAACACCCAACGCAGGCAGAGATGGCCCGGTACGGCGTCAACGCACACATCCGGCGTGGATTAAACGATCCGTCGCAGCACTGGGACAGATTCTGGATATTCGGAGGATCGGAGCGGTCAAAACGACTAACGCATGCGGTGCCGGTCGACCGTGTGCTCGCCGACGGCGTTTTCAGGCGAGCTGATGGCGGGTTGTGGAACTGGAATCCGTCTCGAACCGAACTTCAGACTATCGGTTCGTACACCCGCACATGCCGGTGCGTGATCGACGTCTCAGAACCAGGTGGACCAGAACGGGCAGACCTGTTGTGGGAAGCGGTTGAGAAGCTCAATCCCGGGATCAGACACGCTCCGCACTCTTAACGCTCTACGGGATCCGGTAGGAGGTCCGCCGGAGCTCCATCCGGGAAGAACAAATCTGCCTCGGGCCGGGGTACTCCGGACAGTTCGAAGAATCCGACCTCTGTTATTGGCGTGTCATCTATCCCGCCAACGATAAGCACGGACCCGTCGTTCAACAGAGTGGCCGTATGTCGGCCCCTGGCGTTGGACAGTGTTCCGACAGATGACCAGGTATCTCGCTTCGGGTCGTAAATCGATACATCATCGATGTCACTTACCACGTTGAAACCACCGGCCACGAGAATCCGGCCGTCATTGAGCAGTGTTGCCGTGTGCTGAGTGCGTTGGTCAGGCATGGACGCACCGGCAGTCCAGCGACCCGTGGCAGGGTCGTAAATTTCCACGGTTGCGAAAACGTCAACTGTTTCCTGGCCGCCGATCACGACGACGCGCCCATCAGGTATCAGCGTGGCGGTGTGTAGGAATCTGGCGGTTTCTAACGGCTCAAGGACGTCGAACTCTTCCGCTCCGGGTGTCAGCGCCTCTACGGACTGACGTGCCTGTCCGAATCCAGAACCGCCGACGATGAGAATCCGTCCATCTTCCAGCGTCGTCGCCGTGTGCCAGGCACGCGGCCCGTTAAGGTCAGGACCCGCTTCAAAACGGCCGTTTTCCGGGTTGAACAGGTCGGTAAATTCAAGCGGCGTCACGCCACTCATGCCACCCGCCACCAGCACTCGACCGTCGGATATGGGAGTCAGCGTATGCAAGGCGCGCTGCGAACGCATACCGCGCCCGGCAGCCGATTCGCCAGATCCGGGGTCAAAGATTTCGGCGGTGAAAGTAATGCCGAAATGGTCAAGTCCCCCGGTCGTAAGGACTCGCCCATCCTGGAGCAACACCGAGCGGTGATCACGCCGCGGCGTTCCAAGATTAGGCGACTTCTCCCAGGTCCTCGTCACCGGATCGTAAATCTCGGCACTCAAGTAGGAGAAGGTCTCGCCATCGCCCCCGCCGAGAACGAGGACGCGCCCGTCATCCATGAGGACCGCCGTGTGGTCAGCGCGAGGGAAGCTCATCGACTCAACCTGAACGAGGTCGCCAACGTTGGAGTTACCGACTTCAAACAAATCGGTACTCGCCCAGGTAAAGGCGGCCACGCCTACGGCGACCACCACGACGAAGATCGCTCCAATGGCTCTGTCTGGGGATTTCAAAATAGTCGATCCGTGCAGTTCTTTGAATTTCTGTGGCGGGGGACCGTTGCGAAGGTGTGAATACTCATGTCCAGGAAGGTCCCTCCTTGCAAGTAAGACGCTTTGCGAGCGTGTACAGGTGCGACTGGGTTTCTGTTCCACCTCGCCTGCCGTCCCGGAGGCCGCTATCCTAGCCCTTCTCGATGGCCTGAAAGGCCGCTACGAAAGCAACTCAAAGGCGCTCTATATGTCACCTGTACGAAAAGTTCTGGTCACCGGTTCCGGGGGGCTCATCGCCAGTGCATTGGTGCGTGATCTTGGAGACCGTTTCGACTTTACCGGTCAGGACATTGGGCCGCCGAACTATCCGACCGTGCCGACCACCGTGGGCGACCTGTCCGACATGGACGGTGTGCGCCAGGCATTCGACGGGATAGACGCCGTGGTACACCTCGGCGCTGATTCCAACCAGCACGCGCCGTGGGCCAGTGTGTTGCCGAACAACCTGATCGCCACTAGAAACGTCTTCGAGGCGTGTCGGGACGCAGGTGTGAAGCGTGTTGTGTACGCGAGCTCAAACCACGCCGTTGGTATGCATGAACTGGACGAACCGTACAGCCGAATTCGGGTCGGTAACTACGAAGGACTGGATCCGGATAACGTCCCGCAAATCGACCACACAGTGCAGATCCGGCCTGACGGCCAGTACGGCATCAGCAAGGCCTTTGGGGAGGCAACCGGCGCGTACTACGCCGAGAACTTCGGGTTGGAGGTCGCCTGCCTCCGCATCGGCACCGTGAATCGGGATAACCGGCCTATGGAGGTGCGACAGCTCGCCACATGGTGCAGCCACCGTGACGTTCTGCAGCTCATCCAGCGTTGCCTGGAAGTTGAACCACTCCAGTTCGACATCTTTTACGGCGTATCGGACAACAAGTGGCGGTTCTGGGACATCGACCACGCACGAGACGTGCTCAGATACGCACCACAGGACAATGCCGAGGACTATCGGGATTCGCTCTAGGGCTGGTCTTCGGTAGGTTCCTCGTCTGGGACGTCCTGCGACTCTTCGGTCGCTTCAGGTTCCGACTCAGGCTCGGGATCGCCCTCGAACTCACCCGTAAACCCCGGGAATCGTCCCTCAACTGATTGCGGTTGGACGTCGATGGGTTCTTCGTCTGAAACATCCTGAGACGCTTCGGCCGCATCGGGTTCTGAATCAAGCTCGGGGTCGCCCTCGACTTCACCAGTGATACCCGGGAACCGCTCCTCAATCGAGGGGTTCTGGTCGAGATCTTCTAGTGACCCTTCCTGAGATTCTGACGGGGTGTCTTCCGGCTCTTCAGGTCCCATTGAGAGATCGGGCGCGTCGAGCCCGGCCAGTTGTGCAGCACGGGTTACGCGTGCGACCCGTTCAGCATTCCTGCGTGCACGCCAGTTCTGCTCGATCAGTCGAATCTTCTCGTCCGCGTCTTCGGTCGATCCGTAACGGTTGTGGCCGACGAGCCGCAGATGAACCTGGCGTACCCCGATGGCGAGTTGCTTGCGGATCGAGGTGATGTCGGCGTTTCGGTAGTGGCGGGCGATTAGCAGGTATGCGATCTGCTCAGCACTCAACGCCCGGTCCGTCGTAACGAGCACGTACAGGACACGCTCGTACGCCCCGCCGACCTCCGCGAACGGAAGCTCCCAGTCAGTGACCTTGTGGTTGTATACGGAGACAACGTATCGGCGCTCACGGTCGTCCAGCTTTTCCCAAGCGCGCTGGCGCTTCGGCTCCAGGTCCGGAGACTGGCCGTGGCGATGTGTGACCCGAGACAGGTCAATTTGATGTGTGAAGGGCTGTTCCAAGCAGGTCCTCGTGTCGGTGCTGCGTACTCAAAATACTCAATGCGTCATTCCCATGAAGATGGGAATCCAGTGACGGTGCACGCACGACTCGCCTATGTTTCAGCAGAAGGCTGTCTCTAGATTCCCATCTTCACGGGAATGACGGGGTTTTAACGTTACTGATGATATCAGCGAGTGGGTCTTATTCAGACGGCGCCTCCGGTAGAATCCCGCCCATGTCGAGCCAGATCAACTACGTCCTCGCCGGTGACATAGGGGGAACGAACATGCGCGCTGCGCTGGCGGATCGAACCGGGTCTCTTGTCGCGAGCGGTTCTGTGGCTACAGAGCCTGAAAGAGGTTTTGAGCTGGCAGAGGATCGGCTGAGGGCGTTGTTTGAAGAAATGGCGTCCGGTGTGCCGCGGGATGAGGTCGGCGGCGTGGTGATTTCCTCTGCCGGACCAATCGATCCTGGTACCGGAATTTACGTTTACCCGCCAAACCTGCCGGGCTGGCACGGAAAGACCATGCAGCCGGGACTGGCGGAGTCACTCGATATGCGGGTGACGATCGGCCACGATGCCACACTCGGCGCGCTTGCTGAGTCACGTTACGGCGCTGGCAAAGGCGCACATCATCTTGTGTACGTGACGCTTAGCACGGGTGTTGGCGGCGGGATTATTGCTAACGGACAGATGGTGACGGGTGCAAACGGACACGCCGGCGAGATGGGGCACCTTCTGGTGCGGCCGGGTGGTCAGAGCTGTAATGTGGGATGTGATGGCTGCCTGGAGGGCATCGCCTCGGGTGGCGGCATCGCACGAGCAGCACAGGCGGGCATAGAAGCTGGCCGCGACACTTCGATTATCGGCATGTCAGGTGGAGATGCGGCGGCGGTGAACGCAGCGATGGTGTTCGAAGCTGCTGCGGCCGGTGATGCGCTTGCGGTCGAGATCGTGGACATCGTGATCGACGCCGTGGCCAGCGGTTTCGCTGACATACTCAACACGCTGGATCCCGAGTATCTTGTGGTCGGCGGCGGCGTGACCGGTAGCCTTCAGCCCTACTGGTCTGATCTGCACGCGCTGATCGAAGAGAAGGCCCTGCCGCACTTCAAGGGCCGTGTTCCGCTGCACGTGTCGCCCCTTGGCGACGATGTCAGCCTGGTGGGCGCAGCGGCGTACGCATTTGATCTGGCGGATTCAAAATCTGGATAAGGAGCAAGGAAACTGATGCAGGTACTGGACTACGGACGCTCGTTCATCACATTTGTTTCGGAAGGTGGGCGATACCGGAATAACGCACGACTCCAGATCGAGTCGAGGACCACGATCACCGATACGCGCTCTGGTGAATCCACGCGTTACCTGTTCTTTGCATCCTGTAAGTCGGAAGACACTTTTGCGCCTATGGACCTGTTCTACGACAACAACTATGACTTCAACGGCATCTTCTCGGAGAAAGAGTACGTGATCTTTCGAACCTACTCCAAGCACACGGCGCGGTTCCGTGAAGAGGGGCTGTGGAAGGGCACATTCAAGGATATGAGCGAGCGACTCGTTGAGGTGGATGGCACGGTGCTGAACAGCGGTGAAGAGGTTGTCCGGGCGTCGATGGCCGGGAAGCCTCTGGTGGGCCGAGTCGGGCTAACTTCGGATGATGGTTCGTTGAGTGCCGAGATCGAGTTCCCGGTGAAGACTATGAACGCCAACGACACAGACTGGAAATACCAGGTGGACACCGGCCCGATAGGACTTCCGGACTTTCACGCAGATGTCGACATGCACATAAAGCGGATGTCACCGGCCTTCGTGGCGTACAACGTGGAAAGCTTTGCGGATTTCGTCGTGCAGCAACCGGTGGCCTTCCCGGACACGGGCGCGTCTGTGACGCACTACGGCCCGCCCATATCGCTCCCGGCAAAGACGAGCGTGATCTCCATAGAGTGAGGGACGTGTCGTCCCGAGCGTAGCCGAGGGATCTTCACCGACCAGCACTGGCGGTCCGGTCCGGGCCTTTGATCGTTTCTCACCCCAAGCTTCTCCCTCTTGGAAAGAGGGAACATCAATAATCTGGAACGCCGTAGGGGCGAATGGCTATCCGCCCGAGGTTCGATGGCGATCGGCGCCGCAGACGGTCGTTGAGCTAAACCCGCCGACCCTTCGAGAGCCTCAGGGTGGGCTAGCGGGCGGTTCGGAAATCGTAGGGGTGACGGGCAATACGCCCACGCTTGTCCGTGAGTATGTTCCGAAAATGGATGTGCGCAGGCACCCTACTCGCGGTCGAAATCGACGTTCCGCAGATCGCGTGTCGGAAGTGATGTGCGGGTCAGCTCAGCCTCTATCACCGGCCCTCCGGTGCGTTTCTCCGCCTGTTGGTGGTCGTAACGACGACGGGCCCACTCCAGGAAGCGCGGGAGCCCCCACCGAACCAACGGGAACAGGAGCATTGGGATCAGGAGGCGGATGAGAATGCCCATGGATTGTCCGTATGGGGCTTCTGCTTTAGCTGACGTTGCGCCGGGCGCGCTTTAGCTCTTTCTCGGATACGGAGATCGAGACCGGTGGGTTCTCGTCTTCTACCTCAACCCGGTACTGCGCTACGCCGCCCAGGTGGTGGTGGAGCACGTCGGCTTCGATGTCGAGCACGACGCCGATTCGGCCTTCGTACTCCGCGTACCGCCCGGCGACACTCGGGTGTAGTTCAACACGGTCACCGCTGTCATATTTCGCCATATGTTCATCCCATGCGGCAGCAGAGATAGTTGTATCAACAGTTCAATATTAACCCGGTAGCTGGTCGATCCGTTCCCGCGCGAACTGGTTAATGTCCCGGGCGATCTCCAGTGCACGCTCAGAGTCATACTCTTCGTACACGTCTGCGGGAACCCCGCCGGGTAGCCCTCCGGGATAGCGCGCGCCCATGTAGTGCTTATCAAGCAATGGGCCGATCGACTTCATGAAATCGAACGATGGCTCTACCGCCATGGCGTCCTCGCACAGGTCCGCCAGAGAGTGCCCCCACACCATCTCAGCCCCACGAGCAAATAAGTAGCTCGTGACCGCCTTCTCGGCGGACTGATGGCACAGGAAACAGGCGAGGGCGTGCCTGCCTGAAGCTGCGACGAACTCCGCATCTGTCAGATCAGCAGTGGACTGTTTCATCCACCGCTCCGCGTTCTTAAGCGCTGCGGACTCAACCAATGATCACCTCTCCGTCTCTTTCGACCGCCATCAGAATCGGGTCGGTATCGACCAGTTCTTCGTACTCCTCGGGGGTGTAGACGATGAAATTTGTGTCCAGCCGAGGCCTGAGATGTGTTGTCCAGAAATCTGCACGGCGGTGAAACTTCTCGTCGGTTGCCTGGACTATCACCAGATCGAGCGATGTTTCAGGCGTCACGCGACTGACAGCGAGATCACCCGTGAGTGCGACCCGCATAGCGCCGAGCGGTGGCATCTCAATTTTGAGCCGTTCAAGCTCCGCTTCCAGCATCTGTTTTCGCTGCTGTGCGAAGCCGTACATCATCGGCAACCGGTCTGCCTCCAGGCCTGTGTTGGGAGCTTAAAAACCGAGAGGCGTCCCGTATGTGCCGGGGCGCCTCTCGAATAGCGATCTGTTATCGGCCCTGCCTAGACCGTGTAAAGCGTCGGGTGGTTTGGAACCGGCGCGATCTCGTCCGGCGTCAGCGGGTAGGCCAGCTTGTTGTACACCTGGATTCGATGGCTACCGAAGTCCGGGATGTACATGCGGCCTTCGTTGTCGAACCGCACAGCAGCCGGTCCACGGAGTCGCTTTTGCTGCTCGGTATTTGCCATCTCACGGTTGCGGAGCACGGCCGGATTTGCCCGGACGTAAATCTCACCGCTCTTCGAGAGTGTGGCGTCTCCGATGAACTTGTCGAAGTATTTGCCTTCTGCGCTGAACTGCTGAACGCGGTTGTTACCGCGGTCCACTACGTAGATGTCGCCGTGGTGGTCAACCTCGATACCTGCGGGACGATGGAACTCTCCATCATCCGTACCGGGCGTTCCGAACATCGAAATGAATTCGCCGTTGGACGTGAACCGTTGCACGCGGTCGTTATGCCAGTCAGCTATCAGGATGTCGCCGTCGCCGGTGATAGCGATGCCCCACGGCATGTTGAATTCGCCTTCACCTGAGCCCCTGGATCCAAAGCTGGAAAGGAACTTGCCGTCCTTGTTGAACTTCTGGACCCGATGGTTGAGTGTGTCTACCACCAGCAGGTTTTCGTCGGCGTCGAAGGCGATACCGGACGGGCGGTTTAGCTGCCCCTCGCCGGAACCTTCCTCGCCCCACTCACCGGCATCGCTGCCGTCCTGGTTGAGCTTGATGATCTTGTGCGAGCCTTCATCCGACACGTAAAGCGTCCCGGCGGCGTCTTTGATCATCTGGACCGGCCACAGCAGTCGCCCGCCGCCGATGGTGTCCAGGTCATCATCGTTCCAGTTCGTTCGACGAATGTTACTGCCGCCCAGTCCGGGGCTATCTGCCCGGCACAGTACGTACAACTCATCCTTGTCGCCAAAGACGATGTCCATCGGGTAGGTCGTAACTCGACGCATACCGAGGGTCGTCAGGAACGGGAAGCCGGCGCGAAGGAGAGCGAATGGCGGAGTATCTGGCTTTGTTGCCGATTGCAGGGTCATGTTGGTTCTCCGGAGCTAGGAGGTGGACATCAGCGTCATGCCAGAGGGCTACGCTGAGGCCGTTTCCTTGTAGGGGTGAAGCTGCTCGAATTTGCCTCCGACGATCGGTTCCGGGTCCACGTTTAGATGCTGTTGCAGCATCGTGCCGTAGACACCACGGAAGTCGAATGTGTGCGCGAGGTCTTCGTCTCGCTCCCAGTCCGCACGATCCAGCGATGGGTATTCGGCGTAGAGGCCGCCATCGATGTTGTCGCCGATGATGAACGCACCGCCACCGGAGCCGTGGTCGGTCCCGGAGCCGTTGTCCTTGATGCGTCGGCCGAACTCGGTGAAGACGAGCATGGACACGTTGTCCGCTGCATCGTGTTCACGAAGGTCCTGCCAGAAGTCACTGATAGCGCCGGTCAGCTCTGCGAGCAGTCGGGCGTGTGTCGGCACTTCCTGGGCGTGGTGGTCGTAACCGCCGTGCTGCGTGTAGAAGATCCGTGTTCCTAGGCCAGCCGTGTGAACCCGGGCGACGTCCCTGAGAGATTTGGCGATCGGATTGTTAGCGTACTCAACGGTTGAGGTGTACTGCTGCGGTGCGACCTTGATCAGGTCGGCACCGGACAGGACACTCTGGCCGGTGTCACTGAAGTAGTCCATGACAAGACCTGAACCGATGGCCGGGCGGTACATGCGCTTGAAGATCGCAAGGTCTTCCGCGCGACGCTGTTCGGTCTCGACGCTGGTCATCAGGCCGTAGTTGTCCAGGTCATCCACGGATGTGGCGACCACGCCCGGTGCGGCCATCGCACGCGGCAGACCACGCCCAAAACTGACACCCGTGAGAGGGTTCTCAGAGTTTGGGTCGAACTGCCGGATTACCTTTGCCAGCCAGCCCTCGGTTGCGATGATTTCTGGCTCACATGTGTGCCAGATGTCCATCGAACGGAAGTGTGAACGTGAGGCGTTCTTGTATCCGATGCCCTGGACGATGGCGACCTTGCCGTCTTCAAACATGCCCTTCAGGGGGGCAGCGGAGGGGTGGAACGCCAGGGTGTCGTTGATCGGGAGGGACTGATCCTCCGGGATGCCAACGAGTGGTCGGTTGTCGTAATACATCCCGGCGGTGTACGGGATGAGCGTGTTCATGAAGTCGTTGCCGCCCGAGAGCTGCACGACTACGAGAACGGGATCTTTTTTTTCTTTGTTGTTTTGGCCGCTTGCGCCGTTTCCGTTGGTCGTCATGTTTAGGGTTCCTCCCCGTAAATTTGGCCTGCTAGATCTGGCCCGTGTGTTCTGGCCTCAGGCCGGACTGGATGCAAAGGAGTTTTGGCACCCGCTGCCGGTATGGCAGTGGGCAGCCGTTAATTAAGCGAACTGGTACTCCCGAGAGGCGACGGACAAGGAAAGCATGCGGGCGATCCGATCCTCGCTCTTGATCCTCTCGGATTCTGTACCGAAGGTCAGGTCACCATCGAGTTCGGCGAGCTCCATTAGTGCTGCCCGGGTGTCCTCTCCGGCTTCGATAGGTCCGGCGAGGTCCAGCACACCATTGACAAGTTCTACGGGTGTGATGGGATCGCCAGATCCGGAAAGCCGGTTGATGATCGCCCTGGTACCGGGGGTGTCCGGGTCCTGAACACGGGAAGTGGCGAAGTTAATGCGCTCGGTGAGCGTTCCTCCGTCGATCCACTCCTTACCCGTGTGCCAACCTTCAACAGTCGGCGGATCCATCAGCTTCTGGCCCATCACGATGCTCGCTGAGTCCAACGTCGGCAGTCCGGGCTCTATCTCTCGGAACTCGCCTGACAACTTGATTGTTCCGGCGATGAATTCTGCCGGGCACTTGACGCGCCGTCCTCGGGCCTCTTTGAAGAAGTCAGACAGGAACAGTGTCTTCATCACGGTGCGGATGTCTGCGTCCGAGTCCATGTACGCCTTAACGAGGACGTCGATAGCGGCCTCGTCCTGTGGCGGAGTCACACTCCAGGCCGGGATCTGCGGCTCGTCCGCAACGAAGAAGTTGTAGATGTGCCGGCAGATGAACCGGGCGTTCGCCTCTTGCTTGACGATGATATCGATGATGTCTTCGCCGTTGAGGTTGCCTGTTACGCCCAGGAAGGTCTTGTCGGTGTTGTCGTGGTCTTCCGGCCGGAACTCAAACCTGGCGTCGTAGTGGCCGAACGGGTAGAGCGGAAGTGGCTGCTCAAAGGTCCATCCGGTGAAGGCCCGTGCGGCGTCCTTCACGTCAGGCTCGTCATACGTGCCGATTCCCATCGAGAACAACTCAAGTAGCTCCCTGCCGTAGTTCTCGTTTGGCGCGTTGCCGTGATTTTCGGAGTTGTCGAGCCAGAAGCTCATCGCCGGGTCTCTGGACAGGTCAAGAAGAAGCGTGCGGAAGTTGGCGAGGCCATTCTTCCGGAACATCTCGATGTGATCCACCATCGAAGGCGTGTGTTCGCTCTTGGTCCAACCGGTTGCGAACACGTGGTGCCAGAAGAGCGTCATCTTCTCTTCAAGCGGACGGCGGGTGTTGACCATTCGCCAGAACCATCGGCCATTCCATATGCCCGGGTTGTCCTTGTTCGAGAAGATGTGTGGGTAAAACCGTTCGAGGGCATCCTCGTCCAGCGGCTCGAACCGTTCTGGATTCACAAGGTCGTCGACCACCTCTTCGTAAGGCCGTGCCGAGAACTCTTCCAGTTCATCACGTGAAGAGCCAAACCCTGCTCGTCGGAGCAGATGGGCCATCGTCGTGAGCCGCTCATCCACCATCGGTCCCTCCTGATTTCATCGCAGTTGCGAAGTCGTTTGTCGACGCCATATTTCGATCCTGGGTAATTGACCGGTAATACGTCGTGATGGGATGGGGCAACTTTAACCCAAGCACAAGCGCCACGAAAGTCGCGCGAGGATTGAGGTTTATTCCGATTCGAAGCTAGGAGCCCGAATTACCGGGTGAGTCCGGTCAGTAAGTTTGGGATTCCGGAACTCAAGGCTGAGCCGACGGAGGAGAAGAGGTTTATCTCGGACGGCGGCCAGTAGCCGAACCAGACGCGGCCGACCACGTTCTCCGCCGGAAGCTGTCCCCATGTGCGCGAGTCGTTCGATCTTCCACGATTATCCCCGAGGACAAAGAAGTTATCGTCCTCCACGATAAGGGGGTAGGTGCCGCCGTTCGTCCGGGTGACCGGGAAGTTCTCTTCGCGTGGCTCACCGTTCACCCAGACCTGTCCACCGCGGATATCGATCTCGTCTCCCGGGATGCCTATCACGCGCTTCACGAGGAAGTCTGCTTCCGGCCCGGTCGGCGGGGTGAACACGATTATGTCGTCACGCTGTGGCCCGTGAAACAGGTACGAGCGGCCCACATCCTGGCCCTTGATAGCCCGTATGACATCGCCAAACACACCGTCGTCTGCACTTGCATAAACAAACTTGTTGACGAGGAGGTTCTCCCCATCGGCAAGTGTCGGATCCATGCTCTGGCCGTCTACCCGAAATGACTGGGTCGCGACCTGTAGGACGACAAAGATGAGTACCGCCGTGATGGCGGTCTCAGATATTTCACGGATTGATTTCAAAAAGTCCGGCTGTCTTTGCCGATCTCTTAAAACGGGGAGATCGGAGAATTGGCGTGTCGGGGATTGTTGTTTCTAATTATAGATAGCAATACGCCGGTAACACCTTCGTGGGTGTACCAGGGCTTCCCCAACCTTACATACGATTGTTGAGCAATCGTCGGTAAACACACAGCCGTATCGCTCCGGCCCAATCCAGATTCACCGCCCCGGGTGCTTGAAGCACAAACCATTTGGCTGAACAAAACTCTCAAGACGAGATACTGATCACTCGCAGCAGGCAAGGCGACCTGGATGCGTTCAATCAGCTTGTCCTGAATTATCAGGACCTTGTCTTTAGCGTCATCCTGCGCATGGTCCGCAACCACGCCACCGCTGAGGACATCACGCAGGAAGCATTTATCTCCGCATTCAGGAACATTGGGCGGATGCGCGGCGTCAACTTCCGTGCATGGGTACTGCGAATAGCGCGGAATGCCACCTATGACGCCATCAGACGGACGAATCGTCGGCCTGAAGATTCGATAGATGAGCAGATTGTCACACTTGGCGAGACGCTGCCGTCTGGAGAAGAACTGCCGGAGGACTATGCGCTAAGGCAGGACCTCGGGCGGAGCATAGATCAGGGTCTTGCAGAACTTCAGGCGGACCAGCGTATGGCCATCGTCATGGTGGACGTGGAAGGTCTCAGTTACGACGAAGCTGCTGATGCGATGGAGGTTTCGATAGGGACCGTAAAGTCTCGATTGAACCGAGGTCGGCGACGGCTACGGGAGTGGATCGTTGCCAACGTGGAACAACTTCCGCCCCAATTTCGTCTTAGTGATGAAGACCCGTAGCGAAGCTGTTGCGGGGAGAGATAATTCGCATCGTAATTACGAAGTAAATTCATAGCAGGTAAACAGAGGAATCGGTTGATATTCGGGATCTGGCGCAACCGGCGCCAGGAACAGCAGAATGAGCTCCTGTCTGCGGCGATAGACCGCAGATTGGCGGGCGAACCGGAAGTTGAACTTCCGGAGGGCCTCCGCGCTGACGCGTGGGAGCTTGCGGAAACCGCTGTGTTGATGCGGTCGATAGAACGCGTCCCTGCTCCGAGATCCTTTGTGCTCACCCCTGAGATGGTCCAGGGTCCTGTGCAGCCCCCCTTTACGGAACGAACGGGCTGGTCTCTGGCTCTGTTCCGCACACCAGCGGTCGCCGCCGCCGCCGCCGCATTCGTTCTTGGACTGCTGGTGGTCGGCAACATCGCCGGGATTCTTGAACAGGACAGTTCGGATGGCTTCTCCCGGGCGACTTCATCTGATACCTCGGTTACGACATCAGCCGCCGGGGGCGACGCCGCGTCTGCCGAGAGAAGCCCCGCCGCGACGGCCGCTCCGGCTGCAACCGCGGCACCGGCAGCTACGGCTGCGCCTGCAGTTACAAATGC
>Ga0257122_1001204_pt1 | contig 19137 bp, 16 predicted proteins | sample SI106_120metaG_FD_190146 | JGI IMG/M metagenome (GOLD analysis project Ga0257122, IMG submission 190146) | Marine microbial communities from Saanich Inlet, British Columbia, Canada - SI106_120 | ecosystem: Environmental > Aquatic > Marine > Inlet | place: Canada: British Columbia | collected... | reverse complement strand
TGCTTTCAGGTCGTAGGCTTTCTCGGTCGCCCGAATTTCCTTCTCGTGGTGGGGCCCCACACAAAACACCGTATCGTAGTTGTCAAAGGCACCCGTGCGGTACGCGCGGTGGGAACTGTTGAGCGCGTGATAGATATAAACGTAGTGCACGGGAAAAACCGACCGCTTCAGGTGATAGGTTTCCAGATCGGGTAGCGTCATCACAAAGAGCCGGACATTGATCGTCTTGAAGAGCATGGTTCGCATGGTGCCGCTACCGATGCAAAACGCTTTGAGATTATCGTTGGACTTCTCGAAGACCGGGTCATCCATGGTCGATGTGAGATAGGTAACCGGCTGGTCGTGCCTTGTGATGAGTTCTTCAACTACAGCGGATAGATGAGGCCAGTCGGCCGCGCCCTCCGAGTAGAACACGATCTGCCTCCTCGCGAGGGGAAGCGCTTCAAATTCCTTTACAGCCCGTCTGTCAGCGAAAAAGCCCATCGTTTGAACCGCGATTCGTCGATCGCTCCGAACAGCACCTCAGTCTAATTCGTTCTATTTTTCAGGCGTCCCATCATCAGCTTCCGATCCTGGCCCAGAGTCTGGCCCAGAGTCTAGATCGGGCTCGTCGGCCTTCGTATCTCGTTTGAATAAACCGATGAAAAAACCGGTAACACGCCGCCAGCCGAGCTTCAAAAAAAGGAGCACGGTTGCAATACCGGCAACGATAAGCTGCCCGATCATCGTCAGCGTTGCTGGGTCTAGATAGGCATGGGCATTTCTCGGAAAGCAAATCGCGAGAATCACCCAAAGCAGGCCCAAGGGCCCAAGACGTGAATATGTTCTATTTGGCACTGAATATGCATTATCTTAGGTCCCGCTGGGGCTGTCAAGGACACCCCCCATGCTCCGGAAAACCAGACAGCTTGCCGACATCAAAGGGGATAGGATACTGTGTATCCAATCGATAACACCGCAGCCAAGAGGGGCCGATGGCAAAGAAACGCGCCTACGTAGCGATGAGTGCTGACATCGTACATCCGGGTCATCTCAATGTCATAGCGGAGGCCCGCAGGCTCGGTGAGGTAACCGTCGGGCTGTTAACGGATAAAGCGATCGCTAGCTACAAGCGGCTGCCCTATATGGATTTCGCCCAGCGCAAAATCGTCTTAGAAAATGTTGTGGGCGTGTCACAGGTGGTAGCGCAAGAAACCCTCGACTACGTTCCCAATCTGCGGGTTCTACGGCCTGACTTCGTCGTTCACGGCGACGATTGGCAAACGGGCGTGCAGAAGGAAACGCGACAACGCGTCATCGACACGCTCGCTGAATGGGGAGGGGAATTGGTGGAACTTCCCTACACCCCGGGGATTTCATCCAGCCAGCTCAAAGGAGCCATGCAAGGCGTCGGGACAACCCCTGAAATTCGACGCCGGCGTTTGCGCAGACTTCTTTCTGCAAAGCCCTATGTCAGAGTAATGGAAGCCCACAACGGTCTAACGGGGTTGATCGTCGAAACAGCAACGGTTGAGGACGGTGGACGCACCAAAGAATTCGACGCAATGTGGCTTTCTAGCCTTACGGGGTCGACCGTCAAAGGTAGACCAGACATCGAAATGGTGGACCTCACCGCCCGACTCAGCCTCCTCAACGACATTCTAGAAGTCACCACCAAGCCGGTTATCATCGACGCAGATACCGGTGGCATACCTGAACATTTCGTCTACATGGTCCGTACTCTGGAACGGCTCGGAGTCTCAGCTGCCATCATCGAAGACAAGATTGGGCTCAAAGAAAACTCACTTTTCGGAACGGACGTAAAACAACGCCAAGATGACATCGAATCCTTCTGCCACAAACTCGCCGCCGGCAAGAAAGCCCAGGTAGACGAGAACTTCATGATCATCGCGCGCATTGAGAGTCTCATCCTCAAAGCGGGTCAAGCCGACGCTCTGAAACGCGCCAACGCGTATATCGAGGCGGGAGCCGACGGCATCATGATTCACAGCAAAGAAAGCGAACCGACGGAAATCCTGGAATTCGCGGCGGAGTACCGACGTTTTGACAGCCGCGTGCCCCTCGTCGTCGTGCCGACGACCTACTGCAAAATCACGGAAAAAGAGTTGGCCGACGCCGGCGCCCAAGTCATCATCTACGCTAATCACCTCTTGCGAAGTGCGTATCCGGCCATGGTGAATACGGCCCAGGAAATTCTCACCAACGAACGAAGCTATGAAGTGCAAAAACGACTGATGTCGATCAAAGAGATCCTCACTCTCATTCCTCGACGCTAGAAGGAATAGCGGGACCGTCATGCACCCACAGCGGATCCTCCTCGGCCCCGGTTCTGGTTCGAACCTGGGCGAAATCATCAAAGACTCTGGTGCCAAACGTTGCCTTGTGGTCAGCGGTCGTGGGTCCTATTCGTCTTCCGGGGCAGATCTTCTGATTCGAGACGCCACCGGAACAGGGGCTCTCACGCGTTACTGCGATTTTTCTCCTAACCCCAACGTCAAGGAATTGGAGCGTGCGCTAGCGGTCTACGAGAACGTAGCGCCCGACATCGTCATTGGAGTGGGGGGCGGTAGCGCAATGGATATGGCAAAACTCTTGCGCTTCTTTGGCAGCCAGTCTTTGGCCCCCGAGGACTACCTTGACGGGAAGGCTCAGAAGGCATCACCCGCCCTACCCAGCCCGCCGCTGATAGCGATACCGACAACGTCCGGCTCTGGCAGCGAATCTACGCATTTCGCCACGCTCTATCTCGGCCACAAAAAGCACTCGGTGAGCGGCGACCTTCTCTACCCTGACGTGGCCATTATCGATGCCACGTTGACGGAGAGTCTTCCGCCCTATCAGACGGCCTGCACGGGTTTTGATGCCCTAACCCAAGGCATCGAATCCTATTGGTGCACGAATTCAAACGATGAATCGAAGGGATACGCGGCCGAAGCCATCACCCTGTGCGTCAAGCATCTCGAGAGAACCGTCGCCACCCCCACCATCGAATTGCGGGCCGCAATAGCGAAAGCAGCCAACCTCGCTGGGCGAGCCATCAATATTTCAAAAACCACCGCCGCCCACGCGATCTCGTATCCCATGACCGCATATTTTGGTGTCACGCACGGACAAGCGGTGGGCGTTTCTCTTGGTGCTCTGCTGCGATACAACAGCCAGGTGAGCGAAAGCGACTGCCGTGATCACCGCGGCGCCGCATATGTACGGCAAACCATCGACGAACTACTCGCGCTTCTTCAGGTGAACAGTGTTGCCGAAGCGAGAGGCTACCTCGAGCATCTATTGGTGAGTATCGGATTGAAGAACCGATTGAGTTCGATGGGTATTGAGAAGGACGAAGATGTCGATTTGATCGTTGCGAATGGCTTTGACCCGAATCGCGTGAAGAATAATCCCCGCAGTCTCGACGAAGCTGCGTTGCGGCGCCTGCTCGAGGAGATACGCTAGGGCGGCGTAACGGGGAATTGGTTTTCGGTTTTCGGTTTTCGGTTTTCGGTTCTCGGTTCTCGGTTTTCGGTTTTCGGTCGTCGGTTTTCGGGTATCGGTTTTCGGCTATGGGGTTTCGGGACCGACGTCGGACGTGTTCTCATCCGTTCCTTCAGAAAATGCATTCGCTAGAGCGTAGGCCACGTAGATTCCACATAGCGGCAGGATATGCATGAGAATTCGACTGCCACTGTTGTTGCATACGATGCCTTTGAACATCGGCAGAGAGAAGATCAGGATTCGCAAGACAAAGAAGAGCGCGATTCCCCACGAAAGCAGAGCCAGTACCCTGTCTTTGACGAGGGCCAGGTTCAACAAATAGACCGCGGCGAAACCGATCCAGAGGATCCCCCAATCGTAACGATGCTCGCCGTAGACATTTGCCATGGTAAGAGAGTCCCACAGACAGAGCGAGGACTTCACAAGCCGGCTGGGGGCAAAAAGAAGAATGCCTATCGTCAAAGCGGTTCCGAGAAGCAAGAAGATTACGGGCGCCCGACGGGCCACGTTCTTCCGCAAGATTTGGAAATGAACGATCGGATACGAAGCGAGGTAACAGCAGAAGAGCCCCACTTGGGCCATGCCCCAGCCATGGATATGCACGCCCACGCCGAGTTTCGCCACCCGATAGAATTGCCAACCGAAGGCGATCGCCAAGAATGTACCGAGGAAGGCCGCATAGTGTTTGCGGTCTAGGTCCTCAAGGCTCATGAGAAGGGCCGTCGGAACAAAGGCGAATACCGCCATTTCGTTTCGCTGCAATGACGTCGTCGCCAAAGCCATGGCGGCGATGACCAGCCAGAAGAGCTGTCTATTCTCTCGATACTTGATGATACCGATGACCGACAAGGTGAAATAGAAACCCAAGAGGAGATGGTTGTTGACGAAGAAAGCATGCACCCAATAGCCACGGTCGCTCAGGACAAGCAACGCTGCGAGAATTCCCCAACCGAATTTGGCCTTTGGCGAAATACGTATCGTTCCTCCAATGCAGAGGAAGAGCTGAGGCAAGGCCAGAAGTAGATAGAAGGCCGCCAGAGGGTAGAGGGAGTAATGAAACTGAATTCCAAAGAACTCCGCCCCGGCGCACAGGACCGGTAGAAAGACCATTCGGCTCTGCAGATAGCCTCGCCAATCTACGAGATGAGGCGGGGGGGAACACTCCCGTTTTCGCCATGGCGCTGCCCACTCCCATAATTTCAGAGGAATCGGCAGAGGGAGTAAACGGGAAGTTGAGGTTGGCCAGGGCAATATTGGCTGCCGTGAACACTACCCAGTACCCGACCAAAGCGAAGACCTCCGACTTAGGAGAAGGCCAGTTGAAGCCGGGCCGACGGCCAAGTCGCATCCGCCAAAGAAAAACCACGAAGACAAAAAGGCCACAGGCTAGCCCAACGCTCAAACCTGTAAGGGGCAGGCCTACTATGAGCAATGCGGTCGACGCCAAAGCCCAAAGAAAGAGGCCAGCGAAGTAGGCTATCGCATGCCGTAAATGCACCGACAGTTGGCCAAAGGGAAGCAGCAGTAGATAGCCGCCGAGATAGAGCGTCAAATTAAAGAGCGCCTGCTGCCCCATCTTATTGCGCTCCCATATGCGTTCGCCAATTCGCTGGCGCGACCACGAAATGAAGTTTCTTGCCCATGTAGAGAAAGAGGCTTACGTCTCGAGATGATGCATTGTCGGCCGGACGAACGAGGTGAAGCGCAACATCCACAGCGAAATAGAAGCCGTTGCGATATTTATCGGCGTAGAACGCTGTAATCGTCTTCTTGGAGATCGTGAGCCTCGTCGAATGAAATGACGCCTTCTTTAGATACTGAAACTCTCCCGGTTTCAGAACAAAGTCATAGCGTTTTATTCGGGTCTGGACGGGATAGGAGAAGAGATTGAGGAACTTCATTCCGTAGGGCCTGGTGAGCCGAAAGAAGAAGTGCGGATATTTAGTCTTCTTCAATGCGGGCATCGCTACACGATGCAATGGCGGCACCAAGAACCGTGTCGGTTTCTTGAAAAACCGGCCAACTGCGCTCGCGACAAAGACGTTGGTCCGCGACGTGTACCCGCCTACGGAGACAAAACTGCGGTCAACGTCGAAAATTGCAGCGAGATGTTCTCGGGTGGCAACTACATTGAAGAGCAACATCAAACCCACGAGCGACACGAGAACCAGCCGGATCCCCCGCCGAATGGGCTTGCGTGCTTCCCGGTCTGCCATTACGCCTCGCGCGCTCCCGGCTGCTGGAAGAAGTGGTCTGAACGAAAAAGAGGCCCGAATGCCCCTTGGCTATTGTGTCGCCTGAGCTGCAACCCAGATAACCGTATGATAGGGAACTTCGATTGCGCTACCGTGAGCTTTGACCAACGTTTCAATGGCGGAAACGACCTCGACGAAACGGTCCCCAGCTTGGCGAGCCAACGTGGCATGTGAACGCCAGGCTTCGACGTAATCGTCGACGTCAACGCTGACGACGAAGGGAAACTGTCCATATTCGATATTTGAAAAAAGTCCGGAATCGCGCAGAACGGGACCTTGGTCTTCTCGGCGCGTACCGTAGCCATAACTGGGAATCACCGAATGAATGGCTTGCTCGACTTCCTTCTGCAACGGATTGTCGAGGTTGCGATGGTTCCATAGACACGCCATCGAACCTTTCCCGTTGAGAATTCGACACGCCTCAGCCATCGCGCGGGGGCGGTCGGTGACGTTGAATGATGACCCGAAAGTAACCAGAGGATACGTACCATCCTCAAGTCCCGTTGCCTCTCCGGTACCGACGGTCCATCGGGCGCTCTTGCCTTCTGTATTTTTCTCGCCGAAAGAACGCATGGCGTCGTTCGGTTCGACGGCATGGACGTTAAGCCCTCGGCCAACCAATTTTGTCGTCATCTTTCCCGTACCAGCACCGATATCCGCGACGGTTTCTCCCGCCGTTACCCCCGCCTTCTCCAGAAGGAAAGCGATCGCGTCATCGCTATAGTCGGCTCGCCTATCATAGGTTGCGGCCAGCTCAGAATAATCCCAGGTCACACTAACGCCCATATCGTTCCTCGTCGCTAAGGAGTGCCAAGTCGATAATGACAAATTTCTCAGATGCCGATATAATATCAGCTTTCGGCGACTAAGAGCAATCTCATCTGCTCGTAGAGCAAATTCTACAACGGATCGACAATGCACCTCTATTGGATTACGGGACTCCCCGGAGCCGGAAAAACCTCGGTTGGCAGGGCATTATATTCGCTAATTCGTCAGCAAAAGGCCAACGTCGTATTTCTCGACGGCGACATGGTCCGAGAGATTCAGGGGGCCCCCACCGACGCCTACAGCCCCGAGCAGCGGCTGCATTTGGCATTGGGCTACGGCCGACTTTGCCAGGCGCTTACAAAACAGAGCATCGACGTTGTATTTGCAACCGTTTCCTTTTTTGAAGAAGTCTGGCAGTGGAATCGCGAGAATATTCCCGCTTATCATGAAACATATTTGAAGGTAGACCGGGAAACCCTCTTTGAACGCGACCAAAAAGGTCTCTATTCTGCTGCGACAAATGGCGAAACGTCGAATGTGGTGGGCGTCGACCTCATACTTCCGGAGCCCAGCGCGCCTCATTTGGTCTTGCCCAACAACGGCGAACGCTCTCCAGAAGACGTCGCGGCCGACATCTTCGACTTCTTCGGAGCCGGTAAATGAGCATTTTCGGCACAAAGGCTGAAACACTCGACCGATTGCGGCCGAAAATATCGCATGCCGTGATTCTAGAGCAATTCACGTTCACCGTCGGTACGTGGAAAGACAACTCCGCGAACGTACTAAGCGCACTGGAACTCCATTTGTGGGCCCAAACCCCGATGATCGTCCGCAGCAGCGCCCTAACGGAGGACAGCGCCGTGGGCTCCCAAGCGGGGCGGTATACCTCGATCATGAACGTCAAGGGTCGCGAAGCCCTGGTCTCAGCAGTCGAAGATGTCATCGCTTCTTTCGTAGAGGACGACCAATACATTCACAACCCACAAGACCAAGTTTTGATCCAGCCGATGCTACAAGATGTCGTCACAAGCGGCGTCGCCCTAACGCGCGATCAGACAAGCGGCGCGCCCTATATCACGATCAATTTTGATGACGTCTCTCGCCGAACTGATACCGTGACCTCCGGATCCGGCGCATCCCTGAGTACGCGGATCATCTTGCGCAGCGAAGCGTCCAACCACGCGGGGCGGTGGCAAGGGCTGTTACGATCGCTACATGAGCTGGAGACGCTATGCGACTCGGATGCCATTGATGTGGAATTTGCCATCGACGCGAACGAGCGACTCGTCATCTTACAGGCACGGCCGCTTGTATTGACCGAGACACCCACGCGCGAGGCAGACCAGGAAGTAGAAGAAGCGGTTGAGCGAGTTCGTCGTCGTTTTCAACAGCTCAATCGACCTCACCCCTACGCTTTTGGTGAGGAAACCCTCTTCGGCATCATGCCCGATTGGAATCCTGCCGAAATAATCGGTACGAAGCCGCGTCAACTTTCCCTCTCTTTGTACAAGGAGTTGGTCACAGACAATATTTGGGCCTATCAAAGAGATAACTATGGGTACAAGAATCTGCGAAGCTGCCCGCTCCTCATCTCCTTTGGTGGCCTGCCATATATTGACGTTCGCGTGAGCTTCAGCTCGTTTATCCCCGCGGATATCAACGACGCGCTTGCCCACCGACTTGTTGACTATTACCTGAATGCGCTCAAAAGCGATCCTTCGAACCACGACAAGATCGAATTTGAGGTGGTGCATTCATGCTACGCCCTCGACCTACCGCTACGACTAGAACGATTGAAGGAACACGGGTTTAGCCGCGACGAACTCGAACAACTCGCCTCGTCATTACGCCGTCTTACAAATCGCATCATCACGCCTGACAGCGGCCTTCTTGCGTCGGATAGAGCAAAAGTCGAACGCTTAAAAGAACGACGTGCCTTGGTACTTGAAGCAGACCTTGCCACCACCGATAAAATCTACTGGCTACTGGAAGACTGTAAACGCTACGGCACCCTCCCCTTCGCGGGCCTCGCCAGGGCCGGATTTGTCGCCGTACAAATGTTGCGATCGCTCGTCAGCCTCGGGGTCCTCAGCCAGAGTGATTTTGAACAATTCCTAGCATCCCTCAAGACGGTTAGCGGAGAATTAGAATCCGATTTCCACCGGATGCCCCGGGCCGAGTTCTTAGAGGTCTACGGGCACCTTCGCCCTGGAACCTACGACATCCTTTCCCCCCGCTATGACGAAACGCCAGACGTCTATTTCGATTGGACGACGGCCAAACGCCCCGCCGAAAAGGCCTCAAATTTTGGGCTCGCGCTTGACCAGATGAATCGCATCAATCTCCTTCTCGATGAACACGGTATTGAAACGGACGTGGTCGGACTCTGCAATTTCATCGAGAAAGCCATTGAGGCCAGGGAATATGGGAAGTTCATCTTTACCCGCAGCGTAAGCGACGTTCTGTGCCTGATCGGCGAATTGGGCGAAACGTTCGACTTATCTAGCGACGACCAATCGTTTATCGATATCGTGGAGTTCAAGGAAATGTATAGCGGTGCGGCATCGCCCCGTGAGGCCCTTGCAAGTAGCATTAAACGGGGGCGGCGAGCCTACGAAACCTGCCAGAAGCTCAAGCTCCCGCCTCTATTGGCCGAAGACCGAGATATCGTGGACTTCGATGTTCCATCGGCTACGCCCAACTTCGTCACCACGAAACGAATCCGCGCCCGGGCAACTATGGTGGATGCCGCCGCTGATCTATCGGGCCAAATCGTATGCGCTCCCAGTGCCGACCCCGGCTACGATTGGCTATTTGCGCGTAACATTGCCGGCTTGATCACGATGTACGGCGGCGCCAATTCCCATATGGCAATCCGGGCTGCCGAGCTACAAATCCCCGCTGTTATTGGCTGTGGCCAGTCATTCTTTCAGCAGTGGTCCACAGCGACGATTCTCGAGCTAGATTGCGCGGGCAAACAGGTGAGAGTCCTGCGATGAAACGGGTCGGCATTACCCAACGCGTCGTCACTGTAGAATCCTACGACGAGCGCCGCGATGCTCTCGATCAGCGTTGGGTCTCCCTTCTGGAACCGCTAGGGATTTTGCCTATTCCGATACCCAACGGTGTCGCAAACGTGGGCCGTTTCCTCGAAGCTTGCCCCCTGGATGGATTGATATTGAGCGGCGGCAATAGTCCCCATACCCATGGTGGCGATGCGCCCGAGCGCGACAGAGTGGAGATTCAATTGATCGATATCGCCATACGACAACAAATGCCTACGCTGGCCGTTTGTCGGGGGATGCAGATGCTGCAACTCCACTATGGTGGAAGACTCGAAACAGTCGAGGGACATGTAACGAAATCCCTTGCCATCACCGTCAACGGTGAGCAGCGTCATGTGAACAGCTATCACAACCTGGCGTTCAAAGAGACTGCGCCGCCCCTAGAGACATGGGGATTCGCCGACGATGGTGTGATCAAGGCCATTCGCCATCCGGACCTCCCCATGGTGGGTATCATGTGGCATCCTGAACGCCAGGAACCGGCAGACGATCAAGACCTTCAACTTCTAAGCGAAATCTTTGGAGCGCACGCATGAAAGCGATCATTCTCGCAGCGGGACAAGGCACGCGACTTCGACCCATGACAGACGACAGGCCGAAGGCGATGGTCGAGGCAAATGGTCGCCCGCTTCTCGCCTGGCAGTTGGATGTATTGGGCCGCGCCGGAATCAAAGACATCGTCGTCGTCACCGGCTATTGCGAAGAAGCAATCAACATACCGGGGCTCAGAAAGTGCCACAATCCACGTTTTCAGGAAACCAACATGGTGGCATCGCTGTTTTGCGCAGAGGATGAACTTCAGGACGATGTCTTGATCGTCTACGGTGATATCGTCTTCGAATCGCCCATACTCGACGCCATTCTCGCCTGCAAGGCGCCCCTCGCAACCACCATCGACAAGGATTGGGAAGATCTTTGGCGACTGCGCATGGAAGACCCTCTTCTCGACGCAGAAACCCTCAAAATCGACAGCGAAGGTTTCATCCTAGAATTGGGGAGAAAACCAAAATCTGTAGATGAGATCGAGGGGCAGTATATGGGACTCATCAAGCTAACGAACGAAGGCTGCCAAACAGTTCGGCGTCACTATAACGCCCTAGATCGCACAGCGCGCTATGAAGACAGATCTTTCGATCAGATGTTCATGACCAGCTTTCTGCAGAGTCTGATCGACAACGGGCACCCACTGCGCGCTGTCGAAGTAGCCGGAGGGTGGCTTGAATTCGATGCGCCTCCTGATTTGGCCTTATTCAAGGACCGCCTCCCCTCCCTCTCCTAAGGCTGAACGTCCCAGCACAGCCCGTCCAAAAGCTATTTTCCGGCTGGTTTCATTCCCGCGAGGATAAGCCACGCAGGAATGGTCAAAAGAAAGGAAAAGCCAAGGGTAAGTGCGGAATGCGCGATGCCAGTCGACGTGGCGATTACCGGAGTAAACCCCACTAGCGCAAAGCCTAGCGCCCAACCAGCCTCTGCCGCACCGAAGGTTCCGATTGCGCTAATCGGCAGGAAGGCAGAAATAACCGAACCGGTAGACCCCAATATGGCCTGCGCGACCGTTACCTTAACGCCTAGGGCTCTCAATGAGGCGACAGAAAGAGCGTAGATACAGGCCCAAGAGAATAAGGAAAGAACCGCAATCATCAAGACCGTGGCCAACGAAATCTTATCGAAGGATGCGATACTGACTCTTGCGCGGTCGAAGATTTTCTTCACCCGCGGGCGATCAGCTAGGCGCGCCAAACGCGCCACAGCGACAAGGAAACTCAATAGCCCGTGCAGTAGCCTTCGATAGGCCAAAATACAAATGAGGCCAATTGCACCGAGGATCGAACTATAGATGATGCCCAGCCGAACATCGCCCAGGTACACCCCTGCGTCGAAAGCAAGAGCGACACTGAAAAAGAGCACAACCATCACAACGTCGAATAGACGAAGCAAGACCAGATTCAATACGCTTTCACCCATCCCTCCCGTTCCCGTTCTTTTCACCAAGAATGCGTAAACCAATTCACCGCTTCGCGCTGGCAAAACGCGCAACATGAAGCTGTGGGCCGCCACAATGGAGAGCATTGAGAAGAAAGGGGTTCTAGGGGAGAGTTGTATAAATCGGTAGGCACGCAGCAGATAGCTCAAGCAGTAGATTGCGAAACCCATGGCAACGATCTGCCAATCGATATTACGCACCATGACCGTCATTTGATCAATGTCGACATAGCGATAGAGAAGTGACACGAGGGTGGCCGTGATGAGCAGAGCGATAGCCCATCGCAAAAGAGGTGTCTTCTTGGTTTGCTCCGTCTGTGCCACGTCCGCTTACGTTAGAGGGGAATGGCCCAAGGTGCAAGAAGCTCTACGGGAGGGGGATAATCCGAATAGCATTGCTCGGCATCTTGCGATGTCATAAGGTCGGCCCACGCTCCAGTGCATCTGTATAGCGAAAAGGGCCAGCATATGTCCGAAACCAAGCTGAACAAGTCTGAGATAATCCACTTCATTGAACGCGTTTCAGCCCTTTACATCACCATCTCCTACAATGCTGGGTCCGTTCTGCTACATAGCCTTTTTGATGGGCATCCGCAGGTCATTGCGTTTCCACGGCTCTGGGGCTGGTATAATCGAATCTACGACAACCTAGACCAGGCCATTCGTGGTGGGCAGACAGCGATGGTCGAGACGATCATGAACTCGGGCCTTCTATTGCCGTACGCCCCAACCGACCCCGATGTCCCCATTGACCAGGAACGATACCGCCGGACTCTTCAATCTCTTTTGGACCTGCACCCCCCGACAAGCAGACGGGAACTGGTAGCCCTCTACCATTTGGCGCTCGCCATCATACTTGGCTACGATATCAAAGCGATTCGCTACATCATCCTCCACGATCACACCCCAGGGGGAACGCTCTTCGAACAAATACGCGCCGATTTTCCCGACCCAAAGATCATCATACCCCTTCGCGACCCTCGGCAGGCCTGTGTTGGGCCGGTTGGACAGTCGAGCAAGGTTTTTCTGCGCAAAACCTTATTCAAGGGGCAGTCGCTGGTAGCGAACTTGAAGAAGGTCGCACGACAACCCATGCAATCGAAGGCGGCTGCAGAGTCGAGCCCTGCCCGCAAGCTATTGCTCCCCTTCAAGAAGGCCACTTCTCTGCTTTGGCTGGCGCTTTCTCCTCGGGCTAGGGCCGTCGCTTTTTGCGCTCAGCTCAACTACGACGCACTCGGTTTCTTTTTACGACATGAACACGACGACATGCGCGCTACCGATTTGAACCAACTGCATGCCCATGGCCCAGAATCCATGCAGAAGCTCTGTCAGTGGCTATCGATCGATTTTGCAGACGGATTGCTGCACAGCACGTTTCTTGGCAACACTTGGTGGGGAAATTCCAGCAATCAGCAGAAACTTAGCGGCTTCGACCCACGCCGCGCGGCATTTACGTTTCAAGACAAACTCGCTCCCGACCTTTTGCAAGAGCTCGAATTCTTCTCGGAGAATGCTCTTCGTTTTTTTGGTCAGCCGAGTCCAGTAACACAGCCCCCAACAGAAACCGAAGAGGCGCGATTGCGCAGAATATACGCACGACTCTTCAAGATCGCTCAATGGTATCCGTACAAGGCATCTATCGAGGATATCCTTGCCCTCGATCGGCGCTTCGCCAACCGGCAGCTCGATCCCCGAGTCATGGTCTAGGAAACACGTCTCGAGGAAAGCTACACTAGAAATGGGTAGACAGGCGACAACGCGCAACGTTTTGAAGATCACCATCAGCATGCTGATCAGTGTGGGGCTATTGGCGTTGGTCGTGAGCCGAATCGATTTCGCCAAACTTCTGGTGGCGATCAAGAGTGTCGTATTGCCATGGCTAGCGCCCTACCTCATGTTGCGCGTGGGACTGATGGTGGTGAAAGTCTTTCGCTGGCGCTTGGTGCTGGGCGCGTCGATCGAGAGCAAGCCTCAACACCTGGCTCGGGCACTGTTCATCGGCGACTTTGGCAACAGAGTCTTACCCGCAAAGCTCGGTGGCCTTTTTCGGGTTCAGGTTTGCCGCAACCATAACTCCGCTTCTTTCGTACAGGTCGTGGGTACCATAGCCCTCGAGCGCACTATCGATGGACTTGTCGTCCTGTCATTCTTTGCCCTCGCGACGACGATCATCCCCTTCCCGCCTTGGGCCAATCGCTTGGCCATCGTTGGCGCGACGGTCGGAGGGGTAGTCCTGTTATCGCTCATCATCATTGTCAAACGCTACGTGGGGCCCAATGCTCCCGGGGCGCCACGCGGAAACCGAATTGTCCATCGCTCAGGCCGGCTGATACGTCGCTTTTCAATTGGGCTGCGTGCTGCACGTTCACCGAACATCCTCGCCAAAGCAACAGGCCTAACGATGTTCGCGTGGGGGATGGAAGTCGTGGCCGTGACCCTTGCCCTCAAGGCATTCAACATTCCGCTTGGCATCTCAGCAGCGCTGGTTCTCGTCGCTTTCAACGCGGTCGGTGGCGCAATTCCGTCGGCACCTTCCGCCTTGGGCACCCACCAATTCGTTACCATGACCATTTTAGGTTGGTTTGGCATCGCGCCGGAAGTCGCGGTGGGATTGTCGATTACGACCGTATTTCTGATGGTGGTCGCCATCTCGACGATCGGTCTCTATTTTCTCTGGAAGGAAGGCATCTCGTTGCGACTCTTTCTCGCGCGGCCGCACAACCGAGAACCGAAGACCTAGGACCGAAACCCGAAACCCGAAACCCGAAACCCGAAACCCGAAACCCGAAACCCGAAACCCTACCCTACCCGAGCCTCTTGTCGATGAGATCGGCCAACAATCCCACCGCTAAAACGACCACGCCCGTCGTCAACAGAACCCCTACCGTCACGTCGGGAATTCTAACGGAAATAGCCCATGCACACCCCTACCAACCCTACGGCGGCAAGGAAGAAGAACAGACAAAGGGGAATGAACACTCTCAGCGGATTGTACCAAAGCACCGCACGACAGATGAGTTGCAGAAAATTCAGCGTGTCGTAGATGGGTCGAATCTTTGAACTCCCGCTGCGGTTCGCATAGGAGATGGGCACATATTCCACCCGATTTCCCGCAGACAGCATGGCGAGCGTAATCGTCGTGGTGAAACTAAACCCGTCCGGCAAAATGCGCAGATATCGCTTTACCACTTCCTTGCGCATAATCCGCAGCCCCGAATTGATATCGGGGATCTTGAATCCGCTCAACCAATTGGCCAAAACCCCCAGAACGAATTTTGGAAAGCGCCGAATCAGTGGAATCTTCGCGTCGGCGCCGACTCTCGCCCCGACCACCATTTCGATACTCTGGTCGCAGGCCAGTTGATAGAGTTCTGGAATTCGTTCGTCAGGGTAAGTTTCGTCGGCATCCGTGATTGCGATCCACGGATACTGAGCCGCCCGCACTCCCGTCTTGAGCGCGCTACCATAGCCTCGGTTGATCGTATGTGTCAGCACGCGGACATTCGGCAGATCCATAGCCTGCAAGACCTCGGACGTTCCATCGTTTGAGCCGTCGTCTACCAACAGGATCTCATGGGGATCCGTCATTCCGCCGCAGACTTTTTCCAATCGCTCGGAAAGTCTCTCGACCGAATCCTTTTCGTTATAAATGGGTACGACCAGGGTCAGGCCGTGGAGGGCTAGCTGAGATTCATCCCGCAGCTGTAGTTGCTCGCTCATCTTCGCTCTCCACGCTTCGCTGAAAGGCTGTAATGGTATCGGATAGTCACGTGCTCGTGGCGATGATACCCAAGGGCATTCACCGCCGCAACTTAGTACCAAGCTCCGACAAATCCACGATTGGACACCTATCCTGCCTTGGGCTAAAATGATGCTTCTGTCCCAATCTACGCTGGTAGCCGACGGGGTATCACCTCGCCGCGATGAAAGCATGGTGTGTTTTGACTCAATCGAACTCCCAGACGGCAAATCAGGATTCAAGAAAGCTGCGAGTATTGTTGATCAATCCGCCCCGTTTCAACGAACTCATCGGTAAGAACCCCGCAATCGTCGAAAAGCACCGTGGGTTCAATCCGCCGCTGGGCATACTCCAGCTAGCGGGCTACCTCGAAGAGCATACGCAACACGATGTCGATGTTATCGACGCGCAGCCCGTCCACTGGGACTACCAGCGCCTGCAAGACGAACTCCTCACGCGAAGGTTCGACGTAGTCGGCATCACAGCCATGACCTTCACACTGATCGATGTGCTCCTAACATGTAAGGTTGTAAGACAAGTATGTCCTAGTGCGACGATTATCCTGGGCGGACCGCATGTCCACATCTATCCGGATGAGACGATTGCCAACGCGGAAGTAGACTTCCTCATCCAGGGCGAAGGCGAAATTGCCCTCGCCGATTTCTTACCAAAGATTAAGAAGCCCGAAACATGGCCGAGCGTACCAGGGTTGGTCTACATTGATGCGGACGGAAAGGTCGTCAACAATGGCGTGGCTCCTAGCGTCAAAGACCTCGACATTCTGGGGTTTCCGGCGCGGCACAAGCTAGACATTCGTAACTATCAATCGCTCCTCGGTAAGTCGAATGTGATTACCACCATGTTTACGAGTCGCGGCTGCCCGTTTCGTTGCACGTTTTGCGACCGCCCGTATTCTCCGGTCATCTCCGGATTCAGATGGCGATCGGCCAAACACGTTGCTGACGAAATGGAAATGTGCGCCGAGATGGGCATCGATGAGGCCTTCATCTACGACGACACCTTTACTGTTCGCAAAGACCGTATTTTCGAACTATGCGATGAAATTAAGAAACGGAAGCTCCGCTTTCGCTGGGATGTCCGCGCGCATGTCAACACGGTAACGGAGGATCTCCTCCGCGCCATGGCCAGCAGTGGCTGCGAACGGATCCACTTCGGTGTGGAATGCGGAAGCCCGAGAATGATGAAAGTGATCAACAAGAATCACAGCGTGGAAAAAGTGCGCAATGCCTTCGGATGGGCCAAGGCGGCGGGAATTGAAACCCTGGCCTACTTCATCATTGGACAGCAAACGGAAACGGCTGCGGATATCCAAATGTCGGTAGACCTCGCCAAGGGGCTGAATGCCAACTACGTGCATTTTACGATCTTCTGCCCGTACCCAGGAACGGCGATCTACAAGCAGGGAATCGAATCTGGCGTGATTCCCACAGACGTATGGCGAGAATTCTCGAAAGACCCCAAACCCGGCTTCGAACTACCTGTTTGGGAAGAGTTGTTCACCCGTCAGCAACTACGCGAACGTCTGGTGGATTGCTATAAAGGATTCTATCTCAGACCCGGCTTCATCATCCGCAGCATGGCGAGAATTCGCAGCATCGGCGAACTGAAGCGTAAACTCAAAGCGGGCCTATCCGTGGTATCCATGAGCCCCGCCGACAAAGTCTTCGCCGAACGTATGGAAAGCCAAGTGCGACACGTCGTACCGAAGGCGCCCATCAAAATAAACGGCTAGGCGCTCTTTCGTCCCACCACACATTGATTGACGAAGCTCCAATTGAAAACGCGGAGGCTTCGCAACAATCCGTCGAACTTCATCGCCGTGGATGGCTCGAGTCCCAAGCGAAAATAGGGAAGAAGCCCCGTCGCAGCGCACATGAACGGCTCGAACGAGACAAATTCGAAGCCCCCCTGCTCGACGGACGCGATCATTGACCGACGATCCATTTCACATTCATGGTGTTCGCCTTTCAGCAAACCCAATTTATCCGCCACGTCGTCCCAGAAGGGATTCGGACACGTCGCCACGAAAATGCCCCCCGGACGTAGCATGCGATGGGCCTCGCTAATTGCAGCCACCGGATTCGAAAGGTGTTCAAGCAAAGCGAGAGCCGACACAATATCGTAGGAGCCCTCCTCAAGATCACTCGCCAGCGCCGTAACGTCCCCTTGGAAGATCTTCACGTTCGGGGGAAATGAGACGTTTTTTGCGATGATATTCGTTGCGTATTCGACGCCGTGAATCATACCCCCCGGTAGGAGCCGGTCGATTTCGAGTGCGGTACGTCCCTCCGCAGCACCCAGATCCAAGAGTTTCAGCTCACGCGTTTGTTTCAGGAATCGTTCCGCCGCGCCATGAACCATCAGGGCCCTGAGCTTGTAGCGAAATATCAATTGCGGCTTGCGGCTCCGTTCGTCGATATACCCCTGGTCCATCACTCCGGATGGTACGCCGCTAGAGGTGGGGAAATTGTCTTCTTGATTCATACCCAGCACCCTCTCGCCATCATCCTTATCACCTGGGGGCGGCATCGGTCCCATCACCGACTGTTCCACCGGTTCCATCAACGGTTCCGTCCTGCGCTACGCCACTGTCTCGCACGCCGGCGTCTATCTTGCCCCCCGCAATATCGGCAGACTTTCCCCCATCAACGGCGGATGGGTCGGGCTCAAGGATAATCGTCGAGCACGAGCCGAGGCCAACAGACGCTATCGTCGCCAGTGCGAAAATAATCGTGAGCAAACGCATTCGGAACAAGAATTGAGCCTCTGCAGAACATCACTTCTGCTCATATAGGATACCAATGTTCGGCCCTTCAAAGAAGTGAACTGAGGCTAGAAATGGATTTGATTTGGGACTAAGAAAAAGAGGCCAGAACCGGTGGCGTTAGCGCCCTAACCAGTTTCGAACCCGCGCGGCGCGGCGTGTATCGGGGAAACGTACCAAGAATTCAGCTGATAGCGCGGCAGCTTCCCGCTTGTTGCCCAAACGCTGATTGGCGAAAATAAGATGGAAGAGTGCCTCTTCGGCGAAGGAACCTCTCGGATAGCGATCGAGATAGCGACGTAGAATTCGCGCCGCTTTTTCCAAATCCTTGCCTTCCATCAGCAGGGTCATGGCCTGTCGCATCCAACGAGCGCCTTTTGAAATGGACAGGGGCTTGGCTTTCGTTTCCACCGTGCGGCAGATCGAGCGGTCTTGTCCCCGACGCACCAATTCGGCCTTGGATGTGCTGGTATCAGTGAATCGGACAGCTCCCCGTACCACCCTCAGCCGCGTGCAATTATTGTCCACGGTGACGCGGAAGCGGGTTCCCACCACTTCGACAAGCGCATGGTCGGTTTCGACAGCGAAGCTTTCCCCTTTAGCCAACGGCTGCACGACGAATTCCGAGCTCCCCCGGTGTAGGACAAATTTCGCTGCTTTGGTGCTCGTGGATTTCAGGCGAATCCAGGTATGCGGAACGAGGCGGATACTATTTTTCCCGTAACGATGCGTAACCGATGCGAAACCAGACTTCCACCACGTTTGGACGCCCGTTTTTGCGGGGCCTTTATGGAGTTCGTGCGTGGCTTTCTTGTCGGGATCAGCTTGAGGCAGAGACGGGACCGCCTGATTCTTGTCAACCTGAGCCACGCTCTCCGCTGGACGCGTTTCGGTACCACCGAAGAAATTCGAGGGGCCTCCCTGCCATATTATTGCCAAAGCCAGCGCTGCCGCAGCCGCGCCAGCCAGACCCACAGCCCCACCCCAGCCCAAAGATCGCGAACGACGCTTACCCTGCATTCGCGCCAGCGCGCCTTGCACGATTCGTCGCTGAAT
>Ga0257122_1001199_pt1 | contig 19244 bp, 37 predicted proteins | sample SI106_120metaG_FD_190146 | JGI IMG/M metagenome (GOLD analysis project Ga0257122, IMG submission 190146) | Marine microbial communities from Saanich Inlet, British Columbia, Canada - SI106_120 | ecosystem: Environmental > Aquatic > Marine > Inlet | place: Canada: British Columbia | collected... | reverse complement strand
ATCAAATGTCTGATGACCAAGGTAATATTACGAAGGTATCAACACCTAAAAGAAATATAGGTGCTGAGTATCAGCAATCACTCGCTGGCATTAATCAATTCTTGCATGGCGCGGTTGATAAAGAGATGGGATCAGGCTTCTTTGGTTTTAATCCTATCAAAGGTGCTACTCATAGTATGGTTGATAAAGAGATGAGTCAGTACACTGATCCAGCCAATGTAACACCTAAAATGTTAGGCAATACTAGATCCATGATGTCTTCTAAGATGCAGGGCAATATTGATCCGCGCAAACAAGAATATATATTAGAACGGTTTGATCAATTTATTGAGAAGTTTACTAAGCTCAATGCTGCTAGTAATACCGCGGTATCTTCATCGAATAATACTAACAATACATCCGTAACAAATGTTGGACTTAGTACTACACCAATCAACGCAAATCCTGCCGTTGATTTTTAAACGATAAAAAAACCCCGCCGAAGCGAGGTGAAAACCCAGAGGGGGGTGTGGATTTTACTTTCGTTTACTCATTAGCCAATTTTTCAAAGTAATTTAACATATCATCACCCTCGCCTTCACTAGCATCATCTGATGTAGTATCAACTTTAGGTTTAATAGTTTCTACTGGAGAATCATCCCCAGAATCAGCACTAGGTTTAACCTGAGTCTTACCCATAACACGATTCAATTTAGACTCATAGAATGCAAATGGTTTGAAATTCTCTGGGTTTACGAATTCACGTAAATCATATTGAGATTCATATAAAGCACTTAACTTGTCATCATCGCCACCAAGTAGTTCAGTCGGTGCATCAAATTCACTTCGATCATAGTTACGGTAGCCTTCAACTTTACGAATTTTAATCTTAAAGTCTGCGCCTTCCCAGTAATCGAATGGATTTAATGGTTCATCGTCTTTAAACTCTGGACTTAATGCATCGATTAGTTTATCAAAGATCTTCTTACCATATTTGAATAGCATTACTTTGCCTTCATTTTCTGGGTTCTGAGGGTCTTCCATGATTAACACATTTGAGACATATCCTTCTCTGCGTTTACGTGTACGAACAAGTGTTTTATCTTTATCTGGTGTAGCGTCCCAATTGCCATGACTTGATACCAAGGCTTGGTTCATTTTACAGACCGGACATTCTTGTTCTACCGTTGTTGGACATTCATCAATATACCAACCACCGGCACCTTGAAATCCATGAGAGAATACCTTTACAAAAGGTACATCATTATTTTCTGAAGGTGGAAGGAATCTTATCACCGCGTATCCATTGCCTGACTTCTCAACCGCTGGGTACCACATACGGTCATCGCCGTAATCTTTTTTCTTACCACCCGCCGTTTCTAACTTAGCGGTTAAATCTGCAACATTGTTGCGTTTCTTTTTCATCTTTGCGAATGCTGTATTCGACATATTACTTCTCCTGTTATATTTTAATTTTCGGACTTTATAGTGTTTCCGTTCACTTTAGTTATATTATAACACATTTATAGTGAATTGTAAACACTATTCCGTTCTATATTTTAATTCTCTTTCCAAGTACCATAAGGCTTTGTTTAAATCTTGAATATCATCCTCTTTATAATCGGCTCTTAGAATATACTTAATGGCATTACCGAGAGAAAAACCTAAATTGAATTCTTCGATAATGTCGATAACTTCAATGCTTTCGCCCTGATAGTATGATGGGTGATTGACCATATTGTCGTCATCATATATATTATTAATAATTGGATCTTCATTGAGTTCCATTTTACCTGGCATAAGTTTAGACATCACATTCCTCATTTAGTAGTTTTAATTCTTTTTCAAAAGATAGAGCAAGAGTTTTAAGACTTTCAAAGTCATTTTTGGCTAATACACAATCGGTGTATGCAAACGATCTTTCGAATATAACACCATTGATATTAAACCAAGTTACGAGTGTATTCTCCCCTTTTTCTGGTCTATACGCAACTTTATCTAATCTTTTTATCTCATCACAGGTGAGTTCCGTTTCGTTGTCATTATGTAATATAAACATTTTTCATTATTTCCTTTATTTTATTTTTATCAATTTTCAAAAAATTCCTATATTTCAACAACCTATCCCTAGTCTCATTCCAAATATAATCATCATCTAGTACATCATCCAAATGTTTATAAAAGCCCACCACTTCATTTATACCTATGAATGTTTCCTGGTGTATATCACCACCGAGTAGCATTTTAAGTATTAAAGGATGACTACCCTTGGTCTTAAATAAATCATTGAAGACTAAATTTTGTGGTAACAAAAATTCGTCCCTTATAGCCATTATATCACATTTGAACTCATTTGTAAACCTACTATTGCGTTTCTTCCAATCAAAGTATATCATCAATGAATTCTGGTCTATATTAACAATATCGCCGAAGTCACCATTACCAAGAACATTTGATAGACAGTATTCTATAAAGTCATTTGTGTTGAATCTCTTCTTCGCCTTGCGCGAGAAATATCTATATTTATGATATTCTCTCTCCGATAAGTTTATACCCGTGACACCATATTTTTCTAAATTATAATTGTTGGTGAAGTATAGTCTTATGCTTTTAAATATTTTTAATGCATCACCTTCAGTCATCTACTAATGTAGGGGGTAGCTCATCGCAAATCAATTTATTCTTGGCGCAACATACCCTAATCTTCTCTTTAAGTATATCATCAATGTACTTCTTTATTGTCCATGGTTCAATATCATTATCCTCACAATAGACGGCAATAGCCTCTAAATATGTAAGTCCCTCGTCTACCATTTTCTGAATCTCTCCAGAAAAGGCCTGTGTTCTTGCCGACATAATCATCTCCTAGTGGTTCCTTCTGTCATTAAATGTACAGATGAAGTTTAAATCTTCTTCTTTTGAATTATTTATTACTCTATGAAACACTCCATCGGGTATAGTAATCACGCTATGCCCCTCCACCGGCAGAGTTTTGTCATCAAGTACCATATCACCATTACCACTAATGAAGTAATATACCTCTTCTATGCCCTTATGACTATGCCCGGTGGTGCTCTTTTCTGGGTGTAATATAGTGGTAGATACTGTAAGACCATTTAGTTCTACATTATCTACAATCATATATGTTTCATTATCTTTTACTACCGTCCCCTGCATAACAGGTGAATCTAATACATCTTTAACATGCTGCTTTAAAGCAGAAGATGAGAATCTATGCTCGCGTTTATTATAGAATACTTCCATATCTAAATTATCGCCAGTAAATGATTTATCCCTATAATCTTCACCAATGAATCTAACATCAATATGATATAGTTGCATTAAATCAATTAATTCACTTTCAGAGTTGTACGGAATAATCTCGTCCACAAATTTAACTGCACTTAGTTGAACATATCTTTCAACAACACTCTGCACTGGATATTTACCACCCTTGCATGGATTAACATTCAAGCCGACGATTAATCTATCACAATTTTCACTACTTTCCTTCAACATAGCTATATGACCTGCGTGAAGCAAATCAAAGCTTGAACATGTAAATCCTATTCTATTGTACATTTCTATACTCCAATATTCTATCCTGTAATGGTCCCATCCATTTCTTTCTCTCCGAATGGAACTCTTTAACTTCACCATCCTCGGCTACCATTAAGATCAAAAGATCATTAATAACTTCACCAGTTCTTTCATACCACATAATAGAGTATGCTGTACACTGCAACCAATAGTCTGTAATCCACTCCTCGCGTTTCATTCTAGTGCTTGTCTTGAAATCAATAATACAACGCTTACCTTTATAATCACCAATGCAATCCACACGCCCTGCGAGTTGTAGTGTATCGGAATATAGAGGTGTCTCCATCCCAACAACGGTTGTTATATTATCTAGTTTATATTTAAGCATCATGAATAATTTATAGAATTTATTCTTTTTATCCATGAAATCATGCTTGATATAAAGCTCCGTCATATCATGTACTGCAGTACCTCTACGGCCAGCCTCTTTAGTGATACGTTGAGCTTCTTCTATACCGACGCGCTCGCGCCAATCATCTAATTTAGACTTATCCCAACCAATGACTGTGGTTACCGATGGGTACCATTTATTGTCCGGTGTTTGATATTTTCTACCACTCTCTTTAGTAACAACTTCAAGTTCGGGTAGTTCAATTAATTGTAGGTCGATCATAATTTAATAAATCCATCATATAGTATTTGTTCAAGACCAACCGCTTCATCTTCATTTGGTTTTAGTCCCATCGCAAATTGTTTGGCATGCACCATTTCGTGGCAGAGGGTGATGCCCATACTTTTTTCATCCTGCCATTTATCTAGTTCAATGTCAATTTCATTATCATGTAGATCATAACACCAACCCAGTGCACCATCTTCTTTAAGACATGTAAGGGCTACATTAATTTCTAAATTATGCTCAATATTTAATTCATCTCTACAATATTGAGCAATTCTACCTAAATAATCATTATCTGTATGAACCATTAATCCCCTTTTCGACCATATAGTTATATTATAACATATTTTGGTGTAAAAGTAAAGTGCTAATTCAATTTATTATTGATTGATGTTAGAGACTCATACATTTCAATGAATTCATCCTGTACTGCGACCTCTTCGATGAAGTTGCGGACGTGATAGACCTTCGCTAATTTTCTTATTAGACTCTTTTCAATAGCATACTCTTCATGTATGCTTGTAATAATATCTTTAATTGTGTCTTGATTAATTTCAATCTTAGTCTTAATGTTTGAAATTTCTTGTAGTAGTGCATCAATCTTCTTAAGATCTTGCGGTGTGTTTATACTCATATTAACCTCTTCATAATGTAATTAATTCTTCATCCCAGCTTGTTAGGACTTATCTTTAAATTCGCCCTTTAAGTCTCTAATAAGATCAAGGCCTGATTCGGCCATGAACCTAATAGTGTAATTGTTATCCATACCAGCATTCTGTTGAATCTGTGTTAGTACCTCTTTGATTGCGTCGCATTTTATTTTACACTCCTCTTCACTATGATTCATAGTCCCTTTCCATTATAATCTTTATTGCATTTACTTTCTCGTAAACAGGCCTTGATTTGAAATCTAAGCGTGAATAAACACTCTTCAACACCCTTTCTTTTTAATACTTCTTTATTATATAATGTTTGATAATCTATTTTGCCACTAAGTAGGCGTATGAGCCACTGTTTAATTTTTTTGATCATAAGTATATTATAACATATTTTAGGTTAATTGTAAACAAAAAAGGAGCCGAAGCTCCTTTATATTTTATCCGAGAAGGATTTTCTTATCCTTCTGAGCAAATTCCCCAAGATTTATAGTCCTTGGTTTATCCTCTTCTGGAATAATGTTCTCCAACCCAATCATTAATAGACCATCTACAATATCTGCGCCAACGACTTTAATAGTCTCAGCCAATGTAAATGAACGTGTAAAGTCTCGAGCGGATATGCCTTTATGTACATAATCCGTGGTGGTGTCTTTCAACTTTTTACCACCTTCGACTATTAATACCCCTTTTTCTAAAGTTAGGGTAATGTCATCTGATTTGAACCCAGCGACTGCAATTTCAATCAAGTAATGATTGTCATCTTTCTTTACCACATTATATGGTGGGTAGGGTTGTTGTTGTGTAGGGTTGTTTAATGATTCGAATAAATCATCAAATCCAAAGAATAGATCTCTTTGAAAGTTTGTCATATATTTCTCCTATTAAGCGAGTTAAAAGTGAGGACCTCATAGAGCATCCTCGATTGTATTATAGTTTTACATCATTTCGGATGTCATTAAAGGCTATGATTATAACTCACGCCTTTAATAAATCTGTTGGAGGCCTATTTGATAACAAGGAAGACCTGCCTAAAACCCCGTAGTAGCTTACGCCGCTAAGCGAGTAGAGGCAAAACCAGTCTGAGCACCAAAAAATGGTGCAAAGATAGCCTTGCTTACTCTATAACCTTTCTTTTCAGCAGTTATTTTGAGTTGATTGTTTTACGACATCGTCTTTGTCGAGCGCCAATAAACTTTGATTACCCTGTCGAACACTATTTCGATCCCATTAATGAGTGTACTATCGGGGGAAACAATACACTCATTGGTGGAACCGGCCGGTACCGCCCCGGCGTCCAGAATATCTCCAATTATCGGTTTACGCTGTTTATATTATTTATACCTCTTCTTCAAATTCTGCATCAATAACATCATCACTAGATTCAGTCACCTCTTCCTGAGGTTGTTGTTGCATCATCGATTGTAGAGCATCCATCTTCATCTGAATATTCTCTCTATCATCGCCTTTAATACTCACCTTAAGATCTTCGATGATAGGTTTTAAATTGTCGTCATCCATATCTTCAGCTGTATTAATCAGCGCATCTGCTTGATTACGTACAGCTATTAGTTCAGTGTATTTTCTATCCTCCGCTTCATGTATCTTAGCGTCTTGTACCATCTGTTCAACCTCAGCATCACTTAACCCAGAAGAAGACTTAATGGTAATCGATTGCTCCACACCGGTATTATTATCCTTGGCAGTAACATTTAGAATACCGTTCGCATCAAGATCAAGACTTACCTCAATCTGTGGTTGACCCTTAGGTGCATTCGGAATACCGTCAAGATTAAATTGACCTAGAGATTTATTACCAGAAGCAACTTCACGTTCTCCCTGCAATACATGAACAGTTACAGAGGATTGATTGTCAGTAGCCGTTGAGAAGATTTGAGTGCCCGTGGTTGGGATTGTTGTATTCTTCTCAATGAGCTTGGTCATTACACCACCATTGGTTTCAATACCAAGACTTAAGGGGGTGACATCGAGTAGTAATACATCTTTTACTTCACCACTCAACACCCCGCCTTGAATGCCAGCACCCATGGCAACCGCTTCATCGGGGTTAACATCCTTCTTAGGTTCCTTACCAAACAACTTCTTAACAGTCTCCTGCACGAATGGCATACGAGTAGAACCACCGACAAGAATTACATCATCAACCTCGGTTAAGTCTGCATCCTTTAAAGCGGTTTTACATGGCCCTTCGCTCTTTTTAACCAAAGCACCAACCAATGACTCCAACTTAGCTCTAGTCATCTTAATTATAAGATGCTTAGGCCCAGATGCGTCTGCTGTGATGTATGGTAGATTAATTTCAGTCTGTGTATTACTACTTAATTCAATCTTGGCTTTTTCTGAAGCATCCTTTAGTCGTTGCAGTGCCATATTATCATTTCTTAAATCAAGGCCCATCTCTTTTTTAAATTCTTCCACCAGGTAGTCCATGATTAATATATCGAAATCTTCGCCACCGAGGAATGTATCACCATTGGTTGCCAATACTTCAAAGTGGTGTTCACCATCCACATCGCTCATTTCAATGATAGAAACATCGAATGTCCCACCACCTAAGTCAAATACGGCCACCGTTCTATCCCTCGATCCTTTATCCAAACCATAGGCTAATGCAGCGGCGGTTGGCTCATTAATGATACGGGCAATATTAAGACCTGCAATTTTACCTGCATCCTTTGTAGCCTGTCGTTGAGAATCATTAAAGTATGCCGGGACCGTTACAACAGCATCGGTAACCTTTTCACCGAGGTAATCCTCAGCAGTCTTCTTCATTTTAGTTAAGATTTTGGCTGAAATCTCCTGTGGTGATAGTTTCTCTCCCTTAACTTCAACCCAAGCATCACCATTGTCGGCTTTAACAATTTTATAGGGGACTAATTTAATATCTTTCTGCACCGCTTCATCTTCAAACTTTCTACCAATCAATCGCTTGATTGCATAAATTGTTGATTCTGGGGATGTTACACTCGACCTCTTGGCGGTGGCGCCGACACTGATCTCTTCGCCGTAGCCGACGATTGATGGGGTCGTTCTAGCACCCTCACTATTTTCAATAATCTTGACTGCACCATTTTCTAATATTGATACGCAAGAGTTAGTAGTACCTAAATCGATTCCAATTATACTCATATATTCTCCTTATTAAGCAAGTTATGATAGGTCCCGTAGCAACCTATCGTTCATTATTTATTCTACTTCTACTTCTAAACCTTTCTTTATAGACTTGGTTTTTAACCCGTCCGCAATAGCGGCATGAGTAAGAACTGCACGTAATTCTTTTCTTTCCTTACGTCTTTTTTTGGCCTTAGCCCTCTTTTTACTCAAAGTCTTTTTCTAGTCTCCATCTTACTATTTTTCATAAGATGATGTATGAATCTCCAAACTGGACACTCCTTTGTTCCAAAATTTACTTCCATAAATATTTACCTTTATTACTATTATAACATATTTATATTGAATTGTAAACAACCCTTCGTAAAAAAAGGTGCAATTAAGCACCTTCTTATTAATTAATGGAGTTTTCTTAGAAACTTACATTAATCTCGGCAGTTGTTATACCATCGACATTTTCAGTCTTAGAGTGACCAAATGTCCAGATACCACGACTTAACTCACCTACGTAAGTCATCTTATCATTCTTATCAAAAGCTTTACCAGTAACAGTACCCAGTGTAGTATTCAATGAAGCCACAGCACCTTTAATAGTTGAATCTGTAGTAGCGTCTGAAACATCATCAAGAATACCGTCATCTTGAGTAACACCTGCAGTGTCTTCAATATCCATATAAACACCAGTTACTGCAACAGAAGTACCTTCAGTAATTGATACAGAAGCATCAGCTGAAATCGCTACATTAGTACCAATGGATGTCTTTTGGTATTCAGTAGTAGTACCGAAGCCAAAGAAGTCAGCAACAATGGTGATGAAACGATCAGTGTTAGATACATTTTGTACATTAACATCTAAACCAGCAATTTCGAGACCTGCATCAACTGTAGCGTTACCATCACCAGATGCTTGACCTACCGTTAGAGCAGCACCAGCAACTGAAGTTGATACTTCAAATTGATTAGTCACATCTCCACCTTTCTGCATTAAGCCAGAACCATTTTGGTTCTTGTATTTACCACCTTTAAATGATAAACTTTCAAGGCCTGATTCAATAAATACTTGATTGGCGGTTACTGTTGAACCACCCGTTAAGTTTTCCATTAAGATAGTTACCGATGTATCACCATTACTACCAACCATTTTAAGGTCTAGGTCTTGTGTGTATGATGCAGCGCCTGGGTTACCGTCTTGTGCAATACCTTCATAGTCACCAGTAATAGACACTGATGCGATTGAGGCAGTTGTAGTTAAAGCAGCGATTGCTGCGATTAAGTTCTTATTCATTTTATTTTTCTCCGTTATAAAATTCTAAAATTGTGTCGATGATTTGATTTTTAGTCATTTTCTCATCGATTACTAATCCATATCCGCTTGCCAAATCAGTAAGTTTAGTCTTATTAATTCGCTTGAGTTTATATGGAGCCAATTGTTCTACCGATTTTTTAGTAGTTTTCTTGGTCTTTTTTACCACTGTCTTCACAGCAATTGGTTGACCGGCCTTCTTATCAAGTCCGAGTAATTTTGGTAGAGGGCAATACATTACCCATAAGTCGTATAGTTTTTTCATCTTATCCTTATCATTATACATATCTGAATTATTTCAAATATAATTATATTATAACATATTTATACAGCATTGTAAACAATAGATGAACATATTTATCGGAAATGATACATTATTTATTATATTTATCGGAAATGATACATATGCTAAAAGACACCCATATTACGCATTGTAAAGAGGCGGGGTGTCATATTAATTAGGGGGAGCACTCGATCGACTTTAGCCAATCCTTATCTCCCATTATGAAGTGGTTCGCAGTTTTAAGTTCTACTAAACTTTGAGCTATTACTTATTAAATAACTTATATAGTACTGCCGCTGCTACTAAGCCTACTAAGCCTTGAGCACCAAGTTGTGATACGATACCAGTAATTGTAGCGATGATGTCACCACCTACAAATGGAACCGTTCCACCGAAAATAACCTGTAATACGATTGCAAATGCAATTAGTGCTACACCAGTTTCTGTACCTGCTTTAATCCAAACATTGATTTTATCTAACATATTTCTTACCTCTTATTGTTTTAAAATAGTTTCACAACGTCCCGGTTGTTCTTACTAACGCACATTTATTGCACATTGTTCTTATTTATATTATTATTATAACATAAATATCACTATTTGTAAACACCTTGAATGTATAAATATATTAATATAATAGGAGATACAAATGATTACTTTATTAACCAGTATACTACCAATTGCACTAGGTTTCTTTGCTAAGCTTACAGCATTAAATTTCCAAGCTAAACAAGAAACACAGAAACTTCAAATGAAAGTTCTGATGGCAAGAGAGAAATCAATTGATTCAGCAAGATCTGCTGCAGAAAAAGAATCTCCAATGGCGGCTCTTAACAGACGCCTCATCATTTGGGTAATGCTATTCTTAATAGTAATATATGTAATGGCCCCACTATTCATGGATATTCCTACAGCAATTCCAATTGTTCAAGAGGGCTTTAGTTTTCTTGGGTTTCAAATAACGCCGGATGTTATTGAGTATGAGATGGTAAGAGGTCTTATTAAATATGATGAAGTGTTCGCGTGGACTTCACTTATTGTGGAAATGTACTTCGGCGCATCAATGGCAAAAGGAAAATAGAATGGAATTATTAATCGATTATTGGCAGTTCACATTAGTGGGTGTTATTATTATTATGGCGGGTGCTGTAAATTACTTTGATAAAAGTGTTGATACAAGCATTACATTTACTCAAACGGGTATGCCAAACATGGAACCTATTGGAATCCCCACTAAAGGCAAAGGCTTTTGGGGTGCGGTATATACATGGATTATGGTTACTCGCACTTGGAGAATTACTAAAGACTTTCATTTTAAGATCGATGGTGTTGCATATGTTATTCCTAAAGGCTTTGTATTTGATGGAGCATCGGTACCTAAGTTCTTACGCTCTTGGTTAAGTCCAATGGGCGTATTATTAATCGGTGGCCTCGTTCATGACTTCATGTACAAGTACACTATCCTATTACAAAAAGGTAAGAAGAAATCAAAATCAGTTTCTACTCAAAATGAAGCAGATAAAATCTTTAGAGATATCAATATTAATGTTAATGGTTTTAGGTTTATTAATTACCTTGCTTACTATGCATTAGTGCTTGGTGGGTTCGCTGCCTGGAAAGGCCATCGTAAGAACAATCTTATATGGAAAGAAGTTAAATAGGTGAGTAGAGCTAAAGTGACAAGTGCGAAAGCACTTATGAATAAGCAACACCTTGAATTAAAAGACGTTAATACATTAAGACAAAGGAGAGAATGGGATGATTAATTTTAAAGAATTAAGAGAAGCCAAAGGCAAATCTAAGAAAGAAATTAAAGAGGTCGCTCAAGACGAGTTGATGCATAGTTTAGCTAATGCATTTTATGGTGATGAGGCTAAAGATAAAGCTGTATTTGCTGAAATGGATAAACAAATGAAACGTATTGAAAAGCTATTTGGGTATAAGCCTGGGTCTTGGCGTAGAGGTGGTTAATATGGAAAGAAGATAATGAAAAAGTTTAACGAATTTATCACTGAAGCAGTAAGAGGGTACAGTTCCCTCCCAGCTTATAAAAGTGAATTGAAGTGGAAAAAGTCCAAGGGAGTTTCTAAAAAGAATATGAAACTTATTAATCTAAAAGCATACACACCTGAAGCAGAGTGGACATCAGGTAAATATACTATTATTAGAGTAGGTACTCATCTTTCATATAAAAAGTTTCTTATGATAAATAAGGGCAAACTGCGTCCATCAGGCCATGGTAGTGGTCCACAAACATATTCAAAATTAGAAATGGCGAAACGTTATTTCGACGAATTATAGATCACATAAAGGAAAATAATGTTTGATTATAATTGTAAAGTAAAACGTATTGTAGATGGTGACACACTAGATGCTTATATTGACTTAGGCTTTGATGTATGGACCACTAAACGAATTCGCTTCATGGGTATAAACACACCTGAATCTCGTACACGGGACTTAACTGAAAAGAGATATGGTAAAGGTGCAAAGCATAGACTTGTTGCTATGCTGGAAGGTAATGATAATAAGTTTATCGTTCGTTCACACGGTACTGGTAAGTTTGGTCGTGTTCTAGGTGAGTTATATATTCCCGAGTTTGAATGTTCTGTAAACGAACAAATGATTAGCGAAGGTCATGCAGTTGCATACTTCGGTGGTTCAAAGCAAGAAGTCAAAGAAGCACTTCTAGAAGCACGTAACGTGTCGACCGACTATGTATTTAAGCATATCGACGAGATCAAATAATGGACTTCCTATCAATCGTAAGCGAGGTTGGTTTCCCATCGCCGGTGCTGGTGCGGCCGGTTACTTTGTATTCCTAACAGTTAAGTTCATCCTCGCGGGTGGTATTCATGGATTTAAAAATATCATCGGCGCTTGTCTGAAGAAATAGTATAAATAATATAATGAGACACTTTCAATCATTCTTAACTGCGTTCATGATATGGTTGGTTTTAGCTGTGATATATTCACAAGTAGAAGCGTTAGATGACTTTGACTTAGCCAAGTATGGCGATAATGATATAGTCGAAATTGGCCGTAACAACTTTATTGTTAAGTTAATTACATATACTAATAGACAGAGATTAACCGAAGCATTCGAAAAAGCGAATGGTATTACATTAGAGGAAGGTACAGGCATCCGTGGCTTTGCTGTTATGTCTGATGTAGAAGATGTATGCTTCGTTCATATTATTCCAGCATCGATTTGGGATGATCGAGAAGCAATGGCTATTATGGGACATGAAATATATCATTGCGCGATGGCAGATCATAAAAACGTCATCATCAATGATACCGCGGGCAAAATTGATGAACAGAAACAAGTCTTAGGTGATATTGAAGATTTATACGCTAAAGATAGAGAATTAGAGCTTGAATGGCTAAAAGAAGATTATAATGATATGGGCATACAGATAAACTGATGACTATGTTATTTTTTTATATTATTGTTTATTATTATTGGTGGTTTACTATACGCAGAGTATATTAAATTAGTTGTATTAAAAATAAAAAGGAAATAATATGAAAGAAAAAGTAGCCTCGTTAGAGACAGAGATCGCATTAATGCGTTCGGATATTAATGCGATACAACATAGAGAACCACAACTACCTAAGTGGTTGAAAAAATCGGCTGTAATAGTCTTAGGTGCTATGTTCACTCAAATTATGACTTCTGTTTGGTGGGCATCTAAGATCACCACCAACATGAATAACCTTAAATCTGAAGTTGCTGATAATTCTGAATTTAGATCAGCTTGGCCGGTCTACCACCAAGAGCTCTTGGTGGGCATCAAAGAAATCCAAGTCAATCTAGATAATCAAAAAGATATGTTGAACGAAGTTAAGAATAAGCTTCTATATATTCGGCCGACCAAATAATTAACGAAAGTAATTCTTAAACCAAACTACTCTACCATCTCTTTTAATTGTTACTGAGTTACAGTATTGAGCAGAACCACGTTGCTCCATTTGTAACGTCTTAATATAACAACTCTGAACACTGTCACACAAAACCGTGCCACTGCGCACAGATGAATCTACGTCCATTGTAATATAATCTGCCTTAGCAGAGTTAGATAGTAATAATAACCCTATCCATAATACAATCGCTATACCAGCACCTACTAATTTTCCTATTTTCGTGTCCACAATTTACTCCATAATTTACGACAGAAAAAGTTTCTGTCTTCCTGTGTTATATAGAAGGCAAAGAATAATATCGCCCCCATTAAGAATGACTCAAACATAACTTTACTCCTATTTTGTGTCTAAATTTTTAAAATGAGTCGCAACCCATCTATATGCTCTTGGTGTTGGACAATTCATTTTCCACTTGTTATATAGTTCTTTCATTATACTTTCTCGATTGTGAATGTGTACTTACCTGCAACTTCAATTGTCTTCATCAACCTATTACCAGTTTGATTACAAAATGCTTCGAGGTCTTTAATCGAACCTGCATCTGTAGAGATAACTTCTAAAATTTGTCCAGACTCCATTTTGTTTAGTGCCTTCTTAGTCTTTAATATTGGTAGTGGACAATTTAATCCACTTGCGTCTAATGTAGTATCTGCCATAACTTTCTCCTTGTGCGAAAAAGGAGTCCCGAAGGACTCCTCAAATTAAGATATTATTATTATATCCTTATTTAGTAGTATCTACTGCTGGGAAGTTGTTATTACGTACCGTGTAGTATGAACGCTTTGAATAGTCATCATTACTAAACTCATCATCCATTTCAGTCACAAAGTTAGTAAACTCTTGAGAGTACCAACGTGGATCCCAGAAATCATAACTGTTATATGCAAAGATACCATTATCTTCTTGGTAACCATTTGAGTGGTTACTGTTCCAAGAATTGTTTCCGTTAAAGAAAGCATTTGCCGATGTTACTGTTAAAAGCACTGTTAATGCTGCGAATAAATTTTTCATTTATTTCTCCTAATTTTTGTTGTATATACAAATTATTTCATATATAGTTATATTATAACATAAAAGGCTCTGATTGTAAACAGTATTATGATATATTAATATACTTTTATTAAAAAACCCTCAGTTAAGAGGGTTAGTATGTTGTATAACAATTCAGTTAAAGTTATTTCTTGCTGTTCATGAACTCTGGGTAGGCGGATTGCCCTGTTTCCCACATATCAGAACCAGCAAGTTCTTCCTCTTCACCTACTCTCAGACCAACGGTCTTTTTGAGTATATACCAAACTACTAGGCTTGTACCAAATACAAATCCGAAGATTGCAGTAGTACCTAGCGCTTGGCCATACAGTGTTGCATCAGTATTTAAAATCGGAACCAACATTAGTCCCACAATACCCGCAACACCGTGTACACTGATCGCACCAACTGGATCATCGATACCCCATTTCTCTAGCAGCGCCATTGAGATAGGGACAATTAATCCACCGATTGCACCATACAAGGCTGCAATCTCTGGTGAAGGTGTGAATGGATCAGCGGTAATTACCACTAGTCCAGCCAAGGCACCATTCAGTGTTACATTTAAAACGGTCTTCTTTAACCAAATCTTTGAGAGCAACATTGCACTCAATAATCCTGCAGCGGCTGCAGTGTTTGTATTTACGAAAATTTGAGCAACTGCGTTAGCGTTGTCAATTCCTAAAATACTTAACTGCGAACCACCATTAAAACCAAACCAGCCCATCCAAAGAATAAGTGTTCCAAGAGCAACCTGAGTTGAACTTGAACCGTGAATAGCAACTGGGTTACCATTCTTATCATACTTACCCTTACGAGCGCCGATTAATAGCACAGCCGCTAATGCCGCCGCTGCACCCGCCATATGAACGATACCCGATCCTGCAAAGTCAAAGAACCCTGCCTCAGATAACCATCCTCCACCCCAAGACCAAGAGCCTTGGATTGGATAAATCACTGCTGTAAAAATACCAGCAAAGATTAAAAATGACCATAGTTTCTTACGTTCTGCAACTGCGCCCGAAACTACTGACATCGCTGTTGCAACAAACACTACTTGAAAGAAAAAGTCACTCATTAATGCGTGGTCTTCTGGAGCGTTCCATCCACCGTACATTAATTCATAACCCACAAACAAGAAGGTTAGTGATGCTACACTATACAGTGCAACATTTTTTAAAAGGATCTCTGTTACGTTCTTTGAACGAACCGATCCAGCTTCTAACATTGTAAATCCTGCCGCCATCCACATCACTAAGACTGCGGAGACAAGAAAGTACAATGTATTTAGTGCATAGCCTAAACTATTCAATTCCATATATTTCTCCTAATGGAATTGCTACACAACATTCATTGTATTACTATATTATAATTTATTTATATTAAAAAGGCATGAAGCTTCTCGCCATTCCCTGCGGGCTAAACTTATTCGACATATTACTTACCGAACCATTCATATAACTCATCTGCTTATTAATAATCATTATATTATTATTCATTATATCCATGTCTCTATTGATGGACTCCATAGAATAAGTCATACTATTCATATTCTCTCTAATAGAATGTAGATCATTAGAACCTTGTTTAAACGATTTAGTCCATGATTCCATGTGGGAGCCAACAACCAATCCTGCATATACAATAACTGTAGCTATCGCTAGTTGCGATACTGCCGTTATCCAAGTACACCACTTAGAGTGACAAGACATAAACATTCCTTATATAGGTATATATCTATTATTTATACATGCTGCCCACTCCCTGAAAGTCGAACCAGACTTAATCTTCTTCGATAATCCCAAAAATTTGAGACTCAAGCATTAGTAGATATCGAACGTCATTGAGTGTTACTAATCTTAAGCTTTCATTTACATTAATGCCGGCGAACATAATTTTATCACCTGGCTTTAGTTGTGGTTGCACCATCTCTCCATCCACCAATTTACCGGGACCAGTCGCCTGTACAGTACCAGTAGTAGTCATTTCAGCGTTGGTTAAGATAAAACCAGATTCAGTCACCGTTTCCGCTGCATCGGGCAATACTAAAATACTGTCGCCGAGTGGTATCATTCTTTTAATCATTAGACACACCCCGTCGGTTGAGGAAGACCACCATACTTAGTAATAGGCTTGAGAGGGCCGGTCAACCATTCTTTGAATAGTTTACCTTTATCAATTCCTACATACTTAGCAAATGTTCTAATCGGTGGAACACTTGAATTCTCATCAAAGTATTCACGCGCCTTTTCAATCTGCATTACCTGTGACTCACTCAATGCAACATCATCTTCCTTTGCCATCTCATACATCACATCTAGTGACCATGTTGTTGGGTCTACTAAGTACCCATTACCCGTTCTATCTAAACTCATTACTACTTCTCCTTTAATAAATGTCTTACTTTTTCAATTCTGCTTTTACTCACTTTAATAACCGGAAAGGTGAGCTTTACCAATAATCTGACATCCTCTAGGGTTGTTACTTTATCCCAGTCAAGTTCTTCAAATTCTTCTTTTTTCTTCTTAAATATTTTAAACATAATATTATTATATCATACTTTGATTGGATTGTAAATAATCACTTCTTATATTTGTCTATATCAATTTTCTTATATCTAATCTTTCTATTCATAATGCGTTTTAAGAACTTACCAGTACCGGTTCTCCAATTATGTGTACTATGCCACTTCATACTAGTCCAATCTTTAATTTTATCCTTAGTACTTATCATAAAATCCTCCACCCTTATTGTAATTTACTAAAACTTACATATTTCATGTTAATTATTAAAAAGTTAATCTCATCATTTCACTCACTTGCGTTTATCATTGGCATTCTTTCTTACCTTACCACACAACGAATCGTATCGTTCCCTAATCATTGATAGTTCAGTTTCAAGGTCAATAATTCTCATTTCGAGTTCACCAACCTGCAACTTATGTTTTGTTTCTAATTCTTCAAAGTGTTCTTTTAAAGCTCCCATTCTATATATCCTTTATTGTTTTTAAATTCGTAACTCTCATTTAAACATGCAGCATTGATATGTGTTGTAATCTCACCGTAACCATCTAAGATTTGCTCAGGCGGTGTATGAATATGCCCACAGATATGTACCTTCGGGTTATTGGCATCAATCCAATTGTGCAATCCCTTAGAACCAAGTCTAGCACTTAAATTACCAGTTGGCATTAGAAATTGGTCAAGAAAACCATAGGCAGGTCCGTGGGTGATTAACACATCAGTATCTGTTGGAATCTTTCTCCAAATTTCTGTATCTTCGTAATCATTATGTAATTGAAATGCCCAACCACAAAATGCTGGTGTCCAAGGAGACCCATAAAAGTTAATACCATCGATGGTACAACCTTCATCTTGTAAATAAGTTATTGTTGGGTATGCGTCTAACACAAGTTTTATCCCCTCTGGATTATCCTCGAAAATTCTGTCGTGGTTACCCGCAATGAAAATCTTATGAGTGTAATCTTGGACTTCGAACCAATTAAGAAAATCAACAGCATCATCCAACCCATAACCAGAACTCATAAAATCCCCGGCGTGTATAAGTACATCTCCACCTGGCAAGTTTAGTTCTCTATGTCTGGTATGTGTATCACTTATAATATGTAGTTTCATAATACCTGTCTATGTCCGCATTCATTACATTCATATTCATATTGAGGTGGAAATGTTGTATAGCATTTTCCATTGTCAACCAACACCATAGTTCCACTTTCACATTTATCACAAATGTATTTTGGGTTTCTATTTTCTTCTCTAATCTTTTTAAATAAATCAATCACGTCTTTTGGTGGTTCATTCTTTTCTATAATTGTATCTAACTTCTTATCCAGTTTTTCCATCATTCTCATCAATTCGTCTAAACTGTCACTGACATTCTTCATTTGTTTCCCATTCCACATTTATATTTTTCATTACGTTCTTCATTATTCCACATAGTTTCAAGTTCTTTATCTTGATATTCAATCAAGTCGATACGTTTCTCTAAGAACTGAATTTTATTATACATGTCCTGATTAAGTGGAATCATTGCTTCAACAAGATTCGTTAGTATCACGACACGTTTATCCAATTCTTGAATAGTATCAAGCAATAAATCAAACTCCTTCATTAATTTCCTTTTTTTATTTTATATGTATATTATATCATATTCTAATGTATTTGTAAAGTGCAAAACCGTATTATTTTAAAATTAATAACAGCTTAGGTGAAATTATTATAAATTCCTATTATTGTGCTCATCAAGAACGCGAATTGTACCATCAGAAATGGTTTCAATTCTTTATCATATCCCATCTTTATGAATGCTAAATTCGTCACTAGAAAGAAAAAGAATCCTATTGGATTACCGAATGATATTAAAAATGCACCAACCAATCCAAATGATGACCCAATCAACTCAGAGTCTATTCTCATGTCCAGAGTGAATTCCTAATCTTCATAAGTCTAATAAGGTTCTTTTCATCTTCCTTTAAGTTATGCTTTTCAATTTTAGTTGATTTGTTCAACCACTTCTTCTGTAACCTTTTAAGTTCGGGAGTATCCAAGTCATCTCTAAAGAAGTTATCAACATCACCACCATAAATCTCTTTCTTTACTTTATGATACGCTTCCCATTCTTCCATAGCATCATCTACTCTATATGGTCTTTGATTAGTCCACCAATCATATAACTCATATTGTTCTCGGGCATTAGATG
>Ga0257122_1001191_pt1 | contig 19311 bp, 19 predicted proteins | sample SI106_120metaG_FD_190146 | JGI IMG/M metagenome (GOLD analysis project Ga0257122, IMG submission 190146) | Marine microbial communities from Saanich Inlet, British Columbia, Canada - SI106_120 | ecosystem: Environmental > Aquatic > Marine > Inlet | place: Canada: British Columbia | collected... | reverse complement strand
TTGATGTTATAATACTGTAATATTTCGTATGTAAGTATTTGCTGGAAAACAAAATCCTCGGTAGCTCAATGGTAGAGTGGGTGACTGTTAATCATTAGGTTGTAGGTTCGAATCCTACCCGAGGAGCATTATAAAAAACCCACCTTTTTGGTGGGTTTTTTAATACTCTTTTTTTGTGTTGGCCGGAAATCAATTGAGTGAACGAACCGGACGGACATATCGGTTTTTGTAACGCCACCGTACGTTACCAAGGCTGAAGTAAACACTCCAGGTGTTGCTGCCATGTTTATCGCCAGACCAGATCCCCCACTGTTCCTGATCAAAGATGGGGTCTATGTGAAGGGCATTCGTCTTGCCCGGTTCAAGCAGTGATGCCGCTTCTTCTATAGTCGGTAGTCTCCAGTCGCTATACCCGGCATACTTCAGAGTGTTCAACTTCCTTACCCATCCATTCGCTGCATTCCACTGCATATACTCTTTAGAACCTGACTGGAGCCACATCAGTCCGGTGGCATGGTCTATTACCACATTGCCTCCCTTTATCGACTTCTTCTCGTAGTTGTGAATGATTGTACTGTGCCCATAAAATCCCCACTCATCAAACTTTCGTATATAAATTTCTGGCATTGACTCTGCTTCAGAAACAGACAAATTTCTGTAAGACGAACGCAGGTTTACCCTTTGTGGATTCTCTTCTGCTGATTGTATCGTCAGGGCTGAAAGAAGAACAAATGATATAATTAAGATATATAGTAACTGTTTTTTCATGTTTTTTTGCCTCTGGGTGAGCCGGTTTAAAATTGCCAAGACTTTCATTGACCTGTAGCTTAACCGGTATCCATAAGATAAGTAAAATTAAAAATTTAATATGTTCTGGCAAGACGAAAACCTAAGTAGTAGTGTCGGTAAGACTGGGCGCGGGTAAGGCAAATCTGTTACTACAGATTTTAATGACAACAATGTTCTGCGGCCAGGCTGGATAGTTTTAATACTAAACTTGAGATTCCTATAAATATCAGGAAAATACCAATATATATTGATGCTTTACCGTTAAAATATTTTATCGGTTTCTTTACTAGTAGCGAAATACCTGAAAGTGCAGGAAGAGTACCTATCCAGAATGATGTAAGCAGTATACCTCCCCATAGAGGGTTGTTTGTCGCAACTGCTATTAGAATGAAGCCGTATAACCATCCACACGGTAATAAAGGGCTTAGCAGGCCTATTAAAAAGCTTGAAACCGAATGAGAAGTTTTGGTTTCAAGTAACCGGCCAACCCTGTTCTGGTAAAACAGTTTCAGGAAGGCAGGTTGTTTAATATGCAGTTGCCCTTTCCTCATTATGCTGAAACCTATAACCAGAAAGCTGGCACTCAAAAAGACAGTAGAGATGATGGAGATATATTTCATCTCAGAATTAATAAATTCAGATCCCAGGAATCCGGCAAGCGCGCCTACACTAAAATAACCAAGTAGCCGTCCAAGGTGGTAATTGACAAGGCCCTTTCTGCTTTGAGCACCCGCTGTTACAGCCAGGGCGCCGCACATTCCAACACAGTGTATGCTGCCGATAATGCTTGCTGCAATGATTGCAAACGGTACCAAGGCTGGCAGCATATCACTTATCCTGTTTATTATGTTATTAGATAGGTCCAACAAGGCTGATTTCCTTTATATATTTCTGAGTTATATCTTTTGATTTTGTTGTAATCTGCAATCGAAATTTGTGGTGGCTCTTTTTTTCTAAAATTGACTTTGGGAATTTTATAAAAATATGATTCTTCTTTGCCTCTCCGGGTGGAATTACCACCGGAAGTGTTGACGCTATAATTTCAATCTTTGTGTCCTCAATTTTGCCTGTTCGTATTACATCAACTTCCATCTTTACCGCGCTCTGGTTTTTAAGGCTAAGCGTAAAATGGTTTGCTATTAAAACCCTCTCTTTTGATGTCTTCAGTACCTGATAAGGGGTTTCATGTGCTCTTAATACTGTGATGTCCAGACCAGATCTGTTAAAGACAAATAGAAACAGTCCGATGACAGAAAGAATGGTTAGGCCAAGGTAGATATTTGTCTTCATCTTCCAGAAGACCGTTTTCTCTCCTTTCAATCCGTTTTCTGATTCATATCGAATGAGTCCTTCCGGTTTTTTTGTTATCCGCATTATCTCGTTACACGCATCGATGCAGGAGGTACATGCGATACACTCCATCTGGATGCCGTGACGAATATCAATTCCTGTGGGGCATACTGCAACACATTTGAGGCAGTCTATACAATCTCCCCTTTTTTTAGATCTGGTCTTGCTGCCCTTTCGCGGTTCACCTCTCTTCTCATCATAAGCAACGACAAGAGAGTCTTCATCCATTAATACGGATTGAAGTCTGCCGTATGGACATATAACAGTGCAGAGACGCTCTTTAAACCACCCGAAGTTAAGGAGGATAATGAGTGTCGTTGTGTTTACTATTAAAAATGTCGTCAGTGCATTAGAGGGAGGGCTCAGGGCCATAGACACAAGTGCGCTGGGACCGGTAAAGTAAGCAAAAAAGGTGTGAGACAGGATTAAGCTAACGGTGAAAAACAGAAACCATTTGACAGCCGCCTTTACTATTTTTTCATTGTCAAAAGGCTTTTCATGAAGCTTCTTTCTGGCAATATGGTTTCCTTCTACAAGAGTTTCAATCTTTCGGAAGATTCCATCAATAGGGATTGTTTGAGGACATGCCCAACCGCACCATACTCGCCCCCATACCGATGTGGCAAACAACAGGCCCAGTGAGAAGCTTGCTATGACAAAGAAAAGCAGTGGCGCGTCATGACTCCAGAAGTTCAGACCAAAAAATGCAAATCTGCGATCCGGTAGATTAATGAGAATAGCAGGCAGGCCGTTTATTTTAATCCAGGGAAGAATTATGAATATGGAGATTAACACCCATTGAGAGAGGTCCCTCTGTTTTCTAAAGAACCCGTGTGCCGCCATTGGGAATTGGTTTATGCGAAAGCCGTCTTCCGGCAGTTTTTGAGTACTCTCCACCATCTTATTCTTCTACAAGCTCACCGTCAGGTTCTTTCGCATTCTCTACGATGGTTCCTTGTACTGACTTTATATAAGCTGCTATATGCAGAATTTGCTGCTCAGGAATTCTGTCTTCCCATGCAGCCATGCCATTGTCAGGAATTCCGGATCTGATAGAAACTGCGATATCGCTGATTTTCCCTTTACCATGCAACCAGTAATTGTCAATAAGATTCGGCCCAATCATACCTTCCCCGGACTCTCCGTGGCAAAGGGCGCATAGTTCACCGAAAATTTCCACTCCCTCTGCCAGGGCAGCAGGATCCTGCAAAAGTACTAAAAGCTCACTTTCGTTGACTTCAGTCTGTTGTGTCGATGTCGATGTTTCTGTCTGTGTTTGTGCCTCCTTTAATTTTATCGCATAGGCACCCATTAATTCATCCTTGCTGTGACTCCCGAAGTGATAGCCAACAAAGAAAATAGCCAGAAGGGCTGTAAAATAGAAAATATACATCAGCCATGCTGGACATGGATTGTCATATTCGGTAATGCCATCATACTCGTAGCCCTCTATTACTTTGTCTTCATACCGTTGTGTTTTATCTTCACTCATGTCAGATTCTCCTCACGAAGTGGTAGTTTAGATAAATAGTCATAGTGCTTTTTCGAACCTTTTCTGTAAACCCAGAATACAGCGCCTATAAAGACGGAGAAGAATAGAAAGAATCCGATTACAATTAAATATATATCATTAAATTGGGATAACGCCAGCTGTTTCATATTACTCTGCTCCTTTTTGCCCGAGGGCCTGGAGATATGCGATCAAAGCTGTAATCTGCTTGTCCGAAACATCCTCTTTTACACCCTGTTTTTTAAGTACATCTGCAATCTTTTTTGCCTGTTCTTTTGCCCGTTCACTCGTGTCAGACAGGTCTTCGTCAGAATAAGGAACGCCCAGTTTATTAGAGACTGCTACCTTCTTTTCCAAACTGTCAAAATCAATTGTTGATGTAATTAACCACGGATAAGCCGGCATAATTGATTCTTTTATAACTGCTCTCGGATCTTCCATATGCATATAGTGCCAGAGGTCCGGATATTTTTTACCAAGCCGCGCCAGATCAGGACCGGTACGTTTTGAACCCCACTGAAACGGCCTGTCGTACATGGACTCTTCGATTGTAGATGCTGCTCCATATCTCAACACATCTGACGGTATCGTTCGGATCATCTGGGAGTGGCAGGTAAAGCAGCCTTCTTTGACGTATATGTCTCTGCCCTCCAATTCTAATGGTGTAAACGGTTCAACTTTATTTTCTGTATTAACATATTTATTGACAGAGAGGGTTGGCACAATTTCTATTATGGAACCGACTAAAATTGCAATAAGCGCCAATATGGTAAAGGCAGCGGCCATTCCTTCCAGCTTTCTATGTCCCCGTTCCGGATGAACAGGTGCTGAAGAGGATATTTTAACTTGAACGGTTTCTTCTTGCAGTTCTTTTGGCGCCTGCTTGATAGTTTTGTAAACGTTATATAGCATGAGAACAAAACCTCCCAGGAACAATACGCCTCCTAACGCACGGAAGAGAAATAGAGGCAGAATACGGATGACGGTCTCTACAAAGTCCGGATAAACGAGACCTCCATTTGCATCTACGGCTCTCCACATTAAACCCTGGGTGATTCCGGCTGCCAGCATGGAAACGTAGTAAAAAAGGATTCCCAGAATACCTATCCAGAAATGAATGTTTGCCAGTTTCTTGCTGTATAATTCAGTACTCCATAGTTTTGGAACGATAAAATATATCATTCCAAAAGAGAGAAAACCATTCCAGCCCAAAGCTCCCAAATGTACATGCCCAACGATCCAATCGGTATAATGTCCAAGAGAATTTACAGCCTTTATCGATAGAAGCGGTCCCTCAAAGGTTGCCATTGCATAAAAGGTTATCGCTGCAACGAAGAATTTTATGATAGGATTTGTTCGTAATAAATGCCATGCACCTCGAAGTGTCAGTATCCCGTTAACGGCTCCTCCCCAGCTTGGGGCCCATAGCATTACACTGAACACTGTGCCTAATGTTTGAAGCCATTCAGGTAAGGCTGTATTTAAAAGGTGATGAGGCCCCGCCCAGATATACATAAAAATGAGAGACCAGAAATGTACGACTGAAAGTCTATAGCTATATATGGGTCTGTTTACTGCCTTCGGCAAATAGTAGTACATCAAACCCAGGAAAGGAGTGGTTAAGAAAAATGCGACGGCATTGTGTCCAAACCACCATTGAACAAGAGCATCCTGGATACCAGCAAAAACTATGTAACTTTTAAATAAACCAACAGGTATACATATTGCATTTACAATATAGAGTAGTGCAACAGTCAAAATAGTTGCTATGTAGAACCATATAGCGACGTATAGATGTTTTTCATTACGTTTTAATAGTGTGCCAAAGAAATTGATGGCAAAGACAACCCAGATTAGCACAACCGCAATATCTATAGGCCATTCCAATTCTGCAAACTCCTTGCCCTGCGAAATGCCAAGAGGCAAAGTGATTACGGCCAGGACGATTATAAATTGCCATCCCCAGAAATGAAGTTGGCTCAAACCATCTGAAAACAGTCTTGTCTTTATGAGCCTTTGGGTAGAGTGATAAATACCCGCAAAGATAGCATTACCGGCGAACGCATAGATCGCAGCATTCGTATGCAATGGTCTTAAACGGCCAAACGTTAACCAGGCAGTAAAGTTAAGTTGTGGAATCGCCAATTGCAATGCGACGATAATTCCAACCAACATAGCTATTGTTACCCAGAATATTGTTGCAAGGGTAAACATTCTGACTATCTGGTCATTATATTTAACCTGTACCACTCTGGAATTGGTGTCATTCAAAGAGCTCATTTTCCTGTTCCTTTCCCATAATTTCTAGTTGGTTTCAAATCTTTATTTTCTCCGGTTTGTCATTCCAGTCATCAATCAGCATCTTATGTGCTGGTGTCTCGAGGTCGTCAAATTGCTCCTCTTTGACCGCCCATAAGAAAAAAATAACGAAAGATGAAACCAGAATAATTGTAATAGGAATAATAATATAAAGAATTGACATAAGAGCTACCTGTTTATTATAAATCTAAACTGTAATGATTATTGATTAACTATTTTATCAAATTTGTTTTAATTGTTAAGCGAAAAATTTATTTTGTTGAACCTTCTCAGAAATTTTGTCCCTATGGCAGAGGAAGACAATACAACTAACGAACTAACGGGCATCAATATCGCTGCCGTTAACGGTGAGATGTAGCCTAAAAGCGCTGCCAGTCCGCCGGCAAAATTGTAGACAAATGAAAAAACAAGATTTCTTTTTATAACACCAAAGGTATTTTGACTTAATAAGATCAAATCTCTCACCGGTGAAACACCTTCTCTGGTAACATAAATATCGGCTGCGACTAAACAAGACTCCACGCTCCCTTGCACTGCGATACTAACATTATCTGAAGACATTGCAAGCGAATCGTTTGCGCCATCTCCAACCATTAATGAGTCAGGGAAATTATTAATTATCTCACTCTTTTTCTCAGGCATAAGATTTGAGGAGAACTGTTCATTTGCTATACGAAGTTTTTTTGCGACACTTGAGACAGGTATGCTTTTGTCTCCGGACAATATGTGCATCTTTATGCCTATAGAGTCTAATTTGGCAATTGTCTGTTTTGCGTCACTATGAAGCCTGTCTCCCAGGCATGCAGATGTGATAAGATTCCCATTTTTATATATAGAGATGAGACTGGATATAATGTCAGAATCGTCTCTGATATTTTCATCAGGTAGTTCTGATACTATTTTGTAATTATCATCATCTATCGTCCCGGATATTCCGGATCCGGGGATTTCAGTTAAAGAGTGGACGGCTAATTTTTTTACACCTTTTCCTTCAAGGTATTTTACTAAAGTTCTGGCAATGGGATGCTGAGAATAGACCTCGATTGAATATATAGCATCAAGGGTTTCCTGATCAGGAGAAAAATTTCCTGATTCTTCAGCACGAGGAGATTTCCATGTTAAGAACTCAAATTGACCTTGAGTGAGAGTTCCGGTTTTGTCGAAAAAAATATTTTTTACATAGTTCAATTTTTCAAGTGATTCTGCATTTTTAATTAGATAACCTTTCTTAGCGGCCTTCCTTAATGATAAGCTTTGTGTTAGTGGGGTAGCGAATGCTAATGCGCATGGGCAGGCCAGAATGATTAAGGCGAGTGTGCGTTTAACCGCTTCAGTAGGATCCACGTTAATGTAAAAAGAGAAAAATAGAGCTCCTGCGACAAGGATGAATATACTGAAATATTGTGCGGCCTTGTCGGTTAATGAAATCAAAGGTGTTTTATTATAAATCTGCTCTTCAACCTTTTTGAGTATCTGTCCGATTCGACTGTTACCGGTAGTCTGTTTTACCAGGATCTCTGCATAGCCTGCAACAACCTGAGTGCCTGCATAGATGTCAGAATCCTTAAAGAGTTTTTGCGGAAGGCTCTCTCCTGTGAGGATAGATGGGTTTATGTTTACCCATTCGTTTAAGACTGTTCCGTCTGCGGGGACACGTTCACCCTCTTTGATGAGTACTTTGTCATCCACGTTTAAATGTCTTGCGGGAATTTTGTCATACTCATTGCTTTCACTATTCCAACGTTGACATACTTGTGACTCGATAAAGGTTTGCATATAAGAGCTATTTATAAATGTCTGTTGGGTTCTGCTCAAAAAATATCTGCTTGCTAAAAGCAGAAGGATTAAGATAGAGAGCGAATCAAAGTAGAAATCCTCATTGCCTTGGATTAAATTTATCAGGCTTAGAACAAAACCTATAATTATCGCAGCGACAATTGGCAAGTCTATACTCGGGCGACCGGCCCTCAGAGACCGCCATAGGTTTGTATAAAATGGCTGGGCGCAGTAGAAAAGTATCGGTAGAAAAAAGGCAAGGTTCAGGTATCCAAACATGCCGGCCATCTGTCCTTTCAACCCTGAGTAAATAGAAAAAGAGAACAGCATAATATTTCCCGAACAGGCAGCGGCAACTCCCAACCTCTTTAACTGCTGGTGATTTTCCTTCTTTTGGAAATGTTTTGCTTCATCAAGGCTTTTAACAGGGTAGGCCTTATAGCCCAGGGCAGATAGAACAGACGCCACCTTTCCAAAGTATCCTGGCTCTTTTAGAGTGACAAGCAGTGTATTCTGGCTCATATTTAAATTAGCATTCTCAACTTGAGGGATCCAATCAGGGATTTGATCAATGATCCAGAGGCAAGCAGTACACTGAATACCTTCAATGAAAAACCTCATGCTTTTTTTGTTATCTACACTGACGGAATAGTCTTGTAAAAAAGAGTCGGTATCCAGAAAATCATATTCCGGCAGGCTTGCTGACGGTCTGTTAATTAAAGAAAAATTTCCTTTTTTCAGAATTTTATAAACAGTTTCACATCCCCAGCAGCAAAATGCATCTCCATTATTGCTGAAAACTGCTTTGTCTCCATCGGTAATGGTGGTGCTGCAATGCGTACAGTTTGAATGCGTATCTTTCAAGTCCGCAGCACTGTCATCAACTTGCCGGTTTTCGGCTTTAGTAATTACGGCAGAATCATTCATAGCTTTTTATATGTGTCAGGTAACAAAGTATTAATATGAAATTTTAGCTTTTTTGTATCTTTACTCTCTGTCTATTTTTTTGCACGCGAAACTTCATGACACGCAAAGCATGCATCCTTCAGCATTGCCTCAAAACTTTCATAGGTTTCAGCAATATTCTTGTTTTTGGCAATTTCAGCAATATTGCCGGATGCCTCAATAACTGCATTAGAATATTTTTCAAAATCATCTTTCATCAACTTGATTGCTTCGGGGTTATCCGGGTCTTTTCCGATTTCTGTAAACCATTGATCAACCTGTTTCCCTTCCGGGAAAAACATTCTCATTATAGCATTGCCGGCTTTTGAGATGTCATTGGATTTTTTAATAACTGTATTGAAATCACCAACCATTATTGCTTCCAGCATCTTGGCGGTATGTGAATTGATTATTCGCATCAGGGAGCTGGTAGGTGTAGATTTTTGTACAAAAGGAGTTTTGCTGCTATCTCCAAAGGCTTCACTGCATTGCCAGCCATGGGTCGTCAGTCCGGTAGCTATTATCGTTATAATGAAAACTACAATACAGATTTGATTAATTTTCTTCACTTGGTGCGTATTCCTTTCTCTTCTGCTATTAATTTTCCCTTAAAAAGGGGTTGTGATAGCCTATTTTTTTGATGGAAAAACTTCCGGTTTTTCCTCTGGCGGGAACTACAATGTGGGGGCCAATTCATCTGGATTGCTTTCTGCTGCTGCCACTTTTTAAACCCGTCTAATTTTCTGTCCCTTTTCCATTAATAATATATACTACAAAGCTGAGTTTAATAGCGCAATATTAATGCCAAAGATTTATTTTCGCAGACAGTGTAGGCAGCAAAGTCATAAGTTGTTAATATTCAATGAATTGGTGGTATAGGTGACAATGGCAAGAGGCCTATTTACTAATCTACCTCTCTATATATACGAAAATATTGCGAATAAGAAGGGGCTGGTGGCGACGTAATTTCGCTGTGTAGGGTTGAAAGTCGGTAGAAAAGTTAGTCTATTTGTTATGCTTTAGAAGCAAAGCCTTCCATTGTAGTTCACAAGGAATGTATGGATGATTAAGGTCCTTGGCATTTCTTGTCCGGGGAAGCGAATCCACTTTTACGCATTAATATGTGGGTGCTTTGATGGGTCAGGCTTCAGGGGCTTCCTGCCTTGCACTCCATCTTCCGGTTGCAACAGTTCAGGGTTCCATCTCCACCTTTTTCTACTACGATTTTGGCTCCACATATTTCACAATAGTATAACTCGCTTTTATGTGAAGACATTATTCCGCCCCCTGATCTCTATCAATTTTCTTTATATACTACATCATCATACTCTGTTTCGATTTTTGCTTTATGTTCCAGCTCTTCTGCCGCCAGTTCCTCAAAGAGAGTCCTGACATCTCCGCTGGTTACAACCTTTAGCATCCTGGCATAAAACTCATAAGCCTTTTGTTCCCTTTTCATTGCATGTACCATTATGTCTTGAGAAGTTGAATTCGGAGCGATCTCTTTATCCATCAAATAATCACTTACATGAAGGTCGTGTGTTTCCGGAACGGTATGATGTTCGTGTGCAACATCGCTTAAATCAAAACTTTCCAGTTTCACCTTATGCTTTAACTCAACACCCGCAAGTTCATTGAGTAATGTTTTTGCGGCTGGGTCTTTTGCTACACCCGCGGCTGTAGAATAAAATTCATTTGCATCAGTTTCATACTGAATTGCCATATCCATAATTTCTTTTAGCTGCTTGTGTGCCACTTTTAATCCTCCTTATTTATAAGGTTATTCACGATACATTACATCCCAGAATAGGGCCTCTATGTTCTCTTTGTGTTTTGTCTCTTCCTTTGCCAGCCAGCCAAACAATTTTTTTAAATCTGCATCTTCTACATGTTCAGACATGTTACTATAAAATTCAAAGGCCTTTTTCTCTCTTTTTGCTGCATAAACTAGTACGTCTTTAAAATCAGGGTGCTCACCAAGGCCCTCATCGGTATCAGTAAGAAATTCCGTTATCCCCTGTCGAGATGTTTCTACTGTTTCGACTTTTAGATTTTCCAGCATTTCCGCATTGAAGTTTTCAATTATCTGTTTGTGTTTTCGTTCTTCTTCGGCAAACGTGTTTAATGTGCTCTTTGTCTGTAAGTCTGTCATCTTGTCTGCTGCATTCTTGTAAAGTAGATACGTACCCTCTTCTTTGGCAGCAGCTTTTTTCAAAATTGATTCTATGTTTTCGTTTTGCATACCTTGTTTATTCTACCGCCATAGGCTGATCACAACACTTGAGGATGCCGCCACAATCGGAAGTGATTTTAATTTCTGTTCCGCATACCCTGCACTTACAATCCCTTCCAGTTCTTTCCATCAAGGGAACATAATTGGTGATTTCTCTAAATTCGCACGATTTACCGCACGAGGGGCATATTTCCGGTGGTTCGTTTGCATCATATTGAGTGCCGCAGCTATCACATTTCCAACTGTTCATAAAATTATCTCACATAAGTTACGCAGCCTAATAAATGCGGCTACGAAAAGTTTCAATATAGATATTATCTAACCGGTACTCGTATCCTTACGTTCCATTCTTTGGCCACAGCATTCTAGTATACCAGATGTTTCTTCCACTACAGATATCTGCTGACCGCACTTATTGCAGATATAAGTTGTGCCTCCAACCGGCTTGGGATGAACTGAGGTCCATGTCTCCATCATGCCCTCAACAAGCTTCATCTCCTGCCCACAGCATACAAGCACTCCGAAGGCATCTACCGTTACCTCAACCTTTTGCCTGCAAATCTCACAAAAATATATTTGTCCTCTTTGTCCCATTTATTGCTATTTTAACATGCCTTCAGTTACTTTAAGTTCAATACCACAGGCCGGACAAGTGATTTTGTCCCCAGCTTTTGCATCAGGCGGTACTGGAAGTTCAAGTTTACAAACAGGGCACAAAAACCCACGAAAAGTGCTGAACCGGGAATCTAAATCAAACATCTGTTTTAGAAGCTTTTTATCAATTTCTGCGTAATTCGTTTTGTTTTTTATAACCTTTGTAATTTCTCTGGCCTCCTGCGCATTGCCAACAAACAACGCTCCAACTACTTTGTCATTTTTTAAGACAAGCTTTTTATAGACGTCAGTCTCAGGGTGAGGATAGTCACCCCTCATTATCTTATAGTCTCCATTTAATGGATTTGAGGCCCCTATTGATACTATATCAATTCCGCAAATTTGTGTTGCACTAATGCTTGCGATATCATCATATTCCGCGTCGTTACCCGCCATATTTGAACCTGCGACCTGTCCCTGTTTCCATGCCTTCAACCATCGGACATTAATCTCCGGAATTTCAGCATCCAAATCGGCTGGCAATTGAGCGACATCACCGGCAGCATAAATGTTGTCAAAATTAGTAAGCATTTTGTTGTTTACCAAAATGCCGTTGTCAGTATTGATACCGCTCTCACTCAAAAAGCCAATACTGGGTTGTAATTTGTCAACAATACCAAGAATCTGGCAATCAATGAGTTCATCGTCTGTAGTGATTATTCCATGGACTAGTCTGTCTTTAACATGAACTTCTTTTATATCAGTATCCGGTTTTATCGTAATGCCTTTTTCCTTCAATCTGAGCATAAGTATGTCGGAAGCATCTTTGTCCATGATTTCAGGCCATAGTCTATTTCCTCGTAGTAGATAGGTTACCTCGATTCCACTACTGTGCAAGGCTTCTGTAAGCGACAATGTCAAAAAATCTTCACCGACAACTACAGCACTTTTTGCGGATTTAACCCTTTCCTTTATATTTTTGGCATCATCAATCGTTTTTAATTGGACGATGCCTCCATTTAAATCGCTTCCCGGATAGCTCCTCCTTTTTATTGAACCACCTGTTGCGATTAGTAATGAGTCATAATTTATAGCAGTATCATCCTTTAAAATAACCTCATTAGTGTCAGGTCTGATACCGATTACCGTTTTGCCAAGGTGTGAAGTGATATTGTTTTTTTCATAAAAATCCTTCTTTTTCCCCCACAACCTCTCTTCTTCAACCTTTCCGGCAACAAATCCCGGAAGCTGAGGCCTGTAATAGAATGCATAGGCTTCGTCGCCTATCACTGTTATTTTGCCATTAGGGTCATGTTTCCTGATTGTTTCTGCAGCCTTTATGCCGGCAACTCCGTTACCAATGATTACGTGCTCTGCCATCTTTAAAACTTTCAATAAATTTGTTCGTGAAATAAAAGCAACTCATGCATCGGGTAGTCTACCTTATAACGGCATTCTAGTCAACCTTTTGATAGGGCAAATTGTCCTGAAAGTGAAAATCAATTAGTGCCTATGGATGCGTCGCTTTATCTAATATGAATTATGTCTGAGCCAATTCTGGAATCAGGCATAATGCTATGGTTGGTATGAGCATAAATACCACCGGGTATCTGAAGGTCAATCCCGGTGGCATCCTTTGTGCCTTTATCTTTTGCAGGGGGAGGGGCGGTGTAGATCGTTATGCATCGAATTCAGTAACCCAGAGATCATGCTTGTTGCAGAAGCTGGTGGCATAGAGTGTTGTAGTATCCCACGCATATTTAGAACTGGTATCCGGCAGTTCAAATACTGACTTTGCCTCTGCATCAGATGGATGAAAAGTCTTCTCTCCCAGTACCTTGCCACATTTAGAAACTATTGTATGTCTTACAATGTAGTGCTCATCGCTCATGCCATGAGTGGTTGTGACCGTTACCTTATTCCCTTCTACTTTTACGCTTGGCAGATGTCCCTTTGTTTTTCCAGACCATTTGCCCGGGTTTTGTTTTGTGTAAACAATGCCTTTGGGATACGAACAAGCCGGGCTGGCAGATACGGGAGATATGTGGCCAACGGCAAGGCCTGCAGCTACTGCTAATGACGATTTTAAGAACGTTCTTCTATTTGACATAACATTTTTCCTTTATGGTGCTAGTTAATGAAACTGTTAGTAAGATATATTAATTACCTGTAAAGTATTTCTAAGTAGTATGCTTTTGCATAAAGAGCAATACCTATACCAACGGATTTTTTGCGCAAAAATAAATTTGCTACAACACGTAAGCACCGATATAATTAGATCTTATAGTATAAAAGAGAGACACTTCGTGACGTATCCTAGATGTGTCACCATACAAATAAGCGCAAAATATGCGAATATCTGTGGAGTGTTCTAATCTTGGCGCGAAATATATGCGTTTTCTTGAATGTTGATTGTTTGCTGCTTTTTTGTAAGATAACAACTTGCTTTGTAAGGTATTACTGATGCACTGCTTATGCTTTATTCAGGTTTTTGGAAGTGAACAATTTATATAAAGGTATCAATATTGCTAATGATAACCCCTCTTGATGTTACAGGTAATAGTTTAAATAATCTTAATTGTGATGTTAATAATGGAAGGATGTAATTGATGAAAGCTTCTGATTTATTTGTTAAAGCCCTTGAAAATGAAGGTGTCGAATATGTGTTTGGGATACCTGGTGAAGAAAATTTAGATTTTTTAAACTCCCTTAAAGGCTCTAAGATAAAGTTAATTTTAACTCGTCATGAACAAGGCGCGGGTTTTATGGCAGCGACTGTTGGCCGCTTAACAGGTAAACCGGGAGTTTGTCTTTCTACTTTAGGGCCCGGCGCTACCAATTTAGTGACCCCGGCAGCTTACGCTAATTTAGGCGCTATGCCCATGCTCATGATCACAGGGCAAAAGCCAATAAAGAAAAGCAAACAAGGCCGCTTTCAAATTATTGACACTGTCGACATGATGCGTCCCATTACCAAATATAGTAAGCAAATTGTTAATGGCAATAGTATTCCTTCTATGACGAGAGAAGCGTTCAGGATAGCCCAGGAAGAGCGTCCGGGAGCTGTGCATCTGGAACTGCCGGAAGATATTGCTGCTGAAGAGTGTGAAGAGCGTATATTTGAGGTGGTTGGCTACCGGAGACCAGATGCAGATGATCAGGCCATTACAAAAGCCGTTCGGATGATCGAAGAGGCCAAGATGCCTTTGATTCTGATAGGTGCGGGAGCTAATCGAAAGCGAACGAGCGAGGCCCTTCGGAAATTGATTGAAACAACTCAAATTCCATATTTCACTACCCAAATGGGTAAAGGGGTTGTTGATGCAAGGCATCCTCAATACTTAGGAACAGCAGCATTGTCAGATAATGATTTTTTACACTGCGCAATTAGTCGGGCCGATTTGATTATCAATATTGGTCATGATGTGATAGAAAAGCCACCTTTTTTCATGTCTGATCGCCAAAAGGTCATTCACGTTAACTTTTTTCCGGCTCATGTAGACGATGTTTATTTCCCTCAGCTCATTGTAGTTGGTGATATCGCTACTTCCGTAGAACATCTTGCTCGTCATCTCAAAGAAAAACGTACCAATTGGGATTTTTCATATTTTAAGCGTATTCAAGACAATGTGAAGGAGCACTTAACAAAATATTTTGAGGATGATCGCTTTCCAATACTCCCCCAAAGAGTTGTGAACATTGTCAGAAAACAGCTTCCTGATGATGGTATTGTCACCCTGGATAATGGTGTCTATAAGATCTGGTTTGCCAGAAGCTATCCTTGTTACCAGCCAAATACTCTTCTTCTGGACAATGCTTTGGCAACTATGGGAGCGGGATTGGCGTCAGCCATAGCTGCGAAAATGATAAAACCTGACAAAAAGGTGATTTCTATCTGTGGAGATGGTGGTTTTATGATGAACTCCCAAGAGCTGGAAACAGCTGTCAGGCTGGGTTTAGACCTGACGGTAATTGTTCTGAATGATGGTGGTTATGGTATGATCAAATGGAAACAGGAAGGTGTGGGTTTTGATAGTTTTGGTTTAGATTATAATAATCCTGATTTTGTTAAGTATGCTGAAAGTTATGGTGCATGTGGTTATCGCCCTGATAGTGTTCAAGGCTTTTCCGATACATTGGAAAAAACGTTGAATGCCAGTGGTGTTCACGTGATTGATTTAGCCGTTGACTACTCTCTGAACCACAGTATATTGAATGTATTGCTTAAAGAAAAAACCTGTATTTTATAATCAGGAATAATAAGGATTAATAAAATGACAGTTATCAAAGTAAATAGACCTCATGACCAGGGCTTAATTCGAGAAGTACCTCTGATGAATGCTCAAGCTCTGGAAGATATCTTAAGTAAAGCTCACCGGTTATTTCTAAATACTGAACAGTGGCTGCCTGCTTATGAACGGATAGAAATCCTGGAAAGAGTCGCTCAGATTATGACTGAGCAGGTTGATAAGTTGACTAAAATTGCCGCCCAGGAAGGTGGTAAACCCTATCAGGATTCTAAAGTAGAAGTCTTAAGGGCCGTTAACGGAGTCAAACTGGCGATAGAATATATGTCCCATATAAAAGGGGAGCAAATTCCTATGGGACATACACGCTCCTCTTCTCAGCGGCTGGCTTATACCATGAGAGAGCCCATTGGTTTGGTTGCTTCAGTGAGTGCTTTTAACCATCCCCTGAATTTAACTGTTCACCAGACAGTTCCGGCAATTGCCGTGGGTTCACCTGTAATTATTAAACCTGCGAAAGTCACCCCTCTCTCCTGTTTCGCTTTCATGGATATATTAAAAGAGGCTGGTCTGCCTGAAGGTTGGTGTTCAGCTTTTATAGGAGATGTGGAACTTACTCAAAAGCTGGTTATGGATTCACGAATTAATTACTTCTCCTTTATCGGCTCTGCCAAAGTTGGCTGGTCTTTACGTTCAAAGCTGTCACCGGGTACGCGCTGTGCCCTGGAGCATGGAGGGGTTGCTCCTGTTATTGTGGAGCCTGATGCGAATATAGGCGAGATGTTACCGGCTCTGCTTAAAGGTGGATTCTATCATGCAGGTCAGGTGTGTGTTTCTGTGCAGCGCGTCTTTGTTCATGAGGAGATCTGTGATGACGTGGCTCAAAGGTTGGCGGCAATGGCTAAAGAGCTTATTGTGGGAGATCCCCTGGATGAGAAAACAGAGGTTGGCCCTCTCATTGTGCCCGGAGAAGTTGACCGGGTTGAACAGTGGGTCAATGAAGCGGTTGAAAAAGGAGCTGTCTTGCTATGTGGAGGTCGGCGGCTATCGGATTTCCATTATGCTCCAACCGTACTTTTGAATCCGCCGGAGGATTGTAAAGTTTCAATCCAGGAAGTGTTTGGACCGGTGGTTTGTATCTTTAGTTATACAGACCGGAATACGGCAATCAAACAGGCGAATGCTTTGCCTTATGCTTTTCAAGCTTCAGTTTTCACTGACAATTTAAATGCCAGCATGGAGATAGTTAAAAAGTTAAATGCTACAGCTGTTATGGTCAACGATCATACCGCATTTAGAGTTGATTGGATGCCTTTTGGCGGCCGGGATGAATCTGGTATTGGTATGGGAGGTATTCCCTATTCTATGGAAGAGATGACACGAACAAAAATGATGGTTATTAAAAACAAACATTTGTAACTATCAGAAATATTACTGTTTTCTAATTTGGCAATTGGGGAGGATACACATCATGGCAAAAAAATATGTAATGTTAATCTTAGTCTCTATAGTAATGGCGTTCTTCACAGGTCCTAAAATAACTGCAGATGAGATAACAGACTACTATATGGATGTGCCTAAAAAGCCTTTGCAGGTAATGGAAGATTTATATAAATCGGTAATGAGTATGGAATTAGATCATGCAAGAAAGACGGTGCGGATGCTTGATGATCTTTATAAGACCTACATTGTTCTTATTACTGAAGAGTACGTTGATGACCCATCTGTACTGCCTGCTGCGACTCTGTCTAAAAGAGTATTTAAAGTAATGAATGAAAAGGGCTGGCAAAAAGTGAAGTTACTGGACGCAACCGGTACTCCGTTTAATCCGGAAAATAATCCTGTTGATGCATTTGAGAGAGATGCGATTAACGCAATGATCTCAGGAAGAACATATTTTGAGAAGATTGAGACGATTGATGGCAAGGCCCACCTTAGAGCGGTTACCAGTGTGCATGCAGTTATGAAAGGATGCATAAGTTGTCATCCCTCCAGCAGGGTTGGGGATTTACTGGGTGGGATTGCATATAACATCCCTATGGAAGAGTAGTAAGTTAGAAGTGTTGTAATTAATAAATAATATGAATTTTTTAGGAGCGCTAAAATGTCAAATGATAAAGCACTATTTTGTAAAGTTAACAAAGCCGAAGATGTAGAGCCGGATTCTCCGGTGGCCAAAAAACATGTACCAGTTATTACTGCACCATCTGTTTTTAAGGTTGGTGAGTTTTACGATGTAAAGATTACCGTTGGAGAGATAGATCATCCGAATGAAAATGAACATTTTATACAGTGGATTGAGTTTTATATAGGGAGTGTATATCTGGGCAGGTTTGATTTTGCTCCGGTAATGACAAGGCCGGAGGTAACAATTCCTTTGAAGCTGAGTCATAAAGGGCTCAACTCTACACTGAGGGCAGTAAGCCGTTGCAATATGCACGGTCTTTGGGAAGGTACTGCTCAGGTAACGACTGAATAATTAAGTAGGGAGCATCAGGAGAGTGTCTGCCTGACGGCAGACCTCTCTTTCGAGAGTACTCTAATTTTGGGAGTTCTCTCGAAAGAGAGGTTCGTTAGTAACGGGAAAGTATAAGCAACAAAATTTAGTGGGATATGTTTCAATGCACACTGAAAAAACACAATACCGTACTGAAAAAGATTCATTAGGTGAGGTAAACGTGCCTATAGATGCGTATTATGGCGCTCAGACAGCCAGAGCACGGGAGAACTTTCCAATCAGTGGTGTAAGGCCCCATCCGGTTTTTATCAAGTCCATGGTTTATATCAAACGGGCTGCCGCAAAAGTTAATAACGAACTTGGGTGTCTGGATGATGAAAAGAGCAAGGCTATTATCAATGCCGCTGACAGGATAATAGCGGGAGAGTTTCAGAATCAATTTGTTGTTGATGTATATCAGGCAGGCGCAGGCACATCATGTCATATGAATGTGAATGAGGTAATAGCCAATATCGCAATTGAATCGTTAGGCGGAGAGAAGGGAAACTATCCCATTATCCATCCAAATGACCATGTCAACTTCGGACAATCGACAAACGATGTCTTTCCTACTACAATGAGGATCGCAGCTCTCTTTTTGTTGAAGGAGTTATTTCCTGTAGTAGATGAATTGGCTGACGCATTAAATGAAAAAGCTGTAGAGTTTGACGGCGTCATAAAATCTGGAAGAACTCATCTTCAGGATGCAGCACCCATAAAGTTCAGCCAGGAGTTTTCTGGCTATGCATCAGCTGTCTCAAAAACGCTGGAAAAAGCAAGAAGTGCAAGTGACGCGTTAAAGGAGTTGGGCATCGGCGGTACAGCGGTAGGTACGGGGCTTAATACACATCCTGAATACGCTCAAAAAATAATCAGCGAATTAGAAAAAATTACAGGTTTGGACGTAAGAGCTGCTGCCAACTGTTTCGAGGCGATGCAAAGCAACGCTCCCATCACAGAAGTTTCAGGTGCCGTGAAAGTATTAGCAACTGAACTGATCAGAATTGCAAATGATCTGCGTCTTTTGAGTTCAGGGCCAAAGACCGGGCTT
>Ga0257122_1001190_pt1 | contig 19318 bp, 14 predicted proteins | sample SI106_120metaG_FD_190146 | JGI IMG/M metagenome (GOLD analysis project Ga0257122, IMG submission 190146) | Marine microbial communities from Saanich Inlet, British Columbia, Canada - SI106_120 | ecosystem: Environmental > Aquatic > Marine > Inlet | place: Canada: British Columbia | collected... | reverse complement strand
CTTTTGGAGCTTCGGCTCCGGTTGCGTTAGATACAACCAGGGTAACCCCTTTCCTTGCCTGAACGGCAAGTGTCAGATCAAATCCGAACTACTACAGTTCATGACAACGATTTCATCGCCGAACGTTCCTGGTGGCTAACCGTGTATTCCAAACAGCCCCGCCCTTGGGATCCTACCCAATTGGCAATCCCGCTCAGCGAGGAAGCCAAGGCGCGTATGTGGAAACGCTATGAGGAAATCATCGCGCAGGCCGCGGAACTTAAGTCAACAAACGCAGTGCTGGGCACCCGAGATTGGGAGAACCACCTGCCCAAATAGGATTCCGAGATGCCCCAACCTTTTCCGGTTATCGGAAACTGTCAAATAGTCAACTATGACACCAACTCTCCTGCCCAAATAGGATTCCGAGATGCCCCAACCTTTTCCGGTTATCGGAAACTGTCAAATAGTCAACTATGACACCAACTCTCCCGCCTATCTCTTTTCTGCGTCGATTACAGCGCGACGGGCCCTTATTCGCAAAGCGGTGTTGTTATCGGCATCGTACGCTTTTTGTATCTCCGCTGGAACCTCGTAGCCTGCTGCCCTGGCAGCGTCCACCAATTCCTTCTTGCGAATGGTGCGCAATTCGTGCCCGGCTTTGCTGGTGAATCCGAATATGCCTCCGGCAAAAAGGGCTTGAGGTACGGTCGCGACGGGTCCAACCAACGAACCGAGTATGACCAACCCCGGAATCGTCCATTTGCTCGTGGTGCTTATCGCCTCTAGAAACCTCACGTCACTGCCGCGGTACTGCGCGGCTAGTCGTGGACTTTCGGCGAGCCAATCGCTAAGCGCGCGGTCGCTCCTACGCCATTGGGCCTTTGTTTCCCTGGACACTGTGATCGGCGCCCACGCTTTGCGAACGAGCCGGCTTGCACCTCGGGCCAATCGGCCCAACGAGAGCCTCTTGGACTTGCCCTTGTTCACACGAATCACGGGCGCCTTTGCGTTGGTCTCGGCGAAAGCGGGCCCTTCCAAGCTTGCGGTGGCAATACAGGCGATAGTCAGGACGGTGATACGGTTCATTTTAACTCTCCGGTAAGTTACGGCTCGAAGTGAGTGCAAACCACGGGCCAAGAACGCGGCACGCTAGCACTGCATAATTACCGGAAAATATCGGCGTTCTTCTTTTGAGGCAGTCTGAGAATAGATGCTATCGGGTCGCGTGTCGTGTCCAGCGTTTTGTTGCACGCCAATTCACAAATCAAAGAAGAAGAGGAACTCAACGAATGGTTGCCCGAGCATAGGCTTCAACCAACGCTTCGGGTAGCTGAGCGATATGAGGTAGCAGGCGCCAGCCTCCAACACCGAACATGGTGGGAAGGGCTGCGGCGGCTTTGGGATCGATGCCTAGCGCATGAACCGCGATGCCATCCTTCCGGGCCTCTCGCGTGGCTTGACCCACATCGGCGATACCGTAGCGGCCTTCATAGCGATCGAAATCGGTTGGCTTTCCGTCGGTGATGACCAGCAACAACCGGCGCCTTTCCCGGCGAAGGCGCAGACCCGCGGTGGCATGACGGACAGCGGGACCAATTCGCGTATACCCCTGGGGGGCCAATACGCCGAGCCGTGCTTGGCCTTGATTCCAGGTGTCTTCCCAACCCTTGATCGACCAAACTCTACAATGGTTTCTTGTGTGGCTGGCGAACGCCAAGATTTCGAGTCGGTCGTTGAGGCGATGTGCAACTTCGCCAAGCAATAGCGCGGCATCGCGAGTCACATCAAGAACGCGGCGGCCCTCTACCCAGCTATCGGCGGAAAGGCTGAGATCCAAAAGTACCGTGGTCGCGGTATCTCGCCGGGTCAGCGGCCTTCGAGAATAGACCCGATCTGATGCAGGTAATTCAGCCTTACGGTTCGCCAGCGCCTCCACAACCGATGGAAGGTGAATGTCGTCACCGTCGCGTTGGCGGTTTAGTTGTTCTCTCGCATCTCGATGGGCGCGAATCTTGGACTCTAGTTGGCGACGGATCGGTGCGAGGGCCTTCAGCCTTTCAACGCCCCATGTTGCGTCCGTCTCGAGAATTTCGCCCGGATAGACCGTGACCCAATCGGGGCGGTAGCTCCGCTTGCCCACATCCCATTCGTCGTAGCTAACGCCCTGCTCTCCCGGAGCAATGCTGTAGACATCTGGAATTTGAGCGAGGCCTTCTAGATCGGCGCGAAATACACTATGGGTATCATCTCCACCCCGCACAACCTGGCGCAGATCTATTTCATCGAGCGCATCGAGATGGTCTTCCAATTCATCGCTACCATCCATGCGCTTCGAACCCCCGTTGTAGGATTCGACAGTATCCACCCGCTCAAAAAGATGCAGCGGGGCGACATCCGCATCGGGGTCCTTCTTGACGATTCGCCTCTCCACACGGTCTTTTGCTGGCGCCTCAAATTCGGAACCGTCGGCGGGGGTTCCTGTGGTCTCCGCCTCTTCCGCTGCGATGGCTTCCTGAATATCATCTTCGCTGAGTGGGCCGCCGAAAAGGAGAAGCGGGGGAGAAGTCGTTCCCAACTTGGGCAGCCGATTCAAGCGCTCGAATTGTTCGTCGAGGTCGAAGGGTTCTCGCCGAAGCACAGCGTGTCTGACACTTTCTAGCGCTGCCGCCCGCCCTCGAAGTTCAGAGAGCTCAGCACGGGCCTCTAAAGCGAGAGCCGAAGCCGTGGCGTATCGATTTTCAAAGTTTCCGAAAGTCTCCGTCAGAAAAGATATCGCAGCCAAACCTGAGTGCATCAATTGGAGATCTTGCCAAAGCGACGATTTTGATTCCTCGGGTGAAGGCGCGGCGCGAATCTGACCGGCGGCGATCAGCGTGCGCAACAAGAGGATATCCCTATTTTGCGCACGCTCAGGAGATACGTCGATGCATCGGGGCAGGAGAATCACACGCCCTCGAATGCCCCCCAGCCCTTCGGATGTTCGAACGCTTAAGGCGCGACCGCAGACCATGCGGGCCAGATTCCCCAGAAGTACTTCTACATCCGAAAGGTAGACGGCATTCTCGGAAATCGTTTCACGCGGGCCTCTCCGTTGTTTCCACCAACGGTGAGCTTTTCCGAATACCCGCTCCATTTGCCGTATCTATTCCTTCGTGCGAGGCGTTTTAGAAGGCGAGCGCAACAACTTCGCCAAGGGCTTCCAGAACGTCCTTTTCATCCGACAAGGGTTCAGCGATGGCACATTGGCAGGCGAGCCGAGGAGGCAAGCCCGATGCGATCAAATGGGCCGCATCAACTAGTAGCCGCGTCGAGGCCTTTTCGGCGAGACCAAGCGCATCTAGTTCGCGCAGTTTGCGCCCTAGCTTTACCAAACGTCGAGCAACTTTCTTGTCGACCGCCGTTTCGCCCAAGAGGACCTCTGTTTCCAGGGTCTCCGATGGATAGTCAAAACTCATGGCGACAAAGCGCTGACGCGTAGAGGGCTTCAGCGTTTTTAGACCCTGCTGATAGTGAGGATTGAAGCTCGCCACCAACATGAAGTCCTTTGGCGCTAGGAGAACTTCATCGTGCCGCTCTAGGAAAAGCTCACGGCGGTGATCCGTCAGTGGATGAAGCGCTACGAGCACATCGGGCCGGGCTTCAGCGACCTCGTCCAGATAGAGAATTGCGCCCAATCGTAACGCTCGCGTCACGGGGCCATCCACCCATACCGTATCGCCGCCTCTTACGAGCCAACGACCCAAGAGATCAGCGGTGGAAGTGTCATCGTGACACGGTACCGTAATCAGGGGGCGATCCAGCCGAGCGGCCATATGCTCGACAAAACGAGATTTGCCACAACCCGTTGGGCCCTTGAGCAGCAAGGGCAAAGACTGCTCGTAACAATGCTCGAAGAGCAATAATTCGTCACCAACCGGCTGATACCAGGGTAGCTTCTTTAGGCTCTTTGTCACGGCGAGACTCATCCTAGGTCTTCACTCATCGCCGAACGGGATGCCTCAAAATTGGGCATACCATATTTGATGAAGTTAAATCCAAACGCTGCAATGGCTAAGAACATCAAACAACCCGCGAGAATCAAGCCAAACGCGTGTACCTCAAGTGCTTCTTGGACTTTGAGAAAATCCATTCCGCCACGCCTCTCCAGATATACTTGGGCTACTCCCATAACACCGAACGCCCCCGTAATACCTAGCATGGCAATATTCGAAGTCCAAAAGGCGAATGCAGGCAAGAAACCGCGATAGAGTTTACGGCCGCTAAACCTCGGTGCGGTATAGGCGATCATCGCCAGAACGATCATACCGTAGGCGCCCCAGAAGGCGAGATGGCCATGCATGGAGGTAATCAGGGTACCGTGGGTCCATTTATTTACTTGCGGCAGTGTATGGGCGAAACCGAGAAAGCCAGCCCCGACGAAAGACATCACGGCACTGCCCAACGTCCAACTCAACGCAATGCGATTGGGGTGTTTTCGTCCGCCCTTGCGAGCCATAGAAAGGGCCCAAATCGCGATACCCAAAAATGCCAGCGGCTCGAGTGCGGAGAAGATACCTCCTACCCACAACCAGTACGAGGGAGGCCCCGTGAAATAATAGTGGTGTCCCGTTCCGAGGATGCCGGACAAGAAGGTCACACCAACGATTATATACAACCATTTTTCGATGACTTCGCGGTCAACGCCGGTCATCTTGATCAAGAGATAGGCGAGCATAGCGCCCATGATCAATTCCCACACGCCTTCCACCCAAAGGTGGACGACCCACCAACGGAAATAGGAATCGAAGGCAAGATTGTCGAACGTAATCATGCCCGGCAGATAGAGTAATGCAGCCATCAGCAGACCAAAGAAAAGCACCATGGATGTCGTAGTTCGCCGCTTACCCTTCAAAATCGTCATGAAGATATTGAGAATGAACGCCAGGACGTTAACGACCACCAAGTAGTCGAGCGGGCGGGGGATTTCGAGGAACTTTCGCCCCTCCCAATAGTTGAGGTGATAGCCAATGATAGCGACAACACCCACTAAGACCAAACTGGCCCACTGCACGACAGCCAGCTTAGGGCTCCAGATTTCTCGGTCACATTCCTCGGGAATAATCCAGTAGGCCGACCCCATGAAACCGGAAAGCAGCCACACCACCAGCAAATTCGTATGCGTGGCGCGAGCGGCATTATAGGGAATAAATTCGTGCAAACCATCGAGCCCCATCCGGGCAAAGCCCATAATCAGGCCATAGATGATTTGCAGCGCAAAGAGGCCAAGGCAGGTTGCGAAAAAGAGCCAGGCGATTTTTTGAGATTTATGATTCATCTTCTTTTCTTCCTAACCGTCGGCTACTTCTGGCGTCCGAGAAATTTCACGAGTTTGTCGACCTGAGCATCCGTTAATGGAAGACGAGGCATCGTCGTCCCCTTCTTTACCGCTTGGGGATCGCGGATCCAATTTGCGAGATAGGCGGCGTCGAATCGCTTGGCAACACCATCGAGGGACGGGCCAACAATGCCGCCCTGCCCTGCCAATTTGTGGCAGCCCATACACAACGTCGTGAAGGATTTTGGAGCGCCGACCAGGGCTTTCTTCGCGGCCGCATTATCGATATTTCCGCTGGAGGGGGCCGCATTCATAACAATGTCGGGCTTGGGTGGAAAACCGTTCGTCTCCATGGTCCCAACCCATTGCAGCCAGGCGATGACGTCATCACGGTTTTGCCCCGCTTTATCGTCTTTCGCTGGGTCGAAAATATCGTACTTCACCATCTTACGGCGGCCTGGATAGAAAGCAGCCGGATCTTGCAGAAAGGCCTTGATCCAAACGGGGCCGCGGCGGCTGTAGACTTGCGTCAATTCAGGCGCGTAGTAAGCCCCTTCGCCTAGGATGGTGTGACAACCCATACAGTTGTTGGCAGTCCAGATCTTGAATCCGCGCTTTGCGCTATCCGTTAGCTGGTCAGCGTGTGTGCGGTCCTTGAGTTGGGCCAGCGTATCTACGGTCAGAAGTAGAAATGCAGCGGTACATAGTGCCGTACCGATGAGAAAGAATGATCGTGCAGCAGATTTTGAGAGCATGCGACCTCCTCTATGCTCGTGAGTCCTTCGTACACAATTCAAATATCAGCTTCAGGATGAGAAATGAAGCAAAAACGGACAAATGTGTCTATTTGTCCATCACGGTGCTTAGCTGCTTGAAATTACTAATTTTTGGATCTAGTCTGCTCGCTGAACCGGCCGGGGTTCCGCGAAGGAGGGCGACTGATGATATTGCCACAAACAATCGAATATGGTCTCAGAGCCATGGCACATATCGCTCAACACCAGAGCGAAGGCCTTCGCGGTGCTGACATTTCCGCCGCTGCCAACATTCCTCCGCACTATGTCGCGAAGCTGCTTCGCCGTTTGGTCGTCGCCGAACTTCTCGTTTCTCGCCGGGGAAAAGGGGGCGGTTTCGCGTTGGCGCGTCCGGCTGCAGACATTCGGTTCATCGACATCATGCAGGCTTTGGACTTTGGCTTTGTCGACGGACGTTGCTCTTTTGGCTACCAAGAATGTAGGGATGCAGAGCCATGCCCATTGCATAATGCTTGGGTAGAACTGAAGCAGGTCTTCATCGAATGGGGGGAGCGGACGACATTGGCGAGTCTCATCCCCGATGCGGAACTTGAAAATCCGTCAAGCCTCGAGCCATAGGATCCACGCAGCCTCCCAAAAAAGCACTACGATTTCAGCTAAATACCGGTGCTTGCCTTCAACCATACACCCGCCTACTATGCGCCCCCTAGGCAGCAGGTCGAAGTAGCGCAGTGGAGTTCAGATGAAGATCGAAGGCAAAGAGAGGATTAGTCATTCCGCCGAGCGTGTATTCACCGCCCTGCGCGACAAGACGCATGAACTTGTTTCCTTTATGCCCAATATCGACGCCATGGAAGTCGTCGAGCGGGACGATGCCCCACCGCTCACAACGATGCTTAACAAATGGCGAGGCGCCAACAGCGACGTACCACGCATCATACGGCCGTTTGTGAGCACCGATCTGCTGTCCTGGTTTGATAAGGCCATTTGGAATGAAGATGACCTCATCTGCAATTGGCAATTAGAGTCGATTACGGAAAATAAAGTATTCACCTGCATCGGGTCGACCACCATGCGCAACGACGGCGAAGGTTCGACGTTCGTCATTGATGCCGACCTTCGAATCAACGCCGACCAGGTGCCGGGCATTCCCAAATTCCTGGCGCGTAAAGTTCGCGAGCCACTGGAACGTTTCATCGCCAGCACCCTTAGACCCAACCTCACCAAAACCGCCCATGCCGTTCAGGACTATTTGGACGCGCAATAGGCAATACGTATTTTGAATTAGACTTAGGAGTTCGTTGTGTGGAATTTTCTACCGACGACGGCCAAGAAATCGGCCGTCGCAACCTTTGCTATTCTCTTTTCCCTTGGCTCGCTGCAAGTCGCTTCGGCTAAAGGGCCTCGACAGTTCGAACGCCCAGCTCTCACGCGTGACGATTTCAACCGCCTCGCAATTCAGGCCAATAGCCCCCTTTTCTGGGCCAAAGACAACAACAGTGACAAAAAGATCAGCCCCGATGAATTGGAAGTCGCTGGCACTGCGAAAGAACGAAAGGCTTTTGTAAAAGCCAAGAAGTTCAGCAGCAAGTTCATCTCAGCCTACCGTGACTTGGTTGAACTCCGCCGCCGGGAAAGCGTTGCCAAGGAACTCGATGCTGGCCGCCCGGCCATGGTATCAAACGACCTGAGTAACGTTTCTGCAGCCGATAAAGCCGTGGTCAAGGAACTGATCGCCGCCGGGAAAGTCATCGAGAGCATCTACCAACGCCAAATCGGTTCGGCTTCGCTAACCCGGCAGCTGCGTAAAGCCGACGCAGCGAGTCGCGCTCTTTTCTGGCGCAACCAGGGGCCCGAATGCGAAACGCCCGTCACCAGGGGCGACCGATTCTGCAACGCGCTACCGAGCTTCGACAAGCCCAAGAGTGAGACTTACCCCGCGGGTGAAAAGCTGGACAAGGGCCTCTGCAAAAAGCTCGAAGGCGACGGCAATGCCCGACAGTTACTCGATCCCTTCACCGTGGTGCGGAAGAAAGGCAATGGCTACGAAGCCAAGCAGCTGACTGCAGTATATGGCAAGGCAATGAAGAAGGTCGCCAAGCATTTGCGGAAAGCGGCGAAAGCCTTGAAGTCGGATAAAAGTGAAGCGGCGTTCATTCGCTACCTAAAAGCGACAGCGGACTCCTTTGAATCCAACAACTGGAGCGAAGCGGATGAAGCCTGGGCGTCTATGAATGCCAAGAATAGTCGCTGGTATTTGCGCATTGGCCCGGATGAAGTGTATCGCGACGCGTGCCAACAGAAAGCGTCTTTCCATCTTTCACTTGCGCTGATCGATCAGCAGTCGCTCGTCTGGCAAAAGAAACTGAGCCCTTTACGAGACAAAATGGAAAAGATGGTGGCCGCCCAGATCGGCGCCCCCTACAAAGCTCGGGAGGTTCGTTTTCATATGCCCGACTTCATCCGCATGCTGCTCAACGCGGGTGATTCCCGTTCCCCCATGGGAGCAACCATCGGCCAATCACTGCCCAACTGGGGCAAGGTTGCGCAAGAAGGACGCGGTCGTACGGTGGTCATGACCAACCTCTACGGCGACGCGGATTCGCTACGCATCCAACGTGAACAAGCCGAACTCCTGCTGGCCAAAGATACGTACGCAAATTTCGTTGACGATAGCAAACCCGCGCTGATGAATACGGTGCTCCATGAAGCAGGTCATAACTTTGGTCCCCATAGCGACTATCGAATCGCGGGTAAAATGCCCAAGGAACTTTTCGGGGGCCCCGGCGCTAGCATGTTGGAAGAGTTGAAAGCGCAAACCATGGCCATCTTCTTTTTGCCTGTCCTGGTAAAAGAAAAGATGATCACCGCCGCCGTGCAACGCCAAGCCTATACCAAAGCGATTTTCTGGTCCCTGAGACATATGTCTAGGGGGATGTTCACGCCCGGCGGCCATCCGCAACCCTATAGCCAGCTGTCGGCAATTCAGCTCGGCTATTTCCTGAAGCACGGTGGGTTGCGCTTCGAGGATGGGAAATATGCCATCGACTATGGCAAGCTGCCCAAGAATATCGATGCCCTCATGACGCTTGTCGGCAAGATCAAAGCATCCGGTGATAAGGCCGGATTGAAGCGCCTCTCCGACGCGTATGTGAGTGCCGAGGGACAGAAGAAGATCCACGCCAAAGCCGTGGCCGATGTACTGTTGCGTTATCCGAAGGCATCATTCCGCTATTCCATTCTCTACTAGCTCCACCTTGATATTATTGTGAAAATTGAAAGGCTTTACAGAACCTCGCCCAATTGGTAGTCGTGTCTACATGTGGCAAGGTTCTCTAATTGCAAAGGGCTCAGAGATGTCAAAGACCATCGTGCTAGGGGGTGGCGCAGCGGGGCTTTCCGCTGCCTGGGATCTCAGCCAGCCTGACCAGCGCGCCCACCGACAGGTGATGGTTGTTGACGCCAACGACCAACCCGGAGGACTTTGCCGTACGTTCGAGCACGACGGCTATCGCTTTGACCTCGGGGGGCACCGGGTCATCTCGAGAGACCAAGATCTCCTCGACGTGATCAAAGACCTTTTGCAAGACGATTTACTCCACGCGACCCGACAGAGCTGCATTCTGCTCAACGACCGTCGCTACCGTTATCCGTTGGAGCCAATCGACCTCGCCCGCAATTTGGATCCGATGTTGGGGCTGAGGGGGTTCTTCGACTATCTCAAGCAGAAAGTGAAAAACAGGGGGCGCCAGGTCGACGAGTCGACGTTCAAGGCATGGACGCTGAGCCGCTATGGAGAAACGTTTTATGAGCTCTTCTTCGGTCCCTATACCGAAAAGCTCTGGGGCATCCCCGCCGACACCCTGGCTGGGGATTGGGCCGCTCAGCGCATTTCGCTACTCAGCTTAACGGATGTACTCGTTCGTCTATTGAATTTAAAACGCCACACTGCGCGCACCTACGCTCGCCGGTATCTTTATCCTCGAGGCGGCATCGGGCAACTCTTCGCAAAGATGGCGGATGCATTGGCAACCCGAGGAACAGATATTCGCATGGCAACCCGAGTCGTTGGCTTTGGCAGCCAAAATGGCCGTGTGAAGGAAGTGCATTTGCAGGACAGCGAACGCTCGTACAGCGTCGAAGTTGACGAGGTTATTTCCACCCTCCCCTTGCCTGATCTCGCCAAGATGCTCATGCCACGTGACATATCACTCGCGCAGTCGAGACTCGACTTCCGCGGCGTGCGTTTCATGAACATCATGCTGGATAAAGAGAACGTGTCGGAAAATACGTGGATGTATGTGCCTGACCCCCGCTGCTGCTTCACGCGTATTCAGGAACCAAAACGCCGCAGCCCCGAAAGCGCGCCCCCCGGGAAGACCTCGTTGATGCTGGAGATTCCCTGCGACGTTGATGATGCGACTTGGAGGCAGGACGACGAAGACCTCCTTGACCGTTGCCTGAGCGAACTGTCTATTCTGGGGTATCCGCTGGCCAAAAGTGTCCATGGATGTTTCTCCACCCGGATCACCCACGGGTATCCAGTTTTTCGGGTGGGCTACCAAGACTATCGTCAAGAGGCGCTCGACGCGGTAGGGAAATTTACCAACGTCATCACCTGCGGTCGCCAAGGCACCTTCCGCTATGTCTTCATGGATACGGCTATGCAAATGGGGCAAATGGCCGCCAAGCATTTCTGCGAGGGCGGTCAGTCCATTCAGGACATCAACTCACTCCATAACGAAAACAAGCTACTCGAAGCCATGGCCTCTACGGCCTAGAACGGGGACGGCCTCTACGGCCTAGAACGGGGACGGAGGGGGACTTGGGGACTTCTGCGACCGAATACCGGACGCCTTCCGGCGAATAGACGCTTGCGGCCCATTATTCGAGAACTCAATCCCTCCGAGCCCTTGCATTTTCAATCTTATCGGAAACAATGTACGCCACTCATGCACGATACACATGTCGCCACATCAAGGGCCGAAACAAGCAACGAGTCTGCTGGTCTCATCACGCTAGATGAGGTGCGCAAGGCGGTCCAGAAGCATTGGGGCTTCGACAGTTTTCGCCCGCTGCAACACGAGGCGGTCGAGAATATCCTCGCAGGCCGCGATTCGGTCGTCGTCCTGCCCACCGGTGGCGGTAAGTCGCTTTGCTTTCAGGCGCCGGCGGCCGTGCTGCCCGGTATGGCCGTTGTTGTTTCACCCCTGATCTCGTTGATGAAGGATCAGGTCGACGCCTTGCGAACCAACGGCGTTAAGGCGGCCTTCTACAATAGTTCGCTTTCTCCGGAAGCACGCATGGAAGTGGTCGATGCCATCTCGTCCGGGGAGCTCAAGCTACTCTATCTGGCGCCTGAAGGACTACTTCGGGAATCCACACTCCGGTTGTTGGGCAACGCGAAGATCTCACTCTTCGCCATCGACGAAGCGCATTGCATCAGCTCTTGGGGCCATGACTTTCGGCCAGAATACCGCGGTCTGCGCCTGCTCAAACAGCGTTTCAACGGCGTGGGCGTTCATGCCTATACGGCGACGGCAACAGAGCGCGTTCGCCATGACATCGCCTCGGAGCTTGCACTTGATGAACCCGCATTGCTGGTGGGTGGCTTTGACCGCCCCAACCTTAACTATCGCGTACAACGAAAGACACGTGGTCTAGATCAAATCATAGAAGTTATTGAGCGCCACCGTGGCGACTCGGGCATCGTCTATTGCATCTCACGTAAAGATGTTGAAAAGACAGCTGCTGCCCTCAATGCCAAAGGCTACCCGTCGCTCCCTTATCATGCGGGTCTGACCGACCAAGAACGCGTAAGCAACCAAGAGGCCTTCCTAGAGGAACGCGTCGACATCGTTGTAGCAACCGTGGCTTTCGGCATGGGCATCGACAAATCGAACGTACGTTTCGTCATACATGCCGCCATGCCCAAATCACTGGAAGCCTATCAACAGGAAAGCGGGCGAGCCGGACGCGACGGCCTAGAAGCGGAATGCTGTCTTTTCTTTGGCAACGGAGACTATGGTCTCTGGAAACGTATCATGGCGCATTCTGGTGAGGAAAACCCTGCCGCACTTGCTGCACTACATGCCATCGACCGTTTCTGTAACGCCACTCGCTGCCGGCATCAATTACTGGTGGAACATTTTGGCCAAACGCTAGACCAGGAAAACTGCGGGGCTTGTGACGCTTGCTTGGACCAACTCGAGAAAATTCCCGACAGCGAAGCGCTAATACTCGCTCAGAAGATCCTATCGTGCGTCGTAAGGTTGCAGCAAAGGTTTGGCGGGGATTATACGGCTCTCGTCCTCGCGGGCTCTAATGACAAGCGAATCATCGAGCGCAATCACGACGAACTCAGCACCCACGGACTGTTGAAGGAATTTTCCAAAACCGCGATTCGAACCTGGATCGAACAATTGATCGGCCAAGACTGCGCCAGCAAAGAAGGCGAGTATAACTTACTGCAGCTCACTCAAAAGGGCTGGAACGTACTTCGAGGCGAATACACGCCAACGCTACTGAAACCGGCACCTAACAAAACTAAGAAGTCCAGGGCAAGCGGCACTTCAAAAAGCGCTACGGCCAGCACCAAGGATTGGACGGGCGTCGACCGAGGCTTGTTCGACTCGCTTCGCGACCTAAGAAGGGAAATCGCCAGCGAAAAAGGCGTACCGGCCTATATCGTGTTTGGCGATGCCACGCTGCGCGACCTTGCGCGCCGCCGGCCTGCAAGCAAGGCCGACTTCCTCGAAGTACACGGTGTCGGCGAAAAGAAATGCGCCGACTATTCGACGAGATTCCTCAAGCATCTTTCCGAATTCGAATCAACCGAATCGCCTTAACCGAAGGACAATCGGTTCTCTACTTCACTGCGGCAAGCTGATAAAGCTGGGGCGGCCCAATATTGATGAACTCGCCGTCGACACAGTTGAAGACCACGTCACGATTGAAACGAGTTCCGTCATAGCCTTCGGCGGTGACGCGATAGGTGCCTGGGTCTAGATTATAGAAGAAGGCCCCGCCGTCTTCGGTGGTGGCTTCTAGGTAGGCTCGTGGCAACGTAGGTATATGACCGTGTTTTTCATCCATATATACCGGGCCAAAATCCGTCATATTTACCCAGGTGCCAGATTCGCTGAGTTGCCAGAGCAGAACCTCGGCATCTGCCACGCCGTGAATAGTATCCTCAAGAAAAGCCGCATAGTCTGAGCCGTGTTCGAATTTGTTGCGGTCCGATGCGGTAACAGCGACTTTGCATCGATCAGCATGAAGCCAGTTGAAGCCGATTTGCAGGCGCATGAAGGCCTGCAGCGCCGTGTACATCCATTTCGGAACAACCTGTAGATGGAGCATTCCCAAGAGTGCGGCCGTATCCGGTTCGCTGAGTTTCTGCGCATCCAGCAAAAACGTGCGTGAGTGCATCTCTACAAACTTCTTCTCCTTACCTTCCTCGTTTACAACATCCTGTTCTGGAAATACGACAGTCACGGAGGTTTGCGAAGAACGCGGGTCCAGCTGCAACTTCAATAAGTAGACACCGTCTTCATCTGTCTTCGTGCAGATATCATTGGGCGCTTCCAACGCACATACTTCGACCCCGGGCACGGTTTGCCCGCCACTGAGAAAGGCGAATACAACACCCCTTATTTCGAAGGCGTCGGCTTCGCTTCCCTTCCAGGTATCAGCCTTGCCATTGCCCTGCGATTCAAGCTCGTTCAACGCGTCAATACGATGACTCGCGCCGCAACCAGTCGCATTCGCGGCCAAAAATGCCATGGTCAGTATGGAAATCTTCATTCTCTTCATTTCTGTTTCTCCCCGTCGCAGTTCGAGTTGAAAGCGATCACATCAAACGTGAACACCGTTCACGTTTGACGATAGGGGAGCAATCTTCGGGCCAGGTCCGTTGCGTGGAATCACTGGAGAATTGCGACCATTTCGAGTGGCGAGTGGCTGGAGCGTTGGCCATCCTGTTCGGGATTCGACGCGATGTCTGGGGAAGTGGAAAGACAACCGCTAGTTTAGGGTAATTTTCCGCACCACGACGGGCGCATCGGTCGCTTCTACCTTCGAAACATAGAGTGAACCATCGGGCGACCCTGCGAACGTTATGCCGCGCCCGGTTGGAGCGTAGGTCCATTCGGCCACGATACTGGAGACACTTTGAATTCCATCATCTGCTATCAGGACCGTCGGGCGACGACCGGTGGCGGTATTGTGTTTTCCTTCTATAAGAAGATACGTCATCCCGGTATTCTCATTCACGACCACATCCACGGGCCACGCGCCGTGCGCCTGGGCATGGTTCGCCGAGAATATCGTTCGTGCGGAAACGAGGCCCGTATCGTTGACGACGACGAGGTCGACTTCCAATTCGCCCACACTATTACTCGACGTGAATCGCCGATGACCTACGAAGATCGAGGTTATGCCGCCAACGTTTTTCACGTAGGAAGAGCTGCGATGGGTGCCCGTTCCACTATGCAACAAGGTGCTCGCCCAAGCGTCGATTCCCTTGCGCCAAAGAGAAACGTGCTGCCTTGCTGTCACCACGACTTCAGGCGTGTTGTTGGCAGTGAAGCGCAAGAAGGCCATATCATCGCTGGATACCCCGCCGACAAGATCCTTCGTCCACACATTATTCAGCTTTCTCCAAAGAAATACCTGCGTCTTTGTCGACCACGAGTTGTTGGGCAGTTTGTTCACCGTGAGGAGCATGAGTTCTCCGTTCGGAGCATAAGCGACATCGTAGTGGAGAATCTCATAGCCCGAATCGATCAGCGCCCCTGTTCCGCGGTACACCCTTCGAGACGATATTTCGTAAGTTTCGAGGGTACCCGTGGGCGTATGGATCAGCCTTACCGAGCGATTTTCGTGCGTCGAAAGAAACCCCTGCGTCGCCCACTGTCCCGCACTGTTGAGCGACAATGTCAGCATGGGATATTGGTCACCGGAGTATTCCACAACGCCAGCGATCGTGTGTTGGCCGTTCGCATTATCCCATTCGGCGGTAACGCCCCTACGGTATTTGATCCGATAGTTGGTCGGTGTCGTGCTGTCTTGAATCGTCGCGCAGCGGCCAACGAGACAATAGCCGGCAGAACAGTCGTTGTCCGTGCTGCACGTCGACGGTTGAGGTTCTGGCGTGGGTTCTGGAACGGGCTCTGGGTCAGGCTTGGTAAACGTATAGGAAATGGTCGCTTCACCCGCCGCATAACCATATGCACGCATCGTAAAGTCATTCTGGGTGACGCCGTTAAGATGGATGTACTCGTTGCCAGGATGGCCATCGCCATTATAGCCGCTGTACACAACTTCCACCCCGTTAAAGCTGGTGGATTCCATTCCCGCGCCTTTGAGAATGCCATCGGGCCAGTGAACCAATAGCGTCCCGTCGGCCGCGACCAATTGCACGTCGACGTCTTCCAGCGAGGTTAGCGTGATTTTCACATCTTGCAGTCCCGCCGGAATAACACCCACGTCTACCACTTGGTCTTTGGGTATAAATTGCTTGAAGACGCCTTCGCCGCTGTTGTCGCAATTGGCAGGCGCTTCCCAGCTATAGTTGACTTGCGCATCACCGGCGACAAAACCGTAAGCCCCCATGCTCAAGGCCTCGGGGGTTACGCCACTAATGGAAATGGTCTCGTGGCCGAAATTCTGCCCGTCGCCTTCGTAGCCGCTATAGGAAATGGTGGCCCCGCCGTATTCCAGAGTTTGGGCGCCCGCCCCGGAAAGTTGTCCGTCAGGCCAACCGACGAGCTTGGTTCCGTCAGCGGCGTAGAGCTGCACATCGAGATCCGACGTGGAAGAAAGGGCTATGACCACATCTGTTTGGCCGGCGGGAATTGCGCCAATGGTGACCAGCGCGCGCCGCGAAATTGCCTGGGTAAAAGTACCCTGGCCAGGCTCACAGGCGGTACCCCAGTTGAAGCCGTCGTCCGCTTTGCCGGCATTGCCTGCCTTCAAAGGTTCGAGGCTCACAGGTTCGTAGCCGTCAACCGAGCGGCCCTCTTTCGCTGCCTGGCCACAACCGGCAATGATTGGAAATGTAAGGGCAATTGCCGAGACAAGGTATATTCGAAAGGCTGAAAAGCGCCGCATTGAGATCTCCTCTTTGGATGTCAATGAGCGTATACGGGGGCTCAGGGAACTCCTTCCCCATCCGGCCGAAAATAGCGTTCACTTTTGAGATCGTGACAAGAAGCGCCGGAAAGTGTTGGCAAGACAACGTCGGGCGAGGCCATAATACCCACCATGGAACTCATCGCTATTAGCTATTCCCCTTGGTCAGAAAAGGCGCGTTGGGCGCTAGACCATCACCGCCTACCCTACCGTGAAATTGAGTACATCCCCATGCTCGGCGCACCGTGGCTGAGGTGGAAGACAGGATTAGCGGGCCGAAAAGCGGTGCCCATACTCTTGCACAACGGTGAGGCGACACTCGACTCCTACGAAATCGCGCGCCTTGTGGATGGAATCGGCGGCTGCGAAACTCTATTTCCGGAAAAGCACCTTGAAGCCATTCGGAAGTTGAATAGCATTTCGGAGAACCTGTTGGGGGCCGCACGAACGCTTCTCATTCGGCGACTATTAAACGATACGGACGCCCTCCTTGAAGCCGTTCCGCCCCCGCTACGAATAGCCAAGCCGCTTGCCGTTCCACTTGCTAAGATCGGTACCTGGTATATTCAACGCAAACACTCCACTGATGTCGTCAGCGACGATCAAGCGGTCAAACAGATTGCCGCTTCGCTGCAGCGGTTGCGCGCTTCGCTATCAGGAAAGGACACGTTCTTCGAGCGGTTCAGCTTCGCAGATATCATCGGAGCGGCATGCATCAATGCGATCAAACCCGTTTCCACCGAATTCATAACGCTTGGAGACGCCACCCGTCGATGTTGGACGCGTGACGATATCGCCGGCGAGTTTGCGGATCTCGTCACCTGGCGAGACAAGGTCTATCAAAACCATCGAGATCCCGCGGCATAGAGTGTCTATTTCTCGGGTTCACGTGACCATCAAGCAAGGCCAGCGAATTGCGTAGGGATTTGCCTACCTGAGCAATTTCGGTACAATCGTAAGACGAGCCAAGCGACCGCCGCCGGAGAGCCTCGATAGTGTCAAAGACCGCCGTCCGAGATGACAAAGCGCAGGAACCACCCACCCCGACGCCAGTATTATGCTGGCATGATGGGACGCAGCTGCGGGCCATCCAATTGCCCGCGCCTGGAGTCACCATCGGTGCCGCAACGGATTGCGCCGTCATTTTGGAGCACGAATCGGTATCTCAGCTTCACGCGTCACTCCTACCGAACCCACAAGGCGGCTGGATGGTGCGCGACGAAAGCAGCACCAACGGGACCTATGTCGCGGGCCAACGCATCGATTCAATTACTTCTATTCCAACGGGCACTACCTTCGAAATTGTGGGCATCCATTTTCTGCTGGCTCAGCCCGCCCCTCATCCCGAACTTCGGGCGCAGCTACAAATTGAAAGCGGCTCAATGGCCGACCAGATCAAACCCATCGAGGGTTTCCTCGAAGTCGGTACATCAGACCAATGCACCTTGGCGCTCAGCGACCGCGGAATATCCGGTCGCCATGCTTCGTTTCATGCCTTTTCGGGATGCGTCATCATCCAGGATCTTCAGAGCACCAACGGTACTTTCATCAACGGCGAACGACTTCCCCGAGGAGGATTAGCGGCGCTGCACAACCGCGATGACATTAGAATAGGGTTGGCTAAGATAAGCATCCGCGTTCGCCTAGGTGGTGGACTCTCGGCCAAGAAGACCGCGTTCCTTTCCATGTGGGAAATATTGCCTAGCGAGTCGAGCGGTGAACTCCACGAGGCGATGTTGAGGGCAACGGCGGAAGCGACCACCGCCGAAAAAGTGAATCTGGAAACGGACGACACCGAAGTTTGTGACGTTCCTCGAATGGATACAGAGCAATTTCCGATCATCCGCCCGAAAAAGAGCCGCAAGCCGATTAAGATCATGCTTTGGTCGCTGCTCATCCTCGTTCTTCTCTCCGGGCTCACTGCAGGTGCCCTCGCCCTCATCAAGACCGATGCCCACATAACCACCAGCGGCTTCCTACATCCCGAACGACGCGACTTCCTTCGTGCAGACTACGAGGGCACGATCAAAGAGTTCTTGGTCAAGACCGGCGATCGAATCAAGAAGGGTCAAAACTTATTGAAGGTCGACCCGACTGGCGCGAAATCCAAAGTCGAAGAACTGACCGAGAAAATCAAAGAGCTAAAGGAAAAGGTCAAGAAAGCCGCAAAACGCGGGCCGTCCTCAGAACTAAAGAAGCAAAAAGCTCAGCTAACTAGCTCGGGTATTTCGTTGCGTTATGCCGCCAGGAACTATAAGCGCGCCAAGAAGCTATATGCCAAGGGGTTGCTTTCCAAACAGGAGCTAGACAGCTCCAAGGAGAGCACCGAGTCCAACAGTACCTCCTATCGCGTTGCAAAGCTGGAATACGCAGAAGTTGAAAAGCGAGAGAAAAAGAAGGTTACCAAACTCAAGACCCGCCTGAAGGATGCCGAAGAGGAAATCGTAGGGGCGAGAAAGAATTTGAAGAAGACCCATTTCGTCGCTCCTCTCTCTGGGATGATTCTACTTCCGAAACGTTCGGCGATGTTGAAGGGGGTTCGCGTAAAAGAGGGCCAGCGGCTTCTGCAAATCATCGACGACAGCGCGGTAAATATTACAATTCGCGTTCCTCTGAAGTACCAGAGACGCGCTGAAGTAGGCGCTGAGATAGAACTGCGGACCGCTTCAATGTCCAAGACTTGGCTAAAGAGCAAGATCAGCGCGACCTCTCCGACGATCAACACCGACAGCAACGAAACGCGTTACGTGGTAGTCCGAACTCGGCTCACCAATGAAAAACATGCGTTGAAACCGGGAGAGACCGCCAGCGTACGACTGGCCGTAGGCGAGAGCTCGCTACTAGAACAGATCAAGCTGCGGTTCATGAGCAAGAGAATCGATAAAGAAGAACCGGAGACTGAGGTGCTCGATGTTGAGGAAATCGAAGCCAAGGGCAAGGAAACCAAGGGCGGCGGCTCCAGTGACTCCGACGAAGACGAATAACCGGCAGGGAAAAAGCACAAATTATATGTAGTGGTTAGTATTTGATCGTACAGGTCACCCTGGTTGCGTCTGTCTGTCAGAGCAAATCTAGGCTGCTTCTTGCCCTAGTTGCTTCTCCTTCCAAATACTGATTCCATCCCTGAAAGTTTCAA
>Ga0257122_1001179_pt1 | contig 19463 bp, 14 predicted proteins | sample SI106_120metaG_FD_190146 | JGI IMG/M metagenome (GOLD analysis project Ga0257122, IMG submission 190146) | Marine microbial communities from Saanich Inlet, British Columbia, Canada - SI106_120 | ecosystem: Environmental > Aquatic > Marine > Inlet | place: Canada: British Columbia | collected... | reverse complement strand
GGCGAATTTGCATCATCTCCCCCTGCGCCTTCGTCGACGCCGACGCCCACGCCCACGCCCACGCCCACGCCCACACGATGCGCCCAGGCAACCGGCTTCCACTGCCCCTGTCGATGGCGCAACACCCCGGCGAGTTCAGAAAATACGTTTCGCAACTCTTGCCGCCACAACAAATCCACGGGCCTCGCGACCGTTTTCGCCAAACGTGTGGCGTTCTGCGCGAACGCCTCCCTCAACGCCGCCCAGCTATCCCCACTGGACGACGAGTCATCCTTACGGCTGGCCGCAAGCTTGGCTTCCATATCGGCCAGGACTTGGTGCATGAAGCGCCCCCGCGTTGAGGGACTCAACCCAACAGCTGAATGCGCCCCCTCTTCTCCGGCAAGACCCAATACGCCATGGAGAAAGAACCGATAGGGGCAGCGCAAAAACAAATCCAACGCATGAGGTGAAAGAGAGCCCTGATCCTCCTTTAAGGTCGAAGTCAGCGATTTGGACGAGGTATCGTCGCCATAGAAGCCATGCTGAGAGCCGGCTTTGGTCGACTGCCGCAGCCAGTAAGCCCGCAATGCTGGAACAACGAACTCATGGTCGGCCAAGTGGGCTGCATAGCCGTCATTGGTACCCGTGAGTCCACCGACCGCTTCTGCCACCATCGCCAGGTCATACTCCCGCTCGTCAATACTATGTTCAGCCTTCTCAGGTACCAGTTTGTAGCCGCAAGCATTTGTCGCTTCGGCAATGAGCGCCTCATAACTCGGCAGCCCGCCGCGTACCGCCTTCAAGGCGTCGAGTAGATAGAAGGATGGTAGACACGCCTGCCCTTGCTCCGGCTGGCTTCGCGAATACGAAAGACAAATATGCTCACGCGCAGCACCCAACGCCAAATGCAGACCAAGCCGTTCTTCATCACGGCGCTGCTCCGCTATCGGTAGAGCTAAGGTCCCCTCATTAGCGCTACGACCATCTTGCCGTTCACGGCGACCAACGTCCAACGCGAGTCGCTGAGAATCCAGTAACAGTGGGTCTTGGAGGACCTTCAACGGGAAAATTCGTTCCGCCAGCCCCACGACAAAAACAACGGAAAAGCTCTGGCCACGAAGCTCTTCGACGCTCGCCAGATAGACGCAACCTTGCCTCGCCGCTTCAGCATGGCTAACGAAATCCGCCGACTGCGATTCCAATAATGCAATGACTTCGGTGAGCGCTACGGACCCCGTTTCCTTGAGGGGGCGAAGTTTGTCGAGCCATTGCTCCACGCTCTCGCTATCCTCAAGCGCCGCGTTGGCGATGCCGTTGATCATATTGAGCCAACTTGCCCAAGTTGCCGTTTGCGGAAGGTCCGCCAATAGTTGCTCGACGACTGATACAAATTGGAGAAAGTCGGCTAGGTTTTCTAGATCGATGCGTTTCCCGGGAGTATTGGCTCCCTCTTGCCTACGTAGATCTGCGAATTCCTGTATGCGCAAAAGCCAGTCGGATAGAGGAAGCGCCGCTGAAAAGTCATGAATCAGCTTTTCCCAGCGCCCTAGACTTTGCGAAATGGCCGTCGGTTCGCAAGACACCTCGAGGAATTCGACGAATCGTGACGCTGAAAAATCCTCATCGCGGCAACGCAGAAGGAATAGCAAAGCCCTTATCGCGGGGTTTGCGCGGGCGACACCAGAAGCCGAATAACTCTTTAGCCCGGCTCGGGCGAGGCTTTCAACGAGCAAGGAGACATAGGGGCCACGTTTCCTCATGGCGACCGCAATGTTCTCCACCGCCATACCGTCCCGACACAGCCCGTGTATCCGTCGAGCGATCTCGAGGCATTCACTTTCGATATTCGGCGCCGAGAAGAAAAGAAGTCCACCATCAGAGGGTTCGCCGGCACCTTGCGCCGCCGAAAAGATCGTATTTTGCACCGCATTGAGATCGTGACCGTGTGCGTTGCTTTCGATATTGCGTGCCGCCGCCAGCAACGTCGTCAACGCTTGCACGCTACGGTAGTCCGCTGTGGGTACAATCGCCTTCAACTCGATCACGCCCGTTGTGGGGTCGGCCTTCTCCTCTCCAACGGGCCCTTTGCCCGTAAATAGAGCGTCCAACAATCGTAGTTCCAACGAACGCTGAACCGGCAAGTCGACCAAAAGAACCCGCTGCCACGGCGACACAATTACCCCGTCGCGCAACGCGTCGGCCGCCAAAGCTAGAACGCGAGCAGTGTCGTAGAGCCCCCCCTGAGAGAGGGCCACCTCGTACGCGGTGAGAAGGCAGGCGAGCTCCTGGCCAGCTTCGCCCAACTTTTCGAGTTCACCAGCGTCGTGGTCATACAGCCTCAGTTCGTCCAGGGTCTTGGCGAGACAGGAAACGAAACCAAGGGACCGGCTGATTTTTGCAAAATGGTCCAGAGATGCCTCTGAAACAACCTGCCGTAGGAGTGCAGTACGAGCCAACCCATTGAGACCGGCGGTTTCCCTTTCCGGGAAGGCCAGACGCAATAGATGCTGTGCTGTTGTTTGGAGATTCAACCGGTGGACGTTGAGCGCCGGCTTGTTTCGCGCCACAACACTTTGGTGCAAGATCTGCTGACCCGCAGCATAGGATGGAACCAAAAGCAGCGTGGCCTTTTCGATACGGTTCGAGGCTACCAGCCATTGTACGGCCGCTTCCTGCCTGATCGCCGCCGACGGACTCGTCAGTAGGCGGCTCTGTTGCCAAAGGTCGGTCAATGCTTGGTCAATACTTGGTGTTGGAGTCGGCTTTGGGGGTGCGTGCTAATCAAGGGCTAGGATCTCATTCTTCTTGGCGTCTCGCTGTTGCCACAGCTTCTTCTGCCTGTCAGCGTCGGAAATACCGAGGATTTGCGCGGCCAAGAACCCCGCATTCTTCGCACCATCTATTGCCACCGTTGCCACGGGAATGCCCGAGGGCATCTGCACCGTAGCCAATAGAGCATCTTGCCCTGCCAAGGGTCCAGATGCGATAGGCACGCCGATCACCGGTAGGACCGTTTGCGCTGCCACGGCGCCAGCGAGGTGAGCGGCCATACCCGCGCCAGCGATGAAGACTTTGACGCCTTTTTCAACAGCCTCAGCGATAAAGCTTGCTGTCTCTTCCGGCGTGCGATGGGCAGAACGGATCTTGGTTTGGTAGGGGATCCCCAAACTTTCCAGCACGGACTCGGCGCCTCGCATCACTTTGCGATCGCTATCACTGCCCATCAAAATTGCCACCAGAGGTGAATCCTTCATGACAAATCAATCCTTTCTCAAGGCGCCACCCGTGAAGGCGGGCATGCCGGTGAGGGCTTGTCCAACGATCAAGGTATGAATATCGTGGGTGCCTTCATACGTGTAGACACTTTCGAGATTACACATATGGCGCATACACGCGTATTCATCGGTAATACCATTCGCACCGAGAATCTCGCGCCCCACTCTAGCGATATCGCGAGCGATACTCACGTTGTTGCGTTTGGCCACAGAAATCGCCACATGGTGCAGCGTACCCGCTGCTTTGAGCTGCCCCATGCGGTGCGCCAAGAGTTGAGCCTGAACGATTCGGCTATACATCTCCACCAACTTTTGTTGTTGGATTTGGTAGCCAGCAATGGGGCGATCGAATTGAACGCGTTCTTTTGCGTACCCTAAGGCTTCTTCAAAACAACCCATAGCGGCACCGACAGCCCCCCAAGCAATACCGTAACGAGCTTGGCTCAAACAGGCCAACGCGGCCTTTAGCCCCCGTGCATCGGGCAATCTATTTTCTGCGGGGATTCTGCAGTCGTCAAAAGTCAGCTCACCGGTAACCGACGCGCGCAAGGAAAGCTTCCCTTTCATGACCGGCGCAGCGAAGCCCTTTGTGCCCTTTTCTACCACGAAGGCACCAACACCCTCATCGGTTCTAGCAAACACAACGGCGAGATCTGCTATGGGGCTGTTGGTAATCCACATCTTGGCGCCGTTGAGCACATAGCTATCTCCGTCCCGCTTGGCCGTGGTCCGCATGCCCGAAGGATTGGAACCGAAATCCGGCTCGGTCAACCCGAAGCAGCCGATGAATTCGCCGCTGATCAGCTTGGGCAACCACCGTTCCCGCTGGGCTTCGTTGCCGAATGCATTGATGGGATAGATAACCAAACCACTTTGTACGGAAACAAAGCTGCGAATTCCGGAATCACCTCGTTCTAATTCCCGGTTGATCAAGCCATACGCTATCGGCCCCACCCCAGCGCCGCCATATTTGGTAAGCGTCGAACCGAGAAGGCCGAGTTCCGCTATTTCGGGCACCAGGTCGGTGGGAAAGGTGCCCTCCGTATAGTGTTTGCCAATGACGGGTAATACCCGGTCGTTGACGAAGGTGCGCACGGAGTCTCGAATGAGCTTTTCTTCTTCGCTGAAGAGTGATTCGATTTCGTAGAAATCTAAGTCGCTGCTAAACATTTTCGCCTCACTATTCGCTACGGGCAGCACGTCCGCGTTCTGCAACGCAGCGCCCTGCAATCAAAGCGGCGGTTGCCCCGGCGCCAAATCCATTATCGATATTTACGACCGTCAACCCCGGCACACAGGAATGAAGCATGGTCATCAACGCAGCTTCCCCCGGTTGCCCCAAACCATATCCCACCGAGGTGGGCACCCCGATGACAGGTACGCGCGTCAAACTCTTGGCCAACGTGGGAAGCGCACCGTCCATACCGGCTACCGCTACGATGACGGGAACATCACGCTCTTCGAATTCCTTCAGTGGTTCGACAAGCCGGTGTAGGCCCGCAACACCCACGTCGTAGTGGCTGATAACCTCGCAGCCCATTTCCTCGGCACTCACCCGAGCCTCTTCGGCAATGGGCATATCGGAGGTACCAGCGGAGAGCAAACCGATAACGCCACCGGTTGGAACAATCTTAGACTCGGGCTGGGAGACAACCGCCAGACGCGCCTGCTGGTTCAACTCCACTTTCAGAGGCGCCAAACTAGCGGCAAATTCAGGCAGCCATTCGTCGCTGAGTCGCGTGATCAAGACACGGCCCTTGGCTTCGGCCATACGCCTGCTCAGCTTGAGCACCTGCTCCAAGCTCTTGCCCCCAGCGAAGATCACTTCGGCTATACCCGAGCGTTGCTGGCGGTCGAGATCAAGCCTCGCCAAATTCGATACAAAATCTATGCGGTCGTTTTCTTTCATTCCTACTTCAGCAGTCGCCATGGTTTGGGAACCCAAACCCAATGGCCGTTAACCAGATAAAGGCCGTCATAGGCCATGCCCAGCCTTTCGCCCGGTTGGACGAATTTCCATCGATATACCTTCAAGCCGCTTTTCAGAAATTCAGCCGCTCTCCGATAGCCTCCGGGAAGGTATTTAGCGTCACCCTTCCCCGATTTGATTTCCTCGGTCGTTGCCGCCCAAACCAATAGCTCGGTCTGGCCAGCCTTTCCCTTGATCGCGGTTTGGGGTGAGGCCCACATTATTTTATAGGCGCGCTCGGCGCGCTTGACCATATCCGCGGTCTTGAAGATAGCCTGCAGATCTTTGCGCGTGGGCTTCAAGCGTTTGGTCAACGAGGCGTGACCCGCATTCGGCTGGAGAAACTTACCCAACAACGCCCGCACACCGGCCTCGGTTGGAGGAAAGTCGGAACCCCTATAGCCACGGTAGCCGCGTCCCCCCTTCTTGCAACCCAAACCCAGTAGAGCGATCACGCAGAGCATCGACAAAATCGCCTTTTGTGTCGTCACGCGATACCTCCTTGGGCCAACCTGTTCGGACCCAATCCAGCGGCAGTATCCACCCGATCCTCTAGCGCTGTAAAGGGCGAGAGGTATTCTGACTTTTTGCTGCAGGATTCAAGGCTTGCAGACGGCGACGCGCAATCTGACGCAGCGGAGCCGGCGTCGAAGGGATAAGAACGCGCCGATATAGTTCGATCGCTTTCCTGGGCTTTTTCTGTTCCAAGAGCCCCGCCAACCCGAGAAGCGCGGGCTTATTGTCCGGGGCCCTACGGATGATCTGACGATAGGCGGAAATGGCCTCATCTTGGCGCCCCAACAAAGCGAAAACTTTTGCCCGGTTGAATTGCGCGCCACCGTGTTGAGGCTGTTCTTTCAATACTCGCCCAAATATAGCCAATGCAGGCTCTAGCTGGCCCTTTTTCGCGAGCTCTATGCCCTGGCGATTGAGCGCAGCAACCTTTGGCTCAAGTGATTTCGCCGACGAGATAATCTGCCGCGCCCGATTCACCATATCGCTCAGATGATAGCGTGCGTTCCGCCGCCGATAGAGTTCGTTGAGTCGGTCGATCAAAGGCTGAGGGTCGAGCGCCAAGACCGCCTCGGCCGCTTCCACTGCCGACGACGTGCGCCGATGCTGTAAAGCGTAGCCCGCAAAGATCAAGCGCATACTCGCATAGTGCAAAAGCAATGCTTTCATATCGGCAGACAGAAGCTGCAAACGGGCCTTCTGAGCGTGGGGCCAAACACGACGCCAAAAGTGGTCGTTGTCGTCGATGATCTGCTGAGCATTCGGCCGCTGCTCTCGAAGCGTTAGACGCATCGCCAACCCTGCCGGGGTCTCCTCGAGCCTCTTTGCCAAAGCTGTAGCATCGGGGGGGAAGAAATAGCCTCGCAGATTCGCCGTTAGATAAATGGGTGTTGAAGAAGCATTTCTCGCCGCGAGTAGTGCAGGCCAATGACTCGCCGCATTTTTGCCGTCGTAAAGGGGAATCTTCAGATCGGGCCTTAACCGTCGCGCCTGCGCTTGATGCCAGTCGACAGCGCGCCCCTTCGAAACGGTGAGAACGTCGGACCGTTCGCCTTCCACGTATTGCGCATACCAGAGGGAAAATGAAACCGTATCCACGTGACTCATAAGCAATGCTTGAGGAGCGAGAGGGGAAAGAAGGTCGTGCGCAAAATCACGCGCTAAAGTCTGATCCGTACGGCGCGCCTCACCGAAATTGAAAACGGCCAAAGCGAATAGGGGTAAAAGTAGCGCAACCTGAGCAAACCGGGGCAATCGGTTAACACCTGCAGCGATACCTACCGTAAGAGCCAACAAACCGGGCAGAACAAAAACAGCGTAATCGGGTACGTGATAGTTCCCGGCGAAAAACAGATTGGCTGCTAGAAGATACGCAAAAGCCCAGAAGAGAGGGCGCTGCCCTCGCCAAAGAGCGAAGAACCCCAAGGGGGTGAGCAAAAGTAATAGGCCGATCTCGCGGGGAATGTCTTTGGCGATCAGAATCAGTTGCTCGGAGAAATCTCCGCGGAAAAGGTAAAACCGGTAAATCCGAGCGGCTAGAAGATCGACGAAACGGGACCAGGTTTCGGGATCGCCCGTATCCAACATGGGGTCGGCTGAAGATGCGATGGGCAAATAGAGCCAAAAAAGCGTAGGCAGCAGTAATACTGCCAAACCTTTGAGCAGAGGTTTGACGCCACGCAGCTGTTTTTTCAAGGCGGGATAGACAATGATAAAGGCCGTGGGCGCATAGAGTAGATTGACATTGCGGTGCACGCACCAGAGACCGATGAAAAAGAGCGCGCGATAGATATGCCGCGGCTCGTCCCGCGCGAACGCTGCGGCCCATAAGGCCAAGGCCGCTAGAAGAAGGTCGAAAGCGTAGACTTCCGAGATCAACGCCTGAGACCAAAAGGTCAGACCGAAACCCAAACCAGCTACCGCAATAAAAGCCGGCAACGGCGACAGACCCGCACGGCGAAAGAACGCCATCATGAAAACGAGCGCACTTGCCGCCGATGCCGCGGACATCAGATTGAGTCGCCAGGCGACATCTCCAAAAAAGAGCAGCCGGCACCAGATATTGGCCACCAGAGAATAGAGCGCATACCCCGGGGGATGGGCGATGCCAAAGGTGGAACCCGCTGTGGCCAGCTCGGCCGCATCTCCGGAATAGATGGTGGGGCAAAGGGTGAACGCGTAGAGGACGAAGAAAGCCAGGCCTATGGCGATATCCAACCTTGGCTTCCTATCCCCAGCTATATTGGCCTCAGGATCCACAGCCCCTCCATAATTCCACGTAAGTTGGCACACTCAGCAAATGCGCACTACACTATAGTTATAGGAGTCGTGCATGGTGGTATCGCTGCAGTCCAACACTCTTCTGCTCAGCCAGGGCTACGAACCGCTTGGCGTGATCTCCTGGCAACGAGCTATCTGTCTGCTATCACTAGGCAAAATAGATGTAATGGAGGAATACGATCGCGCGATCCGATCGGTCAGTTTGACGATTCAAATGCCCGCTGTCGCACGCCTCCGCCACCATTTCCGTAGGCCCAAACACCATATTAAATTCCGACGACAGTACGTTCTGGCCCGAGACGGCTGGCGTTGCCAATATTGTGGCCAGCGGCGTCCGAGCCCTGAATTGACCCTGGACCACGTGATTCCTCGCAGTCGAGGCGGGCGTCGAGGCTGGGATAATATGGTAACCTGCTGTATTCCTTGCAATCGTCGGAAGGCTGATAAGACGCCTCAGCAGGTTGGATTGCGCCTTCGGCGAAAACCGGCCCGGCCCACCTGGTTCCCGGCTATCTTGGTCAAACTCTACGCCCATTCCGCCCCCCCACTATGGCGCGATTACCTGTCGCAGGATAAGAAAACAGCGACTTAGCAACCTGGCGACACATCAGCCGAATGAGGGTGGAAGATCCACTGGCTCCTCGATGATCACCGAGCCTCTGATTTTCAAAAATACCGTCACTCCCCCCTGCAGTCATAAACTGCTGATATTACACGCGATGCATTTTGGCACGGCTGATGCTTAGGTATCCGGGCGCCCCAACGGAGGGCATCGGAGTTGGAAAAATGTTCGAACGTACCCTACATATGCATGTCAATTCATGGCATTGCGACCGTGGTTGGGTACACCCCACCCATATTTGGGTGCCCCACCACGTCGTCGTTCATCTCCCACATTTCCACATCAGAGATTAGAAGAAGCCCACATTCCCTAAGAACGTGAGCAGAACTTTTTCTTTTAATACACCTGAGGTGCGCCATGACTATTGTGGCAATGGTTTTTAGTGCCAGCGTAATGACTGGCTGTGGACAAACAATCAACAATATCGACTCTAGCGGTCTGATATCACTTATCTATAACGGTCCGGTGGCAGACATGCCGACCGAGCGGAAGAAGCCTTCAACTGTTCCGACAGATGTAGATGTACGGCAGCGCCAGGGTGGAAGACCACCGGGGCGACCTCGCCGCGTACCTGCGAAGACGACGGCTCCTACGACCGTAAGTCAGACGAAAAAGATGACTACGACGAAGGCGAAGCAAAAGCCCAGTTGCCTGATGCTCGCGCAGGCGGTCCCGTGTTCGAAGAATACCGCGAAGGCCTGGATACCCGAGCCCGTCCGCAATCCGACCCGAACGTTTAGTGGACAATCTGGCGGTGGCTACGGTGGCCTAAGATAGTCTTCACAATCATAGATCCCTACCGGGATTATGCTATATAGCTCCGCCCAGGAGCCGATGTGAAACCAACAGAGATCGAAAGCCAGCTTGAGATCATTCTCAACGAAGTGCTCAAACCCGCGCGCTACGTGGGTGGCGAATTCAACGAAATCCGCAAGCCGTGGGATGACGCAGAATTGCGAATCGCCGTGGGCTTTCCAGACCTTTACGATCTGGGCATGCCGAATTTGGCATTGGCCATCCTCTACGACCTGTTGAACAAAGAAGATGGGCTTTTGGCCGAACGCGTCTATCTCCCCTGGCCCGATATGGACCAAGCGATGCGCCGCGTGGGGGTTCCGCTCTTTTCCCTTGAATCAAAACACCCCTTGATGGATTTCGATCTACTTGCACTTTCTCTGCCCTACGAAACCGTTTACACAAATGTGTTGGCGCTGCTCGACTTGGCAGAAATTCCACTTCTTACCGCAGAACGCGACGACAACGTTCCCATTGTCATTGCGGGTGGCCACGCAACATTCAATCCGGAACCCATGGCCGATTTTTTCGATGCGATGGTCATTGGTGAAGGCGAAGAGATCATCCTTGAGATCACCGATTGCATCAAACAATGGCGCAAGGAAGAACAACCGCGCCCAGTTCTTCATCGGAGCCTGGCGCAAATTAGCGGCGTCTATGTACCGTCACTCTATCAGGCGACCTATAATGAAGATGGTACGGTAAAGGCCGTAAGCCCCATCGAGGAAGGCATCCCTGCTACCGTCCGCAAACGCGTGGTGCCACAACTTCCCCCGCCCGTTACCGATTTCATCGTGCCCAATATCGATGTTGTCCATAACCGCGCGGCTATTGAGATCATGCGCGGCTGCACCCGCGGTTGCCGCTTTTGCCAAGCAGGGATGATTACCCGCCCCGTTCGCGAACGCTCGGTCACCGAAGTTGTCGATGCCATCGCTCGCTCAGTAGACATCACGGGATTCGAAGAGGTCGGGCTACTGTCGCTTTCATCGTCGGACTATCGCGATGTTTTGGAATTGGTGAAGACGGTTGGCGAACGCTTTGCCGATATGCAGCTCAATATCGCCCTCCCGTCGCTGCGCATCGAAAGCGTTTCCGTCGAGTTGATGGAATTGCTACAGAAGAAAAGCCGGCGAAGCGGTTTCACCTTGGCCCCCGAAGCGGCAACAGAACGGATGCGAGAGATCATCAACAAACCGGTGAAAACCGAAGATCTCCTCTCTACAGCGAGCGAAATCTACAAACGTGGATGGTCGACTCTGAAACTCTATTTCATGATCGGGCACCCTGCGGAAAAGCTCGAAGATGTGCAAGCCATCGCCGCTCTCTGCAAGGACGTCTTGGCCGAGGGCCGCAAGGTACTTGGCGGACGCGCCCGCCTCAACGTGGGTGTTAGCACCTTCGTTCCCAAACCCAACACCCCCTTTCAGTGGGCCCCCTGCGATACCGCCGACCAGGTCGAAGCCAAACAGGCACTGCTAAAGCGAGAGGTCCGTGGAAAAGGCCTCAAACTCAGCTGGACCGATATACGCGAAACCGAACTCGAGGCCTGGCTGAGCCGGGGCGATCGACGCATGGGTAAAGTCATCCACCGCGCCTACAAACGCGGCGCATTCTTCGACGCTTGGCGCGAACATTTTCGATTCAACATTTGGCAAGAAGCATTCGCAGAAGCCGGCATCGACCCCAAATTCTATTCTCATAGGCAACGTGGAGAACACGAAGTATTCCCCTGGGACCACATCGACTCTACGGTCAAGAAATCCTTCCTTTGGGAGGATTATAGCTGGAGTGCAGAAGGCCAAACACGCGTCGACTGTCGCGACAAATGTTTCGCTTGCGGAATCCTGCCCACCTTCAAAGAAATGCGCCGTGACACCCCCGAAGACGCCTGGCAATGCCCCCCCGTGGGCAACAAGAAGCTCACCGCGACCAGCGACGACGCTGAAGGGAGTACAAACGCATGAGCCTTCCTGAAGTCCAGTTCCGCTATCGTGTGCGATTCAGCAAGACGGGGCCAATCCGCTTCATCGGCCACCTCGACCTACAACGCAATTTCGAACGCGTTATTCGAAGAGCGAAACTTCCGCTGGCCTATAGCAAAGGATTTCACCCGAGACCCAAAATCCAATTCGCTCAACCGCTACCTTTGGGTTTCTCCAGCGAAACGGAACTCCTCGATGTATGGTTTAGCGAAAGCGTCTCCGTTTCCCGATTGATCGACGGTTTCGCTGCCGCTGCACCGAGTGGTCTGAGATTACTAGAAGCAACGCTCGTCGCCCAATACGGCACCTCACTTCCCGCGCTGGTTTGTGCTTCCCAATATCGCTTCGCCCTAGAGAACAAGAATCTCTCGGATGTACAGCAAAAGGTGTCCGACCTATTGGCTCAGGAAAAGATCATTCGCGAGCGACGAAAGAAGCAATACAACCTTCGTCCCCTCATCGAAAGCCTGGAAGTAGAAGAGGACGAAAACGGCCAGATCTATTTGAAGACCCGCCTTACTGCCAAAGAAGGCGCCACCGGCCGTCCAGAAGAGGTACTCGCCGCACTCGACGAAACCCGCACCGGCCCCTACTATCGTTTGGCGATTTATCTCGAGGATGAGAAAGCGAAAGGCGAGGAGACGGGTGAGGGGCAAACGGGTTCGTAGGGGACGTCATAACGTCCAACGTCCAACGTCTATCCGTCTATCCGTCCAACACAAGTCACTAGGGGAAAGCCGGTTCCTCTCGCTCGAGCAGCCAGATTGCACCAATAACCTGCTCAGGGCCTAGAGCGACGACTGGTACTGGAAGCGGTCGCCACCACAACTCGGAAATCGGTTTTAGGAAATCGGTTCTCGGAAACCGGTTCTCGGTTCTCGGCTATCGGCTATCGGCCATCGGTCATCGGCCATCAGCTGCCGGCTATCGGCTGCCGGAAATCAGAATCCCGACGAACTAGTATTCTTTGGCGAGCGCGCGGACCTTACCGGAAAACGATTCCATGGCTTGCATCAACGGCATGAGCATCATCATATTGCCATCGATTTTATAATCCGAAGACGAGAGCGCATCGGCGACTTCGATTTCGCCTTTGTCTAGCTTGACGAAGGTTTCGTAGCTGGCGCTGACGCGGGCTAGGCCGTCTACCATGGGGCGAAATGTTCGATCGCGAAATGAGGAGGGGGCGTCTTCCTCTTCGAATTCGTAGCTATCGATATGACCGTTGGTGAATTTATAGAGCAGACAGACATCCGTACTATCCGGAGTGTCGTGAGCGACCAATACGAAGGCGCCATTGAGCAGCTTCGCCTTATCCAAATGCTCGGCATCACCGTTGCAAATCGTAACAACCTCTTCGGTCAACTCGCGGGTAAACATACGGGCCATCGATAACTCTCCTATGATCTAGAAATGGATTCCACGCGCGCCGAACATATGTCATAAGGCGCCCATGTCCAAAGAGACTCAATCAGAACTCCTCGCTTGGCAAGACGAACTGAACTGGTCCACCACAGAAAAATACGTGGCGATGTTGGCGGAACAGAATCTGCTCTTACGAGTCGAAAATGTGGATATCGACGTGAAGCAACTCGTGCACCGGCGGTTCACCTGCGACGGCCATTGCTGCGTTCAGTGGAATCAGAAGAGAGCGGTGATCGATCGGTCTTGCTGTAGTCGCTACAGCATTCCGGTAACCTCCCGTGATCGTAGGGCGATTCGCGAAAGGATGGATAAGATCCGCCCATTTCTGCCGACAGATCATGCCCTGCAGGATCCCGATGCCTCCCCCTTCGAATGCGACGATGAATACGGCTGGGATCTGGTTCACAACGACCAGCCCAACGCCTGCCAGTTTTCGATTTATCGCGACAACAAACGCCTCTGCGCGCTGCATTATGCCGCACTGGAGCTCGGCGAATCTCCCTTTGAATACAAACCCATCGCCTGCTCGATGTGGCCACTCGCCATCGACGACTATTCCAACTCCGATGGTCAGCGACGAATCTTGCTCACCGCGTATTGTGCCGATACGGCGGATCTCTTTGATAGTGCCGAAGAAGAGCCCTTTTCCTGCCTGATCGAACATCCCGCGGATGCGCCCCCGCTCTATCAGGCCGAACGCGGTACGCTGGAACTCGCCTTCGGTGAAGGCTGGTACAAAAAGCTAGACCGCGCAGCGGCAACACTGATCACCGAGGAATAGCCCCCTCCTCCTCCCACATTCCTTGGCCCCGTCGCATACCATCCGGGCCGACTTGTAGCCCCCACCTAAAAAACAGGGTAGATTTACGAATCATGGGAAGGCGTCGCCAACCGACCGCCGAGCTTCCACCTCAGCTCGGCGTCAAACGATCCACAATGCGGGGCACACGTACGATCTCCGTGCGCTTCATCCTCGTCGCCATGGCACTTAACACATTGGTTGGTGGCTCTCTGGTAATCTACGATGTCGCCGATTCGATCTGGGCCACGCAAAACTTCCTCAAAGGCAATGCCGACCAGGTCGCCGATATCTGCGACCGGCTCCGGAACGATATGCGTGGCAACGAACGCGCTGCCGTGGCCAAAACCGCCGAGCTCACCGATTACCCGATGGCCCTGCTCACCCACGACGGGCGTATCGCCTATAGTACCGATCCCGCGATCGCCAAACACATGCCCACGATCTATCAGAAACCACCCACCCAATACGGCAATCGATTCGAAATCTCAGACGAACTCGATCAACTCAGTGGCGCTTGGGCCATTCGCCCCTTTAGCAAGAACCATAATCTATTGCTCATCGTGCCGAGACCGCCGGAAGAAGAGGGCGTCCTCCGCTATATGACCATTGCGGCGGGGCTCGTGGGCATTGGCGTAGCTTTGAGTTTTATCGCCATGCTCTTTGCCGCGAACTGGATGCTCCAGCGCCCACTCAACGAATTGGTCGGCCAACTCACAGGGGCGCTATCCCGCGCGTTGGCGTTTCGAACGAACCTCCTCGACTCCTCGGAAGCGGTGGGTATGCTCGCCACCGACGATAAGGGCAAAATCATCGTCTACAATCGCGCGGCTGAAAAAGTGATCGGCTATAGCGAAGATGAAGTGGTCAATCGAATCAACGTCGACGACCTTCGGGAAATGACCCACCGCCCGCCCAAAAAGGAAATCCCTTTACGGTCGCTCATTCAGCTAAGCGAAGGCGAAGAATTCTTGGTAGATCGCGAAGGCCGCGAGCATCTCGTGGAGATCAACACGTCCACGATTATGGACGAAGAGGAAAATACGCTCGGCCAGCTGATTATCTTCATCGACGTTACGCAAAGAAAACGACTCGAAGCCGAGCTTCAAATCAATGAACTGCAATTGGTTCAAAGTGCAAAAATGGCCAGCGTTGGCGAAATGGCCACGGGTGTGGCACATGAACTCAACCAGCCTTTGAATAATATCGGGCTGCTTTGCTCTCGTATCTCCAAGCGGATCAACAACGATGATTCGCCAGAAACGGGTGAATTCGTCAAAGACAAGATGGCAAAAATCCAGGGTCAGGTTAGACGGGCTAGCAAGATCATCAACCAGCTGCGCGTCTTTGGCCGCCCTTCCAAGACCAGCATCGGAGCAATTGGATTCGGGGGCCCCGTCAATAACGTTGTGGATCTGTTGGGTGAACAATTCAAACAATCCGGGATTTACATCAGTGTGAATATCCCGTCTGACCTACCTCTGGTTGAGGCTGATGAATCTCAATTGGAACAAGTGATCATCAATATCCTTAACAACGCCCGGGATGCCCTGTTGGGACCAGAAATGAAGCGGGGAGATCGCCAAATCACAATTCACGCTGAGCGCGGCAAGCTCCGGGACAAGGACAATGGCGTTTGCCTACATCTCGCAGACAACGGCCCCGGTATGGATGAGGATTTGGAATCCAAAGTATTTCAGCCCTTCTTCACCACAAAAGAAGTCGGCAAGGGCACGGGACTCGGCCTGTCGATCAGCTATAGCTTGATTCGAGGACTCGGTGGAACATTGGAGGTGGTATCCAAAAGGGACGAAGGAACCACCTTCACCATCACGCTCCGCCAAACCAACGTGGCGAACGAATCTGTCGCCGCCCCCCCTGTCCTTGGTGGCCGCCATGAATGAAAAGAAATTACGGATTCTCCTCGTAGATGACGAGGCCCTGGTAAGAGACGAGCTCGGCGGGCTACTCGAAGACGAAGGCTACGAGGTCTGTACGGGCAGCGACGGTGAAGAAGCGCTGGAACTATTCCGCAAGATAAAGCCGGATATGGTCATCACCGACGTGCGAATGCCTCGCCGAGATGGGCTTTCCGTGGCCATGGTCATCCGACGAGAAGCCCCCCTAGTGCCCGTCACCGTCATTACGGGACACGGTTCTGAGTCGATGGCCATCGAAGCGCTTCGGGCCGGCGCAACGGATTTTCTTGGTAAGCCGGTTCGGCTTGAAGACCTTGAGGCCGCCTTGGGTCGTATGCGGGCGGCATTGGACTTAGCTCACCAAGTTCGTAGTCCCCTCCCCTCTTCCATTCACCTGGTCGAGCACCAGTGGACCTACCAAATTGAAAACGATATTTCTGCGGTGGGCCCTTTCGTGGATGCCCTGCTTAAGCAATTCGCAACGAATCTGCCGTTGCAAATCCTCGCGGATCTAAATATCGCCATTCGCGAACTGATTCTCAATGGTATCGAACACGGCAACCTGGGCATTTCCTATGCAGCCAAGACAGCCGCCTTGGAAGAAGGAACGCTACATACAGCACTCAAAGCTCGGGCGAGCCAAATGCCCTATCTCGGAAGGCGCGTAACGGTAAACGCCCGACAAAGCGAAACAGAGATCAAAGTCCAAATCACCGATGAAGGCGAAGGCTTTGAATGGAATGCGCTACCCGACCCTACAGCCTCCGCCAACCTGCTCAGTGACCATGGTCGCGGTATCTTACTCGCCGGCACAGCCGTCGATTCCCTGACCTACAATGACAGGGGGAATGAGGTCACCATCATCAAAAACGTCGGCGACGAAGAATAGTAACGCCTCTTTTCAGATCGGCGAGAAAACTAGCCGGACGATCGTCTCAACGCAGCTAGAAGTTCTTCCTCACATCTCCTCACCGGCTTAGCCGACGCCGCTGATTTATTCCAGCCCAACGCATTCCACACGTCGGTATGGTTGTTGCAGATCCCGTACGTAGACCGCCAGCCAAAACCAACAGGATGTACCGATGGCTGAGAAAGACAATGACGGCAAAAAGCAGCGGGGCTCAACGAACCCAACGCCTCCCTCATTCGGCCGAAGAGAAATGTTGAAACGCAGCGCAGGTGGGCTGCTGTTGGCGACACTACCGCGCTGTGGAAGCAATCTCTCTAATAGCCCCGACGCCACCGGCGGTGACTTCGGTAACACCACCGCTCCCGACGCGGGTGCAGATACGGTTCATGTCGGAAGCGACAGCGCACCATCGACAACGCCACCACCAAGCTGTATGAAAGCCGGTCTCGAGACGGGTATCCGGGGCAACACGAATGCCTCCATCGAAGTCGCGCATAAATTCCGCAGTGGGGCCTTCAATACCCCACCGATTCCCACACCCGGTGCAGAAGAGAGTATCTACGATCTGGTCGTCGTCGGCGCAGGCGTTGCCGGCATCGCTTCGGCCATCTACTTTCTGGACGCTCAACCCAACGCACGCGTGCTGCTATTGGACAACCACGACGAATTCGGGGGCCATGCGCGACGCAATACCTTTGAAGTCGACGGCAACACCCTAATCGCCTGCGGCGGTACACTGGAAGTGGAATCATATTCGTATTCGTCTACGGAATCGCGTGCCCTCTTCGACCGTCTGGGTCTCAACATCAATACCCTGCAAAGCTATTTCGATAGCTCTCGGTATGCTCAATATGATTTGACCGCCGGATTCCTGGCCGATCAGCAAAGTCATCAGGTCGATCATGCCTGGGCAAAACGAATGTGGGCGACGGAATGGCCAGCGTTCTTTTCGCAACTCAATCTCCCTCCAGCGGTGGCCTCTGATTTGGCCGCCCTCTGCTCGGTCAATACCGAACCAGCTGGAATGAATGATGTCGCCCTAGCGTCTATCAGCATGCGCGAATATATCGAAGGACGTCTTGGCCTTTCCGCGGAGGCCACGCGCTTTGCCGATATCTTCGCCTTAGACTATTTCGGCGTAGGTTGCGACACCCTCACCGCAAATGCAGCAATGCAATACGGTCCGGGATTCGACTGGGCTGGGGCAAGCTGGAGTCCGTCAGCCGACCAAGCCTACGATGTAATGCATACCAATCGCTACCCCGATGGATTTCATACCATTGTTAGAAAGATGCTCGCCTTGATCAAGCCGGAAGCCTTCAGCCGGCAGGGGACGTTGGAAGACCTCTTCCTCGCCGATATTTGCCCTCATAAATATGATCGCCCAAACGACCAGGTGAAACTACGTCTCAACTCCACCGCCGTGCATATCGCTCACAACGGAGCTCCTGCGACCGCGTCTGATGTCGACGTCTATTACCTCCACAATGGTCAGAACCGACGAGCGAAAGCGCGACAAGTCATCATGGCCGGCGGAAGTTTCATGGCCAAACATATCTTGCGCGACATACCGAACGAAACGAAGGCTGCGGCAAATTCGATGCGCTACTGCCCGCTGGTATATACCAACGTTGCGCTCCATCGCTGGGAGGCTATCGCCAAATCGGGAATCTACTGGGGATGTTTCCTCGACAGTCCCTATAAGATTTTCAAATTGCAGGAACCGCTAAGCTTGCCTGGCTACTCGCCGGCATGGGATCCCTCTCAGCCCATCACGGCTTTAATGGTTTGGCCTGCCATCGATCTAAACGCAAAGGAAGACGCCCAGCTTTCCATGGGCCGGATGTCGATGGGCATGATGGATTTGGCTGCGCACCGCAAACTTGTCGAAGAAACACTTACCAGACTTTTCGGCCCCTACGGCTTTAGCCCCAACGACGTCGCAGCCATAACCGTCAATCGCTGGGGACACGGCTATCCGCTCTTCGACAGCGTCGGCTCGCAAAGCGACCCCCAACAAGCGGCAAAGGGCTACGGCCGAATTTCCATCGCCCACGTGGACAACGCCGGGGATGTTTGGGCGCAGGGTTCAATAGATGCGGCATATCGGGCAGCGCAGGAACGCCTGCAAGCGAGCTAGAAAAGGAAAAGCCCCCTCGGGCGCATTGGGCCTAAGGGGGCTTTTCGGTTCCAGGAACCATCGGTTAGAAATTAAATGCGACCAAACCTGCTTTGACTTTGCTTTTCGTTTTCATCGTTACACCCCTTTTGTTGATATAGAAGTATTCTGGCTCACGGAGTTTTCTTTTCCGTAGTCGGGGTGTAAAGGCTTTGTAACGTTGTGTAAGCGCGATCCCTACCAACTCATGAGATCGCCGCTAAAGCGAAATGCCAGCGCGGTATAGGGAATCCCTTGGTTGATATCCTGGCCGGTACGGTAGCGATTTTGCAGCCACCAATTGAGGATCAGAATAAGTGTGGGCTTGTTGAACCTTCTTCCCTTGCCGAAGGGAAGGGTATAGGCGGCGAAAGGACCCAGGCGATGCGTCGGCGTATTGTTATTTTCACCGCCCACGCCCAGCCATTCTTTGGGATAGAAAGCATGGACCAATGCATGCCTGACGCCCACTCGTAAACCAAAGTTGGTTACGTAAATCAAATGGGCATTATTCGTGATAACGGGCCGACCGTTGGGAAGTAGCATGTCGAGGTAGGTATCGTAGAAAACATGATCGCCATCCTGCAATCGCATCTTGAAATGCAGAAGTGCAAATTGATTCCAGATCGCAATAGGGCCGATCTTCATTTGTAGGTTCGCTTCTAGTTTGGCTTCAGTCCCCGTCGTGCCGTAGTTCTGCCCGTTGTCCGCGCGGGAGGCTAGGGTTTTGCCCCGATAGTCAGCATCGGCCGTGGCAAATGATTGCAGCATATCGAAGCTGGTGAAGTAGCCCCGAAAAAGATATTCAGCGCGAATACGCAAAACGGCCAG
>Ga0257122_1001174_pt1 | contig 19558 bp, 14 predicted proteins | sample SI106_120metaG_FD_190146 | JGI IMG/M metagenome (GOLD analysis project Ga0257122, IMG submission 190146) | Marine microbial communities from Saanich Inlet, British Columbia, Canada - SI106_120 | ecosystem: Environmental > Aquatic > Marine > Inlet | place: Canada: British Columbia | collected... | reverse complement strand
TTGAAATAAAAGTCTATACAAATATTAAGAAAATGAAACTTGGGTATGATTTGAATCTTGCTATTGAGGAAGCCGGAGGTTTGAACCCTTTTTTTACAGTTGAATATCAGGAAAGGTTTTGTGAGAACTTTAACATTATTTATATTATCGATGAAGCGCAGTCACATGATCTTTTTCATAGGACCTTCAAAGACCGCCATGTCTTTACATTTTTCCAAACGAGTAGACATATGGGAATTGATATTTATTTGATTACACAGGACACACAATGCCTTGCAAAAGAGTTAAGGTCTTTAGCTGAGTACCACATAGTTGCAGTACAAAGAACTAAGACTATTGGAAATATTTTTACTTACAAATTTTATGCTGGTAAGGATTGTTACAAGACGAAGCGAATAAAAAAAGACAATAAAGTCTTCAGTTTGTACCGGTCAATGATAGAGAAAGAAGCTGAAAAGATTAATAGTGCAGTGCTGAAATATATTATTATGTTTGTTGTAATTATTAGTCTTGCAGGAGTGATGTTCAAATTTGTTTTTCTGAATATTATTCTTGGTATGGGTAAGAGTTCTACTCAGGATACACAGCAAGAAGTAGTGAAAAGTATTGTTCCGGATACAATAAAAACTTCTGAGTGCCTAAATGATGATATGTACAGAATTATTGGTATTGTTGATAATCACTACATTGTAAAGACACATAAAGGATTAAGAAAAGTAAAAGCCACTAAATCAAATAAAAAAAATATCCATGATAAAATAAAAATCGAAAAATTATAGTTTTATTCGGTCGTTTGGCTAAAGATTATTGTTGGGTCGGGTCTGTAATACTTTCTTCTACTTCTTTGCAGTTTATATTTTTAAGGAAAAAATAGAATGTTGAATCTATAACTCGAATTGTTTTTGTCGTTCTGTCGTAATCAAATATTGGGGGAGATATGGATTTCTCACTTTGCAATTTAGCAAAGTTGTGAAGCAGATTACTCATATCCCCAGCCCTTACATCATTTGGGCGATGATGTAGCTCTTTGATTCTTTGCTCTAATACATTTCTTTTAATCCCAGCTAAAACATCATCAAAATCAAATCTTAAAAATGCTTTAACCGTATAATAAGGTAAGTAAAGCGGCATATCTTTGGGGTCTTGAGATTTTGGATTATTTGTAGTTTTTCGTCCTTCGGCTATAGATTCTAATGCCCTTATATGTCTTGCAGAATAATCATTCGCTTTTTCTGCAGCAGCATTAGTAAAATTACTAATATTATCAATATTAGTAAGAGTACTACATTGTTCTTTAACACCAGAAAGTAAACAGGTCGTTTTTAACAATTCCTGTACAACGCCAATACTATCAAAAGCGCTTTCAATAATATTAGTTTTAATAATATCTGAGAATTCTATATTTAGCAGGTCTTCTCCCTTTTTAATGACTCTTCTAAAATCTTTTTTTTCCCAAGGTTCGACAGGTACTTCTATTAATCGTTCTAATAAATCTCCATTAAATTGAATAAGTCTATTTTTCTCTTTCCATACACCTAGTATTACAAACCGTACGTCTAACTCTAAGAAGGACCTCAGGTCAAATGAAAACTCTTTTTGTATTTCCTCTTCAAGATAGTGGAAATTTTCTAGAATGATAACCTTTTTCTTATTATTAGTTTTGGCTAGTATGTTAGCAACATCATTCGGTAACGACAGATTGAGATCAATCGGTTCTTTTTTAATAACTTCCTGGCTGCCTTTTTTTTGTTTTAATTCTGCGCCACCTTCAGCCCCACCTATAACGGGTATCATTGCTCTAATTTTAGTAGTGATACTAGCTTCTGTTGATTTAGTAGATGAGCTCTGTACTTCGGCAATAATTTCAACGCCAATACTATTAAGAACCGTCTTATATATATCTACTAGATTATATTTTGGCGTGAGGCTAACTACTATATTATCACTGTAAGGTAGATACTTATCTACTAATGATGTTTTTCCCTGCTTCGATGCACCATATACTATTATCTGTCTATCAGTATCTAGGGCTTCTATAAACATACCATCAACTTCATCTCTTTCGACATAACTTTCGACCTGATCTTTTTTAATACCAAAAACATCAATTGTTTTCATTTTAAAACTCCTAAGTTTTATCTACTGGTTTTTCTTCTCTGTGACTAAGCCCACAGGGAAAATTTGGGGAATCAAAGATTATGAGACCAGACTATCCCCGTGGGTATAACATGGATGTGTGTGTATTGTTATATTTTGGGGGTGGAATGTCAAGGGGAAGATTTCACGTATATGCCAAATAACTGAACCGAAAAAACTAGAGAAGGAGAATAACAACATGTATAGAACCATTGGTATTATAGACGGTCATTATGTGGTGAAGACTCGTAAGGGATTAAAAAAAGTAAAGGTCATTAAATCAAATAAGAAAAATATACGTGATGAAATAAGAATAGAAAAATTATAGCTTTTAAAACTATTTTCTTTTCATAGAAACATGTTATCAAACCATTTTGTAGAATTTTTTTCTCGTCAATAGTTTACAGGTTTCCGAGAATTGTCTTCATCTTCCATGATATTCATTTTTCTGTATATCGTTCTTGTTGTAACACCAAGTAGTTTTGCTGTAACTTCTCTGTCTCCCTTTGTTCTTTTTAGAACTTCTTTTATCATCTTTTTTTCAATTTCATCCAAAGGCATACCTATTGGTATAAATACTCCTTTATCCTCGGTTCTTTCCTTCTTAATTATATTTTCAGGAAGATCGTTTTTCGAGATAATCTTGTCTTGTGTCAAAACAACTGCTTTTTGTATCACATTCTTTAATTCATCTATGTTGCCTGGCCAATCATAATTGGATAGCACATCAAAAATATCCTCAGAAATTCCATCTATTTCCTTATTATATTTTTCCTGATATGTTTTCAGGAAATGATTGATTAGTGGAGGAATGTCGTCCTTTCTTTCCCTTAAAGGTGGAATGTTTATGGTAATTATATTTAAAAGATAATACAAGTCTTCTCTGAATTTCTTCTGATCTTTAATATTAGTAAAATTAGCATTTGTTGCGGAAATTATGTGAACATCGTTTTCTAATACGTTAGCACCTCCTAGCCGCCTAAACTTTTTCTCCTGCAAGACTCGTAGTAATTTAGTCTGTAAGTATGGGCTTATTTTTTCTATTTGATCAAGAAACAGTGTCCCTTTGTTAGCCAATTCAAAGCAACCTTTAATTGTTTTACCAGAATTAATATCTTCATTTCCAAATAGTTCACATTCTAGCTGCGAGTCTGGTACATTAGAAAAATCTACCTTTATGAAAGGTTTATCACTTCTTTGTCCTGTCTTCTGAATAAAGGAGGCAATTGTTTCTTTTCCCGTACCATTTTCTCCTTGAATAAATACAGGTACTTGATAAGGTGTCGCTTGCCTAACCAATTTTGTTATGTCACGCATTGCATCACTTTTCCAGATAATGTCTTCATATATATTTATATTGTTTTCAGAATCTGGCAGTTGTTTATGCATAAATTTGTTTTCTATAACAAGAGTCTGTTTTTCTATGGCTCTTCTTATCGTATTTACAATTATTATGCCTTTGAAAGGCTTTGTAACAAAATCATAGGCACCATCCTTCATAGCGTCAACAGCCTTTTCGATTGTCCCGTGAGCTGTAATTAATATGACTTCAACTTCCGGCTTGATTAACTTTGAGGCCTTAAGCAGCCGAAGACCATCCATTTTATGCATTTTCAAACTTGAAAGCATTACGTTGACTTTTTTTTCACGTAAAATATCCAACGCATTGTCACCGTCTTCTGCCAAAAGGACTTCAAAGCCTTCTCTTGAAAGCATCCTTGATAGTGCAAGCTTGACACTTTCCTGATCATCAACAATCAAGACAGTATGTTTATTTGACCAATCATCCATCTACAATCTCCTTTAGCTTTTCATCTTTCGTTACCATCACGGCACTGTTATTTTAACCCATCTATTACGCAGCCCACTTCACCCCTTTTGATGCATACTCATATACCAAATCATATACCTTATCACATGTTTTCTTGAATTCAATCCTGTTGTAGCTCTCCGGTAAATCTTTATCTAATACATTCTCAATAGCACCTCTGACTTGCAATTGACTTTGGCTATCCTTGTACCAGTCCTGAACAAGGACCCTTGGATGCTCTTCCAATAATCTATGCAGTAAATCTTTTGCTGCAAGTTTTACTCTCTTTTCCTCATCCTTAGTCATTTTGTCTTTTTTAAGAGTATCAAAGATTTCAAGCTCATCTTTTGATAAGCCTTCTCTTATATGGCGCTCATCTTCATCCTTGAGGTTATCAGCAAAATTGACAAGATCGTCAAAATAGTTCTCTGTTGATGAGCTACCTGCATTATAGTTATCAATAATTTCCTGTAGTTTTTGCGCATAGTCAGTTCTTGTTGAGTTGTCCCTCAGCATCATTTCAAGCTTGCTCTCTATGAATGAGCGCAGATCAGCTATCTCGATATTTTTATACTCCTTCTCCTTAAACTCTTCCTTCAGTTTATCAAAGTCGATCTTGCTCAAATCCCACGTCTTTCCCTTCTGAATAATTTGAAATTCTGCCTGATGCTCCATTACAGCTCGTTTTTCATTGTCCGTTACAACACTCTGGTCCAGAAGATCTGATATTTTCTGTTTAACCTTATCAATATCGGCTTGTCCTACAATGCTGTCAATTACACCACGCAGGTACTGAAATACAAAAACCAATGGGCGGACGTTATCTGTTAAAATCTCAGGCTTGCATGCCTCATAAAGAGAGGATACCGTGTTCTCGTAAACAAAGAACTGCTTCTTGTACTCATCTTTTTCAAGAAGCTTATTTGCAAAATCACTGAACTGTTCAATATTCTTAAACACCTCTCGTGATGAAAGAAGAGATTTCAGATCAATGTCGTGTTCACGGCAGAATACAGTCCCCTGTTCAAGCGCATCATCAAGCAAGTCAAAAAGAACAAATTTTTCCTGTACAGGTTCTTCCTCTTTTCCATCGTCACTTCCAAGGGCATAAACCGCCAGGGCCTTCTTCATATTTCTGAAGACATTATAATAGTCAATAATCTCTCCATTCTTTTTACTGACATCATTTATTTTATAAGAACAGATACGGTTTGCTCTGGCAATAGACTGCATCAATGTGTGATCTTTCATCGGTTTGTCGAGATACATTGTTGAAACGGTTGGTGCATCAAAACCTGTCATCCACATGGCACATACGAACACAAGCTGTAGCCTGTCTGCAGGATCTTTGAAGCGGTACTCTATATCATGTCCGTTTTCGTCTATTGAATTGATCTTTTTTCGATGTGGACGAATGTCAATATCCTGATTATCAAAGCGCTCTTCTTCCCCTGCCTCTTCACTTATTACAAGCGACATATCAACACTGCGCATATAATCACATACTTTCTTTAGTCTCGTTTTCTCTGCAACAGAAGATGCCTTTGATATTTGACCTACCAATGTTTTAATTTCATCTTTCCAGTGATGCTCTACTTTCTCAAGCATTTTTACGGAAGTATATTTGTCTACGGAAACAACCATCCCTTTTCCCAGATAACCTCTGCGGGGGAAATGATAAACGATATCTCGTGCAATCGTCTCAAGCCTGTCATCACGCTTAACGACCTCAATCTCTTTTGAAAACTCTTTTTCAAGCTTTGCCTGCTGATTATCATCGAGGTTTTCATCCTCAAGTATCTGATAAAATTCATCACTCAGGTTTTCGTTCTGGATAAGTACCTCAGGCACCCTCTTTTCATAGAATAGAGGTACAGTAGCTTCGTCATCAACCGATTGAGAAAAGTTATACTCACTGACATAATCACCAAACCATGCATTTGTCTTTCTCTTCTTACCAAGAAGAGGTGTTCCGGTAAAGGCAAAGTACTGAGCATTTGGAAGCCCCTTCCTCATGTTTTCAGCAAGACTCTTATACTGAGTTCGGTGGGCTTCATCGACTATGACAATAATATCGCCTCGATCAGAAAGAAGAGGATACTCCTTCCCTTTGTCATAACGAAATTTATGTATGAGTGTAAAAACAAAGCGCATATTTCTGGAAAGAAACTCTCTCATTTCAGCACTGTTTTTTGGTTGAGCAGCTTCGTTTTTCTTAACGGTATCAGTGTTAAGGAAATTACGGTAGATTTGACCGTCCAGATCATCACGATCTGTGATAATGACAAAGGTATAATTCCCGGCATACTTCCTGAAAATCTTGCGGGAAAGAAAGATCATGGAAAAACTCTTTCCAGAACCCTGTGTATGCCAGAAGACACCAAGCTTCCCCTCTTTTTTCTCTCTGTCAGAAAAAGATACGATTGCCTTGTTCACACCGATAAACTGATGGTTCTGTGCAACTATCTTGGCCGTTTCGTTGTGATAGATAATGAAGTTCTCTATATAGTCCAGCAGTTTGTCCTGAGCAAGCAGACCAGAAACAGCCCTTTCCAGACTTGTTCCTTCTCTCTCTAATTTTTTACGGTCTATCTTCTCTTTCTCGTCATCTACACGAAACCAGTTGAAAAAGTGCTCCCAGCCTGCACTGAAGGAACCCACTTTGGTTTCAATTGCATTGGAGAGTATACAGAAGGCATTGTATTGAAATAGTTGGGGTATGTCCTTTTTGTAATTGGTCATATTATCATCATAAGCATTTCTAACCTTTACATTGGAGTTTTTAAGCTCAATAAAAACAAGTGGTAGCCCGTTTATATAGATGATTATATCCGGTCTCCGTGGATAGCGTTCACCCTTTATCCATAGTTGAGTAACAGCAAGATAATCGTTGCTTTCCGGATTGTTAAAGTCAATCACTTTAACAGATTCGTGCTCTGTCCTTCCGTCTTCACCTTCGTATTCAACCGGAATGCCGTTGCGAATGAGATTATATACTTCACGGTTTGCAAGAACCGGTGACATTGCGTATCTGGGTTTAGTTAACTGTGAAAGTGCGTCTTCTATTACATTTTCAGGTATTCCCTTGTTTAGCGAAACGGTCTTTTCTTTCAGGATTTCAGGAAAAACCACTTCCTGCTTGGAGGGACGATGTGAACCATCATTCAGATTCTCCACCTCTGATGTAAAACAGTTAATGGTTTTATAGCCGAGCTTATCTGTCAAAACTTTAACAATGGCCTTTTCTATCTGGTCTTCAGAGATGAAATTAGGCAGCTTCCGCCTCCTTTCCTTCTGTAGGATCATGACTTTGCATTCCAGGTGGAAAAGCAATATCCAGTTTCTCTACGTCCAGTTTGCCACTGATAAGACGGGGCAGGAGAAGGTCTCTTGACTTTTTAAGCTTTGAGTTAGTTAATAATTTAACTTTAATGCTTTGGTACAAGGGATTAACGAAACTGTCAAAGTCATCTATAATATCACTTGTGGGTATTAACAATTTCATTTTCTTAAAGTCATTCAGAATAATTCGAGGTAATGCAGAACCAGATACGAACCCGGCCATCATTGCTTTTGTAGAATCTTGTTTAAGTGTATGTGAGAGGAAATAAGGCTTGATAATGTTCGTATCTGGTCTAAGAATAGCGATAGAGGACAATATCACAATGTCTATATCATAGTCCCAAACAAAAACATGCTTAAGGTAACTTCCATCTTTTGCAATTAATATATCATTAGTTATAGGCTTGCAATCTGCCTTCTTTAGTTTCTCAAAATCTTTTTCAGAAATAGTCTTAATGTTATCTAATGAAAAACCATACGAATTCATATCTTTTACAGATGCCATCGGTTTCCCATTTAGAAAATATTCTGGACTAAGATGAGAACCATCAGTAATTTTACTGCAAATATCACCAATTTTTTTTATTTCCCACCCTTCAGGTACACCTTTCACCACCTTCACCTTCTCATGTCCGGGAAAGCGCATGCGCACAAACCACTCGCGGTATATTTCCTCGGCCATATTTTCCAGAATGGCAATTCGGCGGTTGTTGTTTTCAATCAGTTCGTCGTAGGCGGAGAGGATAGCGGAGATCTTACGCTGGCAATCTTTAACTGGTACCAAGACTTTTATTAATGAAAAAACCGATTTGTTTACAATCGGCGTTGCCGCACCTCCCGCAAATGAGACAAGGGCGTCCTTTAAGGTTGATGCCAAATAGTAAACAAAGTCAGGATCATTTTCCTTATTAGGGATAATGTTATTAATTTGCTGATTGCTAAAAGAATAAACCGTAGTCGTACAAACCTTCCCTATCGTTGCGCCTATACACACTACGCAAATAGTTTTTGGGGGCAATTTTATGCGTTTATGTGACTCCATTCCTTTTTCTGAAAGAAATCGCTCCACACTAATGTGCTTCTGTGTGTTTGGAATATCTGACGGCGTAATAAATGGATATTTTAAACCGAACTCATCTGGGTAATTACTAGAAGGTGTTTTTCCTGTGATAATCTTTCCAATTTCATCAATTCGTTTTACACTCCACATTTTCATTCTTCCCCAGCGATTTGCTTGATATTGTGTGTTATGGTAGATTCAAGCTTCTGTGCATCAGCATTGAGCTTTGTCAATTCATCATTCATAGAAAGCATTTCTTCAATAAATTCTTCTTCTGTCTTGCCATCCTCCTCAATCACAACACCTACATAACGACCAGGATTGAGAGAATAGTCCTGTTCTTTTATTTCGTCAATTGTAGCCAGTTTACAAAGACCTGTCACATCATCATATCTTGCATCCGGAAAGCGATCCTGCAGCCAGTTAATATGAGCAAAAAAGTACTCTGTCTCCTTAACTTCTCTGTGCAACTCTTCCAGTTCAGTCTTCAGAGCCTTAATGTCTTTGGAGCCGCTATTATCCTTTTCAATATGACGAACCTCCTTATCAACGGTTTTAAGTAATTGATGCAGCGCCTCAAAAAATGGCTTTACATTCAAAGCCAACTTAACCTGCTCCTTGTTTGACTTATCAATATTGTCGGCAGAGTAATTTTTATCATATTTCTGAAATCCTTCTAATAATGTCTTGGCGCTATCGATCACAGGAGAAAAGTTCGGAATATTCTTTACTTTATATTCTGCCAGAAAACCTGTAACTTTCTTTGACACATCTTTAAGGGAAGACCCGTACACTTTCAGCCGTGAAAATCCATTTTGGAAATAGCTGTGGACAAGTTCAACATAGCTTTCTCTATTGTCTTTATGAAGCCGGCTGATAACAGCGATATTCTGAACCTGTTCCTCGGAGAATTCGCGATGGGCCCTGTCAATCGGGGTAAAGATGTTCTTGGCATCAATAAATAAAATCCTGTCATCAGTTTTGGCTTTATCAAAAAACCAGAGGGTGGCAGGCAAGGTTACCGTATAAAACATATTGGAGGGTAGAGTCAGCATTCCGTAAATCAGATTATTTTCTATGAGACTTTTTCGGATATTAGCTTCACTGTGCCGTGCGTCACTTGCAGAATTGGCCATAACAAGTGCGGCACGTCCATCTTCCTTTAACGAAGTGGCAAAAAGGTTAATCCAGAGATAGTTTCCGTTGGGGCATGTCTCTTCACCTTTCTTCTTTGTCTTTGATTTGTTACGGGGAATGCCATATGTGTTAAACCTCTTGTCCTGTTCCACTTTTCCAAGATTAACGTCGTCTACATTAAAGGGCGGATTGGCAAGGACATAGTCAAATTTGCCAAAGCTTTCGTGAGGATCCTCGTAGTATGTAATAGACTGCTTTATATCACCCCGAAGCCCGTTAACAGCAATATTCATCTTAGCTAGCTTAACAGTCTCCAATGTCTTTTCCTGGCCATAAACAAAGAGACTGGTATCTGCTTTTTTAGAATTTGTCCTTTGCTCCACAAAATGAGCAGACTGCACAAACATCCCGCCGGAACCACAGGCAGGGTCAAAGACCGTACCGTGATGAGGCTCAATGATCTCTACCATCAGGCGTACTACAGAACGTGGTGTAAAGAACTCTCCTCCTCCTTGCCCTTCTGATAGCGCGAACTTACCGAGGAAATACTCATAAATCTGACCGAACATATCACCAGTCGTATCTTTAGGTATATCAGCAAAGTTCTTTAATAATTGCATCGGAATAACCCGGTATTCCGGCTTTCTTACCAGACGGAAGTATTCATCCTGAGGAAGCACGTCCTTCAATTCAGGTTTATATTTTTCAATAGAAACCATTGCATCTTTTATTGCTTTGGCAATGTCCTCTTCTTCAGGCAGATTAAGCAGATATTCATAGCGTGCCTCTTCCGTAAGGAAAAATCCGCATTTCTCAATCGCTATTTCAGAAAGAGGTTTCTCCCTCCTGCTCCCCTTAAGCTTTTTATACTCCCTGTTTATTTCATCCTCAAACTGACTGTACTTATTATCAGCAAATCGCAAGAATATCAAACCAAGCACCGGAGTAGAATACTCGGTTGATTTCAAGTCAGAGTTAGCACGCAACGTATCAGCCGTCTGCCAAAGATTATCCTCAAGTTTTTTCAATTCTTCTGAGTTCATATTAAACGAATCCTATTTTATTATTGAATCTATTAAAATTTCTCTTATCTCGTTTTATCAACGACCTCTTTGAACCATAAGAGCAAGTCAAACATCATGTAAGTTAATGCCTGCACAGTATATTTTGTAGGCGTCTCTTTATACTTAGCATCTTTAGTGTGAGCGCCATAACGATTTGGTATTTTTCGAAGAAGCCAAGAAAATTCAGATATAATCTCGCCTTTTGGAAGCATTTTCTCGTATAAACCATTCATTATTTCATGAAAGTCAAGAGTAGGACTAAGATTGTCCGTAGAAACTAATCCAGGATTTTTTTTGTTTAATTCTCTATATATGTCTTCTTGTATTTTACGTAAACGACCAAGGTTGTCTTCTATAATGACAAGATCAGGATTATCCATGTATTGTATACATTTAACCAGCCTATCTCTATTTTTCTCGTTGGCTTCCTCATCGAAATAATCATGAAGTACTCTAAAGATTTCAGAGTACTTATTTAATATCTTTGCCTGTTCTGAATTCTGGATTTTATCCCAGAGATCTAATAGCATTCTTTCCTCACCACGATCAGAACTATCTTTAAAGTATAAATTAAAGTTACCTTTACATAATTCTTCCACTTCTTTCTGCTTACTCTTATGCCCAGTAATCACAGCTTTTTCAATTCTTTCTCTCGCAAAATGTGTAACGAGCTCAATAAAAGCACCAGACTCCTCCTTTGTCCCACCCTTATCCCTGACACCCCAATAATCAATAATAACCCCATTATAATGATCACACTCTTCGTTTTTTTTATAAAGTTCTTTTCCTTCCTCTGCGCTTAGGGCATGATCCAAGAGTATTTGCATTTTGTTCCTCATTTTAAGTAGCTTTACATGATTTTCTAAAGTATTCTTAACATAGTCTTTATCATCATCTATTACTAGAATCCTTACAGGCATAGGTAAATTTAGATTCATTTATAAGCCCTTCTAGGGATTTTTATTATAAAATTGCAATTACTACATCTAACAATTTCAAACTCTGCATCATGTACTTGCAAAAAATCGTTAACTGTCTTTCCACCGTGGCCTCTTTGTTTAAGAAACTGTTCTTTGTCTATCTCTTTGGGAAACATTTTTCCATTATTTTTGTAATCAATTATTATAAAATCATCATCTTCACCAATATCAAAAACCAATTCTGCATTCACGTTTTTACTACCCTTGAATCCCCAATCGCATGCATTTTTGATAATATTATTGATCGCTTCCATAAAAGCAGTCTTATCAAGCTTGATATTCTCAACCTCATTGCAATTGACAACAATTCCAATCTCTTCAAATCCTATTATATTTTTATAGAGAGGAATTATATCTTCTTCAAAAATCTTGCAAATATCAACTTCCTGAAAATTTAATCTCTTCTCTTCAACATTATGTAATACATCTTTACGTGCTCTATCAAGAATATCAGTTATTATGTTAAGCTCTTTAAATGCTATACCTAATTTATTGATTGCTAATTCCTTTTCTGTCGCATCAACGTTAATAGCCTCTTTTGATAATGATTCCTGCTTTATCAATTCAATAGAAAGCTCGATACAAGTTTTAGCGCCACTCAATCTAGGGCTGATGTTGTGTTCGAGCCTCCCAACCATTTCAAACTCTGCTTCTCGTTTTCTATCACCAACTTTTAGTCTTTCCTTAAAGGCCTCAAGTTTAGCATTTTCTAATTCTAATAATGATAATTTCCGCTCACTTATAGATCTGCGCTGATCCTCTATTGACTCTAGAACTGGAATTACAATTTTTGCAAAATTTTGTAGAGCTATTCGTGGGATTCCTCCAGCTCCAATAAGTAATGTTTCAATCTGCTTTTTAACCATCGGGTTGTATAACTGGTAATACATATATTCGAAATCAACAATTTGTTCGTTTGGAATAATTGATACAATATTATGCCCAAGTATCACACCTGGGTGTTTATCATGATATTGACCATTCTGGTCGGGCTCACCTTTGTAGGCGGTTTCAGGATCAAAAATAGTAGGTTTCAAGGTATTCCCAACAAGTGAAATTAAAATACATTTCTTATTAAACACACTACCATGTGTTTGTGGTACACCCAAAAAACACTTATCATAATTCAGATATGGATCTATTACGTCCTTAGCGAGGTCTTTTGTTGTGATGAAAGGAAGCCCATTATTGTAATCTGGATCTGGTTTTCTAGATCTGCCTCTTGAAACATCACATAGTTCTCCTAAATGCGTACCGGCATGAGTTTCAACTAACTCTTTTATCTCGTTTGAAAGAGCACCAATATATTTATCAGGAGACAAATTGTAATCCTGTCGTTGAATCTCTTCTAGGGTAACAACTGCATCAATATCGCCTTTTGCTTTATTATATGTATTAACAATTCTATCGATTTCATCATCAGATATAAAAACTGTTTTTCCTTCTAGCGAGGATTCTACTTCTGCAAACAAAGTCTTATGTTTTCTCGCCCTAGGTTTATTTTTATTAATAATTAGAATAGCGGTCACAATAGATGTCTGTGAAAACATTCTCTGGGGTAGCTGAATTACGGCGTCAAGATAATCTCTTTCAGTTAGAAACTTCCTTATATCTCTAACACCTCCCCCCATAAATAAAACCCCAGATGGTATCACGACGCCCATGCGTCCGTTTTCACTTAGTTTTTGTACGTGATTTAATAATTCAAATAGTTCACCATTATTCCGTGGGATTTCGAGGGAATTACCGTCAATATCTACTTTGGAAGGCAAATGTTCCGGATGACGGAGAGCAAATGGAGGATTTAGAAATATAACATCTGCTTTTGAGTTATGATCAATATCGTTAACATAAAACTCCCCAACATCTTCATCGGCACCAGTCTCATATGAGTTGTAAACTTTCGCTAAGACCCTTAATTTTGCCAGTGATAATGTCTCCATATTTTTGTCATGTAATTCTATTCCAGAATTTAGGCCTATGAAAAAGTCATGTTTACCACCTTTATCAGTAAAAGCACTATCCAAACCAGGTTTAGATACTTCACATACATGATCCACGGCAGCAATAAGCATTTGCCCCAATCCGCAAAATGGGAAATTTAGATGCAAACCTGAATGAGGATTCAATAGTTTAACTATCAACTTGCTTAATGACGGGTTGACATAATTCCATCCCTTCACCCTTTCCATACATTTATTCTCAAGCATACTCAACACAAGCTCAAAATTCTTAGAAGAAACATCTTTAAAGGATAAATCATTAGAATTTAATATTTCTAATACTTTGCTTCTAGTTATTTGGGGAATCTGTGTCAAACGAGCAATAACATCTTGTGTAATATTAAGTGAACTGGTTTCTTTTATGCTTTCCTTCGTCACACATTCTTGTTCATCTCCAAGCTCAGGTATTATGGCATTGTCTGGGCTAATTTTCGTGAACTGTAGTCCAAAAGCTTCTGCTGAGATATTTGTGAGTGCCTCATAGATTTGCTCATATAATCTGACAGCCCTTTCATCATTATGTATCCCTACTCCTTCCCCACTATATGTCGCTTTGGTGTATGTTTCGTATCCTTTCTCAAAGCGCTTATAATGAAGCAGAACAAAAATAATCTTAAAGGCTTCAGGTGTCTGTAATGGACCACGAAGCAGGTCAAAAGCCTTGTAAATCTCTTCCTGCAGTTTTTCTGTTTTGTTATCTTTTACTTTATCCATCTAAGATCTTTCTTAAAATCTTGCACAGTTTTAATTCTTAACTGAGCTTTTAGAGTCGCAATGGCTGTACCAAACAAAATATAATTCTTAATGCTATGCATCTAGGGAGCTTACACACCATAGCAATAAAACGTTAATTTTCATAATTTAAACCCAGGTTAAAACACCTTCAACTCAGATTTAAATTATTGCCCCTGAATGAACTTATGCACTGCTTGAGGCGTCACTCCCAGCAGCCTAGCTGCTTTACTCTGATTACCGTCGCTCATTTCCAGGGCTTTCAACAGCATTTGTTTGCGCGCGCTTGTAAGAAAGCCCTCTAATGAGAAACCTTTTGATGGTTCCGGCAACATTGCTAAAGGATCTGATTTTGTAATTGGTTCAGAGATCATCAAATCATCAGCTTCGAGAACATCGTTTTGTGATAACAGAGCAGAGCGTTCTACAACATTTGCAAGATCTCGCACATTGCCAGGCCATGAATGAGCTTGTAGTCGAGCCAATGCTCCGGATGATAATTTCTTGTGCCTTTTAAGGCTGGCATTAACTCGATCAAGTATATGTAAAGCCAGCTTGGGGATGTCACTCTTTCTCTCTCTTAATGGCGGTAACTTAATTTCTCCTACATGAAGTCGATAGTACAGATCTTCCCGAAATTGTCTCTCTTTTATTGCCACATCTAAATCCATATTAGTTGCAGCTATAATACGAACATCTACTTTGTGTGGTTTCTTGTCACCAATAGGTTCCACTAAACCATCCTGCAAGACACGGAGGAGTTTCGCCTGCATAGATAAAGGAAGTTCTCCCAACTCGTCAAGAAATAGAGTACCACCATCAGCTTGGTCAAACTTGCCGAGTTGATCAGTTGTAGCTCCAGTAAACGAACCCTTTTTGTGTCCAAACAACAGACTCTCAACAAGCGCTTCTGGAATAGCGGCACAATTTATTGGAACAAATTGCCCTGCCGCTCTGTTACTGAGAAGATGTATAAATTTAGCGAATACCTCTTTGCCAGTACCGGTTTCACCAAGAATAATCATGGGTGCTATTGACTGTGCGAGAGTTGCAGCATTTTCTAACGCTTTAGCAATGCTGGGATGATCTCCAACTATACCAAGTTGTGCAATTACCTTATTTGCATCTGGAGAATCCTCTACTGTATCAATATTTAGTATATTAGATCTTACAATCGGAAACTCAGGTAAGGTTAGATCTACATCAGAAATTATTGGGCGATCTTTAGTGACGAAACGTGGTGGACGCGTATGGAGAATATGAGCTGGAATCTCTCCGCTGGATACCAGTAACAGCCAACTCGCATGCATTTGAGGTGTCCCTGAAGCTACAGATATAAAGTACTTAGCATCAAGAGTATTATTGGAGATTTCTTCAAAGTTTTTCCGTAGCCCCTTCAGTATTCCAATATAGTCAGTTGGGTCTTCCAGAAGCAATCCTTTAATTTCAATATCGATCTCAGGATGCAGATCTCTTATGGAACTCTCTGTTTCAAAAGAGATCTTTTCTGTCTTAGGTGTGGAAAACAGAATAACTTTGTCAAAGGATTTTGCATTAACGAGAGTAATTATTGGGCCGGGCTGTTCTTCATCCCCAATAAGCCCCTTTGAATATGGATCATGAAACCCGGTAAACGTCAGGAGTATGTTCATTTAGTATTAAGCCTACACGTCTTCTTTCTCTTTTTCTCTTAGATAATCTGATCTCAGATCAGACAGCCACTTACCATTATGCTTTTTCCAGCTTTTCCAGCCATTTACCGTCTTTCTATCGCTACCAGCATCCTGTATACCTAGGAGCGCAGCGTAAGAGGGACTTTTAAACTTTTTGTCCATAACGATCATACTTCCATCTTCTGTGATAACTGCCGTGTATGTTTTCTTAATACCACCTCTTGGTTTATAGTCCATCACGAACTCATCACCTACACAAATAAGGTTTGCTTCAAGAAGATCAGCAAGAGAAACATCGTAGTAGGCAATTCCAGATTTCATCTTACTCTTTTCTTCTAATGTATCGAGAACCGGGCGATACTCTTCTGGAATTTCATAAGCAACATTCTCTGGCACTCCAAATTCAATAAACTTTCTAACAAGCCAAAGTCTCACATCATTCCGTAAAGTCCCTGCCCAATCTTTCAAATCCTGTGAAATCCTATTTATCGGCATCCCTATAACAGGTGACTTCCTCAGAATTTCATCAAGTACTTTTCTGATATCTATTTCTTTGATTCCTTCTTCTTTGAACTTTTCCTTAACATCTTCATGTTCATCAATCATCTGGATTATAACCTCTTCCAGTATTTGTCGGCTTTCAGGAGTAGCTACCGCTATCATCTGTTTTGCCACTTGTGGTGCTATATGATTCCATACGCTGTGATGAACTAGCTCAACTTCAACTACGTACCACGTTCGAGAAGCTAAATCTATTGCAAAGCCATCAGGTATGGTGCCAAACTCATCTCTTGTTTTAATCAACTTTTTTGGAAGGAAGATTGAGGAAGAACCAAAGAAGTATTCTGAGTTTTCAATGACAACGTCTTCGATCTCTTGCTCATTGTCAAATTCCGCTTCGATAAGTTTTTTGTTACCCTGGATTATCATTTCATTTTCCTATAAAGCAAGTTCTTCTATTGTTTCCGCATATTGCGGATTCTATAGTATATCTGAATTGTTTCAAGTGTATTCTTTATGGTCACTTGGCAGTATAGTGTCTTTTCTTCAAGTTGAGTTTCCTCTTTCTGATGGCGCAGAATGCTTCATATCAAAATCACTCAATTTGTAATTAATAATTACGGGGGGATAAGTAATTAACAGTACATAATGTTTTTTGTGTTTTTATTAATCACATATCCTTATTATGCTATTATTTGTTCTGAGTTATTTAATACAGCGATAACTGGGGGGGGGATTATGAAGAACACATCCACAAACAAGAGCGAACCAGGGAAATACTATTGGTGGGCACAATCAGCTCCATCTGATATATTAACTCGCAAATTCCGTAATCAATCTCCAAAAATTAATGATTCGTTTCATATGTTGAGAGATAGCACTGCCTGTTTGTTTTTATCTGAACTAATTAAATGGAAATATAATTTTGGAGGTATTTTGTACAATATTCCTCCAGATATCTTCTTTCCAAAAACAAAAAAAAGTGATCTGCGTTACTCGCCCCTGCCTAATCTGTCAAACAACGATCTTATTTTATATACAACTCGCCCTGCACTAAACGACGATAAAAAAATTGATAAGAGACCTCTTTTTAAAAGTGATTCAGTATTAGAAAAAATGATATTGGAAAATATGCAGCGATTCTTTCTTTATTGTAACAGGCAACGTATTATATTATCCAAAAAAGTGAAGTACGATGGGCCTTATCGGGCAATAAAGTTTAATCTCAGAATAGATGCTCATATAGCATGCAAAGCAAATGTATATGAACCATTCAGTCTGGAAAAGATCAGCAAACAGGAAAATAATAAAGCTACTAGAACCAATAAAACGGTTGGTTATGTTGTATATATTCCCAAGCTTATTAGTAGAAATTCCAAAAAGGTTGGAGATCCTGGTGTTTTATCAGTTTTCAGTCTCAATGGTGCCATGACTCATATTTGGTCATATTTAGTGATGACTAAGCATGCTAATTTGATAAATGAGATAATCTCTTCAAAAAAACCGAGATTAATTATAGGAGAGTTTAAAACAAAAATACCCAATGATATGATTCCCAGTGATTTGTCTTATCTTGCAAGCTCTATAGACAGTAAAATCAAAGTTGATGTAGCACTTTAATTTGAAAAAATGAAAACCAAATCAATGAACAAAAACGAGGTAAACAGAGAGAGATATGTGAACATCAAAGTAGCGTCACTGTACACCTCTCTACCAGTGAAAACATTGTACGAATGGGCATCTATAGGCAAGATACCTTCTATCAAAATTGGTCGCAGGGTTCTTTTTGACCTTAATGATATCGATGCTTTAATGGCTGCCAAGAAACGCAATACAAATCAAGTAGAAGAAGCATCTGGTAAAATTATTGGAGATATCCTCATGAATGATATATAATTCTGCCGGTAACAGTCATGCAGACACCGTCAGGCTTCGGAAAGGAGTAAAACATGTATTTAAGAGGCCAAATCTGGTGGACGAAAATAAGGCATGACGGTAAAAAGGTAGAAAAGAGCCTTGGAACTTCAAATCGAAAACTTGCACAAGCAATAGAGGCGAAGATTCGGATTGAAATTATTGAGGGTACCTATTTTAAAAAGCCGAAAGGTAATAAAATTATGGTAGCAAGTTTAATTTCTAAGTACCTTGACGAGCATTCAAAGCCAAACAAAGGAGAGATTACACATAGAAACGACAAATATTTCTCAAAAAGGATAATTCAGCGATTTGGTAATAAATATCTCAATGATGTAAAACCCATGCATATTTCAAAGTTTATTACAGATAGACGAAATGATGGGGTGGGTGATGTTACTATCAATCATGAGCTTCGCCTGTTACGGCATGCTTATAACCTGGCTATCCATGAATGGGAATTGGTTGACGAGACTCCTTTTGCCAGATTCAAGATACCCAGCGGTGATGTCAAACGTGTGAGATATCTTTTTCCAGATGAAGAAGGGCGGTTAATGAATGCTCTGCCTGAATGGTTAAAGCCCATTGTGACGATTGCGAGGGAAACAGGATTAAGATTATCCAACATTATTAACCTGGAGTGGAATCAGGTTAATATATTTTCCAGGATGATCAACCTTGAGAGAACAAAGAATGGGGAGCCGCATAGTGTGCCAATGACTGACAATGTCCACAATATACTTAACATGTTATATATGGATAAGGAAAACTACTATGTATTTGGCTATGGTAAGGACGGCAAACCTTTTAACCGTAGTTGGGTTGGTAAGTCTTTCAGGGATACGTGCAGGGAGGCAGGTATCAAGAATTTCAGGTTTCACGACCTGAGGCACGATTTTTGTTCAAAGTTAGTACAGAAGGGCGCTGATCTTTATTCAGTTGCGGGTTTAGCAGGGCACAAGGATGTTAAGACTACTCAGCGGTATGCTCATCTTAGCCCGGAAAAGCTTCGATCTACTATCCAGATTTTAAATTCTGGCGACAATTTGGCGACATTGGGTGAAAGTTAGAATTCACAAGATGTTGTAAGAAGTTGTAAGTTGTTGATAAAAGAAGTAGTTAAATGGTCGGGGCGACTGGATTCGAACCAGCGACCTCCTGCTCCCAAGGCAGGCACTCTAGCCAAGCTGAGCCACGCCCCGACAT
>Ga0257122_1001171_pt1 | contig 19610 bp, 23 predicted proteins | sample SI106_120metaG_FD_190146 | JGI IMG/M metagenome (GOLD analysis project Ga0257122, IMG submission 190146) | Marine microbial communities from Saanich Inlet, British Columbia, Canada - SI106_120 | ecosystem: Environmental > Aquatic > Marine > Inlet | place: Canada: British Columbia | collected... | reverse complement strand
AAAACTCCATCTGCACTACCCCAAGGTATTGCACTATCCGCGCTCTCATCGAGAAGAAATAGAACTGGAATAGAGCTATCAACCTCTCTGATCGCTCTATATATAGTGCTTCGCCTCTCAACTTCATCCTCACCAATCAACACTAAAGAAAAAATACCACTCTGTAGAGTTGACAACGCACCATCTATTGATGAGCTAAACTCTAACTCTCCCCACTCTATAAAGCCAAGAATAGAACGCAGAGTCTCCTCGTGCATCTCTTGCGAATCTATCAATAACGCTCTGTTACTCACCTAAAAACTCCTAATCCTAAAATAGCAGATACAATTCTGCTCGAAAATAATACCCTGACAACTATATTTATTCAACTATTACACGCCCAGCACTTACTGCTACACCTTCGATCTCTTTACCTGAAGAGCTATTTTTTACCCGCAGGCGTGCATCTCTATGCGCATTCTCTAAGGCAACCCCCTTCATCTGAATCTGAAGAGAACCTCTCTTAAGGATAATATTAACTCTATCCCCTTTTTTAATAAGATCTGGAATGAAGAGCATATTTGGGGTTACCAGAGTGGACTCCTGAATAAGGCGTTGCGCATACTTTCCTATCACATCTTTGGTTAAACTGAAGTAACCCCCATAAAGAGCGGTAACCTCTCGCTCCTCAAAACCTAGATCATCTTCACCCACCTTCTCACCCTTTAAAATAGCTGAAGTAGTAACAACAACTTTTTGCAGTTGCTGAATAGTGGCAGAGACATATAACCGCCATGGAGTAGATCCTAAACAACGCACAGCTACAATCACCCTTCCTACTCTCTTGCGTCGACTCTGAAATGATACATCTAAAGGAGTGGAGCACTTCTTCAAACGGAGACGAGAATCTAAGGGGCGAACCTTAATTGTAACCCCTCTAATTGGCGCTCCTTCACTATCCAGATGCATTTTCTGCAGAAAACTCTCAACCTCCATATAGATATTATCTAAAGAGTGAGCTGGAGGAACTCTCTTTGGCGCTGCTATAACTACAGATATAGTGGCAATCAAAAGCAGCATAAATAACAGAGTCTGTATAGAGGACGGCACTACAGAGTAAATTGAACTACTTTTAGAGCTATTTAGCTTAGGAGGGTTAGTATTAATCATTTCAACCATAATAATACAGCAAAATACTCTTTAAAATTAAATACTTTTATTTTTTTTAAAATTATTCACAACTTATTTTAAAGAATCTCCATCAAGTGCCGTTAACTTATGCGTATAGAATTAATCTAAAGATGGTCAAAAAGATGGATTGTGGCTCTAAACGATATTAAGAAGTATATAGATAGTAAATCTATGAATGAGCATGTATAATCATCACATACGACTGCTAATCATCATATATGACCACATAGGAGAAGAACAATGGGAATTGATGTAGGAAATTTAACTCAAAGCAGAGCAACCAATATCTCAAATGAGAATAGGCACTCCACGGTTGGAAGAACTGCCAATACTGCACAGCAAGCTGCGACTGGCAAAACTGCCTCTACTGAAACCGTAAGTATGACGGATGCTGCTATAAATCTTAAAAAGATGAGCAAGAGAATGGAGAAGTTACCCGTAGTTGATGCAAAACGGGTAGAACAACTACGGAAAGCGATAGAGAATGGGGATTTTGAAATTGACGACATTCACATTGCCGATAAGTTGATCGGAATGGATAAACTATTACGAAAAGAGACTAATTAATGGTTGAACAACTCTTACCTCTCCTTAAACAACAACAGAGTAACGCTACCACTCTGCTTTCAATCTTAGAGAAGGAGAAAGAGATACTACTTAATGGTGAGCCAGAACTTATAGCTAAACTATTAGAAGAGAAAGAGGCTGCCTCTAGACGAATGGGAGCAGCACACGATCAACTTCTCTCAATTGCAGAGCATCTAAACCAACCTCGCACCGATATTGGTCTTGTTGAATGTATTAAAGGCGCTGATAAAGATGGATCTCTTCAGAGAGAGTGGGACTCACTTATAGAGACTACTGCCACCTGCCAAAAGATTAATCAGGCAAATGGAGCAACTATAAACCTTAAAAAGCGTTATGCCGAAAATGGACTTGCTATACTACGAGGACAGATTGGAACCAGCAAGGCATCTCTATACTCTAAAAAAGGAGTTGAAGAGTCAGGTGCGCAAGGCGCTCATATCCTTCATAAAGCTTAACAACCAACAATAAACTACCTCTCCAGAGATGGACACTGTAAAATTACTCTTGCAGATCTCTGCTGCTGCACCATACACAACTCTCGCTCCAACCTCTCTCCCTCCACCACATACCCACCAGCTCTTCCCTGATAAAACTCGCCCTGCTGCAACTCACCAAACTTTTCCTCTCTGATTAGATTCACCATATCGAAGCCAATATTTTCTATCTGTAGCAGCAGATCATCAACCCTATACTCTCCAACTAGAGACGGCTGCTGCGGATATATTATTGAATTTAGGTCCAACCTCTCACTCTCGCTCAAACCATCTGCTAGTGGAGCGCTCACACTAAAAACCGGCTCACTACGACCATAATAGTTCAGAAGTGGCACAATCATCTGAAGATGCGCCTCATCAGCAAAGATAAACAGCCCATCCAGAGCACCTTCCGCATCTGACACTTTAAGAAGATCTTCAACTAACTTACCAAAATTACTATACCTCTCTCCATAGTGTGACTCTGCTAACACAACTCCTCCCATCTCCTCCCAGAGCTCTCTCATCTCTTCTGCCATACCAGAGCCAAACTCAGAGTTAGGTAAAATTACAGATATATTATGTAACCCCTGCTCCCAGCCATAACTCAATACATTACGAATCTTCTCATTATTACCTATAGAGAATTGATAGAGTTGAGGAAGAGAGCCATCTTGTTTACGAGAATTAAGTTTACGAGAATTAAGTTTAGATATCGTTAATTTTGAGAACTCTCCAGGATAGAGCCAGTAACCAATACTCTCTCTAGTTGGCAGCTCCACCCTATCCATATCTATCAACTGCTGCTGATTATGCTTTAATAGTGGACCAATCAGATAGTCTGGCTCCATCTCTAACGCGCTATACCACTGCGTTACAAACGATACACTCTCATCTGTTGTATCTAAATAGGTGATATCTACTTCACAACTTACATCCGTAGCAGTAACATCGAGATCATCCACACTAGCTGAAAGCATCCCATCCAGAAAAGGGGTTCCAAATGAACTTACCTCACTATTTAATGGCAGGAGTGCAACAACAGAGATCGGTTCTGGACAGCTATGTACAGAAAAACTTAACAAGAGTGCAACAGAGAGAATACCCCCGTTTAGACTACTCCTCATCTCTCTCCCAAACCAGATCTCCAATAATTTTAAAGCGTGCGACAGAGAGTTGTCCACGACTGCTACGACTACTCTTATCCGTCTCATCCTGCAGAGATTCAACTACATCTCGCTCCACCCTATAAATTTCAAAAGGGTGGTAAGAGTCATCCATCAACACCAACACTACCGCATCCCATGGCTGGGTCAACTTAAACTGCCCAACCCTTGGACTAGAACGCTGCTCACCAAATAGCACTCGTCCTTTAATCAAAATTTTACCTCCATCCTGATCAACCGCATCGAAGCCATCCTCTTGCTCTGCAGGATCCAGCTCTAATAGAGTTATCGCATCATGCAGAGCAATCTCACTACTAAGTGCGAGAGTCTTGCCAGTTGCATTCCTATAATCCGCTGCAAGAGTGCGCGCCTCAGATATTAATTTTTCTACAGAATAGAGCATTAGCTGATTGTATCAAAATGAATATTATCAAGCAACCTCGTAGATCCGAGTTTAGCCGCCACAAGTAGAACTAACTCTTCTTTACCGTACTGCGCAGCACTATTAAGATGAACAACAGAAGCAAGACTATTTACAAAACGGAGAGAGAGATAGTCAACCTCAAACCCTACTCGCTGCAACATATCAACTCCATCTTGCTCAATCTCTGCAACAGCCCGCTCCGCCTGTTTAACCTCACCTACTACCCAACAGAGAACTCTATATAGCTCTGGAGCCACTGACCTCTGCTCTAAAGTTAGATATTCGTTACGCGAACTAAGGGCTAATCCATCACTATCTCGTACTGTAGAAACTCCGACAATTTCAATTGGAAAATTAAGGTCTGCAACCATTCGTCTAATAATATGGAGCTGCTGGAAATCTTTCTCTCCAAATAGCGAAATATCAGGCATCACAATATTAAAAAGCTTTGCGACCACCGTTGCAACTCCCGAGAAGTGGCCAGGGCGAGACTCTCCACACAACACTTCGGAAACGGCTGGCAGCTCCACCCTACAGCTCCCACCATCGCTACTCTCCCCTCTTCCAGGGTAGATCACCTCATCACTAGGAGTAAAGAGAAGATCAGCTCCAGCCTCTTCCAGCTTTAATATATCCTGCACCAAGCTCTTTGGGTAGGTTGAAAAATCCTCACCTTTACCAAACTGAGTAGGATTAACATAGATTGATACTACTACAAAATCCGCCAATTCTCTTGCACGCCGCACTAACGCAAGATGCCCTGCATGGAGACTACCCATTGTTGGAACAAAAGCGACCTTAACTCCAGCCAAAGTTTTTAACTCTGCCCGCAAAGGTTCAATCTCTGAAAACTGCTGCATTACAAACGGAGGCATATTAATCAAATATATGTTCAGCAGCTGGGAACGACCCATCCTGCACCGCAGCCACAAAACCTCTGAGCGCAGCAGGAATCGATCCAGCATCATCCATAAAGTTTTTTACAAACTTTGGCGCTGCATCCATAGTTACTCCGAGCATATCATAACTAACCAGCACCTGCCCATCACACGCTGCACCTGCACCGATACCAATTACAGGAATCGTCAACTCTGCACTAATGTTAGCTGCAAGAGTAGCAGGCACACACTCTAACACCAACATAGATGCCCCAGCACTCTGCAGAGCAACTGCATCCTCTACCATCTGCTGTGCAACAGAGCTCTCGCGCCCTTGCACTCTATAACCTCCCAAACGATGCACTGCTTGCGGCTGCAAGCCAAGATGAGCACAGACTGGTATATTTGAATTAACCAATGCATCCACCACCTCTAGTTGTGCAGCTCCCCCCTCCAACTTAACCATAGTAGCACCGCCCTCTTTCATCATACGGCCAGCACTCTCCAGAGCTTGTGCCACAGTTGCATAACTCATAAACGGCATATCAGCTAAGAGTAAAGCTCGCTCAGCTCCTCGCCCTACCAACTTAGTGTGGTAGACCATATCATCTACAGTCACTGGAATTGTACTCTCTCGCCCCTGCACCACCATTCCCAGAGAGTCTCCTACCAAGATAACATCCACCCCTGCGCTATCTATCTGCTGCGCAAAACTGTAGTCGTAAGCGGTCAAAACTGAAATCTTCTCACTCTGCTGCTTCATCTTTAGCAGAGTCTGCACTGTTACTCTCTTAACCATAATCTTGACTCATAACTTATTAACCTGACCACAATCACACTCCTCTAATAACTTTGTTAATGTTCCAACTCCTGGGATATCTAACTCACCACCAACAATTTCAGCCAAAGGTAGCAACACAAAAGCTCGCTTAGCTATACCTATATGCGGAATAGTCAACATTGCGCTCTCCACAATATCATCTCCATAAAGTATGATATCTAGATCTATAATTCTCTCCCCCCACCTTCTACCCTCTACTCGCCCCTGCTCTTGCTCAAGCTGTTGCAACCTATTTAGCAGAGCTAACGGATCTAGAGCAACTAATAATTCAGCCACTGTATTTATAAAGTCTGGCTGATCTTGCGGGCCCAATGGAGCACTGCGATAGAGAGATGAAACTCTACTAAACTCAACTCCATCATTGGTTAAACTAAGCTTACGCAGAGAATTCAGTGCATCCTTAATCTGTCTTTTCGGATCATCTAAATTACTTCCCAATCCAATATATACTAATACTGTATTCATAAACGCATTAACTACTCACTATTCACTGCCTACTATTCACTACTCACGATCTTCTTTTTTCTGCTTCTGCTTCTCCGTTTGCGCGGCTTACCGTTATTAGGAACATCTCTCACCATCTTAATACGGGCAGCACTATCCACCTCTTGATACTCAGTCCACCAATCAGCTAACTTCTTATCCCCATCTCCAACTTCCGCTCGCAACACCAAGAAATCATACGCAGCACGGAATCGTTTATGCTCCATAAATTTTTCTGGCTGCCTACCTCTACGCCTTTCAAAGCGAGGCTGAAGTTCCCAAATCTCTTGAGCCATAATCGCAAACCGTTTTGGCATTGAGAGACTCTTACGCTGCGCCCGTAGCGCATCTCGCCCAGCATGGTGCAGACGCACATTTAACGGCAGCCTCTCTCCACTCTCTGGATGTTTCGCTTGCGAACTAGCTGCAAGTTGACGCACCTCTTCCCACAACAGAGCTGCGATAAGAAATGCAGGAGTTATAGGTTTTCCCGCAGCAACTCGCAGATCGGTGTTTTCTAATGCACGTGAGAGAAAAGTTAGCGCGCCATCCGCCTCATCAAGCATACGATTAGTATGCGGAAATAGATACTGAAACAGACTGTAGTGACGCAGCTTCTCAAAAGTCTCTAACGCACAACCAGCCTGAAACATCTTAAGAAACTCCTCATAGAGTCGTGCCTGCGGAATCTGCTCTAATAGATTACCTAGCTTAAAGATTGGCTGCTCTGAACTCTGCTCAATCTTAAACCCAAGCTTAACTGCAAAACGCACCGCTCGGAGCATTCTAACTGGATCTTCGTGATAACGCTGTTCAGGATCTCCAATCATCCGAATCAGACGAGCATCAATATCTTCTACTCCACCAGTATAGTCCACCACCGAGAAGCCATCAATATTGTAGTAGAGCGCATTAATAGTAAAGTCGCGGCGCCACGCATCCTCCTCAAGAGTTCCGTAGATATTATCTCGTAGCACCATCCCTTGTTCGCTCTGCTCAGCAGGTTTAGCAGTACCATCCTGCCCAGAACGAAAAGTTGCAACCTCAATAATTTCGCGCCCAAAGTGAACATGAGCCAACCTAAATCTGCGCCCAATCAAGCGGCAATTTCTAAACAGCGCCTTAACCTGCTCTGGAGTTGCGTCAGTCGCCACATCAAAATCTTTAGGGGAACGATCCAACATAAGATCACGCACCCCACCACCGACCAGATAGGCGCTATATCCGCCTTGATTAAGCCTGTTTAGTACTTTAACCGCATTTCTACTCATCTTACGACGAGAGATAGAGTGCTTTGATCGCTCTAAAATTAGAGGTCCATTTTTACGAGAACTCTCTTTACGAGAGAAGAGGCGTTTAATCCAGCCTGATCGTTTTCTATTCATCCGCATATTGTACTCTGTTTTACATACATAAGAGATATTAAACTAATTATTATCTGATTATTGGTAATTATTGGTTGCAAAAATATTTTTTTACTATAGAATAGCCCGCTGTTGCTCTCTTCGTCTAGCGGTTAGGACGCTGGCCTCTCACGCCGGTAACAGGGGTTCGATTCCCCTAGGGAGTACCAAATTAATAGGATCTTATAATTTTTTGCACCGTCTCTAAATCAACTCCTGTAATACGCGCAATTAACGCCTCATCAACTCCTTCTTGATGAGACTTAAGTATCATCTCTTTTTTGTCTTGCTCTATTCCTTGCTGTATCCCTTGCTCTATTCCTTGCTCTATTCCTCGCTCCATGCCTTGCTCTATTCCTTTTCGCATCCCTTTTGCTGCTGCAGTGCGTAGTGCATCTAACTCTGCGCCTCTGCGTAGACTCATGTAGTCGTATACCTGCATCTCTTTTTTATTCCAATGATAGATCTCCGCACTACTGAACGCCTGCTTTATCTCTGGCGTCTCAATAAGCTCTTCTGGAATCATATCTAAATTTGAGGCATTTTTAATAAAGTAGATCCACTTATCAAACAGTGTTGTTAGCTCTGGGAGTTTCTTTTTGAACTTAGGAAGCTCTACAAATGTAAACTCAAAGTCAGCAATATCTTGCTGTTGGGTCTCTTGATTCAGGATAAGGTGTCGACTGATGTGGTTTTCATTTTTTTCAAAAATTGTAAAATCTAAAATGCCTATAAAATACACTTTTTGGAGTTGATGGTAATCTTCTCCTTTATCAATCTGATCCACATAAGCTTTTGAGGTGTAGTAGAGGCTGCGTTTGGCGAAATTTCCTTGGTCATCATTCTGCATCTCTACAATAAAGTTTTCACCTTTCTGGTTAGTCGCTTTAATATCAAGTATCGTCTCTTTCAGCCCCTCTATCTTAGGGACTTGGTAAGGGTTAACTAGCTCTACCGCTACAATTAAACTGTTTTCTGAAAAATCTAATACAGCATTTAAAAATGAGATCAACACCTCTTTATGAAGCTCATCACCAAATATCTTTTTGAATGCAATATCATTTTTTGGATCTGCGAATTTCATCTTCTATCTCCTTAAAAACCTTAATCGATCTACCCTTGCTAAAAGTTAAATTATACAGATTAAAACTCAAATGTCAACCAATATTTTCTCTATGTTCTCTTTTTAGTGGCAAAAAAATAACCCTACTCTCTTCACTAAGGTGTAATAGAGAATAGGATAATACCCACTATGCAGCTAAATAGGCGTTGGTCTGTTTTTTACTTTTCTGTGCACCGCCCATCTTTTTTGCGACTTCTGTGCGGGCGCTGGTGGTTAGATTGATTAGACGATCGTAGTAGCCCATCACCTCGCTCTGTTTGGCTGCCGTGACCTCACTACCCCAGTTGTGCAACTCACTCTGACCTGTAAACATATTGAGCTTCTGGACAATTTTATCCAACTCTTCCCATGCGCCAGCCTCTGCGGCAGTGACCATAGTCTCTAGCTCTAATAACATTTTTTCGATATCCATTTTACTGCTCATTTTTCTGCTCTCCTTAATGACTCTATTAGGCTGCCGCTGTAAAAGCAGTACGCCCACCTGACTCATTTTGTGAAGTTGCTATAGAGTTAAGATCACTCATATTATTGCGATCAACCTTTGCAGACCTCACCTCTGTGCGAATACCACTCCACGCCTCATTAACATCCTTCAATAGCAGCGTGACCTCATCTAAAATTTCGATACTATTTTGACTATTTGCAACCACTAATTGTCTTGTAATATAGTCATATAGTCCACTAAGCTGCTCAACAATTTCGCCACCCACATCAAAGTTAAGACTCGACCTCAAACTATCCACAATCGCAATAGTCTGCGTCAAGTGAATAATCTTCTCCTCCACTCGATTCTGCTCAATCTCAACTTTCGCCTTAAAGATGCGGACTAAAGCACCCTCTAACAACATACCCACTAAACGGTGAGGATCCGCTGAATCTATCTCAGATTGCACATTCACCTCACCATACTCTGTTGACATTCTTTTAGATGAATAACCTTTTCTGCTCAACATTTTCATACTCCTAAATCAAAAACTAAGCTGCCGCATTTACCTCAACAGCAGCATCCATTCCATTCCATCCCTCTATCAACTTACGCAGCAAACCTCGTACCTCTTCCACATAAGCGTGATCTCTAGACTGGAACCCACTCATGATACGCTCAATCATATAGGTATAAAGATCATACAGATTTCTTGCAATCTCTCCGCCTTTCACACCATCCAAACCATCTTGCAGTGCCTTAAAAACCGCTACACTTTTGCTACCATAAAGATTCTCTAACTCTGCATTATTTTCAACCATAGCAGACTCAGCCTCCACCAAAAATATATCAGCACCCTCTAACATCTGGGAAACAAGATTAATGTTTTTCATATTACTCACCTTTAACTCTCCTATTTTATTAATAAAAACTTCAACTTAAACTAATTATTAACACTCTCTAATTATTACCACTCAACCCCTCAAAAGAGGTCTTCATCCACTCGCTTTGAGAGTTCAGCTTACCCAAAAGAGCATTTAGTGTTGAAAAACGAATACGATAAAGAGTCAACAGTGCCTCATATCGAGTATCTAACTTAGTCGAATCTTCAGCATATCCAACCAACTTATCATTAAGTGTTTTCTCTCTAATTTTCAACAAACCCTCATCTTTAGTATACGCCTCTAAAGCTGTATTTAAGCGATCTACATACCCCCGACTCATCGCAATTGTGCCACGATCACCCAGAATTCCTCCAGTTATTTTCACTTTCAAACCATGAGAATCACCTGATGAGCTTGACAAATATTTACCACTACCCACTGCCCCCACTCCATTAATTGTTCCAGCCACATCAACACCAGCATTTCCCGCCCCAACAACTAAACCAATATTACCGCTCTCTACCCCATTCTCCACACTCAAAATCTCGACCTTTGAGACAGAGCCATAACGGTTACTCGTCATCACAAAATGATCCGTATCATAGACCACCGCCACCGACAGACCTTTCCCCTTCAAATTTACATCCGAATTAATCCGATTCTGTATCTCAGCCGCCAAAGAAGCGCCATCAACATAATCTTTCTGAGTCAAACTAATCTCCCCAGAAGTAATGCCATCCACACTCATACTAAAAGTATCATTATTAGCACCCACTACAAAACTACTCAGTGTCGCTCCCACCGTTAATGAACCTTGCGTTGCTAACTGGGTTACATTAAGGGCATAATTTCCTGGTTTTGTATCTTTAGTATGCGCCGAATACTCAACTAATGAATCGCTAGCAGCTGCTGTTGCCGCAAATAACTTCCCCACCGTATCAAAACTTTCGGCTAATGCCTTATCTAGCTGAACCTCATCCAAGTTCAATTTTCCATCATTATTACTACTTAAAGATAACCCGATAGATTTAAGAGAAGAATATTTTCCAGAAAGATTACTAATCGTATTTCCAGTAATTGAGCGTATTTCATTTTTAAGAGCGCGTAGAGTCGAGTCCCCCTGAAGCTGAGCTGAATCACCTGTCACCGAATCATACGAAGATAGTGAATCCATCACTGATTTCAATGCATTAAAATCAAGCACGAAGTTATTAATAGAAGTTTTTAACGCTGTTTTATCCGTTGCAACGGTAATTATCTTAGGTTTTCCCACATCAGCAGACAGTAGATGTAATGTCACGCCCTCAATAGCATCACTCATCGTATTTGATTCACTCTTTACCTCTAATCCATTTACTTTTAAAGTAGCATCCTGCCCCGTAATACTTTGTATTAATTGATTTCCCGCAGCAGTTGTTCCATCATAATGAAACAGTGAAAGTCCTGCACTATCTGTATCAGAACCATCGCCATCACCAGCAACCACTTGCAAACTATTATTTTCTCCAGATGCCTTAGAGGTAAAGGTTAAACGATTACCCGTCCCATCATTCACAATAGATGCTGATACACCAATAGCAGCATTATTTACTGCATCACGAATTCCAGAAAGTGAATTATTACTAGCATCAATTGTAATAGTACCGCCAGTTTTTTTTCCATTAACAACAAATGATGTCCCTACAGTACCAAAATTGAAAGTTAATGTTCCTGTTCCCACAGAGTCTGTCGTTGAAGTAAAACGAGAAGAGTAGAGAGAGTGGGCTTGCGCAAGTTGAGTTACCTCAATCTGATAACTCCCCTCTGCTGCAGACTGAGAAACTGTTGCTCCTACTACAAGGTAATCACTACTTGAAGCAGATCTCTTTTGTAAATTACTCAGAGAAGAGAGCGCTGAAACATTCGTTTTAAAACCATCTAATGCAGAACGCAGGGTTCCAAAAGCAGAAAGCTCAACATTAGCCTCCTCAGTACGATCCTCAAGACGACTTCTTGCCACCATCGTCTCGGCATCCGCCAGACCGACCGCAGTAGTCTCAACCTCAAAATCCTTTGAGCCTGCACCTGCCGCAGCAATTAACGATGAACCTATCGCACCAGTTGACATAATAGTTTAATTTCACCATAACAGATAAGTAGAAATCTTAAACACAGATCACTTTCATCTTATCTATCGGCAAGTTACTCCTTTTATCAAGTTGTTTATAGTCACACATTAAATAAAATATGATAACTTTCATACTAAGATGAAATGCAAATTCCATGCCATAAAAAACGACCCGAAGGTCGTTTTTGACTTACAACTTTTGTTACACTGTTAGATCACCCCTTTCCCTCATAAAGCAACCCTTTCATATCTAAATCCCCCCTTCCCTGCCGCATCTGATACTGCATAGATGCCAAATACTGCTTAATTCTTGCAGACATCTGCAACACCTCTTTATTGGGGATTTGACGGATCACTTCACCACTACTTTTATCCATAACCGTCACCACATTTCGACCAGAAGCAGAATCTACACTCAACTGCAGAGAGCTCTGGATCACACTAATATGAGCGTTAATATCTCCAACTTCTTTAACGATATCCACTACTTCAGAGGATTTCTGACTACGCATAGAGGCGACCTCTTGCGCAGATGGCTTCTGAACCTCATCGACCTTTGAGGAAGATTGCATCTTCTCAAACTGCACCTTAACATCAACCTCTGGTTTTGGGGCTGGCTGCTGAACTGCTGAAACATCACTATTAATATCCATCTTCTCTTACCTTTTATTCGTTTTTGTTATCAAAATCTTATAAAAACTATAAATTGATCCTTAACAACAATAGTATCGGCAAAAACTTAAATACCTTTAGCAAAATTATAACCCTTTTAAATTGCCATTGCTCTTTGCTTTTTATGGTGGTTATGATACCCACCGCGCTATATTTTATCAATAAAATATTTTGGAATCTATTTAACATCAAGCAGTGAGATATGTTATCAAAGAACCCTTATTAATCTGTTTATGCACTATGACCCTAATTATTATTTTCATCTTGCTTATTGGCAAGTAAGATGGTAAAATAAAAGGAACATATCATAAAAACAATAACCAAACACTCATTAGCAATCAGTAACTAGCAAGGTAAATTATGAATAAAACAAATGTAGACGACATGCTGATCGAGATGATAACCCCAAAAGTTAAACAGATAGAAGAAAAATTTGGGAATAACGAAGGGTTAAGTCAAGATGACATAAACACCCTACTACTCAAATCACAATACAACCATATAAACCATCTAGATCAAAAACTAGATGAAGTGGTAGCTGATGTTGCTAGTTTAAAAAATGAGTTTAGCAATTTAAAGAATGAGTTCAACATCAAGTTTGACTTATTAGAGGAGAAAATAGAGCATAATATTCAAAAAGCACTCAATAAAAATATGGTACTACTCATCATTGTCATGGGAGGCTTTTTAACACTCTCTAAAATCATAGATAAGTTCTAGATAATCACACTCCGACCCTAATTATCTCACTCATTAGCAATCAGTAACTAGCAAGGTAAATTATGAATAAAACAAATGTAGACGACATGTTGATCGAGATGATAACCCCAAAAGTTAAACAGATAGAAGAAAAATTTGGAAATAACGAAGGGCTAAGTCAAGATGATATAAATACCCTGCTACTCAAATCACAATACAACCATATAAACCATCTAGATCAAAAACTAGATGAAGTGGTAGCTGATGTTGCTAGTTTAAAAAATGAGTTTAATGGCTTAAAAAATGAGTTTAGTAACTTGAAGAATGAGTTCAATATCAAGTTTGACTTATTAGAGGAAAAAATAGAGCATAATATTCAAAAAGCACTCAATAAAAATATGGTACTGCTCATTATTGTCATGGGAGGCTTTTTAACACTCTCTAAAATAATAGATAAGTTCTAGATAATTACATAACAAGAACAGAGCAAATTAATAGCAATACTCTCTCTTCGAACTCTAACCCTAATTATTACAAAAGCTGTTCTTTTTTTATACTTTTTTGCACAAAAGCTCCCAAAGGAGCTTTTGTGTTATCTGCGACCCCTCTCTCCTACTGTAACAGTTTCAAAACCTGCTGTGGCAACTGATTTGCCTGAGAGAGCATTGCCATACCAGCCTGTTGCAGAATCTGATTTTTAGCAAGCGTTGCAGTTTCTGCGGCAAAATCTGCATCTTGTACTCGAGATCTCGCACCTGACATATTCTCTACATTATTTTTTAGGTCATAGACAGTTGCCTCAAGTCGATTTTGTGATGCACCTAACTTTGAGCGGGCTGTATTAACTTTAGTCAATGCAGCGTCAACAGAAGTTACTAAAGTACTTGCATTAGCCTCGGTAGTCACATTTGCTGTTGTTCCTGTAGCTGTTGTTGTCGCCGCAGTCAAACCAGAGTTAGTAATTGTACCACTAATTACAATATCTGAGTTTGATGTTAATGTCACAAAGCCATCTGTACTCAAAGATGCTGTAACGCCCGTATCAGCAGTCTTAGCATTAACTGCAGTAATCAAGAGATTTGATGCTCCTGTTGCTGTTGTTGCAGCCGCAGTCGCAACCGCCCCAATATCAACACTATTAATGGTAAGACCTGCTGCTATATTACCTGTAAATGATGTTGCAGCCGCCGTAACTGTTGCAGCTGCTCCGCTAAGACCTAACGATGATAACCTTGCATTTTGTAGACTTATATCAATTTGATCCGTCGTTTTATGCCCTACTTGTATCCCTACAGTGCTTTTAGTTCCATCCAACAGATTAGTCCCATTAAAACTCACGCCTGCTGCAACACGATCAATCTCTTCTAACAGTCCTTGCACCTCATTATCCAATGCAATACGATCACTGCCACTATAGGAACCATTCATAGACTGCACTGATAACTCTCTTATTCTTTGCAATTTTTCCGCAATCCCCCCCAGTGCGCCATCTGCCGTCTGCACCATAGAAATTCCATCATTGGAGTTACGGACAGCTTGATTCATACCATTAATCTGCGAGGTCATACTCTCAGAAATTGCCATTCCTGCTGCATCATCTCGAGCATGATTAATGCGCATTCCAGAGGAGAGGCGCTCCATCGAGGTCTGTAACCCCTGTTGTGATTTATCAAGAACACGCACCGTATTCAATGACATTATATTTGTGTTAATAAATTGTGGCATAACATTTCTCCTAACATTATAGTATCCTCCAATGTAGGAGGGGGGTAAAGTAATCGGCTTTTGCCTTACCCTGAGAAATGCAAAAGGCGTGCCAGAACAGTCTGTCACGCCCTCTTTAATTTTATAATAACAACAGGATCAGTAAGTTATAACTACCACCATAACCCTCTCTATATACTACAACAACACAACAGGCACTCTTTGCCGCTTACGAAGCGATCTCTAGCAGCCGTCTGCTCAGACCTAATTTTTTTAAGCTGCTCTAATACTAAATCATTAATCGTTTTACTCATAGATAATACTCCTTTTTATAATTTGGCAATAACTGTATTTAACAACGAAGTCATATAACCAATCGCAGCGCCCCCTGCAATATAGAGACCTATGACTAAGAATTCAATTCTGCTCATCACTCCATTATAACACACAAAAAGGCTCCCAAAGGAGCCTTTTTTATTCAACTATTAATTGAAACTATCTTAGAAGTGATAACACATTCTGTGGTAGCTGGTTTGCCTGGGCTAACATTGCCATACCTGCCTGCTGGAGGATCTGGTTTTTAGAGAGGTTTGCAGTCTCTTCCGCGAAATCAGCATCCTGAATTCGTGAACGAGCGCCTGACATATTCTCTACATTATTTTTCAGATCATACACAGTTGCCTCAAGACGGTTTTGAGATGCACCCAATTTTGAGCGACTGGTATTGATTGTACTCAGTGCAGCGTCAACAGAAGTTACTAAAGTACTCGCATTAGCCGCGGTAGTCACATTTGCTGTTGTTCCTGTAGCTGTTGTTGTCGCTGCAGTCAAACCAGAGTTAGTAATTGTACCACCAATTACAATATTTGAGTTTGATGTTAATGTCACAAAGCCATCTGTACTCAAAGATGCTGTAACGCCCGTATCAGCAGTCTTAGCATTAACTGCAGTAATCAAGACGTTTGATGCTCCTGTTGCTGTTGTTGCACCTGAAGTCGTGACTGCCCCAATATCAACACTATTAATGGTAAGACCTGCTGCTATATCGCCAGTAAATGATGTTGCAGTCGCTGTAACTGATGCCGTTGCACCACTAAGACCTAACGCTGAGAGCCTTGAGTCTTGAATTGTAATCTGAATCTGATTTGTAGCTGTAGCTGTTCCATCACCCACCTGAATATTAATCACACCATCTGCAGCAGGACCGGCACTAGCATTAAGAAGCTTTGTCCCATTAAAACTAACGCCATTTGCAACACGGTCAATCTCACTCAACAAGCCCTGAACCTCCTCGTCCAATGCAGTTCTATCGCTCACACTATAAGATCCATTCATAGATTGCACTGCCAGCTCACGGACACGCTGTAGTTTTTCAGCAACACCGCCCAACGCACCATCCGCTGTCTGTACCATAGAGATACCGTCATTGGTATTACGAACAGCTTGATTCATTCCGCGAATCTGAGAGGTCATTCCTTCAGAGATCGCCATTCCCGCCGCGTCGTCTCGAGCGTGGTTGATTCTCATTCCTGAAGAGAGACGCTCCATAGACATCTGTAATCCTGCTTGTGATTTGTCCAATGTACGAACCGTATTAATGGACGCGATATTTGTGTTAATAAATTGTGGCATGATAATGCTCCTAAAATTAAGTTTTTTCTCTGGCGGATATATTCACTTTTGAACATTCACCGCCTCCGAGTATAATAACGGCATAGATTGCCGCTTCTTTAGTTTTTTTGTGAAAATTTGTAAAGATTGGGATTTACGTCTAAATATAGAGAGACCTTGAGAATATGAGCTAGTAGATTTTATCTACCCTTGTATTCAATCTTGGATTCAATTCTAAAATTACTTCCCTAATAATTTTACTGTTAACTTTTACTGGATTATTATCAAGACGCTGAAAATTAACATTATTGGTCACCATTTTTTTATCACTCTGACTATTAATTCCAATCTTATTAAAACTTAGCTCAAGACCAATACTTTTTATAATATCTTGCCATATAAAAAAGCACTCTTTAGCATTTTTTGAACCGAACATATCAAACAACTCATGCATTGTTTTAAGTAGATAATCTTCCCCCCTTGGATCTAGCACTTTATATTTCTTAATATTTGAATTAATTTCAAAAAAATAACCTAGTGTTAATGCCACTGCATGTCCATGCGGTACTCCAAAAAAAATAGTGATTGGATAAGATATCGCATGAGGAGCGGTTGTAGTAGTTATATTTATAGCCTTTCCAGCCAAATGAGCAGCTTTTGACATAATACCTATAGCTTGTCTATCGCCTGCTACAGATTTTTGTAATGCATGGATAATTAAAGAAATTGCCTCGGATGAATATTTTTTACTTTCATCTGTTGACTTTATTGCCCAATATGACTCTACTGCTTGTGATAAGGCATCTATTCCGCTTGATGCAGCAATATATTTAGGCAGACTATAAGCCAACTCCGCATCTACAATTGCGTAATCAGGCATAACAAAATTATGTGCTACCGAGTATTTTATATTATCAACATATACTACTGCAAAATGAGTCGACTGACTGCCTGATCCAGCCGTTGTAGGTATTGCAACTAAAGGAACTCCTCTCTTATTAATTAGGTCAGGTTTTTTTATAACATCCAAAATATTTGAATGATCTTGAGCCGCCAGAATATTGATTAATTTTGCCATATCAAGTACGCTACCTCCACCAATTGATATAATTAAGTCGGGGTTCTCCAAATACACTAATTGCATTCCGTTCATTACATCTTCAATTTTAGGGTTCGATTGAAAATCATTAAACAGAGTAATCTCTATATTGCTTAATATTTTCTTAATTTTTACTTGCGCACCAGATAATGAAAATGATTTTTTTCCTGCAACTATTAGGACTCTCTTTGCGTTGTGTTTATCTATAATATTTTTTAGATTACTCAAGCTCCCAGTGCCGATAAAACTTATTTGCGTACTATTCAAAATGAATTTTTCGCAATAATATCTATAGAAGGTCTTGGCGTTTCGTCATCAATCCCACACTTGACATGAATAAATTTTAAGCCTTTAATATTAGTTGAATCCAAGTTTTTAATTAATATTTTAAACTCATCTGCTGAACCAACAACGCTGTCAACACCATCAAAACCAGAGCTTTTTGCAATATTTATATAATCTAGATGTTTTTGATATGTATTCTGTCCTCCTGTTGATCTATTTTGTTCATTATCAAACACTATGTATATTAAATCAACTTCTTTGGCGTACCTACCAGAAGTTGTTAATCCCCCCATATGCATAACAAATTCAGCGTCTCCTCCGCAAACAATCACTTTTTTACCCGCTTTTGCAGCACCAAAACCAATACTTAGTGCACCACCCATATTACCAGCCATGTAAAAGTTATTAGTATCAGGCATAAAACTGTACATTTCTCTAGCTGTATTTCCTGTTGTACCTATGAACAAAACATCTTTATTCTTAAACTGATCGTTAAGTAAGATTAAGAACTCGCTTCTTGGTGTGTAATGTGATAGATTAAGTCTATACTCTCTTTTAAGCTCAACATTCTCAAAACTATCTTTTTTAAGTATACAAACTGTATGGCTTTTATCACAATTATTGACTTGAGAGATGGCGTTATCTAAATTCTGAACATCTAAAATATAGTGTTTATACCCATAGGCATCAATTAGTTTTGGTAGCTCAGTCGCCAAATGCTTGTGCTGTATTTCACTGTCACCATTTTTATAGGTTCTCCAACTTGTTAAAATCGGAAAGGTAATATTGTATGGTTTTAAAAGACTAGTAATACAACTTGCCATATTAGCAAGCCCAGAAGATTGCACTATTACAATAGGTTTTTTGCCAGCCATCTTCAGTCCAGCCGCTATAGAGCAAGCAATTGCTTCACTCGCTGCAGGCATGTACTCTATTCCATCATTATTTATAGATTCATTAATAATATTTTTTGCAAAACTACAAGGCACAACAGATAAATGTGTATACTCATTTTCTATTAAAGCATTGACAAAATCGCCAGTATTCAACAAAATTATCTAGTTCCTGGGATAAATTCTAAAATTTCTTTTATAGACATACAATTTAGCTCAGCCTCCAAACTCCTACCATTTTTTAGAATAGATTTTGCCACTTTTAACATTGCAGGATAGGCTGCACGAAGCATATGATTTGCGCTAATAACCACATTAACGCCCATTTCTTCGAACTCTTCAATTGTCACAGAATTAAAACTGGTAGGAACAACTACAACTGGGGTAGCTTTATCTGATGCTCTAAATCTTTGCATAAAATCTATAATTTCAGCAGGATCTTTATCTCTTGAATGTATCATAATTCCATCAGCACCCGCTTTAATATATGCCTCAGCACGAACTAGGGCATCTTTCATGCCTGCGTCTAAAATTAAAGACTCGATACGGGCAATAATCATAAAATCATCACTTACTTGTGCCGCCTTTCCTTTTTTAATTTTGTAGCAAAAATTTTCAATACTGTCTTGTGTTTGCTTCACATCATTACCAAATAACGAGTTTTTCTTAAGCCCTGTTTTATC
>Ga0257122_1001169_pt1 | contig 19621 bp, 18 predicted proteins | sample SI106_120metaG_FD_190146 | JGI IMG/M metagenome (GOLD analysis project Ga0257122, IMG submission 190146) | Marine microbial communities from Saanich Inlet, British Columbia, Canada - SI106_120 | ecosystem: Environmental > Aquatic > Marine > Inlet | place: Canada: British Columbia | collected... | reverse complement strand
CAGCAATCGTAGATTGCCGGGTTCCAGTAGCATCATTTACTTCCACGAAAGTGGTGTAAACGGTCTTACCGGACCCGGCGTATGTGTAACCGGTTTGCGGGGTGGGGTCGTTCGTGAGATTCGACCACTCGTTTGCTACGTAGACCTTAGCGTCTACAGCAGCTCGCGCTGTCGAACCTGACGAAGTCAAGCCCACTAACCCCACTACAAGCAGCACGAATGCCGCAAGAGCGGTTATCAATTTCACCGAAAGATTCACGTTGCTTGTCCCCCTATGACTTTCGCGTTTCTGACCGCCGCCAGCAGAATTCTCTGCATGTGGGTCTAGGCCTCGCCGTGATCCCAAGATTAAAACTATCCTCCACAGGATCGCTCCGTCTTTTAATCGACGGCGCCGGCCCGTGATACGTCCCAATTCTTCACATGGAAAACGCGCACATATACGCGCGGACTCCCGGGACTGGAGCCGAGCAGATGGATTCTTACACTCCGCTTACGGGGCTGTCAAGAAGTTGGAAGCGCGCCAAAGTGGGCGATTCCAACCGTTTTCGACACCCTTATCCGGTAACGGATGAAGCCGATCTGCCTTGCACCTGACTCGGTTGTCATTGCAGAACGGAGAATACGTGTGACGGTAGATCAGTGTCAACGACTTTTGGTACACAGGAATTGCACTTTTGGCTCGTGTTTTCCACAACCTCGGCTGCGTTAAACGTAATCGCCCGTACGCGCCGAGGCCGCCACGTCCTAAAACGGTGACGACCTCGTCGTAATTTCACATTGCCGTTTAGGGGGGCAAACTCCCCGTTAACCCAAATTATCCCACTTTGTTAATCGAGGCGAGGAACTCTTCATTGTCCTGTGTCTTGGACATGCGCTCGATAACGCGCTCGGTGCCAACAGTGTTGTCGCCGCCGGAATCAGTGGCGATGATCGACACCATCCGACGCAACAACCAGATCTGCCTGAGGTCCTGCTCGGACAACAGCAGCTCTTCATGCCGCGTACCGCTACGCTGGATATCGATAGCCGGGTACACACGTCTTTCCGCCAGCACACGGCTCAGGTGGAGCTCCATGTTTCCCGTGCCCTTGAACTCTTCGTAGATCAAGTCGTCCAGCCGGGAACCGGTATCGATAAGACAGGTAGCCAGGATTGTCAGGCTTCCCGCTTCGTCACAGTTACGGGCTGCGCCAAAGAACCCTTTCGGTGGGTAAAGAGCGACAGGGTCCATACCACCGGACAACGTTTTGCCGCTACCGGGCACTGACAGGTTGTATGCACGTGCGAGCCGGGTAAGGCTATCTACAAGGATGACCACGTCTTCCCCCGCCTCAACCAATCGCTTGGCCCTGGCAAGCGCCGCTTCTGCGGCACGGGTGTGGTCAGCGGGCGGCTCGTCGAAGGTGGAGCTGAATACCTCACCCTCAATAGATCGCCGCATGTCTGTGACTTCTTCAGGTCGCTCGCCAACAAGTGCAACGATCAGGCTCACGCCGGGGTTGTTGGCTGTTATGCCTTCAGCAATCTGCTTCAGGAGGATTGTCTTACCGGCCTTTGGCGGTGCGACGATCATGCCCCTCTGGCCTTTCCCTATAGGGGCGACCATATCGATCATCCGGGTCGCCATATTCTGCGGCGTGGTTTCGAGCAATATCTGCTCGTCCGGGAAAATTGGGGTGAGAGACTCAAACTTTGCCCGGTTACGGGTGGACTCAGGGTCCAGGCCGTTTACAACTTCCACCCTTATAAGGGCGTAGTAGCGCTCTCCCTCTTTGGGAGCACGGACTTCTCCCGCAACCTGGTCGCCGGCTCTTAAACCGAATCGACGGATCTGCGCCGGTGCGACGTAAACCTCCGGGTCGGACTCGCTTCCGTTCCCCGTCGGCTGCCTCAAGAAGCCGTGGCCGTCATTGTTCACTTCAAGGATGCCCATGCCAAGAAGCTGGTCAGCCTCTTCCGCATGACGGGCGAGTATCTGAAGGACAAGGTCCGAGCGCTTTTTCGGGATTCCGTTCCGAAGCGTTAGTTCAAGGGCTCGGGAACGAAGTTCGTCCATCGACATTGCGCCGACGTTCCCGAGTTGTGAACCACTATCGTCGAACTGGACATCCTTTGGCAGCCCCGCAGGCGCCCCACGACCTCGGCCGTTGGATCGACGTCCACGGTGCGATGACCGGCGGCGTCTGCCGCGTGTCTGGCTCTGCGTAGTCAGGTGAGTTCCTCCAGGTTGCGCCCACATAGAGGGGCGAAGGTGTGAGACGCAAGATGCGTCATGTGTTGACCCGGCGGGACGATCGATCGGCTCATCGGGAGGCGCATTGCCAACCAACCTGGCGTCGATCTGCGCAGGATGCTTGATGATCTATGAAGGTGTGGGGTGCGGAGTCTCGTTAGAGTCGATCTCCGGATATCGGCCCAGGTTCGCCGATGACGTATTTCCGTCCGAAAGCCCTGTGGACTGATGTCCTCTTGACCGGGTTTCCGCTGAAGTCCAGCGTCGTCCGCTTTACCTCATGAGGTTTCTTGCGAACTGATCCCGGGAGGGGCCCAGAGGCGGGATGGTCGGAAGTCCCGACCGGCAGCGCCATGCCAACGGTTTCACGTGGCAGGCGACTCTCGCGACTATAGCACAACCTTCCTTGGAATCACTACAAAGTAACCACTACGAAGAAATCCCGGTACCGGCGACCATCTCTGAAGATGGCGGCGCTGGATCATCTTCGGAATCTGCCAACGGCAACTCATGCTGCGCACCTTCACGGAGAGTTTCTACGGCAGCGCCGACGAACTCCCTGAACAACGGATGCGGGCGATCCGGGCGTGACGCAAACTCCGGGTGGAACTGAGAGCCGACCATAAAGGGGTGGCCCTCGACCTCACTAATCTCCACCAGAGATCCGTCCGGCGCCGTTCCGCTGGAAATAAGCCCGGACTCGTTTAGCTGGTCGCGGAAGTCGTTGTTGAGCTCGTACCGGTGACGGTGACGCTCATCGATCGACTCCACGCCGTATGCCTGTGCTGCAATGGTCCCCGGAGTCAGTGAGCAGGGGTAAAGACCGAGACGCATAGTCCCGCCTGTTGTGCCAAGTTCCTGTTGTCCCGGGAGATATGCGATGACCTTGTTCTCGGAGTTCGGATCGAACTCCGCAGAGTTGGCATCTTCCAGTCCGAGAACCGAACGGGCGTACTCGATGACCATCACCTGCATGCCAAGGCAAAGACCCAAATAAGGAATCCCGCGCTCGCGTGCGTAGCGCGCGGCGGAGACCATTCCTTCAACTCCACGCTCGCCAAACCCACCCGGCACTACAACCCCGGACGCGCGGCCCAGCACATGATCAGCCCCGTGCTCCTCAATGTCCTCCGCCTTGATCCAGTCGATCGCCACCTCGCAATCATTGGCGAGAGCGGCATGCCGGAGCGCCTCTATTACAGATAGGTAAGAATCCGGTAGTTCGACATATTTGCCCACGATAGCGACCCGCACTGTTCGCTTGGGATCGCGAAGCTTGGTCACCATCTTGGACCAGTCGGAAAGATCCGCTGGCCTCGAAATACCAAGCCTGTTCGCCAGGAAATCTCCGAACCCCTGCTCTTCTAGGCTCAGCGGGACGGCGTATACCGTGTCGAGAGTTTCTAGACCAATAACCGCCTCGGTCGGCACGTCGCAGTACAGCGATATCTTTTCACGTAGACCCAGGTCAACCTCGTAGTCGCTTCGGCAAATAATCGCGTCCGGCTGAATACCTATTCCGCGCAGTGCCTGGACGCTGTGCTGTGTCGGCTTGGTCTTCAGCTCGCCAGTCGAGCCCAGATGTGGCAGGAGGGTTAGATGAACATAAGTGGCGTTGTCACGTCCGACGTCGTTCCGCATCTGCCTGATCGCCTCGAGGAACGGCAGACCTTCGATGTCGCCCACCGTACCGCCGACCTCGATGACTGCTACATCAGCACCGCTCTCATCTGCGAGTTGGTGGATGCGTTCCTTAATAAGGTTGGTGACGTGAGGGACCGTCTGTATGGTCCCGCCCAGGTAGCGACCGTTCCGCTCACGCGCAATCACGTCTGAGTAGATCTGACCCGCTGTGACGTTAGACACAGCGGTGAGCTCGACATCTATAAACCGCTCGTAGTGACCAAGGTCCAGGTCCGTCTCTGACCCATCGCCCGTAACGAATACCTCGCCGTGCTGATAAGGGGACATGGTCCCGGGATCGACATTGAGATAGGGATCGAGCTTCATCACGGCAATACTGGCGCCACGATTCTTGAGCATCCTGCCAACCGAGGCGACGACAATTCCCTTTCCAAGGGAACTAACGACGCCGCCAGTGACAAACACGTACTGGGTCAAGGTCGTGCCTCCTTGATTACGGGGAATACCGGGAACGGTTGGGATGCGGGAATGTTTACGGGCGTGACGCGATTCAGAATCGATAGCCCAACGCCAGAGGTCCCATTCTTTAGGTCCTGAACTCGTCCGCTTCCTGTGGGACGCGTGAAGTCCCGGGTTATGAAATCGGCGGGAGAGTCAGGGGGAAGCCGCAGGGCCGGAGGAACCGGCTTTTTCAAATCGAATTTGCGGGCTTCGCGACTGATGGGGAGGGGTACCTCACGGAGAGCCATAGACTGGCTCCGAATTCGTTCCGTCGAGGTTACCAGACCGCCGCTCTCCCGGCGAGGCCCGGTCGACTCATGCGCCAATACTCCACTGTCCCACCGCCGCACATGAGGTTTTGCGCGAGCATCCATCCCTATAAGGGTGCAAACGAAAAGCCTGCCTCCGCAATGAAACCCGAAACAACGCAACAAAATCCATCCACGTAACGGAGTTTGAAGTGAAGATCACAGACATCAAGGTCTTTCCCACGCAGGTGGGCAATCACAGCCAGTTTCTTGTCAAAGTTGAAACCGATGAAGGGATCTACGGTTGGGGCGAGGGAGGCCTGGCCAATCACGACAAAGCGGTTGCGGGCGTGATCGAGTATTTCAAGGGATTCCTAATAGGTAGCGATCCTCTAGACCGCGGGGCCCACTGGCAGCGCATGTACCGGGGCCAGTACTTCGAGGGCAGCCTGATTCTGACGGCGGCAATGTCGGCCATAGACATCGCTCTCTACGACATCACGGGAAAGGCCCTCGGCGTACCGGTCTACCAGCTGCTGGGCGGCAAACAGCGCGACTACGTCCCCGCATTCGCCACCGTCACGGCTCCCGACGGGCCACAGTTGATCGAAGATTGCCAGATGCTCGTAGAGAAGGGCTGGACCACGATCCGCCGGAATCTCCCGCTCATGCCGGACGGCACCGGGTCGAGCGGGGGCGAGCTGTACGAACCGCGTGAGTCGATCGCGTCCACAGCCGTCTGGCTCACTAAGGTTCGTGAGGCCTTGGGCCCGGAACCGGTGCTCGGAATCGATATTCATCACCGATTTTCCGTCGCCGAGGCTGCATCATTTGCCCAGAAGATGCCACGGGGGACCCTCGATTTCCTGGAGGAGCCGATCCGATCAGAGTCTCCCGAGGCGTACGAATCTTTAAGGACAATGACGGACATCCCTTTCGCCATCGGCGAGGAGTTTTCCTCCAAATGGGCCTTCATTCCATTCATCGAGCGAGGCCTTACTAACTTCATCCGGCTTGATATCTGCAATATCGGTGGATTCACCGAGGCGATGAAGGTGGCTGGTTGGGCTGAGGCTCACTACATAGACCTGATGCCACACAACCCGCTTGGCCCGATCTGCACGGCGGCGAGCGTCCATCTGGGCGCGGCCGTAACCAATTTCGGTTGGCTGGAGTGCCGAAACTCTCCCACCGAGAACCTGGGCAGAGATGACCGTGACCTGTTTCCGCAGTTGTTAGAGCTTGAAGGATCCAGGTACCCGGTGCCGACCGGACCCGGGCTTGGTATCGACGTCGACGAAAAGTTCGCAGCTGCTCGCGCCGCTGATCCATCACCTTTCAACCATCTGCATCGGAGAGACGGCTCGTACACAAACTGGTAGACGCACGCCATTACGGTGATATGTTTACCGCCCGTAAATAATTGGAATCAGCGCGGAGACCCAGACCAGACCTCGACATTGGATCAACTATCCAGAGTTGCATTCCACATTTGACCTCCCCTACATATAAGGAAATCGGAGACGCCAATGACAAAACTGGATCTCACCGGGAAAAAGGGTGTGGTGTTCGGCGTGGCCAATGCGCGGTCCATCGCCTGGGCCATTTCTCAGGAGTTGGCGGACGCCGGCGCAGAGTTGGCCTTTGCCTACCAGAACGAACGCCTTCTCGCCCCGGTCCAAAAGGCAGTTGCTTCGCTCGGCGAGCCTTGCCTCGTGGAGTGTGATGCGACCGACTCTACACAGGTCGAAGCGGCCTACGAAAAGGCCGTCGCGGCCCTGGGAGGGCTGGACTTTGTGGTCCATTGCATTGCCTACGCAGAGCGTGACGACCTTGGTGGAAATTTCTCCGAGACCGGGATCGACGGATTCCGCACCGCACTCGAGGTCAGCGCCTACACGTTGATCCCTATTACAGCTCTGGCTGTCCCACACTTCGGTGAGGGCGGCGGCGCGGTGGTCACCCTGACCTTCGACGCATCAGAAAAGGTGTACCCGGGCTACAACGTGATGGGCACGGCGAAAGCCGCGCTCGAGAATACGGTCCGCCAGCTCGCTGCCGAGTTCGGGCCTAACTCCATCCGGGTCAATGCCGTTTCCGCCGGTCCACTGCCCACGCTCGCGGCTCGGAGTATTCCGGGTTTCAACGAGATGCGCAGGGCACATGCGGATCGTGCGCCGTTGGGCCGAAATATCACCCACACAGAAGTCGCAAACGCATCAGTCTTCTTGCTGAGCGATCTCGCAACAGGAATCACGGGTCACGTACTGCCGGTCGACGGTGGCTACGGGATCATGGGCATCTAGCCAGACTTGTCAGGCCCGGTTGAACCGGGCCATAACGATTATCGGGTCACAAAACCCAAGGAAAAGGAAAAGAAATTGGCCGAACCGACCGCCCCGCTCACCGAAGCTGAATTGGACGCAATCCGACAGCTCGACACCCCGACAATCTCAAACGCTCTTGAGTTGATCGACGGACTCCGACCGTGGACAGACGGTTTCACCCGGCCCGAGATCATCTGCCGATTCCCGGAATTCAAGACCGTTGTCGGCTACGCCGTGACCGTCGAAATAGCGTCCGCAGTACCCGGACGTAAGTCCGTCCCGCGACCTGACTACTGGGAATCGATCGTCGCCCAGCCGTACCCGCGGATGATCGTCATCCACGACCGTGACGAGAAACCGCTTGGCTCCTTCTGGGGCGAAGTCAACGGAAGCGTCGCCAAGGGGCTCGGTGCTGTTGGAGTTGTCACAGACGGCACTGTCCGAGACCTGGACGAAGTACGCGAAATGGGCTTTCAGTTCCTTTCCAAGGATGTCTGCGTATCCCACGCTTATGTCCACGCCGAAGCGCTAGGAACTACTGTCGAAATCTCCGGTATGAAAGTCAGCCCGGGCGACTTGATCGCAGCCGACAAGCACGGCGCAATCCAGATCCCAATCGAGGTCGCCAGAGACGTCCCGAGGCTGGCCGAACTCATGACCAAGTACGAAGCTCCCATGATCAAGGCGGCGCAGGCCCCGGGCGCAACTCCGGCCACCCTCGCGGCCGCGGCCGCGGAACAGTCGAAAATCCGAGAGAACAACGCGGCCTACTAGAACGTATAACGCACCGTGGGGAGTGGCCGCCCCATCTCCGACACCTTGATCGGTGATCGGAATGAAGTGGCGCTGATCCACGGTGCGATCGCCGTTGGTCTTGAAGGCTGGCCTGTGCCGGTGGTTAACCCGGGTGACGCGTCACCGCGCACCGAAACCGAAACGAGGTGCCAATCCCCGATCCATCATCAGGATCACGAGATTCGCGGCGGCCACTCCCCCGAATACGTGGTTAGTCGCGCCTCCCTCCGGGCCTGCGGTCAAATTCCGTAGTGAACCGGACGCCCAGTTCGGCCTCGGTGCGCTCCACGTCAAACACCTTCCGCGCCCCCGGTGCACCGACGAGGTGGTATTTCCGATACCTCGCGTCGGAATCCGCTGCCGGAGGAAGCGCGCCAAGGCACGCACGACCCACGTCATAACGATCGATCCACGCGTCTTCGCTCATGGACCGGTCCCAGTCGTCATCGCCACACTTGGAGATGACCAAACCGCACGTTCGGAGACCCACCATCTCTGTGATGGCCTTATCGAGCCCCTCCCTCGTACCTATGTCCGATTCTGAACTTCTACCGTCTGCGACGGCCCATTCGTCATCATCGTCATGCTCTTCCCGGCGGGACCGCCAAACGAAACGATCTCGATCCGCTCAGGCCGATTAAATGCCGGGAAACTCGTGCGGGCCGCCTCTTCGGGCGAAAGATCCATGATCCAGCGCCACGGTGGGAGCAGCCAGTCCGGGTTCTCTTTGAAGCTGCCCTGCAACCCGGCTGCGGTAATCCGGGTTTTGGCCCACAGGTAGTCGCGCACCATGTCCTTGGACCATCCGGCATCGGTACAGACTCGTGCGTGATCCGGGCACAGAATAACCAGCGTGCCGCCTCCACCCTCGGGGTCATAAGGATCCGGATCTGACCACCGGATTCCAACGTATCCACCGCCACCTCTAATACCACCAGCGACGGTGTTAAGGACGCGCTCCGGCGTGAAGTTGTTCAGATCCGCCGCGTCGATAAGATTTCGCACACCGGCAACCGTCACCGTAGATGCATTTTTCAGGAACCCGCGCTCCTCATGCAGCCCTTCCCATGGGCCACCCTTCACCGGCTCAGCAGCGCACAACGAGAACTTGGCCGGAGCGCCTATCGTGTCCATATCCATTTCGGTCGGATAGTTATGACCGACGTTCATCAGCACCAACCGGAACGCTCGACCCAGAACAATGTTGACCTTCGACTGTTTGCCTGGTCCTAGAGACGCCTTGCCGGTATTCAATCCAAGCTCGTCCACTATCGGCCCGTTCAGCAGCAAAATCGGAGCATCGGGGCTGGTGGACATAAGCCATTGCCGGGCACGTGAACCCATCTTGATCACAGCCTCACACGCGGCGATCAGTACCGGCAGATGTGACGGCTCGCATCCCGCCATCGCGGCAGACACGGCGATCTTCTGAACGGTCGCTATACCCATCCCCGGAGGCAACAGCCCTACGACGTATTCCGGCGAGAGTGCTGTACCAGTGAGCATCCGGTCAACGCTTTCTGGAGTTGGCGGAAGCAGCGGCAACCCATCACCCCAGCCGTACTCCAGAAATGTCTCGTTGAACTGTGCGAGCGCGTCCAGTTGATCTGCGCCGTTAAAGTCCAGCGGCTCGCCGGGCAACCGTTCAGTCAGCGGGCCCGTCTCTTCTAATTCCGGTAGTGCCTCTGGGTCGGTCAGACCCCGCACCACCACGTCTATACGCTCGGCGATGCTCGCCTTTGAACGTTCGGGAGGGACGCTCGTGATTACGTCCGGTACAACGGCAAACGGAGCTCGTGGCATCCCGAAAGCGCGAGCGCTGGCGACGGTGTCCTTCTCAAACCCAGCTGAAGCAACCGAGACGGTCGGAACGCCTTTGCGCTCCAGGTAAATCATGTCGTGGACAAGCCACGACGTGCACTGCCCTCAGTCGGAGGAGGAGCCGACGACGACGTCACACTCCTCCGCAGCCTGATCCAGCATGTCGGAGGGCGTCGGGATGCTGCCCTGGTAGATGTTCAACTTCACATCGGAGAACCGATTGGTCAGCATGGTTCCGACCTGTTCGAGAATGGCGTCGCCACCTCGTTTCCGATTCCAGATCAGACCGACCCTCAACCCGTCCAGCGTGGTAGGTCTTGGGGCGATCTCGGTCTCTATCCCCGCACCTTCAAGCGCGGCGACCGGGTGCATGACTGTGAGCGTGTGGGCCATCGATAGCCTCTCTGGCTGGTTTGCGTAATGGCAGCGTCTCGAAGCTAGTCCCGGAGCCTCCGTGCGTCAACTGGAAACGCGCTGTTTGCCGGATGGATGCTTCGAGAGCCTCAGCATGGGTTCGGGAAGAAGTTCTGATTCGCGGCCCGAATACATGCTCTATTTCTACAGGCCCCGGCTAGGATGGCCCATGTAAATGTCAACAGAACAATCTCACACCTCGCCCGTCGGCGGTAAGAGTCCCCTCGGCCCCCCCACTACGGTCTCATACGACCAGTGGAAACTGCGCGCACTGCTCGGGTTCGCCGGGTTCTACCTGTTCGTCTACATGGGCAGATTCGCCCTTTGGCCCGCCGCACCAGTCATCCGGGAAGACCTCGGCTTCACTCACGTCGAGATCGGGATCATCAACGCCTCCCTACTCTGGGGCTTCGGTTTGGGCGATCTCGTACACGGTCGGATGGCTGAGGCCTACGGCTTGCGCCTTTGGGTGATGCTCGGCGCAATATCTACCAGCGTATTCGCCTTCATTACGAGCTTCGCCACCGACATCTGGACCTTCGCCATCCCATGGGGGCTGGCCGGTTTCGTAAACGCCAGCGCATGGGCCCCCGGGATATCGTTGATCACCCAGTGGTGGCCGCGCACACAACGAGGCCGGGCTATGGGCGTAACGGGGTTGGCGGCGGGCGGGGCGATGTTAACCATGTGGCTTGTCACCGGGTGGGTCGCTTCCGAGTGGGGTTGGCGTGCGGCGTTCCGTTATCCGCCTCTACTGATTGCGGTCGCCGGTATCGTTTACTTCCTGGTGGTTAGAGATCGACCGGCTGACGTCGGGCTGGAGCCTTACGAAGAGGACCCGGATTCCTACACGGGCCGGGCCGAGGCCGTGTCTGCCGAACAGCTCAAGGGCTTCGGCCCGTACAAGCTGCTCATGACCAACTGGCGTTTCGTCGCCGCCTCCCACGTTAAAGGTCTTGAGAACGTCGTCCGCTACGGCCTCACGACCTGGGTGCCGCTCTACTACTTCGAAGAAGGCGGACTCTCTATCGAATCCACGGTGCTGGTGACCGTGGCGCTGCCCGTTGGATACCTGACCGCTCCACTCGTTTCCGGCTATATATCCGACAAATTCCTTGGTAGCCGACGTCGTCCTATGACCCTGGCGTCTGCGTTTATCAGCGCTGCGATTCTGGTGGTCATCGCGTTCGCGCCGGCCGACAACGAGTTCCTGGGCGCATTTCTGCTTCTCATTGGTGGTTTCGCCATGAGCCTGACGCTCATAGCAGCCACCGCGGTGGACATCGGTGGACGTCACATGGCGGCGACGGCGAGCGGTGTGCTTGATGCCCACGGATACCTGTACGCCGGTGCACAGGCGCTAATCTTCAGCGTCATCCTCGACGCCAGCGGAAGCCCGTGGGAGATCGTGTTCATCTCGATGGCCGGGGTCCGACTCTTATCAGCCGGGATCATCTGGCGGGTGCGTATTTAGGACCGCTGTAGACTGCGCGGACGTGACGCAAACCGAGTCTGATCAAACTGTTTTATGGAGAATTAGACCCCTGGCGATTCCCAGAACACTGGACGACATCACACCAGAGTGGCTAACGGGCGCCCTGCGCGCGAACGCCAACTTGAATGATCCGGTTGTGGAGTCGCTGAGCGTCAAACCTACTGGAAACGGGTATGCCGGTGTTCTCGGGCGGCTCACAGTCATCTACGCCGATGAGTGTGACACTCCATCAACCCTGATCGCCAAATTGCCATCGGTAGACCCGGACATCCGCAAGTACGCCATCGATGACGGTATGTACCGCCGTGAGACGCGTTTCTACCAGGATCTGGCGAAAGATTCTGGTATCCCAGTCCCGAAGTGCTACTACGCGGACCTGGATTCCAAAACGGGTGGATTCGTTCTCTTGCTCGAAGATCTGGGCGACATGAGGGAGGGCGATGAGGTTGCCGGTTGCTCGGTGGAAGATGCGATGAACGTTGTACGCAACCTCGCCCAATTGCACGCCGCATGGTGGAACGATGGGAGAACTGCATCGCTGGACTGGCTGGCAGGGACTGAATCGCCATCCATGACCGGCATGAGACTCCAGAATCTATACGTAGAGGCGTGGGACAAAACGTCAGACACATTCGCGCGGATCTACCCGCCCGACACATTCAACATCGCCGAACGGCTCGGCCCCAACCTCGCGGTGGTCCTGCAAGCGGCAACAACAGGACACCAGACGCTAAACCACGGTGACACCCATCTAGGGAACATGTTCTTCCGCGACCCTGAGGTCGTCCTTGTCGACTGGCAGAACGTCATGGTGACCAGTCCCGCATTGGACATCGCCTACTTCATCCAGGGCAGCCTTCAGATCGAAACGAGACGCACTCACGAACAAGAGTTGCTGGACGAGTACCTGACCACCCTGTACAGGAACGGCGTGACCGGATATTCACGGGATCAGCTGATCGATGACTACCGACGCGGCGTTCTCAGAACCCTGGTTCCTTCGGTGCTGTCGATGGCAAATCTGGACATGGAAACACCCGATTCACGGGAGCTGATCGAGACGATAGGCGCCCGCATGATCGGGATTGCTGATTGGGACTGTGGCGCGCTTATTCCCGGTTCGTGAAAATCGGTTTTCAGCCAAACATGCCTGATAAGGCTCGACGGGTCTATGATTGCCAGCGCAGAAAAATCACACCCCACTTCGTTCAGGAGTCTCTTGGCATCTTCCGAAGGTAGTTCCACTCCCGGGCTTAGCCTGCTTGAAGCCGCCCGACGCTCCGGCCTGGACGTCTCGGAAGCCCACGAGCCGACGGACAAAACCGTCGAGCTAAACGGCCTCAAGTTCCACTACCTTGACTGGGGCAACGATCACCTTCCCGGTCTGCTCTTCCTCCACGGAACTGCGCAGCAGGGCCACTCCTGGGACTTCGCCTCGCTCGCGCTTCGAGACCGATTTCACTGCATGGCGCTCGATCAGCGAGGCCACGGCGACTCCGAGTGGGACCCCAACGGCACGTACGGCGCGCCAACCTACGTTCCGGACGTCGAGGCGTTCGTAGATACTCTCGGACTTCAGGACTTCGTCATGGTCGGCCACTCGATGGGCGGCCGAAATGCCTATACCTACACCTCCGGGCATCAGGACAAGGTTCGAGCGCTGATCATCGTCGACGCCGGTCCGCGCATGGAAGAACCCGGTGGCGCTCGGGTACGAAATTTCATGGCCGGCCAGGCCCAGTTCGACACCTACGAGGATCTCGTAGAGCGTGTCCACTCCTACCTCCCTGGTCGCCCCATAGAACAGCTACGTGGAAGCCTCGTGCACACGACACGCCAGTTCCCGAACGGCAAATGGTCCTGGAAGTACGACCCAAACATCAGACAACCCGTCAACGGGCCGGACGACTCAGAAGATGCCCGCTGGGAGACCCTGGCAAAAATTACCCGCCCGACGCTCTACGTGATCGGCGGCGACAGTGAGATGCTCACTCCTCCCAGCATTGAACGCATGCTTGAGGTGGTTCCCGGCAGCAAAGCGGAAACGGTGGAGAAGGCCGGTCATCTCGTCGCTGGTGACAACCCGGCCGGATTCCACGCCGCTGTGTCGCCATTCCTCGACTCTGTTCTCAAGTCCGCTTAGTTCTGGGAGTCGATAGCTACGTCATTCTTCAGCAGGTCACGCACCACGGATACGACCGAGCAAGAAAAAGCAGAAAACGCTCAAGAAGAAACTTCATCCGAAGCTACTGAACGCCAGCCACGATTCTTCCACGGTTGGTGGATCGTCGGCGCAGGCGGCCTGGTACAGGGATACGCATCCGGCGTGTTCTGGCAGGGGTTTGGTGCGTTCTTCACGCCGATCGTAGATACCTTTGGCTGGAGCCGCGGCGCGACAGCGCTCGCCCTTTCCTTCAACCGTATCGAATCCGGCGGGATGTCGATCGCCGTTGGCTACCTGCTCGATAAATACGGGCCACGAAAGCTAATGGCCTTCGGGCTATTTGTTACGGGTCTTGGCTTCATCGGCATGAGCCAGATGCAGAACCTGTGGCACTTCTACGTGGTTATGGCAGTGCTCACGTTCGGCATGTCTTTCGGGACCTTCATCCCGATCGTCGCGACCGTAGGCAACTGGTTCGTCAGAAAACGAAGCCGCGCTATCGGCCTCCTGATGTCGGCATCCGCTATTGGAGGCATGACCGCGCCGTTGCTTGTGTGGTTTGTAGACACGCTTGGCTGGCGGGATGCCTTGCTGTCTGTCGGCATCGGCTTCTGGATCATCGGAATTCCGGCCATCATCGTGATGACCCGGCAACCGGAAGATGTTGGTCTACTACCCGACGGCGATCCGGTTCCGAAACGAAAACCGGGGGACATGTCTCTCCCCGTTAACACCGAGCGCCGAACCCCCATTTTTACGGCGTTGAGGACAAGATTTTTCTGGCAACTCTCCATCGGAACCAGTCTCGGCCACCTGGTCAGCTCCACCACCCTCCTACACATCGATGCGATGCAGTCGTTCGATATCAGCCGAACCACGGCAGGTATCGCTGTATTCGGGTTCGGACTTGGCAGCTTTGTCGGTCGGTTGGTATCGGGACTAATCGGTGATTACGTAGATAAGCGTTACATCATGGCCGCTGCGTTCTACATGCAGATCATTGGCGTACTCGGGCTTGTGTCCCTGAACGCCACCATTGGAGGCGTGTTCCTCGGCCAGTGGGGCCTGGTGTTCTACTCGGCGTTCTTCGGTGCGGGTTTCGGATCGAGCATCCCGGTCAGAATGGCGATGATAGGCGACTACTTCGGCCGACAGACTTACGGCTCGATGCTGGGAATCATGAGCACCGTCAACGCCGTTCTAGGGGCATTCGGACCGGTCTTCGTCGGCGTGATGTTCGACGTCACCGACACCTATCGCACACCGTTCCTGATCTTGATCGTTGTACTGGTGGCGAGCGGCCCGATGATGCTTACGCTGGAAAAGCCATCCAGGGTGAAGGCGAGATTCCGTATCGCAGCACACGAGGCAGACCTACGTGCGGCGGCTGAAGCAGAGGCAGCGGGAAAGCCTCTGGATTAGGACCGCTGTCCGTAGTTACGTCCAGAGACTGCCGACGCGCGCCTGCCCGGCCGCAGCCGATAAGGTCCAGACTAAGTCTGGCCGTAGCGTGGGACTGTTGGGACTGCTGCACCATCACTGAAAAACATTTGCGGGTGATCACGACGTAGATTTACCAGCACACGCTGTCCGACATCGATGGATAGTAAATGCGGCATCTGGCAGTGGATGTGCAGGCCGGAATTGAGCTCCACCTCATAGGTGTAAGCCCAGCCCTGAAACACACGATCAATCACCACACCCTGTCCCTCATCCGAGGGAGCCAGCACGAAATCATCCGGGCGCGCCATCACCTGTAACGGCGCATCCTGTGGCGGCTCGAAACCGGGGATCGCCCTCGCTGGCCCGACCTCGGTTACGAGGCGTGGGCCTAGAACGTTTACCGGCAGGAAATCTGCCATGCCCATAAACCGGGCCACAAAGCTCGTCGCAGGCCGGTGGAACACCCGTTCCGGGATATCCACCTGCTCGATACGACCGCCCACCTGCACGCCGACGAGGTCGCCCATAAAGAGCGCTTCTTGTTGATCATGCGTCACAAATACCGTCGTGGTGCCGGCCGCCTTCAGTATCTCCCGAATCTCGGCGCGAACTCGTTCACGTAGACCGGCATCCAGGTTGGAAAAGGGCTCATCGAGTAGTAGTACATCGGGCCTAGAAGCCAGGGTTCGCGCCAGCGCTACCCGCTGTTGCTGCCCTCCCGAAAGCTCGCTCGGCAGCCGCTCGCCAAGGCCACTCAACCCCACGAGCTCCAGCACTTCTACTACCCGCTCATCCCGACCTTTTCGGTCGAGCCCGAAGCCAACGTTCGCGCTCACCGTCATGTGCGGGAAAAGGGCGTAATCCTGAAACACGATGCCGACGCTTCGTTTGTCAGGGCCGGTATGACGGCCGCTAGTGGCAACGGTCTCGCCGCCGATCTCGATGCGGCCCGTGTCCAGCGCTTCCAGCCCGGCGATCATTCGTAGAACGGTCGTCTTTCCACATCCGCTGGGACCAACGAGTGCCAGTATCTGGCCGCGCTTGACCTCGATATCGAACTCTTCTACTGCGATCGTCCCGTCAAACGTCTTGCTGACACCGGTACAACGCAACGCGATATCGGTCTGGACGCTCTCTCCGCGCTTTTTCCTGATTCCGGGTAGGCCGATCAACGGGATGACCTCTCACGTAGGACGAGGAATGTCATGGGCGCAGCAGACGCTACGACGAGTAGCAGTGATGGGGCGGCCGCTCGGGCGAAGAACGCCTCTTCGGCAGCCGTCCAGATGGATGTCGCAAGGGTCCGTGATTCTATAGGTCCGAGGATCAATGTGGCAGGTAACTCTTTCATCGTGAGAAGGAACACCATCACTGCGGCCGCTGCCAGACCGGGCCGGATAACAGGGACCGTGACGGTCAGAAAGGCGTTGATCCGCGAGCGACCCAAACTCATCGCCGCCTCCTCCATCCGCGGGTTGACCTGTAGAAGAGAGGCACGAATCGCACCGACCGCCACAGGCAGGAACAGAACGACGTATGCGAATACCAGCAGAAATACGGTCTGGTAGATGGCGGTGGCATACCTGATCCCGAAGAACACAAGTCCCAGGCCGACCGCGATTCCCGGCATGGCGAAGCCGACGTAGGAGAAGCGCTCAAGCCCGGCGGAGAGCAGGCCCGGACGACGCACGGAGAGGACCGATATCGGAACCGCCGCAATCACGGTGGCGACGGCGGCATAGATCGAAAACTGTACCGAGTTGTAGAGCGCTGTGAAGTCGAATAGCTCAGACTCCCCGGCGTTGATACCCCGCACCAACCAGTACACCAGAACAAATACGGGAACGCCGAGCGCTAGGAACGTCACGACGCCCGAAAAGACTGAAGCAGGCAGTCGCCAGCGTCCGAGCTGAACGATCCGTCGCTCCCGCCGTGCGGCGTTCGCACCTGCGTAGTAACGGGCACGTCGTCGAGCGCCTGCCTCGATCAGGATCAGGCTCACCGCTACTCCGAGCAGTACAAGCGAAAGCGCAGCAGCGCTCGCCCTGTTAAACGCGCTGTTGTATTCGTTAAAGATGACCCGGGTAAAGGTGTCGTACTGCAGCAACGCAACCGCACCAAAATCGCTCAGCGTGTACAGCGCCACCAGCAGCGCACCTGCCCCGATTGCCGGGTACAGCAAGGGCAGCGTGATCTTTCGGAACGTATGCCACGGCGATCGACCCAACGACCGGGAAGCCTCTTCCATCTCCGGTTCAAGTCGCCACAGCGTCGCCCTCACCGTCAAAAAAACGTACGGGTAGCTCAGGAGAATCAGCACGATGGTTGCGCCCGTCAAACCGTACAGATCGGGAATCCGCTCTATTCCGAATGGGGCCTCAAGCCAACCCTGCAAAAGACCCTTCGGACCGAATGCTGAGATGAACGCAAGTGCTCCAACGTAACTGGGGATGGCGAGCGGAAGGACCGATGCAACGGCCCAGGCACGCTTGAACGGAAGGTCAGTTCTAACGGTCAGCCAAGCAAGCGGGACCGCAATCAAGACCGACCCCAGGGTCACCAGCACAATCAACTGGATAGACCGCCACAGGATGGCGGCCGTGTCCGGGTCGAAGATCGCATCGAGCGCCGTATCGCTGGAGTCGGCAGCCCGGGTCGCCAGGTAAAGCGCGGGCAACGCAGCGGCTCCCGCTACAGCTATGGCGGCCAGCCACAGCGACAGAGGTTCACGTCGTAGCCAGAGCGGTAGCAGCCTGCGGGGAGACCAGGAAAGTCCCGTTCCGGCAGGCAACTGCTCTCCAATTACCTGGAATCCTTGGAGTCCTGGGGGCCGATTCATGGCAAAGCGCCGACCTCACGTAGAAGGTTCTGGGTCGCTTCCAGGTCGCCGAGATCAGACACATCGATATCGGGCGTGTTGAGTGAGTCCAGATTTGGCAGCAACTCCTCGTGAGCCACGCCATCAATCAGCGGGTATTCAAACGTCTGCTCAGAAAAATACTTCTGTGCATCCTCGCTCAGGAGGTAGTCCAGGAATCGCTCCGCCTGCGATTCGTTGTCGGCGGTTTTCAAGATGGCCGCGCCGGTAACCAGCACCGCCGAACCGGGTCCGCCTCCGGGTAGGAAGTAGTTGCGCGCCGCGAATCCTTCACCCTCTTCGGCGAGGAAGCGGTGCAGATAGTAGTGGTTTACGAATCCGACTTCGACCTCACCCGAACCTGTCGCGGCTACCGTTGGGGTGTTCTTGGCGTAGACGCTGGGCTCGTTCGCCACGATGCCCTCCAGCCAATCCCGTGTACGGTCTTCGCCCCAGATTAGGCGCATACCGGTGACCATCGCCTGGAACGAGCCGTTGGTAGGTGCCCAGCCGATCCGGCCCTTCCATGACGGGTCTGTGAATCCGTCCAGTGTGTCCGGAAGATCTTCCGGCGACAGCTTATTGGTGTTGTAAACGACGGTGCGCGCACGGCCGGATATGCCAACCCACAGGTTGTCAGGCGATCTTGCCCAGTCCGGTACTCGTACGATCAAATCGTCATCAAGCGGCTTGACCATGTCGATAATTGCGCCAAGTCCACCCGGGTCCTGTGCAAAGAACACGTCTGCCGGTGACCGGTCTCCCTCTTCCAGGAGTGTTGCGGCCAGAGCACCGGTACCGGCGTAGTTGACCTTTGCGTCTATTCCGGTGGCCTCCTCGAAGCGCTTGATTAACGGATCGATCAGCGACTCGCTTCGACCGGAGTAGATCACCAGTTCGCCATCGCTATCCTCGCCATCTGAGGAACATGCGACGGCCAGAAATAGCACCGTTGCCAGACCCAACACCAACAAAACCGGGCGTCGTCCTAGTAGGTTCGATATTTCGGTTGTCATTCCTCGCTCAGGGACCTTTCGTCTCGGACAGCGACACTTTCAAGGAGGGTGTCTGGCCCGGTTGGGTTGAGTTCGGTTCAGTGACGGAACTCATAGGGTGTCGATATGTGACCGACCTGTGTGCACATGTTTCAGTCAGTGTACAGACGATTTTGAATCTTCGTGCGTGCGAAGTCAACTGCGATTATTCCACACGATTGGATCCTCACGCAGCCCTCACGATCCATAACAATACATAGCTGATTACATCGATGTTCGTACATACGAATTATTTTGTTCGTGCATACATATTCATGAGCTATGCCATTGGATCACGCCTGATACGCGTCGTCGAAGCGTTTCTCTAACCGAAACGTGGTCAGCGGATGTCAGGGCTGGACTTAATTAGGAACGTCTGGAAACGCCTACGCCAGTTGGAAGGGTGGCGCCATGATCGGGAGAGTGACGTGGATCAGGGACGGCTCATCCAGTGCTATCGCGTCTCGGATGGCGGATGTCAGGTCTGCAGGCGTGTCCACACCCTGCGACCGAATCCCGAACGCTGCCGCCAGCGTGTCCCAGTCAGGGTTGAAGAACTCCGTGCCGATCTCGCGGTCGCCGTAACGGTGCTCCTGGTCCCACCGCGAAGCTCCGAACGCGCCATTGTCGAATATCACCGCG
>Ga0257122_1001167_pt1 | contig 19633 bp, 19 predicted proteins | sample SI106_120metaG_FD_190146 | JGI IMG/M metagenome (GOLD analysis project Ga0257122, IMG submission 190146) | Marine microbial communities from Saanich Inlet, British Columbia, Canada - SI106_120 | ecosystem: Environmental > Aquatic > Marine > Inlet | place: Canada: British Columbia | collected... | reverse complement strand
ATATTCATTCACACATGCTTGTTGATTTGGCTGTAGATCGTAAAGTCGAAAATATGAGATTAGAAAATAACGGTTATTTTTTAGATCCCATTAAAAAAGATTTGCAACATGTTTTACTTAAAGTAGGTATGGGAGTGATATCTGATATTAGACCAGTGACAGAGGGATATGGAAAAGAGATATCTAAGTACGCAATGAAGATAGGCAAAGCAATAAGTGACGATAGGTTGAAAGAAATTATTATTCACATGAAGGGTAAGAGAATGGTTTCAAAGTTTGGTAACTGCTATGGAGTTAAGAAAGAAGAATCACTTGAAGAGCTAACTGAAGAAGAAGCCAGAGAATATGAATATTTCGGAACGATTGAAGAAGTTGTTCATAAAGCGTTCTACCATGGAGGTGTAGAAAGTGATCTTGTGTCTTATGTGATGGATGCAATTAAGATAGGACTAATAACTCTTGAGTATGCAGGAAATAGGCTTCTTGAAAGTAATATAGAGTCAGGGCGCGATCCTGATCATTATTGTGTTTGTTAATTTTTTGAATTTTATGAAAGGTGGTAATTATGTTTGATGGAACAGTATTTAACGGTTCGATAATTAGTAGAGTAAGGGCAGGTGAGAAAGGTGTGTCAATGAAAGTTGTTTGTGATGAGTTGAATGATGTTTTCAAGTTATACATCCCATCTGACCAGGTGAAGGGTGAAAACTTATTAAAATCTGGTGACCGTGTCAAGTTGCATTATCTAGATCTTTACCCATCAGGTAATGAAATTCGGATGAATGTTGAAAACGTATTAAAGGCAAATGGTTCTGGCAAATAATCCTTTCTGGTGGGGATAAAAAAGGCAAAGAAGTCTCTCGTAGACAAATAAGCCTACCTCACCAGAACCAATTAAAGCCTAGATAGGAAGAATAATGAATATGAACGATAACTTAACTACTAAAACTAAACATATAGGTTTGTTGACTTTCTATCTAGGTTTCATTGCCCTATCACTTGGAATTACATTCTCGTTTTATTCAATCTATTTTGTAAATAGATATTTCAACTTTGTAATTAAATGTTTGGGGTGTGAGTGATGTTTATAGCTGCTTATGGTGATTGGGGTACTGTATGGGAAGTTAACACCGTTCAAGTAACTGGTAATCCTATGTTTGATTACTTTTTCACTATAGTTTTGTTATTTGGAATGATTTCAATGATGTGTGGCTGGCTATTTAAAATTATTACAAGGAGTTAAGATTGGCTATAAGAAATTTCAATTGTGGAGATATGTCGAATGCTGTTATTACGTCTGACTCTTTTTCAGGTGTTATAGATATCACTACTAATGGTGTTGTTGGTGATTTTTATATAAGAAGAAATGCTCCTATATCATTTCATTGTTCTGGTGATATGTCAATTGATGGTCCATTAAATTCAATTCATGTTTTTCTTTCCTCGGTTTCGTTACAAGGAGTATGGACAGAGAATTTTCTTATGGGCTTGGCAGGTTTAGCTTGTGGGTTTTTGATGTCGTATGTTTTTGTTAAATATGCTGTTTAACTTTTATATTTTGAGAGGGGGTGATTAAGTTGAGAAATTTCTATCAGAAGTTAAAAAATGGTTTTAATTACGTTAAGAATAACGTTGTTAAAGTCACTTGTGCTGCTGTTTTGACTGTTACTGTTAGTGTTAGTGTTTGTACTGTTACTTTAAGTACATTTACAGATACGGTATATGCACAAAGCCTTGATTTAACTGGTGTTGCTGTTGACACAGCACCTGTGTTTAGTATGGCTTTAATAGTCATAACAGGTTTAGCTGGTATTTGGGCTATTTGGAAAGTCATTGGTTTGGTTCGTGCCAGATAATTGGCATGGATGTATGTGCTGGCTTTCTAGGGGCTGGCACATACTTTAATTAAATGGAGAGAATATTATGATTAAAAAAATCTTAATAATTTCATTATTAACGTTTTCAATCTTGTTTAGTTCTTTTTATGTAAAACAGAAAAAAGCGGAAGCGATTTTGCCTTTTGTTTTATATGTCGTTGCCGGATTAGCAATTAGTTATTTAGTAGGCAAATATATGTATAAATCTATTGACGGTGATATATATGTTTCAAAGGTGACCAATTATGATCCTGCTACAGGGACTGTTGATCTTGGGTGGATGGAGAATGATTATACTAGTGTAAAACGATATATTGTGGGGACAACAAGTGGTAAAAATGTATATCCTGAATATGATGATGTAACAAATGGATGGGAGTCTACTCCTTTCGGTGAGTCGTTAGGTGGCACACTTGTTGAAACTGTTGAAATAGAAGAGTATAACGGTGAATTTTTTCCTGCAACAGATGGAGAGTTAGGAGAGCTTTGTGATAATTGGTCGAATGTTGATTATTGCACGATAAAAGAAGGTAATAATATTGAAGGTACACATGTTAAATTGCTTTCAGGATTTGACAATGATGGTGTATCTGGAAATATTAATGATACTACTTTAGCTGATAACCCTTCATTGATATATGACTCAAACGGTGGAGTTAATGGAGGCGTTTATACAGGATTAACTGTTGATAATTTCCCTGTGGATTTTTATGAAGCGTTCGAAGATGTACCGAATTTGCCAAATTGCTTTGATGGTATCCAAAATCAAGATGAAACAGGTATTGATTGTGGTGGAGTATGTGAGTTGAACTTTGGTTTTATTTGTCCTCCACCCCCTGAAACCTGTTCAGATGAAATAATGAATCAAGATGAAACAGGAATTGATTATGGTGGTGTATGTGGCACTGGTGATCCAGTCGCTGCTCCTGCTCAGAACTTTACAGATAATAATCAAGATAATGTGGATGATGTTTCTGGTCTTGATGTTACTGGAAGTATTACAGTGGCCACTCCAGGTGATGCTGATGATTCAACATACGATTCAAGTCTTCCAGGAGATATTTCAGAAGTAGGTGAAACTGATTGGACGGGACTGATAACTGGATATCTGGCAACTAATCCTTTAGTCCTATTAGCAACAGGAAGTTCAATTAGTCTATCTGGTGAAGATTGTACATTGACAGCAAATGTATTTGGTACAGATATAGTTCTTGATTTTTGTTCAGTAGAAGGAATGGTTGATTTAATTGGTACGTTTGTATTGGGCTTAATGACAATACGATCTGTTTTTATAGCGATGGGGATATAATATGCCAGCACTATTAGCATGGTTACTTTCTGCATTTGGTTCAATGGTTGGATACAGTGTCGTAAGATTTACGGCCACGAAGGTTTTTATATGGGTATTGATGATAACTGTCGTTCCGGTGCTCTTTAGCAGGGTTGTTTATATGCTCATAGAGGGCGTTATGGGGACGATGAACAGCATTGATGGCGCCTATGGCATTAGTAGTACTGTTATCAATTTTACAGGCATTGCAGCATGGTTAGCATTGCATTTAAAGATTGTAGAAGGCTTTTCTCTTATTATGTCTGCTATGGCTTTTCGTATGGCAATAAGAATGATACCTTTTGTGAGGTTGTAAAGTGAAAATAAGAAAAACAGAGCAATCTATAATTCCAAATGGTATTGAGTTAATTTTACAGGGATCTTCGTGTTTAGAATGTGGTACTGAAATTAAATTAACTGTAAGCAAAAGATTTGAAACTAAGCGCTCATCTGATATGTGGTATTTACTCAAGAGAGAGATTGTCCGTACTGTTATGTTAAATTTAGTGAAGGTTTGTAAAAATAGAGTTTCTACTAAAAGTAGTGTTGCTTCCTATTTTTCGAAAAGAGGGTTAATAAAATGATTCTAAAGAAAAAGAAGATTAATAATAGAATTTATCATCTCAGTAGAAGAGATGCGTATTACAGACTCAATGAGGTTGTGAGTCTTGCCTTTTGTATAGAATTACTAAAAAAGGATTTATTGCGAGGCTGGGTTAGCTATGACGTTCACAAGAGAAATTAATTATACATCACTGATTTTTTAGTAAAAAACCCGAAACGAAAATCACAAACCCTTTTTGTTTTGGGCTTTTTTATGATTGCTTTTAATTAAACTCATTTCCGGAAGATTATAAAGCATGACAAAAGTGTCTTATCTTTGTTGTGATTTTTTAACTATCGGAAATTTCCTAACCAACAGGAGACTCATTTAATGTATAGAAACATCGTTATCCTAGTATTAGTAATATGTTTTGTTGCTCCTGGATGTACTCTCTTGAACAAGAAACCAGCAAAAAAACTTTTTAAAAATACTGCTAAAACAAAAAATGCTGAAAGATGGCAATGGAAAGTTAAAGATGGTAAGAACAAAGCAGAACTTAAAAAAGGCGGTATTGATGTTGATATACAATTTGACCAGGTGGATTTGAAAGATGTAGTTAGTCTTCTAATGGGAATTATCAAAGAGAACTATGTTGTTGTTGGTGACTTCGCCGGTTCAGTAGATATTGAAATAAAAGGAAAATACAAGAGGCAGGAAATAATAAAAATGGTTCGCACCATTGTTAACAGTAACGGATATGAAATTACAAAAGATGGTGTTTTGTACAGGATATACAGTATTGAAGATTTAGAAGATATAACGATTAGAACATTACCTGATGATTCGAATAATGTTTACGTATATCACCTGCAATATGAAACCTCCGGACATGTTGTAGCTTTATTAAAGGATGTATTTTCAGAACTGGAGATAACAGGCCATAGAGATGTTAATATGATTGTAATTAAATCCAGCGTGGAAGATTACAAAAAAGTAAGAGAGGTTATTAAAACTATTGATAAACGTCCTAAACAGGTTCTTGTTGAATTTACAATTATGGAAGTATCCCTATCTAACGGACTAAAATATGGTGTAGAGTATTTTATTCGTAAAAATCTTGATCGTGGTGGAAATGTATCTCTATTGCCTTCTGGTATAGTGTCAGGTGGTGGCAGTGTTGTTGGTGATGGAATAAAGGCTTTTACATTTCATCGCGACTTTGATTCATTTGTAACGCTTCTAAGATCAGAAAGTAAAGTAGAGATATTGTCTAAACCTAATGTGCTGGTCCAGGATGGTAAGCAATCAACAATTAAAATAGGTCGTGAAGAACCGATTAAAACAGGAACAACTGTTTCTGCAAACGGTTTAGCATCAGAAACCATTGTATATAGAGATGTTGGAGTAATACTAAAAGTAAAAGTTGACGTTGAAGAAAACAATATTGTTAAGCTGGAGTTGACCCAGGAAATTAGTGATGTAGCAACTCCATTAGAAAATCCATTAATTGAATCACCTTCATTTACTACAAAAGTCATTCAAATGAGTACTCTTGTTGATGATGGCCAGAAAATCTATATAGGTGGTCTGATGGAGACTGTAGAGGAGAACAGAATTAAAAAAATTCCATTCCTTGGAGATATACCGTATTTAGGAAAAGTATTTAGATCTGAAGATAATGTTAAAACGAAAACAGAACTAATATTACTACTGTCGGTTGATGTACTGAATAAAGAAAGTGACTTCAAAAGGCAGAAGATCAAATATGTAAGAAAGGCTTAAAAATGGCTATTAGAATAATAGAAGGAAAGATTGGATCTGGAAAAACATATTATGCGGTTAATCATGTATTTAAAGAATATTTCAAATGGTGTGATAATAAAGATGCCTGGGTACAAAAAAATACCGATGTAAAAATAAAAATTTACACTAATATTAAGAAAATGAAGATTGGACATGATTTGGATTTAGCTATTGGTGAAGCTGGAGGTTTAAATCCTTTTTTTACCGAAGACTATCAGGTACAGTTTTGTAATAACTGTAAAGTTATATATATTATAGATGAGGCACAGGGGAGCAAGTTATTCCATAGAAGATATAATGATACTGTAGTTTTTGATTACTTCCAGTTGTCCAGGCATATGGGCAGTGACATTTATTTAATTACTCAGGATACCCAATGCCTTGCTAAAGAGCTCAGGTCGTTAGCTGAGTACCATATAGTAGCAGTTCCGAGAACCAAGTCTATTGGCAAAATGTTTACATATAAATTTTATGCTGGAAAGGATCACTTTAAGACCAAGAGAATAAGAAAAGACAATAAAGTTTTTGGCTTATACAGGTCAATGATAGAGAAAGAAGCTGAAAAGATTAATAGTGCAGTGCTGAAATATATTATTATGTTCGTTGTAATTATCAGTCTTGCAGGAGTGATGTTTAAATTTGTTTTTCTGAATATTATTCTCGGTATGGGTAAAAGTCCTGGTCAGGATCCCCAACAGGAAATAGTGCAAAGTATTGTTGAGGATCCTATAAAGACTCCAGAGGATCTAAATAATGATGATATGTATAGAATTATTGGTATTGTTGATGATCACTATATTGTGAAAACTCATAAAGGATTAAAAAAAGTGAAGATTAATGTTGATGATAATAAAAACATTAATGATGAAATAAGAATTGAGAAGTTGTAGCTTTTTTTATTTTTTTTCAATTTTTTCAATTCTTTTGCGAAGTGTTTTTTTAAGTTTTAGTTGTCCTTCATACGCAGGGTGATCAATTTCTAATGTATATAGAGTATCCTCATTCAATAGATATTGAAGAAATGTGCAGACTTCAGATTGCCATCGTTTATACTTTTCATAATGTTTGTAAGATTGAAGTGTATTGTAAACAATTTCACTTCCGATTGGAGTGACTTTTAACATTGTGCCGATATAGGTTTCATCATAGCTTCCCCAAAGGAGGTGCTGGAGACCCGAAAGTGATAATTGTATTTTTTTTGCTTTTGCTATATCGCGAATTGTAGGGTCATGACTATGGCATAGCCCTGTTTTTAGCAATACGTCTAAACATAAATGTATAGCTTGTCTATCAATGTTGATAGCATGAAAATAATCGAGTATTTGATCAATCGTAACATAGTCTTCTAGGCCTCCTGCATCGTGGTGTTTTGCATCTCTGAGGAGTCTTAGAATTCTGAGACCAAGTAATGGTGTTGAATCTACTTCCGTGTTAAGTACATAAATGTTTTGTATAAATTCATGTTGACCTGATGGATATATATTATATCCGTATCGTAATATCGACCGCTTAATATCGAATTCAGATATGGTGTATGAATCACGTGAGACATATGTTTTCAGTAACTCATGAACTCGAAGATACGGTGACGACACAATGCTACGTGATAGCTTAAGACATCTTCGAATATCGTTGTTTGCTAGATTGCCTATCCACTTGGAAACTATGCCAGTTTCTAAGAATACTTTTTGAAGACATGATACAAAACCTTGCAAGTCATTCAAAGTGAGGCTAATGTTTTTTCCAAATAAGTAATTTGTACCTTTTTCTTTTTTTGAATTTCTAAGTTTCTCCTCAAGAAACTTTATGCGTTGCTCTATGACAACACGAGGTTGAGGTGTCGGGAGGAAGAATGCTTCATTATCAAATGACTGAAGTGCACCTTGTTGTGATAGCTGCCAGCTTGTCTTATCAGTTATCGGAATAATCACAAAGCACACTTCGTTCTCGTAGATGGATCTTGCGAATTGAAAGACTTTCTCTTGAAATTCGATACTAAAGTGGTCAGTGTTGTCAAAAACGAGACATGGGACTTTTCGTCTAGAGCATACGATGTGCCTGATCATATATCTTATATAGTCATCTGGACGTTCCTCTCTTCTATTATCGATGTGTTCTCCAAAACGCTTTTTGAATTCTATCTTATCTGATTCGTATAGAAATTTGTGAGGCCCTCGTTTCCATCTTTGGTATTCGTCGAAATACATTCCTTGTAGCTCTTCGTATGTAGGGCCATTTTTGCCAAAAACAGTATTCTCTAATTTATTGAGTAAATGTTGATTCAACCAGGTGACAACATTATTGCAATCACCAGGACTATCACCGACATTTAATCGTATGACAATACAGCTAGAACGTAGGCTCTCTGGTAATACATGTATAAAGAAGCGGTCGATAAAGGTAGATTTTCCTGCACCCTTTGTTCCTACAATCAAAGCAAATTCATTTCGTTGTGTCTCTTTAACTCGTATTATTACTTGCGTAAGTGCATTTGCTTCATTTGTATCTAGATCGCGGATTTTAGTTGATATTTCGTCAGTTATGCGAATAAGTTTTTCATCTGCAATTTGGCTTTCTTTCGTCGTAACAAAGCATTTTGCAAGCATCTCTGGATCTTCATCACCAGAAATTTGCCGGAAGAATTTAGTCATTACTCTATCAATGTCTTGTGATAGTGTCGTTCGTTTAAGTAGATGGTAATTGTCAATATGAAAAAGTGTTTTGTTGAAAGATTTGGATCTAATAGGTTGCCCCTCGGCTTCTTGAAAGTGAGCGCGAAAGGTATTTTTTACAATTTGGCAGTGACTTAGCAGATCAAAAAATAATGTAAAATTTTTATGTATGGATTCAATAGAAGAAAAAATATAAGCCATGCCATTAAGTGTATCTATACCATCTCCTAGTCGGCTTCCTCTAAAAATGATCCATTCTGTTCCATTCGTCACGCAAGCGAGTTCTGCGTTTTTTGATCCACAATAATGTATAGCCTGAAGGATCCCATTACGGGGTTGTGGTTTCTTAGATAAAACAGCTCCATTAAGCATATAAGCTCTGCCTGCGGTACGGTTAGTAGTGTTGAGAGTCAGAGCATCTTTCTTTGCTTCTACTATCATTCGGGCACGATTTTCTATAGAAAATGAATAGTCTACAAAGCCATCTCCCGTTGATTCCTCTGTTCTAATGTTAGCTAAATCCCAACCTAAAACTTTGTTGAAGATTGGGTCAATGATCTTAAGACGTGTATCTTGCTCACTGGAGACAGTTGGCATCCATCGTGTTAAATCGGTTAGTAATAAATCAAAAGATTTAAACGCTCCATCTATAGTATCTAAATTCTTGCCACTCATATGACTCCTTTTTATTTTTTATAATATAAAGTACTGTTATAGTTTTAGTTTATTTCTTTCTTGTTAATAAATTAGGTTTGACTCTAATCTCATTTTTGCTGGAGTGCAAGCGCTAATTAGCCATTAAATTTTGACCTCATACTCATCACCTTTTTTGACTGTTAATAAAAGATCAATTGCGGCTTGTGAATACTTATGCGTTTGTAGAACTTGACCAGCCATGATTGCAACATGGTACTTATTATCACTTTCCTTTATATTGACCCCTTTCTCTTTTTCAATTCTTGCTATCAATTGATTTGCGTGATGCCAGCTATCAAAACCGAGTTCTTTACCAACTAGAGTTAAAGAAAAAGGGTACATTGCATTAACATCTGACGGGTTATTTAATGTTGTAATTCCATAAAGCTTTGCCAATTCTCCATCTTCAGAAACAGCATGTTCTAATGTTTCATAATTAACCTCAATAGTTCGTTTCGGAATATCATGTCTTACAAGCGCATATGTACGAGCAAGCAATGCTCTCAATATTTTAGGATTAACTGCCTGAATTTTTTCAGATGAACCGAACGCTTTATAAATCCAAGTGAAATCATCAGCAACAAGATTTTTAACACGCACGCTCCTTTCGTGATCAATAGTGATTAGCTTTTCATGTTGGTATGAGTTTCTATTTAGTACATCAGAATCTCGTTCAACAATATATATATTTGGTATTAATTCATTATTCGGTGATAGGATTTCATCAATATCTGATAATATGGATCTAATGTTAGGATCTTCAGCGCTGTAGCCTAGAAATACGAGCGGATGTTCAGCAAAGTATGTTAGCAATTTTGCACTGAGATATTTCTTTTTAGCTTGGAATTCTGAATAGTCAGATTTAGTTAGTACTAAACTGGAAGGCTCTGTTGAGCAACCATGAATCTTAAGTATTTCCCCGACATCTGCGTAATTTGCCTTCAATATAGATTGGCCAATTATCATTGCATAATCAGGAAATATCTTTTCCAAGAACCTATCATAGTTTGTTGTTATTATTGCGTGTGGCCTTGTATTGATAAGTGCAGTTAATTCGTCAGAGTACATAAACCCTGCTTTAGTAGCAGAATATTCATTAATAATGTTTTCAAAGTATTCGGAAACTTTATATTTAATATAAATTTCAGAAGATTGTGATTCTGAAAATAGTTCTTCAGGAAATTGATCTCTTCCTTCTCCCCATGCCCATTCTCTATATGCTTCTGAAAATTCCGTTCCTACCTCAATAAGGTTTAAATGTTTTTGTTTATAGTATGCATATTCCTTATCAATGATCGGACATTTTTCTGAAAGAGTCTTGAGAAGATTGTCCCAACTTGGCCCGTTGCAATATCGTTGAGATAATCCAGAACCTATAAATAAGATTGGTTGCACACCCATACTATCCAAACATGTCGATATGTCGTCAGACATTTCCTTTTTGTATTTATCGTAATCATTTTCCATAACTAAAATTAATCTCCATGATTATACTGGTTAACCTATAATTGATAAGTTTATAGACATTACCCTTATAGTAATAATATTTAGAAGATCCAAATTGCTATATTTCTTTATAAGGAACAATCACAGTGTGAAATATTAAAATAGCATTTAAAACAGATTATTTTATACATGCTGAGTTGTTTTTTGGGGATTTGGTTTTAGATGCTCGTTCCCTTCGCTATTCTTTACATTTGTTTGTATTCTCTAAAACCAGACACCAGTTCCTTAAGACTCTTTGGATGATATTTGTTGAAATTATCTTCATCTACAAAGACATAATCATACCTGACGCTAGACTGGGCCTTATTGATATCAACACACCACTGCTTTAATCTTTCCATCTTTAACGGTACATCAAGGTCTTCTAGCCCTTTGGTCTCAATAACATAAATTTCTTTTTCAGAATGTTTAACAACAAAGTCAGGATAATAATTTGAAATATTTCCATCCGCGTTGACATAATCAATCTTGAAATGAACCGCCATATAATTTTTCACATATGAAATAACATCTTCACTCTCTTCAAGAAATGCTGCAAACTGTAATTCCAGATGACTATCACCAATAATTTTATTGAAAATACACTTTTTCGGAACGAGGTATCCTTGTTCTTTGACAATAAACGGACGTGTTTTTCTTAATTTAATTGTATCGCGAATTTCAGCGCATCCTTTATCCTGGATAGTTAAGTCGTTAATCTGCTTTTTGAATGTTTCCACCAAGGTTTTACTGGCTTCCAGTTCAGATAGGTTTCGTAAAGTATTAAGGCTATCAAGATCAATGTGCATATCAAACAATTCGTCTTGGATAAATGATTTTACTTTTCCATACAGAACATCGTAGCCGCTAACCAATCTTAAATCTTTCATGATAAGCTGCGTAAAATATCCGATTACAGAACGGTAGTCTGTAACTAATCCAGAATCTAACAAGGTTGTATGGCTTATCTCTCCAGTAGTAATATCCTTAAACACAATTTCGCGCTGTTCATCGATGCTAAATTTCTTGTATTCCACCTTTTTATGGCTAAAATGCTCTGTGTTCAAATCGGTTAGGTTTTTGTACTCCCTATAAATCCTCGGAGTCAATACCGGAATTTCAATATCAAGGTTGTTGATATCCTTGTTTACATTTTCATTATCGATTTCAACAATAATCGGCGTCTTTGGTTTAGTGCCTTCACCCATTGCTTTGCGCTCAAGTACAACACCCTCAGACTGGATTGATTCTACAAAATCCATAAAGGCATCTGTGCCTACAACGCTAACATATTCCTCCACATTGTTACCTGGATACATTTTTCTGAGACCACGGCCTAATGTCTGTTCAGGTAGAATATTGCTTTTGGCGGCATACGGACGAAGGCCCACAATAGTAGTGACATTTTTAACATCCCAACCCTCTTTCAGCATCAGCACCGAAACAATTGCTTTATAAGGGCTATCCCAACTGTCAATATTATTTGCCTGTTTACGTAGTTTTTCTAACTCCTCCTTTTTCTTGCCACTAGACGCCTCGCTGATCTCTCCGTTATTTTTGGTATGAATCACAAGTACAGCATCTTTTAACTCAGGATACGCCGTCTCCAGATATTCCGCCACATCATCACAGTTTCTTGTGTCATCCGTCATAACGAAAAGAATAGCCTTCTTGTCCAGCTTTTGATGCTCACCATATGCCTTGCGCCACTCTTCTAATCCAAGATTAAGGTAATCAGCATATTTCTCTGTATACTTTGAACTTTGCCGTTCACTGAGTTTTGCACGACTGGCCGAATCCGGTAACACCGGATGTTTGACTACATTCTGAGAAATGGCCTCTACCAGAGGGTAATCCGAAACTGTTTGAGCAAATATTGCACCATTGTTGTGCTTAGGTGTGGCGGTTACATCCACCTGTAAGGATAGAAATGTATCTTTATGATTAAGATGGTTGTGTATATCCTCTATAGACTTGAACCATGCAAGACTGCTATCATGAATATGATGTGCTTCATCATTAAGTACTACCAGCTCGTCAATATCACGAACTATATCACCAAGATCGACCTTTGAATCCGTTGTAGCGCCTGTAGGTCGCTTGCCCAGAAAATAATCCATCGTATCGTCATCATTGGCAGAAGGCTCTACATCATTACCGGAGTAAACGCGGTGAATATTAGTCAGAAATATATTGCCAGTCTTTCTGGTAACATTTACATCATCCTGTATATGTAGCGAAAGCTGAAAATCATCACGCCAGTTGTTGCCTTCAAAACCATTATCAGGTAGTACTGGGTCGTTGAAAAATATTCGTAAACCGTCAAAGTCTTTGCGAATCCTGTCCAATACAATAATATTGGGTGCAATTATAAGAAAGTTGCGTGCAAGATCTGAATCCGGTTCGTAAAGTTTATGAAAGAAACACCACGTCAGCAACAAACTTATCACTTTAGTTTTGCCGGAACCCGTGGCCATTTTGAGAACAAAGCGCCTCCATGTTTCATCAAACATTCCAGCAGAAACAGCACCTGACGAATCGTAACGCAATAAATCATACTTGTCTTTTACCTTAACAACATCGTAAAGATAGATGATTGTTTCAACCGCCTCCTGCTGAGCAAAATAATATTGAAATTTTTCCATAGTGTCATCTGACTTTGGAAGCAAATGTTCATGATGAAACCACCAGTTTAACAGCGCAATGCTGGTAGCTGACGCACCTTTATAACTGCTACTCCTCCACACCATAACCTTCTTACGCAGTTTGTGTACCAAGGGCGGTAACAGTTTTTCATAGCTTGATTCCCTGAGAGCTTCATCCGCAGGAAACCATCTGATGTCCGGTTTAAGTATTACATAAGGTGAATTCGGAAAATCTGTATGTAACGCCATTACTTCCGTCCTCCTATAGTTACTTCGACTACCTTCATAGTATCGTTGCCGAATATATCAACTACTTTTGCAGCAATCTTACGTCTTCCTGGAGGACATTCTTGAAACACACTCTTGAGTTCCAGTGAGCGGTCTTTCTTTGTACGAAAGGACTGCCACTCATTCTCAAATACATAATCACCCGTCCACACATCTTCCGTCTCTCCGGTTTCCACATTCTTGACACGCACAATCTCCCTCTTGGATTCGAAATCAAAATCCACCGCCCAGTAATCGATCCAGTCCGTCCACTTTTTAGTCAACACCTCTCTGTTTACAATACCGTTTTTATCTTTGCTTATTTTTATCACCTGCCCTTTATCCACAATCACTTTGCTTGAGTTATTTTTCAGGCTTTTATCGGCGTTTTCGGCATCCTGTGAATAAAATACGGAAAAATCTGTTAATTCTATAGCAATACTGATTTTTTTGATATGCGGTTTGATTTCAATGAATGAGACATCATGAAACACTACCTGGTTCTTTTCTATCGCTCTCTTGTCGAACACATCACGGGGAATATATTTCATTGCCAGGTCAATACCCTTGTTATTCGCTTCGTCAAGAATGTTGGGGAACAGTCCCATCTCGAATTCAAATCCGAGGATATCGACACGCGTAATATGCTTCTGTCTGCACTCCAGGATTATCTCTTCCACGAACAGGCGGGTAACCGGTAGATTTACTGGCCCTACCGCCACCAGACGTCCGGTCTTTTTACCCTGAAAAGCCTTGAACTGATTTGTCGCCTCAGCCCTGTAAGCGTGGAGGATTAGATTGATAAAACTCTTCTCTTTCGCTTCCAGCTGCATCTGTCTTTCCCGTTCCCTTAAAGAGGGATTAACACCGATGTAATACTGCCGTTCATATTTTCCAAGATTAAGGATTTCAAAAGCACGCCAGTCTTTGTCATCTTTTTTCAATTGCCGTTGTACGCCGATCATGCGCTTGCGTGTGGTGTGAATGGCGAATTTGCCCAGGTCAGAGGCGATCCACTTTCTTCCCAGTTTTTCTGCTACTGCCGCAGTCGTTCCAGAACCAACGAAAATATCCATCACCAAGTCGCCTTTGTTAGAGGATGCCTTTATGATACGTTCAATTAGTTTTTCAGGTTTTTGGGTTGGATAATCAACTCTTTCTGATGACATTACATTTAAGTAGTCCATGACTACCCAATCTCTTGGTTTCACACCTTTTTTTTGATCCAAGTAATCAACACGGCATAGTTCCGGTTTGGCCTTAAGCCATTTTATGTCAATATCCGTATTGTTCTGTATCGGACTCCCCTGTATATTTCTACCGTGCAATCTGAATTTTCTTCCGTTCTCGTCGGCATATCTATATTTGCTAATTGTTGCATCAGTCAGACCTTCAGATATGTCTTGCCAATTGAAAGTAATCTTCTCTCTTTTCTGATAATAGAAAATAACATCATGTCTCCTCGTATAATGTGTTTCTGAGACAGCCATGCCTCGATATGCCCATACAATTTCATTCAGAAAATTATCTTTGCCAAATATTTCATCTAATACCAGTCGTAAATAACCACTAACACGCCAATCACAATGCACATAAATACTCCCATCCTCAGCAAGTAAATCACGCATCAGTGCCAGACGTTCATAAATCATGGTGATAAAGGAATCCGTACCTTTACCCCAGGTGTCGCGGTAAGCCAGTTCTTCAAGAACATTGGGTTTTTTGGTCAGAGTTTCACCACCAATTTCAATATCCATGCTAAAGTCAGCCCCCACATCAAATGGTGGATCGATATAGATCAACTTGATACCACCCTGCAGTTCAATCTCCTCTCGTAGAGGCCCGTTTTTCAAAGAGGATAAAATCAATTTATTATCCCCCCAGATCAGTTTGTTATTCCAACCCTTTATCTGACGTCCTGTCTGCGTATCAAATAGATCCATCTGCATCTTGACGTTCTTCTCCGCACGTGGCTCGTCAACCTGCTCAATGACCTGAAACGGTAAAACTACATTACAGATTTCATTGGTCTTGCCATTCCAGACCAGCTCTACCTCCCGCTTCTCGTCAAACAGCAGAAAGCGATACTTTTCCGGCAACGGCTTCCCTGCTTCCAGAAGCTTGTTAATATCCCTAATTTCATTATCAGTCAGTTTCATTATTTTTCCCACATAATGTTTGTGTCGTGTGTTGATTTACAGAGTATTGTTGAATTGACATCTATTTATTTTTTTCTATAAGGAGCAATTACAGTTAGAAATATTAAAATAGCATTTAAAGCAGATTATTTTATTCATGCTGAGTTGTTTTATTTTGATTTGGTTTTAGATGCTCGTTTTCTGCGTTCTTCTTTACGTTTTTTAGCATCTTCAACTTTCCAGTTGTCAATTATCTCCTGTAATATATCTATTCTCTCTTGACTTAAATTTTCGCCGTCCGGGAAGGTGACTTTTCTGTGAAAATCCTACACTGATAATCAGGGGAATCAAAGACCAAGAAACCGACTATTCCCGTTGGTTTAACATAGAAGTGTTGGTATTGTTGTCTTTTGGGGATGGAATGTCAAGAGGAAGATTTTACGTACACACCAAATAACTAGATAGGAGAAGTTAGAGAAAGATAATAACAACATGTATAAATCATAAAAAGCAAATTGCACGTCCGTGAGTATTATATTCATTTATTCTTATACCTATACTTTCTATCATTGTAATAAAAATATCCTATCACGATAAACAGAACAATAATTAAGGTTATAGCAAAAAAATTAAGTCAATTATTTGGTATCCTTTTACATTACTTCGTTATATGTGATTTTAGAATTCATGTTTATCAATTTACCAAAAAAATAGTAATCGCTCATTGTGTCATGTTGCCAAAATTACCACTTGATTTTAATGATTACCTGAGTATTATAAATCTTTACACTTTTTTTCTGTAAAACAATAATCTTGTTTTGAAATTCAAAAAATGAAGATTTTAATTGCGGAAGACAATCCGACTCTTCAAGAATTGAATGCGGAGTTAATGGATATTTGGGAGTATGATTTTGATATGGTCTCCAATGGTATGGAGGCGGTAGAATATGCCAAAAAGCAGGAAGGGGAATATGACCTTTGCTTAATGGACATTGATATGCCAATAATGAATGGGATTCAAGCTTCACAAGTTATACGGCAGAAATTTAAATATTTTCCTATTATGGCATATTCAGCAAATCCTTCACACATGGAAAAATGCTTTGAAATAGGGATGGACGGTTTTTTAGAAAAACCCTGTTGCCCAGATTTACTTTTAGATAAAATTAATGAATTAACTGTTAAAATTTTTAAATTAGAATTTGAAGGTAATGACTTTTATTTCAAAAAGGAGATGCCAATGGATCGCCAACATGCACAAGAATTAAGGGAACTTGCCAAAAAAGACTTACGAAAAGTGAAACTCTTTGACAGTCCGGGCAGTACAATAATTGTTCATAAAAACGTAACAAACAAAATATCCCATGACTTTAATATAAAAAAACAGTTTGTTTCAACTTTTACTAATCGTGATCCTGAAAGGCCAACACGTTGTGAGTTGTATAAAGATTCTAATTACCTCATGCCTCAAACATTCCTAACGGGGGAAGAATGTGATGAAGTGCTCAAAGCAGAAGATCAAGATTTAGAAAAGTATTCAGATTTGGTTTTAAAAGAAGAAAAGTAGCTATGCTTACGATGAATATATACCGTATTAACAATGGCTATCACATTAGTTACTTTTTACACACGAAAGTTGAAAAATACAATAGTTTGACTGGCATCAACTATTTTTCCATGTTGCAGAAACGACAAACTCTCTTATAACGAAAACTGGTTGACGGCAGCTACAGATTGATTCTTTCTATCAGATAGCTACTTTGTTATTATCTTATGTAGTGGTTGGAAAAGGAGATCAAAAATGAATACTCAATTCATAGTAGACGAGGCAGGGAAGAAAACGTCTGTTATTTTACCGGTTGAAGACTATGAGGAGCTCTTGGAAGATATTCAAGATTTGACGGTTATTGCAGAGAGAAAGAATGAGCCGTCTATTAGTTTTGATGATTTGAAAAAAAGGCTGAAAGCGGATGAGCTTATTTAAGATTGATCCAAGAGGCTTCGTGTAGCATGATCTTAAAAGAATTGACCGACAGTATATTCCAAAAATCTTTGACGCAATTGAAAGCCTCGCCAAAAATCCTTTTCCTGTGCAATCCAAAAAACTGAAAGATTCTGAGTCGTGTTATCGCTTGCGAGTTGGTGATTATCGTGTGATTTATCAGGTTGACACTCAACACAAATTTGTAATTATTTACCATGTACGGCACAGAAAGGGTGCTTATAAAAAGTAAAATTCTAATCTTGCCGTTTTACTCATACCTCAATGATAGCTCTCTAATCCATTAATATAACGTTCCAATACTTCAAATAAATATCTAATACAAACTGTGCCATGGCACAGTTTGCCTGGCATACTTTTGTACCATTACACACTTTCCACCTTTTCCCCTCTACCGAGTACCACTAGGAGTCGGCATTAATAAAATATTTTTATTAGTGTAATTCTTTGCCATATAACGACTTCAAGACTGCATGGCACATAGTGCAATAATATTATATGTTTGCTCTTCTTTTGGTACATGGTTTGTAATATATGATCGCTTATGTTTACAGTGGAGGTATTGTAATAGTTGAAAGGAGGCTTGTATGAAAAAGGATGAAATTCTCTTTAATGTTGATGAGACGGCTGCGAAATTGGGGATGTCACGGGATATCCTACTAAAAGAGCTTGATGGTGGTAAGATCAAGGGAAACAGGAGAGGGAAAAGGATTAAATTTACACAAGCCGACATAGACGAATACAAAATGAGCCAGAGAATAGATAAATCTATCGAAACCGAATCTTATGTTTTTAAGCATTTAGAGATCTGATCAAGTTAAAACATTTCATTGTAAAGAGGATTTTCGATTGCTTTTTTAAGATATTCATTAGTGACATGTGCATAGACTTCTGTGCTTTTGATGCTTGTGTGGCCAAGTAGCTCTTGAATCTCTTTAAGATTTGCACCGCACATAAGCATGTGTGTTGCGAAGGAATGACGAAGTTCCTTAAAGGCTATGTTCTTGATTCCGAGATTTTTCAATATCCTTTTAAGACGCTGTCCGAGTGCACTGGTCTTTAACTTTTTGCCATTATAATTGCTGAAAACATAATCGTTGTCGTGCATATTGTCAGTAAGAGGCTTTATGATGTCCTTTGCCCTTTTGCTAAGAACAAAAACTTTCGGACGCGGATCAGTTTTTTCAGTCTTATGTTTGGTTATGTGGTAAATATTCAGTTCAAAATCAAAGTCCTTCTTCTTGAGGTTTACTACTTCCTGGATTCGGCGTCCGGTAGAGAGAGTAAACTTTATGATTGAGAGGGTCTGTATAGTATTCTTGTGTGCCTTCTTGTTACAAAACTTTGGTATCTTGTTTTCATATGACATGAGAGCATTGATCTCTTCTTTGCTTAAAAAAATAGGAATCTTACGTGGGAGGACTTCTCTCCTTAATTTTGGAAAAGTAACGTCTGAGGTTTTGAGTATATCGTTCTCCAATGACCAGTTCAGGACTCTCTTGATATACATTATATGTTTCTTGGCACGTCTGGGAGAGACCCCACGTTTTTTTCTTATTTGGCCTTGGTCTTTTTGGGTGAGCAGAAAACGATTGAATTTATTGATGACAATGCGGTCAAACTCATTCGATTTTAGATCAGGAAACATCTTGCAGAAAAGAGAGAGGGTTCTTACATAATCATGATAACTGAAACGATTGATTTCGTGTTGCATATAATCATCGTCCAGGAAGAGATCACATAACTTACTGAAACGCATAGGTGCAGGGCTTTTTCTGGAGAGATTGCCTTTTTGAAAGTCGAGCATTAATTGGTGGTACTTAGTATTGGCATCATTTTCATCTTTACCAAGATAGTGGGTTACTCTATTGATACAGACAGTATACTGTTTGGCATGTTTGTGAAAAAATATTTTTGGCATGAAGACCTCCTATCTTACACACAATAAAATATTAAGAATTAGTGATTAATAATTAAGAAGTTATTGTACGTACTGTAATAAGTACTGTAAATTAGAAAGGAGGAAACTATAAGTACTGTTGTGTTGAGGGGATGGGAGAGTAGTTTGAAAGGATTCGAAGTCCACTACTCTATCCAGTTGAGCTACGGGCGCTCAATTTCTTAACTAAATAATCTAAATGGTTTAAGCGGTTTTCATTTCTTATCGCACTTCT
>Ga0257122_1001165_pt1 | contig 19637 bp, 13 predicted proteins | sample SI106_120metaG_FD_190146 | JGI IMG/M metagenome (GOLD analysis project Ga0257122, IMG submission 190146) | Marine microbial communities from Saanich Inlet, British Columbia, Canada - SI106_120 | ecosystem: Environmental > Aquatic > Marine > Inlet | place: Canada: British Columbia | collected... | reverse complement strand
GATTTGCTCAAACTGGGGATGAATTGTTGGCTCCCCTCCGCCAACGAGGAGAATTTCCTCAACCATGAGTTTCTTCGCGTCGTCCAAAGCTTCCACCATGTATTCAAGAGGAAGAAAAGAGTCTTTGCGGTCGGGAGCTGCAATTTCAGCTTCTCCCGGGTTGATTGCTGAATGTCGGCGGCAATAGACACAGTCGAGGTTACACCCATAGCTAATATCAAAAAGCATGCGCTTGGGACCTATGAATGCTTTTTCACAAACGGCTCCCAGGCAACGTAGAAAATCTGGGAACTTTGCCCTCGGCACAGGTTTGTCCAGGCGATCTAAAATGGCTGACAACTCAGGGGAAAGGACATTTCCGATGGGAAGCTTCTCCCGATATTTCTCGGAAAATCCTATTTTGCTGCTGGCAAATAGATTGACCAACCTACGGGGTAGAAGGTCTTTTCCCCGCGGTTTAAAAGGCAAAAATATTTCTGATGGATTCAGGACCCGGGTCGCACTAGCCCCTTGCACCATCTGTACAATCGATACACCCATCGTGACTGTAGAGATCTAAGTTCTCCCTCTACACGCTCCTTTGCCTCTAAAAAGACTTGACGCTCCTCCCTCAGGATATCGCGCTCGCTTTCTATGATTATAACGTACTCACATAGTTCTTCATGCTTTGTTTGCAATTGGTGCCGAGTATGCTCTACAGAATGGATAACCTCGCAAAGTTTGGCATGCTCCTCTTCGAGATGACTTCTTTGCTGATCTAGCTCATTATGGGCACTTTCCATGCGTTCTATAACTTCTCTTCCCTGGAGTTCAGTACGCTCTACTTCCTTGACGTAATCGATTAGCTTACGATGTTCGGCGTCCCAGGTTCGAGTCTCATCTTCCAGGCTCTTCACTCTTTCCATCAGTGCCGAATGGTGTCCAGAAATATGGTTTCTCTCCAATTCCAATTCCCGATACCTTGAAGTCCAGTCCTCTAGTGCCTGGTCCTGCCCCTTCCCAACCTCCTCCAGGTGTTTGATATACTTTTCGAGCTTTTGATGTTCTTTCTTATCCTTCTTTGAAATCTTTTCAAGTTCTCCTAACCGCTTCTTTACAATCTCATTTTGAGCGGCTGATTCACGGATTAAGACTTCTCCTTCCCTGACTCTCTCAAGCAGGACCCCATGTTCCTTTTTCCAGGATTTCACTTCAGCTTCCAGTTTTGGAAGGTAGGCTGACATTTCCTGGTGATTCCCCTCCAGGCTCACATAGGTTTTACGAAGTTTTTTGAGCTCGGATTCCAGAGATAGGATCGATTCGCTTCCCTTTCTTGAATGCTCCCTTTCCACCTTGAGAAAGTCAGCCAATCTTTTGATCTCAGCCCGTAGCTCATCCCTCTCACTGGAAAGCTCCATTCCCAGGTCAACCGCTCTATGTTTTTCCTCTATCAAATTAGAGTATCTCTCCAGAAGTTTATTTTGAAAACCTGAGGAAAAGACTGGTTTTTCCTGCTTGGAGGCGTCTTTTTTAAGTTCCTTCTTCATGAAAGACTCCGCATTAAATTGTCATGGCGCAAAACTCGAAAAGCACATGTTTGGCAGGGTTTAGGATACTGTTTTTCTCCGGTACCATGAAAAGCACTTCGAAACTGGACCATTTTATCCTGGTTCCAGACTCTGCTGAAATTCTTACTAAGATCAGAAACATCGCCCAGTGAAAACCGGTAATCATTTCCATGAAAAATTGCGGAACAGCAGCCCAACACCTCCCCGCTAGAAAGAATAAAGAGTGTTTCAAAAGGTTGATTACAATCCACTGTATGAGCGAGGAAATCAGGATAATCCAGTCTTATCCTGGTCTTCTTCTGAGATTTTTGAAGACTCACATATAGATCGTGAAGTTTCTGGGGATGAAAAAGTCCTTCCTCATAGCGGGCCTTGGAATACATTTTTTCGGGCAGAAGATGAATAGCCTTTACTCCATATGGCTCTAAAAACTCGACGAGTTTCGCAAGGGTTCCATGGGTAGATTCATTCCAGACCATATTGACCTCAAGAGACAGCTCAGCATCCATCCTTGATTTAAGAAAGTCCAGTGTTTCCACCAATCGTTGAAACGGCACTCCGCGATGCTTTTCATACACTTCACCCACGCCATCAATACTGATGATGAGAGAATTCAGACCCCCCATTTTTTCCCAGACCTCGGGGATTTTTAAGCCATGGGTAATCATAGAGATTTTCTTATGGGGATCCCTTCTAAGCCACTGAAAAAGCTTTCCAAATTCAGGATGAAGAGTGGGTTCACCATATCCCCCGATCAATACTTCGGAAGCGCTTTCGTAGAGGAACTGAATCTTTTCCAGTATTTCAAGAGTTAGAAGTTGGGGGCGATTGAGTTTAGAGTCCCAGTAGGAGTGTCCACAACTGGCACAGCTAAGATTACAAGCGTTGGTGAACTCGAACTGCAAAACGATCGGACGCGAAGATAACTTCGCCTTCCCGATCTTGCGTTCCAGAAAGTTCAATCTACTATTTCGAAACGCCGCAGATTGCCTGAAGTCAAGCAAAAACCTCTTAAGCGAGGTTACATTCCGCAGCCATCTTTTCATAAAGAGTCTGGAAAATTCCCATCTTATTCATTGAAAAAAACTTCTTACGCTCGATGTCAGTTAATGCCGATAAATGTAATAAGAGGGAATCTCTGGAAACGCGATCCAGCATGAAATCAATATACAGAATTTTCGAGTCTGTATACACAATAGCCCTTCCCTGGTATGACAAGGCCTATACAAAGCCTTGTTCCGTACGTTTCTATCATCCTGACGAAACGGGTAAAGTCGGTATGCCACAGACTTCACCTTATGAAAATTATAACGATAGCAAAGGGAAATGGGAAGTGCTGTGGCAAATTGGATTTAGAATTCAAGTGGAAGCCGACTAGTCCTTATCGCGAAGGGTGTAACTGCCGTCGAGGCCCAATTCTTTCCAGTTCTCGGGATTAAATACATTCAGTCCTTCTTCGCCCACATGGATAATCCCTTTCATACTCTCGTAATGAGACTTCCAAACAAGACGCCTATGAATTCTCCCCTTATCATCTCTCCATAATCTATAAGTTCCAACCGCAAGCCCGGAAATGGGTTTCCGTACGATGGTCTTTTCACCCTTTTCCAATGCAAGATCAAGGAGTGTAATCATATCTGCGTATTCAATATTTCGATATGCCTCCTTGAGCCAGACTGAAGGGAAGTCCGGGAGACACGCAAAGGCCTTAAGAGAAAACTTTTCTGGCTCCAGGCTCATTACAAAAAGGAAGGGCTGCCGGGTAGAATTTAAAACCTTGAGATCATGGGCCTGGCCTACCATAGCATCCAGTCCCGGCTGAAAATAGGGAACACCTGGAAAATAATGAGGGTGGTGTGAATGTCTCAAGATTTGGAATCCAAGTTTAAGAAAGGTACGAAACATCAGCGAAGAGAGCATGGATAAACCGTGATAATCTTCAAAGGGTACTCCATCGAATTCAACCCTGGGACTACTGGTTCTAAGCTTGCCAGCACTTGAACTCAAGACTTCGGTAGGAAGCACTCCAATGGTGGTCATCTCCGAGGCCCTGAGACTGGCTGTTGTTAGGTCCAAGGCCAAAATGGCGGTTGATACTATCTCAGAGACCGGCACACTCACCTCATCTAAGAAGTCCAGGAAGGAGAACTCATCACCGGGATTTAACAGAATTGTCTTGCGTGAATCCAGGATCTTGGAAAGATGTCTGAACACGCGCTGGGATGGCTCTACAGCAATAGACTCCGTGGAGACCTGGTTCTGAAAAAACTTTTCTTGAGCTACCAGATCCCTTTGTTTAATCGGTTTCAATTCCAACGGCACCAGGCCTCTGGAAACAGTCTTTATAGATTGATCCATATCTCCGAGTAAGGTATTGAAATCAAAAGCCCAACGAATCTGCAGCAGGAATTCTCCTTCTACTCTATGAGTTACTTCTCTACCTCTGGAAAACCTTCGTCTTAGAGACTTTTCTGTTTGCTCCCGATCCAAAACAAAGGGAACTGGAAAAACACGCTTTCCAAACTTGAGTGAAATGAATTCCATGGCCCGTTGGTACCAGGGCACCATATCTCGAAACCGTCGGTATTGTGACAGAAGGGTCTTGGAATCAACTTTCAAATAAAAATCCGTTCCATGCTCCAACTGAAATTTCTCTGATTCGAGATTCACGATGAAAATGAGAGATTCGAACTGATTTAAAGATTTCCTGGAAATCTCCCGAATCTGCTTATAGTCCATCCCCGAAATATCGCGAAGTCCAAGGTATGTCCCAAGCGGCATTCCCTCGAACTTATAACCATTGAAGAAGAGAAAAAAGAAGGAAAACAAAAGGTAGCAGCCAATCAAGTAAACCGCGATCATCCATTTCATTGAGCAATTCCCTTATCCGAGGTTCTCTGGTCCCTGGGACATAAATGCCAATCCCTGGCCTAATAGATAAACCAAAAGACTAATTCCAAGGGCAATTGTCTGAATGAGAAAGGTAAAAGAATTCTGAAAGGGAAGAAACTGGTTCCATAAAAAATCTAGGTGAAAGAATCCCAGGAATAGGAATGACCAAAAAAAGAATGAGATTAGTAACCCCAACATCAACTGCCCACGGTAGACCGAAGCAAATCCCGGCAGTACAAAACTAAGCTTTCTGGCCTGCCCCCAGGAGTACTTCTCTCTTTCCTTTCTATAGTGCAACAGCCCTTTTGAACGCCTTTGAGAAGACTCAAAACACTCGCTACACAGAGATTCACCTGAAAGTAATGACTGGCAATTTCCACAAATTCTGCGTTCGCAGAATCGGCAAAGGGTAATTTGGATCTGCATCTTGTCCTTGAGAAACAGAAGAATGGCAACCCCCCCTCCGCCTACAAAGAACCAGATAAGAAAGAGCAAAGTTCCACCGCCAAATCCCCCTGAAGAACCGCCGGAAAAGTAACTGTTGTAATCGCGTACAGCCCCCGTCAAATAGAGAGGAGCGAACAAAGGGTCGGCGGAAGAGCCAAGCCTCAAATACCTATCAATGATCTTCTTTGAAATCTCCCCGCTTCCCCCAATCCATTTAAGATAATTGGAGGCAAGTTTGAGATCTCCTTTGAGTTCATAAACCCTGGAAAGATTATAGAGAACCTTATCATCTATGGGATTGATGTTCAGGGCTTTGGATAAATACTGTATGGCTCGATCAAGATTTCCAAGCCTTGCCTGGGAAACCCCGAGGTTAGCAAGGGCAAAAAAATGATCTGGTTTCTCAGAAAGAATCTGCTCAAAATAAGTGACGGCCTTCGCGGGTCCCTGCCCTTCTATTAACTCCAATAGCCCCAGTTGGAAACGAGCTTCAGTATCTAATGGATTGGCATTTAGCCGCTCTGTATAGTGCGCTTTCGGCTCTGTGGTCTGCCCCTCACGGAGCTGGTAAAGTGCCTTTAGATCCTTCAGGTTGTGTCGGTAGCCAATGGGAAACAAAAATGGTACCGCCAACAGTGCCAGAATCCCCAGTATGAACGCAATCTGCTCAAAATCATCAAGGAAAGTCCACAGCAAGATGGGTAAGAAAACTACCAGTCCTGTGGGAAACAAAATGAGCAGAATTCCTCCCAGAAAAACCATAACTGGGATTGAAAGCGACTTTTCTCCAAAAAGCTCATCGGTAAAATGCTTTAATTCCTCCCTTTTGCGATACACAATCACCGAGGAAAAAAACAGAAGCATCGTAAATAAGGACCAGAAAATCAATAAACCAATTTCCGCTTTATAGACTTCTGAAAAGATCTCCTGCTCCATGAGACGCGAGAAGAATTCCCGATCCGGGCTAACAGTGCCCGCTCCGTGAGAGGCAGACATCAAACCGGCCTGAGAATGAGCAACCTGCCTGGAATGAGGATTGAATTGAAAGCCGCTGCGAATTAACTCCCGGGCCCTGCCGAGCTTGGACAGGCCAATTTGTACGGCGGCCTCACTTCCAATGACCTTCGCATAAGGCTCGTAGGACTCCCATCCCTTTCTGAGCAAAATCGCCCGGGACTGCTGAAAGAATTTCTGGGTATAGCTTGAATCTCCAAGACGCAGAGAAAGGATTCCCATGCTCAGATGCCAACCGCTATCACTGGGATAAGATTCCACTGCCTCAATTTTCAGCTCCTCTGCTTTTTGCAAGGTGCTCTCCAGTGAAGATTGCTGATAAATCAGACCTAATAAAAAATTACCGACCGCATTCTTCGACTTCTCCAGGAGAAAACGCTCAAGAAATTCTTTCTTAGCTCCTAACAACCCCATAGAGGCATCCGCTTTGAAAACGGATGAAAAGGATGGCTCAGCAGAGATGAGATCAGCCTTTTCTCGATCAAAACGCTCAAAGGGAGGTTTCTTGTCGCCATGAATAGCGATAGGGGTGAAAATTTTTGAGGGTCCGGCGCTTCCAGCCTTATCTCGATAGAATTCCAACTTTTTCTTTTGGGCGTCATCCGGTGCCAGTTTGATAGCCTCTTCAAGGTGCTTTTTAGCAGCCCCAAAGGCCTCCTTTTTCAAAAGGTATCTTCCCAATAGATAATGATCCAGAAAATCGGCATTACCTCTATCAGCACGGGCTTTTAGATCTCGAAAAAACTCTGTGGGAGACTGCTTGGAATCAAAGATTTGATCGATAAGGTGCAGTCCCTCCCCGAAGTCTCTTTGAATTCGCAAACATGCTCCCAGGTATAGTCCCTGGGGCGAACCATCTGCGATCAAGGGTTGCAAAACATTGTTCAAATCCAGGCGGGTGCCTTCATCAACATCATTGATTAAATCTCTTAGCGCGAATACCAGTTCCATGGGAACAAAGTTGTTCGTGATTAAGATGATGAATTCCTCAATCGCAAAGAGTGTATTGCCATTTTGTATGGCATCACGAGCGACCTTCATATGGGCAACCTCAAAACCCTCTTTTTCTTTTTGATCCACGAGCTTTAGCTTGGCCCTGGAAGCGTGAGCCAGCAGAGAATCGGGCTCCAGTTCTACCGCTGTAGTCAGAGACTGTCGAGACAAACGCAGGTGCTCGCTAAATTTCTCTTCGGTGGGGGTGGAGTCAGAGAGCTTCAGGTAGACCTCACCTATTTGCAGATAGCACTGCGCGAATTTTGGATCCAGTTCCTGGGCCTGGAGAAAATTAAACAGGGCTAGATCATATTCTTTATTCTGTAGGTAGGTGACACCCTGGTTGAAAAGAATCTCCGCATCGGCGGACAGGGGTGAATCCAGCGGTAGCGTGGGATTTTTATGAACCGCCTCTGGTTCATGATCCTCGGGTACTTCATGAGCTTCTGGATCACTCTTGAAGGCGGCTTGAAAATCCTCATCGGTAATCTCCGTGACCACCTTCACCGGGATTGGCTCCGGCCTTTTTAGCACCTGGTCTTGAGGCTGTCGTTTCAGGTTTTCTTTATTGAGCTGAAACTCCCTTCGAATTTTGTCATTTTTAGGATTCATGACCAGGAGTCGATTGAGTACTTTGCGCTGCTTCAGATATTGCCGGGAACTACGGTAGGTAGCCTGGAGATAGTAGAGCGATTTGGGATGGCTGGGATACTTGGAAATGACCTTGTTGAAGTGCCTGATCGCAGTGGAGTAACGCAGGGATTCGTCGACGCTGAGATTCTTGAGAGTGACCAGGGCCGTGTGATAGTGGGCTTTGTAATCCTCGGGGTTAATGGAGAGGATTTTGTTCCAGTATTTCAGAGAATCGGAGTGTTTTCCTTTCTTCTCGAAGGCCAGTGCCAAATACCTCAAGGTAGTCAGGTTATTTGGCTTCAGCGATCTTACGACTGTCAGCCAGTGATAAATGGCCCGGTCAAGGTTACCCTTACGGGCAAACACCAGGCCGAGATAGAATTTCACCACCGGGATCTGCTTAACGCGGATGATCTCCTCTAACTGCTGGATGGATTTATCGAAGTACCTGGGATTGTCTTTACCCTGGGACGCGTACGCTCGTGAGAGTACATAACGAAGTTTTAGGTTCGAGGGATAAAGGTTTAATCTCTTTTCAAGCTTTTGAATGGAGCCGCCCGAGGCGCAGAAACCACTAAAGAGCGCTGAAAAAAAAAAGAAGATTGTTAGAAGCTGCTTCATTGCCGAAACCGCAACCGGATCAGCCGATCTCCATCAAAGCCTGTCCCTTGTAGACTACCTCGGCATTATTTACGAGAATCCGTTTAATTTCCCCAGCCTTGGGAGCCTTGATCTGATTCATGACTTTCATGGCCTCAACGATACAAACTGTATCCCCGGCTTTAACCTGATCACCACTGACCTTATAAGGTTTGGCCTCCGGACTGGCTGAGTGGTAAAAAGTACCCACCATGGGAGAGACGATGGAGAAGGTTGATGAATTTTCCTCCGCCCCTGCAGACCGTACCGTTGGACGAGCTTTAACGGGAGCCTTGCGCGCGGCAGATTCATTGGGAATGGAGACCTGTCCCTGGACAGGAGTCACCGCCCTGGCAATGCGAATCTTCTCATCTCCATTGGAGAGATCAATTTCATCGATGCCGTATTCATCGGCCCACTGCATTAAATCTCGTGCTTGATTGATCAAGTCCTTCATTTAGTACCTTTGCTGTGAAATCAATTTATTGTCCCACTCCCCAAGACAAGAAACAAGAAAAAATCAGCGAGAAGAGGGAAGGGTGGAGAGTTTTGTAGGTACTTGTTCCCATGTATCCACACGGATGGGCAGTGCAGGAGACACCATATGGACCCAGGTAAGAGAAGGAAGAAAGAGAATCTCAGACTCTTTTGGATCCAGGTATAGAGTAGCTGCCTCTACTGAAGATTTTCGCCAGATCCCGTCGATTCTTTTCCCTTTTATGAAGGTACTCAACCTTCCTTCCCCTATGGTTTTAAGCCTTTTGAGACCAGAAGGATCCCGCATCGTTTCCTCTACTCTTTGAATGATCAAGTTTTGAACCATAATCGGGGAATCATCATAACTATCCTTCTGTATAATCCCATTAACCCTTCTCTCAAATGCCCCCATGGAAGGATTGAGATGGTAACTCACCACGTAGGAAGGAGAGAGCTCAAGATGAACGCTCTTTACCTGGTTTTCCTCATAGGGATAACCCCTGGCGGATACCTTCAGTACTTTCATGGCATCTCCCGGGAGCTTGTGCCTGGCAAAGGCAGAAGCTTCCAGTTTCTGTAATGATGTAAACAAATTATGGGGTGACGGTTTTGATTTTTCTCTCCAAAAAGGGCTGAAATCCTGGAGTTGGTCAACTGTATCTATCCCCAGATCCTTCAGCGCTCGATATCCGCCCACAGATGCGCCACAATGGATTACCAGGGGATCGTAAGCGAAGATTTCCTCCAACAGATAGGGGCGAAGACTTCTCACGGGCCCAATTGGAATGGACTTTTCTCCAGCGGCGGAAAATAGTGCCATCAATCTTGTGATCCCCCCTTCTACAGGAACTTCGTAAATCACCTGGGCTCTTGATAAACCTGATTGGGGTCTCTCCATGGCCGTGTTTCCCAAAACCACGGCAAAGGGAACCCTTTGGATTCTGGTCCTTTCTAGTTCATTCACTTGTTTTGATGATTCTTGTTCCTTCCTTGATCTGGAATCTGGTGGGGGCAGCTCCAATGCACCCTGGGGAAGAACCTGGAGGAGTAAGGGATCTACTGAGAGCATCTCCTTATCAAGACTTCGAGAAATACGAAATTCCGGATCTTTTCTTTCAAGCGTGTCTAACAATAGTCTTGCGGTATTTACTTCCTCCAATTCGAAATGAATCCTGGCTAACCATAGAAAGGCAGGTAGAAAGTTTGGATAAGATTCAGTCATTTTCAAGAGAGAGTCGCGGGCGAAAAGTAGCGTGGTTTTGCTCCTTAAATCATAAAGCTCCACTGATTTTTTCAGTTCACTTATGAGCACTAATCCATGCGTGGCTTCCTTACTTTTTACATTCTGATACTTACGATCAGCAACAAGGATTGAGGGCTTTAACGCCAGTCTTCGAGATTCCAGGTCCTGGCTATGAATTTTCGTAACCCATTGACTATAGGATCTCAACTCCAGAAAGGACGCCCGGATCTTAGATTCAAGAACTCCCAGGAATTCAGGTTCCATGGAATAGCCTTCCCTTGCTCTCATCAGGAGTTCCAAAGCCTTACAGAAAGCCTCTTTTCCGTGGTAATAGGCGACCCTGGCCTGTTCAATTTTCTGCGACTTCAAAAATTGCTCTTCACGCAGGTAGATTTGTTCCACCCTATCGCGCTTCAAACGCAGAACCTTCCAGAAGTGAAGGAAATCTCTATAGATTTCGCCCCTTGTAGCACTAGGGACAGGAGCGGGAATCCAGGCTAAGACAAGGATGGTGATTAGGAGTAGGCGGCGCATACTCCCTATTCTTCGTCACGCAGTACTGGAAGGTTTAATGGGAGAGCCAGGATCACCCTCGGTCTCTATCTTCCCATCCTTTCGCTGCGCAATCATTTCCGGAGTAAGAATTCCTCCTGAAATGATTATTTTGGAGGCATCTTCTATGCTCATATCCAGCATAATAAGGTCTTTCTTAGGAACAAGCATAAGTACTGCTGTAGTTGGATTGGGAGTAGTGGGGATAAACACAGATACCAGATCTTTTCTTGTTTTCTCATTAAATTCTTTGGCCGCTGAGGCAGAAAGGAAGCCAATGATCCAGAGCCCCTTTCGAGGGAATTCCACAAGTACGGCATGCCGAAATACATTGCGATCAGCCGCCAGAACCATTTCTAGAACCTTTTTGAATAGGGAAAAGACCAGGTTTAAAAAGGGTATCTTGTAGAATAAGGTTTCATAAAATTCGTAAATCTTTTTGCCAAAATAATTCGAAGCAACCAACCCAACACTGAAGATGATCGTAACGGTACCGATGAATCCTATTCCCGGGTATAACTTTGCCCTGGGTAAAGACAGGATATCCGTGAGGCTTCCTAAAATTTCCCCACCCAGGATATCAATCATGCTGGCCAGCCAGTAGAAGATGAAAAGGGTTAAAGCGGTGGGGAATGTTACCAGAATCCCCGTGAAAAAAATCCGCTTAAAAGTGAGTCTTGAAGGCTTATCTGACAGAGGCATAATGGCTTGAGAGTACCCGCTAGAGGATTCGAACCTCTGACCGACTGCTTAGAAGGCAGTTGCTCTATCCAGCTGAGCTAAGCGGGCAAAGCTAATTGCGATAAAAATCAATCTACCATAAATAACAAAGAACCCATCATCTTTGTCAAGAATCCCGTATTTCCTCTCCGGGCTTGAAACCTTTATTAACCTTTCCCGTATAGGGTAATGAACCATTGTTTTACATGGATGCAGGAGATTCTCATGTTCAATCGGATTGTAGCGTACACGCTAATTCTTTTTCTAGCGTTCCCTTATCAGCTTGCTGTTACTTATGCTGACCCGGGTTCCGAAGATATGGAATCCAAAATAGCGACGGCAAATAATCTTAAAGATAAGCTGTCTCGGCTCATCACGGCCGATGGGATCGAGTTTGATCTCCGGGATGCCCCAGAGGATCCTCCCGTTGAGGACCCCCCTGTAGAAGATCCTCCCGTTGAGGATCCCCCTGTAGAGGACCCTCCCGTTGAGGATCCCCCTGTAGAGGACCCCCCTGTTGAGGATCCCCCTGTAGAGGACCCTCCAGTGACTAACCCACCTGACAATAACCAGGTAAAGATAGTCTACGCCTGCCTTCTTGAAAATCTACAGCAGTCCGTAGCCAAGCTATATGAGTATGCCAGGCCTTCAATTGTAGAGTACAACGGTTCAAAATTAAGCACCCAGGCTCGGCCTGCTCTTAAATTCAGCGTAGTTGTGGATGGTGACGGGTTAAGAAAAGTACGCTTTCGACCCTTTGGACGCTGCTACCAAAATGCGGCCTCTCTACCCGCGGGCGACTTTCGCGACCTTATTTTTGATCTGAAGTACGTCGTAGATGATGGTGCTGTTTCCGCAATCCTCTCTGAATTGAATGAAATTGAAGAACAGCGAAAAGAAGGAGGGGCTACAGATCAGTACGTATTGAAAAATTCCTCCAGAACCATAGAGTACAAGCCAAAGAAAGCACCTGAGTCTCGAGACGGCGGTGTAAAGCACGTACTACGGGAACTGGCCAATCGTTCCTCCCTCGAGCCGGTAGGACCAGGGCTTAACGGCGTTGTGGATCCCAGCTTCAATAAACTGGTGAAATTCAGTCTCAAAAAGGCTGGTTATTGGATTATCGCTCTAAGAATTCTTCTTCAGGCCAGCTTTGATACCCGTGAGGAAATGGAAGCTGAGGCAGTTCGAGACCAGACTGCTCGTGAAATCGACAGTGCCGAAAGCGCCCTTACCGAAGCTGAGAAAGCTGAAAAGTCAGAGAAGCGCAAAGAGTTTTGGGGCAATGTAGCTAAAATCGGACTTGCGGTTGGAGGCGGAATCCTCGCCTGGAAACTGATCGACAGTCTAAATAGTGATGATGAAGACGATGACGACGATGACGATGACCGATTTGATGGCCCGATGATGCCACCTCCCCCTCCCCCCTGGATGATGCAGCCTCCCTATGGCCCTCCCGGCTATCCGGGTGGATATCCTCCCGGTGGATACCCTCCTCCCTATCCTCCCCGGCCACAGTATCCTCCTATGCCGCAGGGTCCTCCCCAGGTACCTCCCCCTCCTGTGCAGCAGGGTCCGGATTATGGAAGAATTCTGGTGGACTTAAAGGCCAAATTGGAAGCGATCATTCGTCTACAGCGTGATTTGATTACAAAGTATGTACAGCGTACCAATACCAATATGACCGAAGCGGATAAGGATACTTTTCGAAGAACCGTAGCCCAGATTGACGGTCTGGTTCGAGAATCCAATCCTTTGATTCAGCTCATGGAAAATACTCCGGTTCCCGGCAATCCCCAGGATATGGGAACAATCTTTGAGGCTCGTCGAAAGGTGTACCAATACATCACTGAAGTCAAAGATAATGACCGCCAAATTAAAGAGTTTATGGGTCAGCTTAACCTGATGGGCACCGGCCAGGCCGGTCCCCTATCACCTCAAAGCTCCCCAGGAATGGCTCCGGGGCCTGTGGGACCAACTCCCTGGACCGACCCCAGAGCGGTCGCCCTGGTTGATGAGTACCTTGGGAAAAACAAGCTGAATCGGTGGGGTTACCCCGATACCCCAGGGGTCATTCAAAACACTCCTCCCTCAGCGATGGGCAAGAATCGCTACCAGTGGCTGATGGATAATCCAGACATTCGCGGATACGTTAATTCAAAAATGTAAATACCCTGGTTGAAGGCCGGTAGAACTTTGATTCTACCGGCCTTTTCTTTTAGGGGATGAACTGATATTCTTCATGGTTTCATGAATCTTGCTCTGAAACTCACTTTTCTCCGCATATTACTGGCCCCCGTCTTTGCATGGGCACTGCTCCAGTCTCCTGGTAATCTCAGTTTTCTGTGGCTTTCCCTTGTACTCGCGGTCATCCTGGAGGCTACTGATTACTTTGATGGGTTTGTTGCCCGAAAGTTCAACATGACATCTGAAGCAGGAAAAATTCTGGATCCAATGGCTGATTCAATAGCCAGACTCACCTGCTTTCTGGCCTTCTTCCAACTCAATCACGCTTCCATATGGATGGTTTTGGTATTTGTTTACCGGGACAGTTTAGTTTCAGGTTTGCGAATTCTGGCCGCATCTCAGTCGAAAATCCTGGGTGCAAGGGGCAGCGGAAAATTCAAAGCGGTAGTTCAGGCTTTAGCCATTGTAGGAATACCCCTGGTCCTCTTAGTTCAACAATACGGCATCAACATCTATATGGACCCTTCAACCATAATCTTCATTCTCATGCTAATTGCCGTAATTGGAACGCTCTATAGCCTCTGGGACTACCTCTACGCCAACCGAAGCATCATTTCTCAGCTGGTTTGATCTTCGATTTGCGGATTTCTTTGCGCCTTCTTCGCTCCTCAAGTGCTCTAACCATAGTCAGATAACAAATAAGACCCAGGCTGCCCCCCAGAACGAGGCTGCCATAAGTCATGGGACCGAATATATCTCCTCCAAGCGCAAGAACTCCATCCAGGTCTGATATCTGGGAAAACCGCTCATAGAACTCCTGGTAGGTAAGAATCTTGTCTGCAAACAAGAGACCTCCAATAAGATATTCACTGTAATAAATGGGAATAAAAGTGAGCGGGTTGGTCCACCAGACCCCTACCAGTGAGGCTGCGATACTAGCCCGCAAAACAAATGCCATTGGGATCGCCACCAGGGACTGAATGCCCATAATCGGCAGAGCACCACAAAAAATACCAATTCCCAGGCCAAGAGCCACTTCATGGGGAGAGGCACGAATTCTGATTAGTTTCCAATAGCGATAACGTATTCCTCGCGGAAAAAGACGAATCATAGCGGGATCTTCATTGCTTTTGAGGGGCTATCAAACAGTCTAACAGCCTATGAGTATATACCAGAGAAAACCGCTACCCTAAAGGGAGTTACTCATTTGTAACTTCGCTTCGATCATGAGAAATAAAGAGACTGGTCAGATCAGTCAGATCCTCATCACCGGTAAATGCGTAGATACCGTTCTTAAGCCGCTCCAGCCTCTTGAGAACCTGGGACTCCCCTTCATCGATGAAATATTTATGAAACTCCTCAATCCTACTCTCTATCTCAGTAGAGAATGGCAGAGAATCCATAGATGAAATCCAGTTCATTGACTCTCGAAGCTTCATGATTCTGGCTACATGCAACTGGATTTCATCTTCACCTAGTAGATCGGAGAAGAACTCTTGGAAAAAGTCATCCAGCTCCTCAACAGGGCTGCGATTCAGATCCAATTCATAAAATTGCGTATCATCACTCATGCCGTATACCGGCCCTATGGTCTGGTCCAAGGCTATTTCTCCGTCAAGAACCCGTTGGTAGATGGCAGAGCGCTGCTCACTCCAGGCTTGAACCACAGAGTTATATTCCTCCCTGCTTAATCTCTTTTGCTTATAGGCCTTCTTAGCAAGATAGTAGCGCTTATATGAATCTCCAGCGGCACTATCCACCGTGATGTAACGAGTGGACTCCAGAAACTGACGAATTACAAACTTGCGATCTTGGGGGAAATCATCACAAAAAGCTCGCAGAAAATCTATAAAAGTCATGGGTTTGTGGGCGATCATCACATTCAGCAACTTCTCAAAGGGTTCCTCCACCCTGCTCTTAAATAAGAGACGAAATAAAAGAGTCGCGATAACGCCTTCTGTCTTGAAGAGATCCTCGGCGGAATCCAGCTCTCCATCTTTCTTACGCCCATCTGAGGCAAGACTGAGATGATTTCGATTAGCCGCTACCAATCTACGCCTTTTGATCTTCCTGAGGAACTCGCGCTTCTTCTCAGGCCAGTCCTGCGCAGAAATCATCTTGTGACTGGCTTCAGCAGGGTACATTTCCAGGGTAGCAAGCTCCATAGCCTCTGCCACGCCTTCAATAAAAGCCAGGTATTCATCGGTTACTCTATCTGCACGATGTCCAACTCGGGAAGTTGAACGAGCTTTCATCTCAATGAGTCTCTCACCATAAATATCTCCCATGATTCCATGAAAAAACTCATGGGCTATCAAGGGAGCAAGATAATTTTCTGAGAGAAAATCCTCCATGGTGACTGTTTCACCTCTAAATTGGATCGGCGCGAGTAGAAGAAGGCTATCAGAGCGAATCTTTCCATCTTCAATCAGAATCCTATAGGACGAAGCCACTGCTGGTCCTACCCCACCCAACTCGTTTCCGGCATAAACCAGGAACGGCGTCTGAGATTGATCGGTAGTGGCATACTTGCCATACTCTGCCTGGTGGAGTTCCCGTGCTTGACGACGCAGGGAGGTTACGAAGGTGACCATCTTCGAAGCCTGGAGTTTCGAGTGAATTTTCTCATGTTGATTGGACTGGTCTTGCTCAAAGAGGAAAACCTTCAAACCTTCAAACTCTCCCTTAGCCATATTAACTCGGATGGAGCCTGGCACTTTTTCAAGGGTAATGGGTTTTACAAAGACCCACTGTGAGCCAAAAACCTGGATTGAAAATAGAAGAAATAGGGTATGGCGCAGCATTCTTTTGAACATAGCGATGTCTCCTGAGTCAAGCGTAGGGCCGCTTTGACTTACTATTATGCTACGTACCCTTAGCCGAAAAAGTTTCGCCGGAAGCACCAGAAGAAAGACTCTTTCTATAAGCCTTCCAATATTTTTCGTGGCGCTTTTTATAGGTCTTATTTTCCTTTTCTTCCCCGCTCAGTATTTCCCTGGAAACCTCCAGCGCCATGGAGATTTCACCGCGGGCAAAATAAACCTCAGCCAGGGTATCAAGAACGCCAGGGTCACGCTTGGACAACTTCACCGCTTCCTTGGCATATTCCAGTGCCTTTCCCAATTCAATTCCGTCCTGAGACGCATACCATGCATATCCATTATAGGCTTCATGAGAATGAAATTTATCAATCGCTGATTCATAGACTTCCAAACGCTTATCCTTCTTTCCCTGTTTACGGTAAAGCCGGGAAAGCCAACGCGCTGCCTGCATATACTGGTCTTCAGTTTTGGCATAAGCCCAGGCGACTTTGATATAAAGCTCACCTTTCTTATAATCTTTCTGCTTCAAATAAATAGTCCCGCGCAGCAGTCGAAGATCGAAGGACCACTTTTCAAAAAAAGGATCCGGAAGGCGCTTCTTGATAACCTTTAACGCATCCTTAAAACGAGCGGCATCGAAGAGTTTTTCGATGTATTCGTACTGTAACTGGGCTTTTTCAATGCCTTCCTTGGAGGCCATTTCCTCTTCAAGCCTGACAAGAGCGTTTTTCTGGTCTACATTCATCCGCAGAACCTTCCGAAAGGAATCCACGGGAAAAAAGCCAACCGCCCGGTCATACTCCTCCCCGGAAGAATTAAGAAAAATCGTGGTTGGAAAAGCTGAACTTTTATATTTTTTAAAAAGCTCTCTCCCCTCCCCGTCATCATCTCCATCAACCTTGATCAGGTGGTAGCGGTTCATCAGTTCCGCTACCTTCCGGTTGGTAAAAACCGAGTCTTTCATCTTATGGCAGTAGGAACACCAGGAGGCTTCAAAAAATATCAAGACCGCTTTTTTATCTATCGCCGCTCGACGAATAGCACTGTCCAGCGAAAGAGCATTCCAGGCTAGTTCAGCAAACGGCAGTGAAAGGGATAAAAAGAAAATGGGTAGAAGGAACTTTTTCATAGAAGTCTCCACAAAATTTTTAGAAACGAAATTATAGGTAATGAAAGGATAAGGATTTAGAAAGAAGAATCAAGCCACAAGGCTTAGAATTCTCAAAATCCATTCTGAAGACGAGCACTCATTGGTATCTTCGGGTTGAGAACTTCAAGATCTCCAGATTTCAAAGCTAAAAACGATTTTCAAGCAGAGAACGTAGCTTTTCTCTGGCATTACGGATCTGATTTTTGATATCCACCACCTCTGAATACGTCTGTGAAACCGATACTGGAACGGATCGAGTTACCAGTCCGCCTACCAGGTCTTTTATACGTCCGCGGCCTTCCGGACTTAGCATCTTCATCAGATATTCACTGCTCTTTACCCGTAATTTCTGTCGTTCAGCCTTGCTTAGAAGATTTTCTTCCAGGCGGGCTAACTCAACTTCCGCCGGCAACTTCGATGGCCTGGGGAGGGAATTTCTTATGAGTGCCTGGGCAAGACTATGTTTGACTCTGGCAATCTCCGCTGAGGGAATTGGATTTTTGAAAGGTCCTTCAAGAAGCAGGGTCTCCTTCAAGTCTTCTTTGAACTCTTCCTTCAACCTTGGGAAGGCTTCGCGCAGGAAAGCGTTTGATAGACTGATCTCAAATTTTCCTCGGACCTGTCCAGTTGGATTCTCTCGACCAGGAAACTGTACAACCAGAGGAGCGAGACTTACAGCGTGAAATCCCCCATTTAATCCTCTAAGATCTAATTCAGGTAATGTTAAGACATCCTTGGATAGAGTAAAGGGAATCCTCTCTAAATCCTGGAATTTCAAATCTGGCGGTTCATAGAGCAGCCCCAGGGCACCGGGCTCAAGAATCTGATGAAGGATACCGCTCTGAGCACTTCTCTTTACATAGAAGAAAATATCCGCAAGAAGGGGATGTGCCGAATAGCTAGGTCGATCGAGCCCAAAAAACCCATCCATGACCAATGGATACTGATTGTTCTCAACGGGTAACACTACAGAAAGAAAGCCGACTTTTCCGGAAAGAATCCCGGAAGCCCGGTCCCTGAAATCAGGAGCAAGAAAGCCAAGCATCTGATTGAAGTCCAAAGAATCCAAAGACAGTGAAAATTGATTCACCTTCTGCCCTTCAAATTCACTTACCCCTTCTAAACGATAGGAACCTGAGAAAATTTTACCGAATAGTTTTTTAATCCTTCCCAGCGATGGATTTCGATGAAAATGGAACTCTATCTCTACATCTTCCGTAACTAGCGGCTCCATCCCAGGCTGCAAGGGGAAGGTAACCTGAGAAGAGTAGAGCCCTCCGCGTATTAAATTGGCGTCTAGCTGTGAAATACCTACCCTCAAGACACCATCAAGCTTTTCCCAGGATGGTGATAAGGGTTGCCGAAAGTCTTTTAAATCTATAGAGCCCAGAACATTAATCCCATCCATGGAAGACAGTCCAACGGAAGAAAGGGAGCCGGTGAGTTGTAGTTTTGTAGAATTTGGAGATTCTACACCTAGCTGAAAAGGTCCGAGTGTATCGAGAACTCCCTCAATTCTAATATTCTGGGGAACCCAGTCATTGAGCCAACTCATGGGCATTTTCACCAGACGCAGTTTGCCTTGAAGCATATTCATTTCATCTTTGGTCGGATCAACGGTCCCCCTAAAAGAGAATTCTCCTTCTCCTGCTAAACCCTTTAGATTATGTACAGAAATGATGGACCCTTGAATGGAGCTCCGTAATGCCAGAATTTCCAGACCACCCTGCCCCACTATTTTTTGGGTCGGAGCCAGTGTGGAAAAATCCAGATGATCGCCCTCAAGACGACCGCTAAGACCTTCAGGAAAACCCTTTTTCAGATCAACCATACCCTGAAATTGGGCATGACCTCCCCTTGAGAAATCTACCCTGAACTCAGGAAGCTGAAGGCTGCCGCCCTGCTGGATCGACTGCAACTGAAAGCTTAGATCTGGTAGAGTCCGGTGAAAGACAGCTAATCCTGAACTGCGCCCTCCCACGGCCATCTCCAGGCCCCCAAGGGTGGTAAAAGTCCCCTTCCCGTCCAGGCTCAGAGGTCCGGAAACAGAAGCATGATAATTCTCCAGATCATGGAACGACCCCTTGATACCAAAACTGAGTTTGCCTGTCTCCTTCAGGTACTCTCCGTCTAATACAAGCTGATCTCCTGGACCCGAGGTTAAATGAAAATTCTCAATTTCGAGAGCTTCCTGTGTACTGTGAAAATCAAGCTCCCCTGCCAGGGTGGAATCAATTCCACTGATATGAAGCTTTTGGATAAGAATTTTACCGCTGAACTGCTGCTGCCAGAATAGCTCTTCTGGAGGGGTCTCAATAAGA
>Ga0257122_1001164_pt1 | contig 19639 bp, 16 predicted proteins | sample SI106_120metaG_FD_190146 | JGI IMG/M metagenome (GOLD analysis project Ga0257122, IMG submission 190146) | Marine microbial communities from Saanich Inlet, British Columbia, Canada - SI106_120 | ecosystem: Environmental > Aquatic > Marine > Inlet | place: Canada: British Columbia | collected... | reverse complement strand
CTCATATTTGAGGTCACGGATGCATCAGATGATGGGCTATCTCTCGAATTTCGGTTTGCCGAGGCATCCGCTGAACACGCCCCTCATCCGGTGTCGGCTATGGCGTTCGAGGCGTTCCTGGACGGGTTGTCCAGCTACATTAAATCCAGCCCTATGCGAACCCTGTGGGGTGATGTGCCGACTCGTGGGGAGCGGTCCGGACAGGAAAGCGGGCCGCTGGATGATCGGATGGAACAGGTGTTATCTGAGCTTGAGAGGCTCGGCGATATCGAACTAAGTTCTGGCGTACGACGAATTCGACTCACCAGCGGCGGCGTGGAGATCACGCCTTAAACGTAACGGCTATCAACGGAGGAAAAATGGCTTTATCGACAAAGATCGGGCGCATCGAGATCGTAGCGATTTGCGACTTTATTCCACCGCCCGCGCCGCCAACAGAGCCCTTTCCGGACATCCCGTTAGAAGCGTGGGAGCCTTACAAAGAGTCATCACTCACACCAGATGGACTCTACCCCAGGAACTACGGCGTGTTCGTACTTCGGTCGGACGACTTCGTCGCAGTCGTGGACACAGGACTTGGCCCGGGACCACACGCAGCTCAAAACGGTGTTGAGGGGAAACTGCTCGAAAACCTTGCCGCTGTTGGCGTCCAGCCGTCCGACGTAGACGGGGTTATTAACACGCACATCCACCCGGACCACGTCGGCTGGAACATCGTCGACGGCAAGCCGACCTTCTCACGGGCGCGCTACACGATCTCTCGCAAAGACTGGGAGCATTGGACCGCCCAGCAGGACGCACCCTCGTACGTCCCGGAACAGGTCGTGCCGCTGGAAGATCTCGAAGTGCTGGACCTTGTGGAGGACGACCAGGAACTCTTCATCGGCGTTCGGACGCTGGGCACGCCGGGACACACCCCGGGTCACCAATCGATCTTGATCGAGTCCGGCGGTGAATCGGCCGTGATCACCGGTGACGTACTACATACACCGGCGCAGCTCCAGGAACCGGGCTGGTCGTTCCGGGCGGATATCGACAAGGCGGCCGCAATCGCATCACGCAAGATGCTCATAGAGAAGGCCATCCAGGACAAGTTGACCGTCGCCGCGGGACATCTCCGGTACGACGGTAATCTAGGTCACATCGTTGAGATAGAAGGACGGCGCTACTGGCAGGTGTTGGCGGACTAGAATCCCTTGCGGGATAGTCCGCCAACACATAATGTCACCTCATCAAGCGGAGGAGAGCATGGCGAGATCAGCACGAATCGGGCGGGTCGAGATCCTCAATGTTGAGGACTACACACCGCCGCCGTTCAACCCACAGGACTTCTTCCCGGATGTTCCGTTGGACGCATGGGACGCACACCGCGCCCACCATGCGCTGGATGAAAACGGTAAGTTCCGTGTTTCTTTCGGCGCGTTTGCTTTGATTTCTGACGACTTCGTCATAGTCGTGGATACGGGAATCGGGCCATCCGTTCCTGAGATGTTCGGCGGTGGGGAAGGTCGGCTGGTTCCACGGTTGCGGGAGGCCGGTATTCAGCCGGATCAAGTGACGGCGGTGCTAAACACTCACCTTCATCCGGACCATGTCGGCTGGAATATGACCGAAGGCGATCCGACTTTTAAGAACGCCCGTTATTACTTCTCGGCCGCCGATTACGAGTGGTGGACGAGTGAGGGTGTTATCGAAGAAGCTCCACAAATTCCAACACAGGCGCAGCCGTTAGAGGCACTGGGATTGCTTGAGTTGACCGGCGATGGTGATGAGATCGCACCCGGGATTCGAGCAATAGCAACGCCGGGTCACACGCCTGGACACCAATCGTTCCTGATCGATTCGGACGGAGCGAAAGGCGTCGTCACAGGTGACGTTCTTCACTCACGCGCCCAGTTCACGGAGCCGGAGTGGTGCGCAGGTTTTGACATGGATAAGCCAACTGCGATAGCCACCCGTAAGGCGTTGATCGAACGGATCATGACGGAGCAAATGACCGTGGCGGCGAGTCATCTCGTGGTGGACTCAAACATCGGCCACGTGATTGAGGTAGAGAATCGGCGCTACTGGCAACCGCTCTAGGGCTTTTGGGCGTAACGACCCATACACGATCGATTGATAACGGTCGTTGCCGACGAACACACTCGATGAGGGTGAGGAGTGTTCGAGTCCAACGACTTCAATTCTCCCTGTTGAAAACCCGGGAGATACTTCACATCGGCTCAGGATGACAGCCGACTCATGTTTAGAGATGGGCCTCTAATCCCGGCGAGCGTCACCGTCGTCCAGGTACACCGTGTCTCCGACACGCGAGGTCCGGACGATTTGTCGGTACGTCCTCTTGAAGACCGTGCGACGCATCGTGTGGTGCTCTACGCTGACCTCCACTTGGTGGGGTGAAGGCCCTCCCACAATCGCTTCACTAATCTCCCGTCCGTCCATTTGTTCACCGCCGGGCAACTCCAGCAGGGCGAGGACCGTCGGAGCAAGGTCGACGTTCCCGGTGGGCACTTCGCTCGACAGCCCGGATTTGAAGCTGGGTCCACCGGCGATAAGTGTGTTCCGAAGTTCATGTGGGCTCATGGATCCATGCTGACCGGCACCCGGTGCGCCTCCCGCTGAGAACGCATGTCCGGGTACACCCTGCTCATTCTCATCGTGGTTCCATGCGAAAGACATCGCAAGATCAGGACCACGTTCGCCATCGCCTCCCGCCAGTTCGAGTGGAAGCGTTCCAGCGATGCTCCCGGCGGCCTCGGACGATAGCAACGCACCGCACCAGGGCTGCGTCATGAGCCATCGAGCGAGCCTGTCGGCGGTGGTCTCGTTTGGCGGGTTTGTGTAGAAGATGACCGACCCGCCGTTTGGCGCAACGACCACCCCGTTATCTCCGGAGGCAGGGAACCCGGCGTCTCGGACCATGGCCTCGATCGGGATCACCTCTGAGATGGTCGAGTAACCGTGATCGGACAGCACGATAACGTCCGTGTCCTCCAGGCGACCGTTTTCCGCAAGCCAGTCGAGTATCCGTCCAAATTCGGCATCGGCCATGGCGAGTGCACGCTTGCCGAGGTCTGAGTTGACGCCGTCCCTGTGCTGGGATTTGTCCGGTTCGGACGACCACAGCAGCGTCACATCCGGTTGGCGTTCCGACAGCACGTAGTCGGTGATGATCTTACCAGCGTGCCGGACCCGGGCAGAGTTGGGGTACTCCTCGTCCGGCCATACACCGAATCGCTCGATAATTTCCGGGTGGAGATCATCCGGTAGGCAGAACTCCGGGTGGATGGTCGCACCGTTTGAGAACTCAGGATGCGGATTGTGGACAAACGCGTTTCCGGAGGTCCCGACACCAACTGCAACGTACTGCTTGCCGTAGTGAGCGAGGATTTCGGCCAATGGCGGTGAGAGCAGAACGCGCCCGTCGTTGTGCGCAGCTAAACGACGAAGACCCGGCTCCAGTACAGGGAACTGCTCGCCGGGATCCATCTCACGAACGACCATCGTGTTACCGGCAAGTCCGTGTCCTCCCGGGTAGCGACCGGTCACCATGCTGGCGGCGTTAATCCGAGTAACCGTCGGAAATACAGGATGGTGCTTCTGAAATCGCACGCCTGAGTCGGCAAACGCCGATAACCGCGGCATCAACTCCGGGACGACCTGGGACGGCTGCAGACCGTCGAACACCATGATGAATACTTGAGTCACTGTGCCTCTTTGTTGTTTGGCGATGTGGTATTTGCTGAGATTGAAGGATGAACGTCTCCCTCACCCTAACCCTCTCCCGCTAGGAGAGGGGAACCATATTTACAGTACGTACCCTTCGAGAGCCTCAGGGTAGGTTTAATACCCGAGCTGGTGGAGTCGCTCGTCGTCTATTCCGAAGTGGTGTGCGATCTCATGCACGACCGTGACCTGCACCTGGTAAATCAGGTCTTTTTCATCAGCGCAAATCTGCTCAAGCGGTCGTTTGAAGATCGTAATTTTGTCCGGGAGCACCATGCCGTAACCCTCCCGTTCGGTCAATGCCACGCCTTCGTACAGGCCGAGTAGAGTTTCTCGCTGGGACAAACCGTGATATTGACGTTGCTCGCCAGAAGGCCAGTCCTCACTCACGATCACCACGTTGTCGAGCCTATCCAGGAATTCGTCGGGAAGACCTTCAAGTGCGTCGGCCACCAGCTCGTCAAACGCGTCGCGTGAAAGTGAACGCATAGCCTGACTAGCGGCTCGCTCCGGCGGCTTTTCGTGCATCTTTCATCAGGTCCACGTTTTTCTTGTCCGGCCCGCCCTTTTCGAAGCCAGGAACTTCCAGATACATGGGGACGTCTGCAAAAGCAGGGCGCGACATCATCAGCTCAAATCCCGCCACACCGATCTCACCCTCACCGATGTTGTCATGCCGGTCCACGGCAGAACCAAGCGGCCGCATCGAGTCATTCGCGTGGATAGCGCTTAGCCGGTCGAGACCGATCTCTTTGTCGAACTCCGCCAACATCGCGTCCAGTTTCTCGGCGTCGTTCAACTCATAACCGGCCGCCCAGGCATGCTGTGTGTCCAGGCAGACGTGAACTCGTTCGCTTCCCACGTTCTTGATGATCGCCCCCAATTCGGAGAACTTCGACCCGATGTGATCTCCCGCACCGGCGCTGTTCTCCAGCATTAGAAGTGCGTCTCCGGGCGCAGCATCAAGTACCTTCTTGACGCCCTCAACGAACTGGTCCAGGACCGCTTCGAACCCGACACCCTTGTGGCTGGCCGGGTGAAATATCACGCCCAGGGCACCCGCACGTTCTGCGGTTTGGAGGTGGTTTGTTAGCGACTCTATACTCCGCTCCACAAGTGCCTCATCTTGCGAACCGAGGGCGCACAGATAGATGCCGTGGAACACGGTCGGCCCCATGCCTGCTTCTTCGGACGCTTCTTTGAACTTCTCCACGAGCGCGTCTTCAGGGGATTTGAATCTCCATGCACGCGGGGATGACGCAAAGATCTGCATCGCCTCGGCCCCGATGTCCTGCGCCCTGCCGATCGCTTTTGGAAGGCCGCCCGCCGCCGATACGTGTGCGCCGATATGCATGGTATTTCCTCCCGACACTCGTGGAGTGCTCTTCGAGTAGAGCAACCCACGGGTAATTAATTCCAGTTGCGGTTCTGCACATTATGACGCTCTGAACGAACCTCGTGGCACCTCGGCGACAGGAAATCCCAACGACTGGTCATCTCCGGTATGACGGATTAACCACATCTTGAGATTTCCGCAGTTGAACTAGTTTCTGGGGTCACCAGTGTCCGTGGGGCCGATCACCATCAGCCCTCGGGCGGACACGAATCCGCCCCTACGGGGTTGGCGAGTGACCCGGCCCTTCGAAAGTCTCAGGGCACGACCGGCAGTTCTGCACGGAAGCGAAGGGCGTATTGCCATACGCCCCTACAACGCTACCCGCCGATGGAACCTTAGCTCGCCTCGACGGCCTTTCGGCGACCGAATAGTCCCCGCTCTTCCCAGAAGACCAGTGCCTGCGCTGCAATGAAGATCGAGCTGTATGTTCCGACCACCACACCGGCCAGCAGGACTAGCAGGAAGTCACGTAGCGTCTCGCCACCGAACAGCAGCATCGCCACAATCACCAGCGCCGTCGTGAACGACGTAGAGAGTGATCGCATGATCGATTCGTTCAGCGACTGGTTGACGACGGCCCTGAAGGACCGGCCTGTGCCAAGTCGGACGTTCTCGCGAATCCGGTCAAACACCACAATCGTGTCGTTCACGGAGTAACCGATGACGGTCAGTGTCCCGACGATGAACGAGGCGTTGACCTCTGCGTTGATCAGCTCGCCAAGGATGACGAACAGACCCAGTGTGAGAATCACGTCGTGCGCAAGGGCGATCACGGCGGCGAGTCCATATCGGTAAGCCGACGGGACTGCCCGGAATGCCCAGAACAGGAACAGGATGATGAATACGGCGGCTACGACGATGGCGGTTATGGCGTTGGAGATCGTGTCATCTGCAACGCTCTTACCGACCGTCGTGACCTCAGTACGCTTCGCTGTCCCTGGATACGACCGGTTCAGCGCAGCTTCAACATCATCCTGGTCTGACTCACTCTGGACCGAAGTCCTGATGAAGAAGTTGCCTTCACCCGTGTTCTGGATGATGGCGTCAGCAAACCCGGCCTCTGCGAACACGGATCGCACATCATCCGTCTCGATCGTAACGTCATCGAACTGGATTGATGTCGAGGTACCGCCCGTGAAGTCGATGCCCTGATTAAGTCCGGGCCCGACCAAAAATAGAAGCCCGGACACAATGACCAGGATCACGGACAGGCCGATAAACCAGATGCGTTTTCCTACGAAATCGATCATCGCCTAGTCCTCCGCGCCGACGGCGCGCTCAAGGCCGACAGAGCCGACCGGAACGAATGATTCGATTCGTTTTCCGAGCGCCGTGCCTGCGATTGATCGCATGATCACCCGGCTGGCAAAGAATGCGGTGAACATCGAAACGATGACACCGATCCCGAGCGTGAGCGCAAATCCCTGGATCAGGCTTGTACCAAGTCGGTCACCAAACCAGAACAGGACTACGCAGGTAATTATTGTTGATATGTTCCCGTCCCGGATGGACGGCCACGCGCGGTCGAAACCACTCGTGATCGAGGCCAGTAAGCCACGTCCCATGCGTAACTCTTCTTTAGTCCGCTCTGCGATCAGGATGTTGGCGTCAACCGCCAGACCTATCGACAGGATCAAGGCCGCTACACCCGAAAGCGTGAGCGTGACCGGGATAAGTTTGAAGATCGCCAGTAGGACGACCGCGTACAAGATCAGCGCCAGTGCGGCGACGAATCCCGGGACCTTGTAGTAGAGAATCATGAATGCAAGTACGAGTACGAGACCGACGGCACCGGCAATTACGCTCTTCCTGAGCGAGTCAGAGCCGAGCGTGGCGTCCACGTTTCGTTCCTGGATCAGCTCAAGGTCGACCGGGAGTGAACCCGACCGGAGCTGAATGGCAACCGTTCTTGCCCGTTCTGCGGTGAAATTACCGAAGATGAAGGCGCTGCCGTTACAGATCGCCGCCTGTGCAGACGGTGCGACAAGCTCTTCGCCGTCAAGGTAAATGGCAAGAACGTCCTGGTTCGTGGCCCGGGAAATTCGTCCCGTGACGTCACAGAACTCGTCCGATCCGTGGTCGTTAAAGCTGATGTTCACGACCGGCCCAACAACCCCCGGCTGTGTACCGGCGAATGCGTCCGTCAGGTCAGAACCCTGAATGTCAATGTCCTGTTCGCCGCCACCGAAGGGCGGGTTCCAGTAGGTCGAATCTGTGCAACGGACGTTTACCCACTCATCGATGGTAAGACCGTCCGGTGGCCATGCGTCGTCGATATTGGGTGGAGTAAGGCTTCCACATTTGCGCTCACGGAAGTCCAGTTGCGCCGTTTGTCCGATCAGGTGCTTGGCTTCCTGCACGCCCCCACCGACGGCGTAGAGGTTGATCTCCCCCGCGGTGGCAAACACGTCCAGAGGGCTGATCGCGTCGATAGCGTCCTGAACCTCATCAACAAGCGTGGGCTGCGCGTCGCCATTCTCGTCAATCACGACCTCGCGCACGCCCGTGATTGCTATTGACCAGAAGTTAGGAATCGCCGTTCCCGTGTTGTCTGCCACGGGCTCGACGAGTGCGTTGTCCAGGCCTAAGCCCGCAAGCGCTTCCTGGATCTGCTCGACAGTAATTTCCGGCACGACCGTAACCGGACCGGTGTCGACAGGAGTATCACCATCGGTGGCATCACCGTCGTCCGGGACGGGCTCCGCCGTGGGCTCCGTCTGAACCGGTGTCACATCACCCGGGTCGCTTCCGTCTGCGGAAGGTGTGGCAGCGGGCTGCGGCACCGGTGTTGCCGTAGCGGTATCCGCGTCACCTGCGGGTTCGTCAGGGAGTCCCTCTTCCACAGGCACATCTTCCTCAACGACCGGAACCAGACCCGTTTCCGGGTCGACAGCGGCAAATGAAATAACGGCGGTAACCGGGAAGTTATCTTCCAGGGCCCGCCTTATGACGTCACTCTCGGCCTCGGTAATAACCGTGCCGTCCACGTCACGAAGGGCTGGACGCAGTTCGTCCATCTGGGCGATTAACTGGTTGTCGTCGATCTCAACCGTAGTCTCCGGATGACCGATGATCTCGGATCGCATGAAGGCTTCCAGCTCTTCGACGGAAACTGTGTTGCCATCAAACCCGATAGCGACAGTCGCACCGCTGAGTACGGGAAGTTGGACGAGGATACGGTCTGCAGGTTGCCCGAGAAGCTGAATGGTTGGCTCTGCCAGACCGAAAGAGCTCACACGCTTCTCAAGAATCTTGCGGACGCCTTCAAGGTCTTCAGGGTCTGCGGGGCTGCCATCTTCTTTGGTGGCTTTGTATACCAGATGCGACCCGCCCTTGAGATCAAGGCCAAGCGACAATCCGAGTACGTTCTCGTCGTCTCCACGATCCAGATCGAATACCGGCGTGTCGATTTCAAGTCTCGGCACTGCGATAACGACAACGCTCAGGGCGAATAGGATCGCGAGTAGAACCAGTCCTCTTCGAGGTCTTCTCACTCAGAGTCTCCCGCGACGCGATGCTGCCCGCCCAAGAAGGCGGGCAAGCAGTTCATTGGCTTCTGCTTTTGTACGGACAACGCCCGACGACTCTCCGTCACGTAACGCGCCCAACAACCGACCGATCTCTGGTCCCGGTTGCAAACCGAAACGCTCCTGAACCTGATGACCATTTAGTAGGAGGTCCTCAGTCGTGGAGTGCTGCGGTTCTGGCTCAAGGCCGCGGGTAAGTATATCACTGAGCATGGCCGAATAACGTTCAAAATTGGCCCCGTTTAAGAGCGGTCCGCTGGTTGACGCGTAGTCACATACGCTGAGCATTACCGTGTCTACGGCGACAGGTGAAACGTCACGGAAGTAACGAAAGATCGCTCTGCCCGTTGGAGGATCGGTGCCGTTGCTCATCTGAAACGGCCTGAGATGTTCCTCGATCATCAGCGAAACGTGGGCGATTGTGCGCCTGCTACATCGCAGCCGGGTGAGGAAATTCGTCGCCATCTGCGCGCCAAGCTCGCCATGTCCCAGGAACCGTATTTTCCCGTTTGGGGCTTTCTCTGAAGGCGATTCAATGGTCATCGTCCCCGGTTTCCCGATGTCGTGGAGCATTGCGACCGTCTTGACGAGTGTTGCCCGAGTTTGGCCATCGCCGACGATCTCCCGGAAGTACTCGTCGAATTCCGGGTGCCATGGGACGTGCTTAAGGAAAGGATCGGATGATCGACGTTCACCGTTCATAAGCCGTGCGCCGACGCACAGGGCGTGGAGCTCGTGCTCCATGACGTCGTAATAGTGCATCCCGCGCTGGGTAAATTCACGGCCCTCGGTCAGCTCCGGGAGCAGGACTTCCAGCAATCCCAGCCGATCCATCTCCCGGATCCCCCAATCAGGCCGATGGCTGGCCATCATCTTGAAAAACTCGTCCCGGACTCGTTCCGGACTGGCCTCCGCCAACAGTTCCCCGTTGTCCGATACGACGGACGCGGTTGTTGGTTCGATCTCGAATTCAAGCTGCGTGGCGAAACGGACGGCCCTGAGTATCCGAATAGGGTCGTCCAGCAGGTTACCGGGGCTAGATTCCCGGATTATGGATTGGCGGAGATCGGTCATACCAGCGTTGAAGTCGATTACAGCGTCGTCTATGGGAGCGTCATCCGCGCGCGAAACCCAATCCTGCAACGGCACCGCCATCGCATTGATCGTGAAGTCACGGCGCGCCAGGTCAGCCTCGATATCGCCATAGGCAACAGCAAGATCCAGCCACTTGTGCTCATCTGAGGGATCCACGAGCCGGACGAAACCGCGTTCATCGTCCAGCACGATGGCGGTGCTTCCGGTTTCGTCGGCAAGGGAATCTACTAGAGCGGCTACTGGAGAAGTCAGCAGAAGATCGATATCTTCAGAACCTGCGTCGGGTTGCACAGGAAGCGACAGAACCCGATCCCGCACTGCACCGCCAACGACGTACGCGGCGATCCCGTGGGACTCCAGGAATCGGGCAGTTCGTGTAAGGAGGCTCGCGGACTGTGTCATCGGGGCTTAGCCGCCGGACATCTCTTCCAAGTCTTGTTCGGTGGCCTCGACGATCTTCTCGTCTTTCACCTCGGCAACCCCGTCCTTCATGTCGCCGACCGTCAGCACACGCTTTTCGCCCCGACTTTCCATCAAACCTTCGTCCTCTACCTCCACTTCGAAGTCGTGCTGGTGCTCTTCCTCTTCCAGTTTGCTGAGATCGATCAGGTCTTCGTGACTCTTGAGGTGATCCAGATAAAGAATGCCGTCCAGGTGATCGACCTCGTGTTCGAGTGCCTGCGCGAAGATCTGCTCAGCAGTCAATCGAAGCTTTGCGCCCCACTCATCGACCGCACGAGCCTTTACGCGCTCGGACCGCATGATGGTGCCCATGAAACCGGGAACGCTGAGACAACCCTCTTCGACCTCTCGCTCCCCGTCGCGACGGGTGATCTCCGGGTTGACCAGGATTCGGGCGTCTTCCTCATCCGGGAGTTGGAGGACGATAAGCCGTTTCAACTCACCAACCTGCGGCGCGGCAAGTCCTACCCCGTGTGCTTCGTGCATGGTCGCGACCATGTTGTGCGCTAGCTCACGGATGGCGTCATCAACCTCACGAATCTTGCGCGATTTCCTGCGCAGGATCGGGTCAGGGACCGTTCGGATGTCGAGGAGTGTCATTGTTTGGAAATAACCAGGGGTGAAGGAGAGATCTGAGTATAAGTATAGGTTCAGGCGACTGGTCCGCTCTACCTAGGAAACCGATGCAGGATCCACGTCTACGGTCCAGTCACGGCCAAGCTGGACACGGTCGAGAAGTCGCTCCGGATATGGACCCTTAAGGATGATGTGCCAACGCGTCACCCCTCGCATACGAAACGGATAGCTGGGGCTTGGTCCGATGACCTCGGTCCCAGTATCCCCGGATGCGATCCGCTCATCGTTCAGGACACCCGCCATCCGCTTAGCCTCTTCAAGCGCGGCCGCCGGGTCGTAATGCGAATGTCCTAGCCTGATTAGCCGGGTGAACGGCGGATCCGCATGTTCAGCCCGAAGACCGATTTCGACGTCGTAAAACGCCTCGAAATCCTGCGCTGCGGCAGCCTGAACCGCGTAGTGTTCAGGCTGAAATGTCTGGATGATTGCCGAACCACCGTCAGGCCCACGCCCTACTCGACCCGCCACCTGCGTCAGTACCTGAAACGCACGTTCGCCCGCACGGAAGTCCGGGATGGACAGGCCGGTATCCGCGGAGATCACCCCGACGAGCGTCACCTCCGGGATGTCGAGGCCTTTGGCGACCATCTGCGTACCCACTAGCACCCGTGACTTGCCTTTAAGGAACTCGTCAAGCACCTCACCATGCGCCCTCGCGGTGCGCGCCACATCGCGGTCCCATCGCAACACGCCTACATCCGGGAATCGACGTTCCACCTCCGTTACCACGGCCTGCGTGCCGCTCCCCATCGGTCGCATGTTCTCGGCGTTACAGACACGGCACTTGTTACTGGGCCTCACTCGGTATCCACAGTAATGACAGACAAGGCTATCGATGCCGTCAGGCATATCGGACCGATGCATCGTCAAAGAGGTGTCACATCGCCGACATGTCCGAACCGAGCCGCACTGACGGCATTGCACGTACGCCGCCGTACCTCGCCTGTTGAGGAATAAGATCACGCGCCCACCGGCGTCCAGCGATTCTTTGATGCCATCCAGCAATGCCCGACTAAACAACCCTGCGTTACCGGCCCGAAGTTCTTCCCGCATATCCACAATCCGGACACCCGCCTGCCCGGCACTTGTCCGCGCAGGTCCGGTGATAGGCGAAAGCGTCCCCGCCTCGTCATCAATCCCGACCCGATCCGGTAGACGAAGCAGGCTGATCTCCGCTCTCTCGGCGCGTCTAAATGTCTCGATGTCCGGAGTGGCGCTTCCGACCACTAACACCGCGCCGTGTTCTGCGCAGAATCGCTCTGCGACTGCCCTTGCGTGGTAACGGGGAGCCGGGTCGTGCTGCTTGTAAGTCCACTCGTGCTCTTCGTCGATCATCACGAGTCCAAGGTTGTCGATAGGAGCGAAGACTGCGCTGCGAGAGCCCAGAACTATCGGAAAGTCACCGTTCGATATTCGCCACCACTGGTCGAATCGTTCACCCGGTTGCAGGCCTGAGTGAAGCAACGCCACCTTTCCCGGGAATCGTGAAGCGAAACGCGCCAGAGTCTGTGGTGTGAGCGCAATTTCCGGGACAAGTATCAATACGGTTCGGCCAAGCTCCAGGCACTTCTCCGCCGCCCGAAGATAAACCTCCGTCTTGCCGCTACCGGTGACTCCGTACAGCAGGAACTTGCGTGGCGGACCAGACTCTTTCCGGGTGGTCCTCAGCGCGGACGTGATCGCACCGATAGCGCCCGCCTGCGCGGCTGTTGGGTCTAGCGGCATCGTGGTCTGGAACTGGTGTTCCCTGAGGGGGTTGCGGTCCACCTGTATCTCGTCGACGCGAAGCAATCCGGCCTTCTTGGCCCAGTCGACTCGTGAACGACCGAACTCTCTTGCAAGGTCCGCCTGTGTCTCAATCCCGGGCGCATCAATCACCCGGCGCAATAACGACGCACGCTCCAGTCCACGTGTGCCGGGTGCGGCGTCCAACTCGTCGGCTACTTTCTCCACCTCTTCCGATTCAACAGCTAACGAAAGTACACGCGCGTACCGGGGCTTCTGTCGCTGGTGCTCCCACTCGGTCCGGGTGATGAGAAGTTTTTTACGGATCAACCTGTCGACCACCGCCCCACCACCGCGTCCAAGTCGACGCGCCAGCGCGGGTCGACGCAGTTCGCCCGCGTCTTTGACCATCCTCAGGGCGCGTTCGTCCCGGGTGTTCAGATCATCTGTAGAAGAATTGGTGGCCCGTTCTTCATCAAGGCTTACCCAGGTCCGAAGTCGGCTAGCGAAGCCCGGCGGCAACATCTGGACCGCTGCCATGAAAAGTCCGACCCGGTAGTATCCGGACATCCAGGTGGCGACATTAATCTGACGGCGGGACAGCAGCGGTTGCTCGTATGCAACCTGCTCGACGTCTCGGATCTCCTCGACCTGCGGGACATCTACCAATCCAAACACGATGCCCTGAACGGTGCGGGAGCCGAACGGCACCCACACGAGATGCCCGGGAGCGATCTCCATCTCGGGAGGAATGCGGTAGGTGAAGGTCCTGTCCTGCCCGCCCGCGCCATCAACGGCGACCTGCGCGAATCCACCGCTCAAATCCGCGGGCGTATGTTGTGGGCGCGCTTCCATAGGGCGAGGGTACGCGAAATAAGCGTCAGCATGGGCTCCGCCTGTCGACCGGCGTCACGCCAGTTAGGCGCCGACACTATCCAAATAGCCGACCGGCTGGTTAGCGGCGCTCTTTGATCCGGGCGCTTCGGCCCGTCAGACCACGGAGGTAGTAGGCACGCGCCCTGCGGACCTTGCCCTTGCGGGTGACCTCGAGGGAGTCTACGAGCGGGGAGCAAAGGAGGAAAATCCTCTCGACGCCGACGCCGTAAGAAACACGTCGTACGGTGAAGGTCACTCCGGGGGCAGGGGTGTCGCCTTTGCGGTAACGACCCTTGAGGACAACGCCCTCGAAAGCCTGGACACGCTGGCGGTCACCTTCACGAATCATCACGTTGACACGAACGGTGTCACCGGTCTGAAATTCCTGGATGGCGTCGCGCGGAGTTGCTTCAACTAGCGTTCGGGCTTCCATCGCCGTATTCCCTTTGTGCAAGCCGGAAAATGCTTCCGGTAGTGTGTTCTCTGCCGTGTCGGTCCCGATGTATTCAGAGTCGGGGGACGCGCGCGACGGCCGATATTTAACTAAGTGAGTCCCTGATTGTAGGGCCGCGAGCCTACCCACGGCAACGGTTCAGGCCTTAATTAGGGCCGATTCATCGTATCCGGTTGCGGAGTCTCAACCTCCGGGCGGTGGTGCGATCTCTGGAATCACGATCCGTTCCGGCACGTTCCTGTCTGACACCACAAAGGCCCGTCGAGTCCCCTCAAGCCCTATCTCCGGGTCTCGGTTGATAAACGAAACCACACTTTCGATGTGGAAGTCAGCTACTCGTATTACGAGCTCGTGGGTCTGGACAATGGGCTTGTCGATACCCTCCAGGTCGAGATTTTCGGCCCCGGTGATCCGATAGAACTCACCGTCATCTGGGACATCCGGGTCTGTGAATTCAAAAATGTCCATGGCCGGGATGAGCTGACCGGATCCGATGCCAAGTGACTGGTCAAACTCAGTCTCAAGCCGCCATTCATTAGATTCCCGCTCGCGGTAAAGCAGTTGGCCATCAGCGACGATAAATTCGGCAATCGGGTCGTCCGGGCTATTCGACGCCGCTCGGTAACGTCCCGGCTGAGACCACTCTCCGCTGATGGTAGAGATCTGGATATCTTCGCCCCCGGTAACGACCGTTTCCGTAGTGAATCGGAACGACTCCAGGGTTGCCGAAATCTCACCGGCTCGTTGCAACACGTCAGCCGCCGAAAGGTTGCCCGCGCCCGTTGGCGCGAGATCGTTGGTCTCCGCGCGGGCGGTGGCCAACGCGATCTCCGCCGGAGTGAGTTTTGGCGCGTCATTTCCCGACTCTGAACCGCACGCGACCGTCACCATAAGCACGGCGGCGAAAATCAAAAGCGAAATCCGCCCTGTCAAGAACCTCTGGTTCAAATTTCTCAGTCCTCGTATTCGTTTTGTTGATTCAACAAATCAGGGCGACGCTCCCCGGTACGGGCATCAGACTGTTCTTTTCGCCACTTCTCTAACCGTGCGTGATCGCCTGAAAGCAGAATCTCCGGCACTTCCCGGCCGTCCCACTCCGGCGGCCGGGTATAGACCGGACCCTGCAACTTGCCATCGAGTCCGGTCGCAAAGGAATCCGACGGTGCGGAGTCCTGTGAACCAAGTGCGCCCGGGATCAGCCGCGTAAGAGCATCTACGAGCACAATAGCCGCCGGTTCCCCACCTGATATTACGTAGTCACCGATCGATATCTCTTCATCGACACACGCCTCGATAAATCGTTCATCCACGCCCTCGTATCGACCGCAAACAATTATTAAAGATCCATGCGTGAAAATTTCACCGGCCACCCGCTGGTCCAGACGGCGCCCCTGCGGAGACATAAGAATCACGCGCGGATCCGGCTCGCCACTATTAGCGGCCTGTTGTTTGAGATCATCGACGGCGTCACCAAGCGTGTCTGGCTTCATCACCATCCCCGCGCCTCCGCCATAAGGCGTGTCGTCGACGGTCCGGTGTTTGTCCTTCGCGTAGTCGCGAAGTTGATGAGTAGTGATCTCAACAAGGCCGTCACGCGTGGCACGCGAAACAATGCTGGCCCCGAATGGTCCGTCAAACATCTCGGGAAATAGGGTGATGATTCGGATTCGCAATGTCAGGCTCTTCTGAAGCCTTCATCCGGGTGAGGACCGCGACGATCAGCGAGAATATCGATGGCGTGCCCGAGCACGGGGAGGATAACTTCAAGCGTCTCCCGAACACCGCGCGGACTGCCCGGTAGATTGACGATGAGGGTCCGCCCGCGGACACCCGCGACGGCACGACTGAGCATGGCCGCGTGCGTGGACGCTATCGACTGCGCACGCATCGTCTCGGCAATACCCGGGACTGTCATATCGATAACGTCGGTAGTGGCCTCCGGAGTCACGTCCCGCGGACCGAGTCCGGTACCACCGGTGGTCACAATCAGGTCCACCTCACCGCCATCCGACCAGTTTCGGAGTTGCTCAGAGATCTGGTCGCGCTCGTCCGGGACTATCACGCGATCCACCCGCGTAAATCCAGCACCACCAAGCATCTCGTCGATGGCGTCGCCACTGGTGTCAGCGCGCTCACCTTTTGCCCCCGCATCGCTGCTCGTCAGGACGGCGAAATTTCGCCGTCCCTGCGCAGCCTCGTCATGGCCGTGGGAGTGGCCCTCCGCATGGCCATGGTGGTGGCCCTCGGATTTGTCAGGGGAGTTGTGGTGGTGTGCATCGTGAGTCATCGGGAGAAAGATGCTAGCACGGCCCACCGGGCGGTTTCGCACCGGAGGCGTCCAGCGCGGCGAACGTTGGATGCGACGCGACTCAGCACGAAGTCACATAAATATGTCCAAACGCGTAATCCACTCCGCTAGCGAAAAAGTGCCGCGGATTGATACCTATTTACGGGTGCGGACGCGGAACAGTCAGAACACTTTCGCGACGTACCCAATTTGAAGTCCCGTTCCGAAGGGTTTCCGGCAAACAAATGAACAGGATCTGGCCCGCCAATTGACGCCCGTAACGCTTCCCATGCCTCGGTCAGCGACACAGCGATGTGCCGTTGCCGGAGCGCGTACGACCGCGGTGGCAGCCAATACCTACTCGGAGCTAGCCCCGGTGCCTGAGCGACGCCATATCCCGGTCATGCTGCCGGAAGTGCTCCGTGCCCTGGATGTCAAACCTGGCGGCGCATACGTCGACGCCAATCTTGGCGAAGGCGGACACACCGAGGCCATTCTTCAGGCAAATGCCCCGGACGGCACGGTTCTCGGTATCGATGCCGATGCCGAAGCCATCACATCCGCCAGGGGCCGCCTCGCCGGGTCACCAGACCTGGCAGGTCGCATGACCACGGCGAACGCCAACTTCCGGGACATCGCAGACGTCTCGGCTGATCACGGCCACGCCGTCGGTTCCGTCGATGGGGTTCTTTTTGACCTGGGCCTCTCATCACTACAACTCGACACCGAGCAACGCGGGTTCAGCTTCCGACGACCGGACCCGCTGGATATGCGTTTTGACGTCAGGCAGTCGATTACCGCTGGCGACATCGTCAACCGCTACGACCGGGACGATCTCGCCGACGTGATTTACCAGTACGGCGAAGAACGCTCATCCCGCCGCGTCGCCGCCGCGATAGTTGCCGCACGGCCGCTCCAGACCGCATCCCAACTTGCAGATGTGATCGCCAGTGCCATGCCACGACGAGGCGGACGAAGCCGCATCCACCCGGCGACTAAAACGTTCCAGGCGTTGCGTATCGCCGTCAACGACGAACTCGGCGCTCTTGAGGACGGTCTGAATCAGGCCATTTCTCTCCTCAAGCCCGGCGGCCGCGTTGTCGTGATCGCGTACCACTCTCTCGAAGATCGCATCGTCAAAAACCTGTTCCGACGTGAGGCGACCGACTGCATCTGCCCGCCGGAACGACCGATATGTGACTGCGGTCATACCGCCTCGGTGACTCTCGTTTCTCGACGAGTCATTAAGCCATCTGAGGCAGAGATCGACGGCAACCCGCGGAGCCGGAGCGCCAGGCTCAGGGCGGTGGAACGGCTATGAGGATTTACATGATCCGCCGTTTCGCCCGTCCTCCTGATACGAGACGAGGCCCAGGGGTGGACCGAGCAACCAGTATTTTCGAACACGGGTATCTGACGGGGACAGACAAATGATCCAGGAAGATTACAGAGCGGCGATAGATGTGGGCACGACAAAGGTCGTGACCGTGATCGGCCGTGAACGTCCGGACGGGAGCGTTGAGATCGCCGGGGTTGGCGTTTCTCCTTGCAACGGGCTGAGCAAGGGCATGGTGCGGGACGACGCAGCCACGACCCAGGCGATCAAATCATCTATAGCCGAAGCCTCCAAACAGGCCGGTGTTTCTATCAAGTCCGCCTACGTCGGCTTGTCCGGTAGCCACATTGAGTCCAGCAATCGCTGGGACCAGGTCCACGACAACCCGGCCGAAAGCGTAATCACTCAGGAAGTCCTGGACGCGTCGATGGCGACGGTGCATGACATGGCCTCCGACAGCGGCGGCAAACTCCTGCACGTAATCCCCCGCGGTTACGCACTCGACAATCGACACCTCGTGCGAATGCCAATCGGCATGCACGCCCGGGAGATCCACGCCCACACCCACGTGGTGAAGGGCGACGAAGCAAGTATCGAGCGACTCAGGGCGGCGGCGGAATCCGCCGGTATCCATGTGGCTGACCTGATCGTTGAACCGATCGCATCCGCAGAAGCGGCACTCACCTCTACGGAGCGTGATGACGGCGTTGTCCTCCTGGACATCGGTGGCGGCACCACGGACATCGCCGTCTTCGTCGGCGGCCAAATCGTTCACAGCGCGGTCCTACCGGTCGGCGGATGGCAGTTCACAAACGACCTTGTAACCGCCTTCATGACTTCCTTTGAAGAGGCGGAAGAGATCAAGTGCGGGTCCGGTTCGGTTACTCCCGAAGTCGCCTCGATGCGTGAGGAGTTGTTCATCAACTCCCTCGCCGACAGCGTCGAAGGCCCAATCGCCGTGACCAAACGAGAGCTCGGGCAACTTCTCAAGGAACGTGCGCACGAGTTGTTCCGGTTGGTGAAGGGCAAACTCGCAACGCCACACCTCGCAAACGTCCCGATAGACCGCGTCGTTCTTACGGGCGGCGGGGCAAAGCTGGACGGTATGCAGGCGCTGGCCCGCTACGTATTCCAGGGTCGAGTCCGGACCTCCGGTCCACGACCCCTTGTAGGACTTGATGAGCAGTACCAGGACCCGGCGTACAGCGCGGGGATCGGGATGCTGATCTGGGGCCTGCGAAACCTGCCGAGCGGATCACATCTGGGCGTATCAACTGTTAACGGAGCAGAGGTGCTGGGCGGCGGAAACCGCTGGTATGACGCTTTCACAGGATGGCGCAAGCGGGGAGAACGATCAGGCAACGAGACCCGAACGGGGGTTTCGGTGTGAGCAAACGGAATCCGTCCGGGGACCGTTACAGGGTCCAACGGGCGGCTCGATGAATCACTCAAAACCCTCGGCCAGGGCATCGGCCAACAAACCCCGAACATTTTGGGACCAAAGGGCACATCGGACAGCGATCCAGATAGCCGAAGGCCCGCAGATGTGCCAGGAGACTAGAACAATATGAACGCAAAAATCGAAGCCACCCCGGACAACATCGGAGTAGCGAAAATCAAAGTCGTCGGTGTCGGCGGTGGTGGCTCTAACGCCGTCTCCCGCATGTACCGTGACCGACTTCCCGAGGTCGAGTACATCACCGTAAATACGGACGCGCAGGCACTCGTGCGTAGCGATGTCCCCATCCGGTTGCGGATTGGTGACGACACCGCTCGTGGTCTTGGCGTAGGTGGCGACCCCGAGAAGGGTCAGGCGTGTGCAGAGGAAAGTCGGGACGAGGTCCGAGAGGTCCTCGAGGGCGCAGACATGGTGTTCATCGCTGCCGGAATGGGCGGCGGCACCGGCACCGGCGCAGCGCCGATCGTGGCCGAGACGGCTCGCGAGATGGGCGCACTGACCGTTGGCGTCGTGACCCAGCCTTTCGCATTTGAAGGCCGACGACGCATGAAGCATGCCGAGGAAGGCGTCGCCCGGCTCAAGGACAAGGTCGACACCCTCATCACGATCCCGAACGACCGTCTCCTCATCATCTGTGATGAAGAGGTAACGATGGAGTCC